>BNJU01004516.1_pt1 | contig 77265 bp, 100 predicted proteins | sample 8539281 | NCBI WGS metagenome assembly BNJU01 (sample SAMD00202456, study PRJDB9452) | human saliva metagenome | isolation source: human saliva | place: Japan
GAAGCACCGAAATTCGCAGAGTTGGGAAGGAAAAAGACTATGGGTAACCTCGGTATGATTGCAGCAGTGACCTCACTTTTACTGGTGTTTGTGACTTTTATGCCTTATTTTTCCGGATGGTTCTTGAATCAACTGGATATTTTTTTGGTACGCAACGGCTAGGAATGAGATGATTGCTAGTATCCTAAACGAATTTGGTATATATAGAGAATCAAAATTTGAATCTTTTAAGCGGTTTGGAAAAAGCATCAATAAGGAACGCTGCATTTAATATATCCCACCCGCTTCACCTGTTTCCTCCCAAAGATGTAGATAATGAATTTAAAGATAAGGTTCAACATTTTCTAAAGTGGGTTGAAAAAGGAGCCAAGCTCTACTGCGCAAAAGTAATTGTATCGATTCGTTGGCCCAGCTGGAAAAATGACTGGTATCACTCTAAATATGACCCATTTGGGGAGGTCTCATCTATCTTTAAGGAATTTTTTTGTTCTGAGGTGGAGGAAAATAAAATATGCAGATTTTGTTAGCTATGATGACATTCTGAACCCTCATTAAAGAAGAGAATATCCTGGCAAAAGTATTCTTGGGTTAAAGCGCTGGCAGTCTGGTTATCTCCTTCTCTTGATGCGTGATTTTGTTGATTATGCCGGGAGGGAACGACTATTGGGCTGTTTATTGGTTTCACCATTGCCTTAATTCTAGGAGACCCTTTTTGGTTTGGTTGTAACGGTAATTCCTGTAGTTGGTGCTATTATTGGGGCAATTTCATGCCTTTGTAAGAATTGACCTTGCCAAAAATGAGGTTAATAGGCTGAATAATAAAAAGTATAGAAGTCATGTGAGGGTGATAGTTAAATCTATTATCAGTATTCTGTATGTATTTATTTATGAATGCCTATTTTCTAATCATTGCTTTGCTGCATGGGGCAAGAATTGGTGGTTAATATGCCAATGATTCAACCTTTGGTAGATTATTCTCCGTCTAATGCATAATGAGTTGCAAAAGTGATGCTATGCATCGTCTGATTAGAACGAAGCCCTAATATAGTTCTAGCGGTAGTGGTGTACTCTCATTCCAGCCCTCCGAGTGGCTATTCCGTATTGGCAACTCGGTGGGCTGCTTTGGCATGTTAAAAGCTTTTATAAGCTCGATGCATCCGCGGGGGAGTGCACCTCCAGAAAACCCCTCGTCACGCAAATATTTTTGTGTATTTTTTCCGGTGCGGGTGGTGCAGCCCCTTATCTTGTCAGGGGCGCCCCGTACCTTTGGTGGTAGAGAACAACGACGCGTTCTCACCCACTCCGCCGAGCGACCAAAGGAGCCCCTCATGTACACGGTTGGTTACTACAATGACGAAGACTTCCGCGCCTTCTACTCCGGCCAGGACGCCGCTAATATTGACGACTTCTTCACTGACAACGGCGAATACCTCATGGTGTACCTGCCGGAGGTGACCGACCGCGAGTTCCTTGCTGGCCTCCGCTACGGTAACGGCTGCGACGCGCTCTGCCAGAGCGGATATGCCCTCGACGAGGCGGAAGAGGCCCTCCGCGACATGTATGCGCTCGCCGTGTAGCCGACCCGCCCACCTGGCACAGATGGGATCCGGTCATGAGTTGCGGATTTATGCCATGAGGTTAGTGTCTTTTGGTCGTAGTTAAAAACCACGGTCGAAGACACTAAACCATGGCACAAATTCTGCAGGGTCGGCGCCTTCGTGGACGCAGAGATATTTGATGCATAAAGCATTGATGTGTCCGAATAATGACGTTCAGATACTATTGCACTCAAAGCAACACAAATAGACACAAAGATGCGGTAGGGTGGTAACTGTAGTGTTCCATAACGCATTGATGCGTTTGTTGGGTGCGCTACGGGGCTGTTTTTCTTCCGGCAGTCAGTTTGACCTGTGAATAACGGTCTGACTAGCAACTAAATAACACACCGTCACCGATGCTAGGAGCGTATCTTCTATGGATTCGACCATTTTCAACCGCCGTACCCTGTTGGGTAGCGGCGCACTTGTGGGCATTGGTGCCCTGCTTGCGGCGTGCGGCCAGCAGGCTAATAACGAGGCGGCCGCCGCCGCCTCCGCCGCGCCGAGTGATACCGCTTCGGCTTCTGCGGCGGCATCTGAGTCGCCTTCGGCGAGTGCTACTCCGTCTACTGCCCGCGGTTATTCGGGTGGTTCGAAGGCGCCTGACGGCGAGTATCGCCCTGCTGATAAGTACGGTCCGGCGCAGAATGTGCCCAAGCCTGCTGAGCCTGAAGACGGGTACCGTGAGAAGTCTGTTGAAGGTATGCGTAAGACTTTGGACGCTTGGGTCAAATGGGGTAATTATGGCGTGCAGACTGGTGATTATTCGATGGCTCGTCAGTTTGTGTCGCCGACTTTTAAGAGCGAGTTGGAGGCTTATGAGGGGTGTCGAGAGGCTTTACCAGCATGGTGGTTGGGTGATTGATGGTATTGAAAGCTTGACTGCTGATGGCGCGCCGTGGTCTGAGGACGGGGAGACTTATTTTTGGAAGGCTTACCATGTCTGGGAAAAAGGAGATTTATGTCGCGGCTGATGGTAGTTGGCGCTCTTGGACCAATGAAGATAAAACTAACGACACTTATAAAAATTGAGCTAAAAGCACAACGGTCAAAAATGGGAGCTTATTGGGTATGTAAAGGTTGAAGATTAAAAATGAAGCAGTGGCATAAAATTCTCTTCCTCCCTTTTTGTAAGCATACAAATATTTCAACTTAGTATTCTCCCTCATTTGCAGATGTAAAAACGAGTGAATGTTCATCAAATAATACTGCTAGCATATGCCAAGAGAAAATTCCTCCTAAAGAAAATGAGTTGGAAATGAAAATACGGAAAGAACAGGAAGCGCTTCAGATATTGATTCCGTTACAAACCAGCCAGTAACGCCTGCCCCCGAAACAGATACGACAAAAACGGCGCGAGGGATTTTATGTTACATCTTATAAAGACAACCCCAACAATTTCTTCTGCACCACGCTAGACGGACGAGTAGGGCATGTTGGATATACAAACATGACCGTAGACGAAAAACGGAATTCTATCGACCGTGGTGGAAGCAGACATAGTCCTTCTTCTGCTAGCTGCATTCCCCAACGATACCCGCACCCTGACCAGGTGCCGACAGTCCGGGTCCCACCGGCCCGACCTACGAAGAAGTCATGGAGGAAATCCGCCATGCTGCAGAGTCGCTAGAGCCGGGCAAGCCGACCCTGCACCAGTCCCTACAACAACCCCGCAGGAACCGGCCGAGCAGAAGGCGACCCCAACGTCTACAAGGGCGACCAGATCAACTTCTACGTCGATGACGGAGGCCCTTACCGCCTCGAAGCAGACATGCTCGCCGGACACGTCGAAATTGAGCTCATGCCCTCCTCGTACGTCATCGAGTACGGCAATGGTGATACAGATACCAACTACACTGCGGGCAAAACCGGTCACCACCTACCCTCGTGAGCGTCCGCGGCAGACGGATACCAGCTACGCTTACCAGCGTTCCGGTAACTTCCACGCCTATGCGACCGTGCATTACACGGCTCGTTTCCGTGTGGATGGTGGCCCGTGGCAGATGATGATGGTGACTCCGCAGGCGACCAGTGACCCGTTGCTGATTCGTGTGTGGCGGGTTGATGTGGGACGCGTAGCCGGCGACTGCAGCTACGACGACACTCGCTGGGGCTGCAAGAACGACCCCACGATGGGTAAGAAGGATAACCCGAACCCGCGCCTGCGCAAGGCCGATATTCGCACCGGTCAGCGCTGGCACCTGAATGATAACGGTGACGGGGACACGGAGTATTCACTGCACCGTGACTGGGCCCTGACATGTAAAGTCCACTATGGGTCTTACGTTGAGAAGCCACATGTTCGCCGAGAAGCCACTTCTTTCGTGGCTTTTCGAAACACATGTGGCTTCTCAGCTATCGGGTTCTCCCCTTCAGCTGGTTAGTCTTCCGGTTTCTAACCAGCCCCCCTATTCACACTTCACACCGATACGAGGAATGTATTTCCATGACTTCCGTTATTTTGAACCGCCGCACACTGTTGAGCGGCGGTACCCTTCTGGGTCTTGGTGCCCTGCTTGCGGCATGCGGCCAGCAGGCGGCTAATGAGGCGAGCGCCTCGGCAGCACCGAGCGAGACCGCTTCCGCCACGCCGAGCGAAATGACTTCCGCTTCAGCTTCTACGGCGGCTTCCGATGCCTCTTCTGCATCAGCTACTCCGAGCCCGGTCATTACCCGCGGCTACTCCGGCGGATCAAAGGCACCTGACGGGGAGTACCGCGGAGCTGACCCTAACGGTCCGGCACAAAACGTTCCGAAACCCTGCATCACCTGAGGACGGATACCGAGAAAAATCCAATGAAGGTCTACGCAAAACACTCAACGCGTGGATTGAATGGAACAACTACGGCGCCCAAACCGGAGATTACAGCCAAGCACGCAAATTCGTTGATAGCAGCTTTACCGAACTACTAGACTCCTATGAAGGTCTTGAAGCCCTCTACAAGCGAGGCGGCTGGATTATCGCGGGACTTGATCACTACATTGCTGACGGGAACCCCTGGATCGAGGGGGAGACTTACTTCTGGAAGGCGTACCGGGAGTGGGGTTACGTTATGTACATTGAACCTAACGGTGATTGGAAGTCTTACGAGAATGACAGAAAGGATGACGACACGTGGAAGTTCTCGTTCAAGTACACCTCTGAGGGCTGGAAGATTATCGATTTTGAACAAGTAGATGACTAAATAGGAAATATAAAGCACTTATTAGTATCGCAAGAATTCTTATTCTTGCTTCGAGAATTTCTCTATCTTCCGCTTTCTAATCAGCATCCCCATTCACACCACACCGATAGAAGGAATCTACTTCCATGACTTCCGTTTTTCTTACTCGTCGAGCGTTGTTGAACGGCGGCGCACTCATGGGTCTCAGTACCCTTCTTGGAGCCTGCAGTCAGCAGGCTAATAACGAGGCGGCAGCCACCGCCTCCGCAGCGCCGAGCGAAACGGCTTCGGCGTCTGTAGCGGTGTCGGAGTCGCCTTCGGCAAGCGCTACCCCGTCTACTGTCCGAGGCTACTCGGGCGGATCACAGCACCCGATGGCGAGTACCGCCCTGCTGATAAATACGGTCCAGCACAGAATGTACCGAAACCCAATGCTCCGGAAGACGGCTACAACGAAAAGTCTCTAGAGGGCATGCGTAAGACGATGGATGCCTGGATTTTGTGGGGTAATTACGGTACTCAAACTGGCGATTACTCGATGGCTTTCAAGTTCATGTCCCCTACTTTTTGAAGACGAACGTGAGGCCTATACAGGCGTCGAGGAACTTTACAAAAGCGGCGGATGGGTCATTGGCGGTATAAACCATTATCTTGCTGACGGTAACCCCTGGTCAGAAGACGGTGAAACCTATTTCTGGAAGGCGTACCGCGAATGGGATTACGAGACTTATGTTGAATCTGACGGTAGCTGGCGCAAATGGAGTAATGACGATAAAAACCGATGACACCTTTAGATTTGAGCTGAAGCACAACGGGCAGAAATGGGAAATCATGAATTATGAGCCCGTTGATGACTAGTCCCTCCAGCCGATCCTAAAAGTCCGCACCCCGCAGATATCCCGCATCCCACAGACACCCAGCAGACATTCTGCAGACACAGAAGCTACATGTATTTCGAGAAGCCACCAAAAAGTGGCTTTTTCGAAACACATGTGGCTCTCGGCGTTAACTTAGACCGTTATTTAGACCGTCTGCTAGACCCTAGTTGCCGAAGCCCTGCAGAGTTGCTGCCCAGGCGCGGCGCGCCTCCAGAGCTTCCTTAGCCTTGGCGATCTTCTTGGAGTCGCCGCCCTTTTCAGCTGCTGCGAGCTCTGCTTCCAGCTCGGCGAGGGAGTCCTCGATCTGTGCGAGCAGGGAGTTCGCGCGTGCCGCCTTGGCGGGGTCGTTGCGCTTCCACTTTGCCTCTTCGGCGCCGTTGATTTCGTCCTGAATACGGCGCAGTTCGCCGTCGACGCGGCGCAGGTCGTTGCGGGGTACGCGGCCTGCCGCATCCCAACGGTCCAGGATCTTCTCGAAGGCTGCCTTTGCGCCCTCAATGTCTTCGACGGGCAGGAGTGCGCGTGCTTCTTCGAGCAGTGCTTCCTTGACCTTGAGGTTTTCGGCGTAGACTGCGTCCTGCGCTGCTTCGGCTTCGTTGCGGGCGTTGAAGAACAAGTCCTGTGCCGCGCGGAAGCGTGCCCACAGCTTGTCGTCTTCGCGACGGTGGCCGCGGGGTACCTGCTTCCAGGCGCGCATCAGGTCGCCGTATGCGCGGGAAGTCTCAGACCAGTCAGTCGAAGTCGACAGCTCTTCCGCACGTGCAATCAGCTCTTCCTTGGCGCGCTTGATGCGTGCGTTGCGGTCGTCGAGCTGCGAGAAGTGTGCGCGGCGGTTGCGGTCGAAGGTGGTGCGGGCTGCGCGGAAACGCTTCCACAGCTCGTCCTCTACGCTCTTTGCCAGGTGAATTTCGCGCTGTGCCTTCTTCCACGCTTCGAACAGTTCGTTCATGCGGGAGTGGGAGTTCTTCCAGTGGATCTGGTCGGGGTCCTGGCCGGCAATCTGCTCGGCTTCCGCGACGATTTCTTCGCGGACGGCGAGGGCGCGTTCACGGTTTTCGGTGCGTGCCTGCTGCTGCTTTTCGCCGAGTTCAGCGATCTGCTCTGCGAGGGAGATGAGGCGCTTCTGCAGGCCGGAGTAGTCACCGACCATGTTGCGCACACCAATCTGTGCACCGATGGAGGTGATGCCCTTCTGCAGGTCTGCGGCGGGGGCGTTGTTGGCGAGGCGGGATTCGAGCAGGGCAACCTGCGCCTCGACGTTTTCAAACTTGCGGGCGAAGTAGCTGAGCGCTTCTTCTTCGGAGGCGCCGGGCAGCTGGCCTACGGCGTATTCTTCGCCGTCGACAATGACGAAGACGTGGCTGTCCTCGGAGACGCGGCCTGTACTGGCGTGCCTTTTCGAGGTTTACAGTGTCGTCGGGTTTGGTAGTCACCGCTATAACTCTTTCACTCGGGGGTGCTGGGGTGGGGCGCCTTTGCGCTGTTCCCCGTGGTGGGCACCCGTTTGGGTGTGCGTGTGCACCTCCTAAGCATAGCCTCTGTGGGGTGTGTGTGAGTAGTGTCTGGTCGTGTTGTGTTGTGGGCGAACCTGCCGGCTGCGGGTTTGCGCGGGTTTGTGTCGGGTGAGCTGGGGAGTGGGTGCTGTGCTGGGGCGGGTGTTGGTATGATGGGTAGATATGCCCGGCGTGTTCCGGGGTTTTGTTGTCGAGTTCTTTGTCAAGGAGTATCGAGTATGGCTCGCAAGGCTTCGCTGTCTGGTTTTCCCGAGTATCTTCCGGCTGAGCGGTTGGTTGAGAATCATGTTCTGGACACTCTGCGTGAGACTTTTGAGTTGCACGGTTTCTCCCCGATTGAGACTCGTTCGGTAGAGACTATTGAGCAGCTGCTGCGCAAGGGTGAGATTGACAAGGAAGTTTACGCAATTTCTCGCCTGCAGGAGGACGAGGCTGCTAAGGCTAAGGAAAAGCTGGCTCTGCACTTTGACCTGACCGTGCCGTTTGCCCGTTACGTGGTGGAGAACGCCGGTTACCTGAATTTCCCGTTCTCGCGTTACCAGATTCAGAAGGTGTGGCGTGGTGAGCGTCCGCAGGAGGGTCGTGCCCGCGAGTTCACTCAGGCTGATATTGACGTGGTTGGCGACGGTGAGCTGCCGTTCCGTTACGACGTGACCTTGGCGCTGGTTGTTGTTGATGCGCTGTCGAAGCTGCCGATTCCTGAGTTCAAGCTGCGTGTGAATAACCGCAAGCTGGCTGAGGGTTTCTACCTGGGCTTGGGTTTGACTGATACTGCGGCTGTTCTGCGTTCTATTGACAAGCTGGAGAAGATCGGTGCTGAGCGTGTGGCTGAGGAGCTGCAGGCTGAGGCTGGTGCGAGCGCGGATGCTGCCGCTGCCGCCTTGGAGCTGGCGCAGATCCGCACTGAGGATGCTTCTTTGTGGAGCAGGTGCGTGCGCTTGCGGCTAAGTATTCGGTGGAGCATGAGCTGCTGGATCAGGGTCTTGCTGAGCTGGCTGAGGTCATTGAGGAGGCGGCTCGCCGTGCGCCGGGTAAGGTGCTGGCTGACCTGTCGATTGCTCGCGGCCTGGACTACTACACCGGCACCGTGTATGAGACTGTTCTGGTTGGTCACGAGTCGCTGGGTTCGATTTGCTCGGGCGGCCGTTATGAGTCGCTGGCGTCGAACGGTAGAAGACGTACCCGGGTGTTGGCCTGTCGATTGGTGTGACTCGTGTGGTGGCTCGTATTCTGTCGCAGGGTTTTGCGCAGGCGAGCCGTAAGGTGCCTTCGGCTGTGTTTGTTGCCCTGACGAATGATGAGGGCTGGTCCGCTGCGAATGATGTTGCGGATGCGCTGCGTGCCCGCGGTATTGCCTGCGAGGTGTCTGCGAATGCGGCGAAGTTCGGTAAAGCAGATTAAGTACGCTGAGAAGCGCGGCATTCCGTTCGTGTGGTTCATTTCATCGGATGAGTCGGGTGCCCCGGTTCACGAGGTGAAGGACATCCGTTCGGGTGAGCAGGTTGCTGCTGATCCGGCTTCGTGGATGCCGCCGGCTGAGGATCTGCACGTTCAGATTGTGCGTGCTGAGGGCCTGTAAACATTAGGGGCCTGTCATCGTAGGGCCTGTAATGCCTACGGTGTTTGGCCGCGGTAATATCTGGCTACTGTAATAATTTGGTTACTGTAGCCTGCATATGGATGTGTACCCGCCTGGTGGGGAGGATATTGGCCTCCCTGCCGGGCGGGTCTTTTGTGTGAGCCCAGATTTTCGATAGGTTAGTGTCTTCTCGATAGGCTAGTGTCTTCGCCGTGGGTCTTTAACCCGGGGTGAAGACACTAACCTATCGACTGAGGCGTTTCCTCGCTTTATCTCAAGAGTAGTTTCCGCAGGTGGGTGATGACTTCCCGTTCTTTCTGAAAGATGTCTGCCCACGTGAGGTGCACGACCGTCCAGCCGGCGCGGGCTAGGGCACGGTCGCGGGCGGCTTCGTAGCGGTCCCTGCCGGGGTGGTCCACGTATTTCTGTTCGCCGTCGAACTCGAGAATGACCCGCGCCTCGGGCCAGGCGAAGTCCACTCGATAGTTACGGCCCTCGCATGAAATCGGGTACTGCGTTACGGGGAGGGGCAGCCTGTGCTCCATGAGTAGGCACCGGGTGAGGCTTTCACCGGCCGACTCGCTGGATGCATCCACCGCCTGCGCAAGGAAAGGCCCTGCGGAACCGCCGTACCCGGTGAGGCTCAGTAGAATCTCGGTTACCTCGTGGGGCTCCATCAGTCCCCGCCGCATGATGGAGTCAGCGAGGACTACCGCCTCCCGAAAGGGCATGCTGCGCGTGCAATCCTGCAGCGTGCGAGCCACCGTCGTAACCATGATGGATGTGCCCGGCAACCTGGTGACTTCCTCGGGGCCAGTGGCGCTGTAATGCCGGGTGATTCTTCCCCTGTCAGAGGTGCTATGACTACAGCTATACACGCTTATCATTTGGGGAACAGAGAGTACATCAAGTCCCCATAGCGCCGCGGCTGATGTGTGGGAGAAGATCCCTTGAAGACCCATCATCTGAGCAGCGATGCACCGTACCGTGAGCCGCTCTTCGGGGGTGAGCGCTTGGGCATCGCGGGTGTAAATATAGGCTCCTCGCTGGATACGTTGCAGAGACCCTTCCGCCACTAGCTTGCGAATGCGTTTCGGACCGATTCCTCGCAGGTTGAGCATCTGGGAGTTCAGCACGAATGGGTGTAGTTCTGCGGCGCGGGTAATTTCTGGTGTAGTCGGTAGTACGTTTGGGACGCGTTGCCACGGAATAGTTACGGTGTTCATAGACTTTATCCTGGCAGGCTGTGTGAGGTTGTGGGGCTTGTTCGTGAAATCTGTGGATAACTTCGCGGATTCTACCGAAAAAGTGTTTGTCCACAGGCATGCGGAGTGGATTCCCCGGTAATACTTCGATAGGTTAGCGGCTTTTCGATAGGTTAATGCCTTCACCCCGGGTTAAAGACCCACGGCGAAGACACTAACCTATCGACCGCAGACACCCACGAACCGGCCGCCCTACCCGCATCCCGCCTCCGCACCCCATTTTCTGGCGCCTGACTTGCCCAGACTTGCCCCGACCCGCCATCGACCTGCCCGGAGGGGATACAAATATATGAGGCGCACGCAGTGTGCGCATATCATCAACCGCGAGTACCCGGCTACTGTCTATAGTCGTGAGGTGCCCGCTATGAAAGGAATGTCTGTGCTTCGCACTCACACCAACGGCGAGCTGACCGCCGCAAATATTGGAGAGACTGTTACCCTGACCGGTTGGGTGGCTCGCCGCCGCGACCACGGTGGTGTCGCTTTCGTTGACCTGCGTGACCGCGAGGGCGTCACCCAGTGTGTTTTCCACAATGAGGCTGACTTCGAGCACCTGCGCAACGAGTATGTGCTGCGTGTGACCGGTCTGGTGACTAAGCGCCCGGAGGGTAACGAGAACCCGAACCTGGCGACCGGCGAGATTGAGGTTGAGGTGTCCGCCGTTGAGGTGCTGAACACTGCCGCTCCGCTGCCTTTCCAGATTGACGAGCACGTTGAGGTGGGTGAGGAGGCGCGCCTGCGCTACCGCTACCTGGATCTTCGCCGCCCGGAGCCGGCTCGCATCATGCGCCTGCGTTCGGATGCGAACCGTGCGGCACGTAACCTGCTGGCTGAGGACGGCTACATTGAGGTTGAGACCCCGACCCTGACCCGTTCCACCCCTGAGGGTGCGCGTGACTTCCTGGTGCCGGCTCGTCTGGCTCCGGGTTCGTGGTATGCTCTGCCGCAGTCCCCGCAGCTGTTCAAGCAGCTGCTGCAGGTGGGCGGTATTGAGAAGTACTACCAGATTGCTCGCTGCTACCGTGATGAGGATTTCCGTGCGGACCGTCAGCCTGAGTTCACTCAGCTGGACATTGAGGCGTCGTTCGTTGATCAGGAAGACATCATTGAGCTGGGCGAGCGCATCGTTGAGGCTGTGTGGAACCTGATTGATGTGAAGGTTCCCCGCCCGATTCAGCGCATGACCTACAAGGATGCGATGGAGAAGTACGGTACGGACAAGCCTGACCTGCGTTTTGGTCTGGAGCTGACTGAGCTGACCGAGTACTTCAAGGACACCACTTTCCGCGTGTTCAAGGCTCCTTACGTGGGTGCTGTTGTGATGCCCGGTGGTGCTTCTCAGCCTCGCCGTACCCTGGACGCTTGGCAGGAGTGGGCTAAGCAGCGTGGCGCTAAGGGTCTGGCTTACGTTCTCATTCAGGAGGACGGCGAGCTGACCGGTCCGGTGGCTAAGAACATTACTGACGCTGAGCGTGCTGGCCTGGCTGAGGCTACCGGCGCGAAGCCCGGCGACTGCATCTTCTTCGCTGCTGGTGAGGCTAAGGCTTCCCGCGCGCTGCTGGGTGCTGCTCGTGTTGAGATTGGTCACCGTACCGGCCTGATTAAGGACGGCGAGTGGTCCTTCGTGTGGGTTGTTGACGCTCCCATGTTTGAGTCTTCTGCTGAGGCTACTGAGTCCGGTGACGTGGCTCTGGGTCACTCCGCGTGGACTGCTGTGCACCACGCGTTCACCTCCCCGAAGCCCGAGTTCATGGATACTTTCGACACTGACCCGGGTTCGGCTCTGGCGTACGCTTACGACATTGTCTGCAACGGTAACGAGATTGGTGGCGGTTCGATCCGTATTCACCGCCGTGACGTGCAGGAACGCGTGTTCGCTGTGATGGGCATTGGTGAGGAAGAGGCTCAGGAGAAGTTCGGCTTCCTGCTGGATGCGTTCAAGTACGGCGCACCGCCCATGGGTGGTATTGCGTTCGGTTGGGACCGTATTGTGTCTCTGCTGGCTGGCGTTGATTCGATCCGCGAGGTTATTGCGTTCCCGAAGACCGGTAACGGTTTTGATCCGCTGACTGCGGCTCCTGCACCGATTACTCCGGAGCAGCGTAAGGAAGCTGGCGTTGATTTCAAGCCGAAGAAGAAGGACGAGGAGTAATCTTCTCTAGTCTTTGGTCGTGCGCCCCGTAGGGGGTGTGGGCCTGTGCGGCGTGAACCCGGTGGGCGTTGAGTTGTGCCGGGGTTGCCGTTGAGGGTGGGCTGTGTATTCTGCTGGTGCAGGGTCGCAGCCCACCTTTTGTATCAACTGGCGTGCGTGCCGATTTGTGTACTAACCAAAGGGGGAGGGGAGCATGCGTATTCTGATTGCCGGCCCGAGCGGTAGCGGTAAGACGACGTTCGCGGCGCGGTTAGGGCGCCTCCTGGACATTCCGCATACGGAGATGGACTCGTTGCATTGGGGTCCGAACTGGACTCCGCGCCCTAGTTTTGAGGCGGATGTTCAGACACTCATTGAGCAACCTGCGTGGATTACGGAGTGGCAGTATCCGCAGGTGCGCGGCCGCCTGCTGGAGCGTGCGGATGTGGTGATTTACCTACGCTATAGCCGTGCGGTGGTCATGTGGCGTGTGGTTCGCCGGACGGTGCGCCGTGCGGTGACGGGTCAGAGGCTGTGGGCTGATAATGTGGAGCCGCCGCTGAAGAATATTCTGCGCGACCCGGACAACATGATTCGGTACACGTGGAGGAGCTACCCGCACGTCGGGGAGTTGCTGGCGGAGGCTCGCGGGCAGCATCTACAGAAGCGTTTTATTGAGTTTCGTACCCCGCGGGCGGCGAACCAGTTTTTGCGTGCCGTGCAGCTGCGCGGCGTGCTCTGAGGCGGCTCCCCTAAACCAGCCGCCGAGAGCGGTGTCGAAAGAGATGTATGAGCCCGGTGAACGCCGGCTCCATGATGAAAGGTGAACGATGCGAGTAGTTATTCAGCGCGTGACCCGCGCGGCGGTGCGCGTGGCGGGTGAAACGCTCGGCGCGATTGAGCAGCCCGGCTACCTGGTGCTGGTCGGTATCACGCACGGTGACGGTGCGGCACAGATTGCGAAGCTTGCCGATAAGACCGCGAACCTGCGCCTGCTGGAGGGGGAGAAGTCCCTACTCGATGAGGGCGCACCCGTGTTGGCGGTCAGCCAGTTCACCCTGTACGGGGATGCGAAGAAGGGCCGCCGCCCCTCCTGGTCTGCCGCTGCGCCCGGCGCGGTGAGTGAGCCGCTGTTCAACGACTATGTTCAGGCGCTGCGTGAGCGTGGCCTGCACGTGGAGACCGGCGTGTTCGGTGCGGACATGCAGGTGGAGCTGGTCAATGACGGCCCGGTGACCCTGATTCTCGATAGTGAGACCCTCTAGGCCGGCGCTTTCGATAGGTTAGTGGATTGTCCCGGGGTTTCAAAACCCACGGCGAAGACACTAACCTATCGAAAACCCGTGTGGTGTCACGCCGCGAGCTAAATCCGCAGCTGTATACCCACACCCCGTACCCGCCTCCAGATTGTGAAACGATAGAGTAAGACTATGGCTGATTCCCTCTTTGATCTTGAGTTGCCCGATGACGGGGACCGCGTGAGCCTGATTGGTGCGCCCGCTGAGGAGCCCTCCTCGCGTGCCTCTGCCTCGCGTACGTATTCTGCGCGTTCGGCGTCTCGTGCGCCGTTGGCGGTGCGTATGCGTCCGCGCACGATTGATGAGGTTCTCGGCCAGGAGCATCTGCTGACTCCGGGTGCGCCTCTGCGCGTGTTGGCGGGGGAGAATGCCGGCCCGGCTGGCCCGTCCTCGGTGATTTTGTACGGCCCTCCGGGTACGGGTAAGACCACCCTGGCGCATGTGATTGCGCGCGCGCCGGGTCGTAAGTTCGTGGAGCTTTCGGCGATTACTGCGGGCGTGAAGGATGTGCGCGCGGTCATGGATCAGGCGCTGCTCGACCGCGACATGTACGGCACGACCACCGTGCTGTTCCTCGACGAGATTCACCGTTTTACGAAGGCTCAGCAGGATGCGCTCCTGCCCGGCGTGGAGAACCGCTGGGTGATTCTGGTGGCGGCTACGACGGAGAACCCGTCGTTCAGCATTATTTCGCCGCTGCTTTCGCGCTCGCTGCTGCTGCGGGTTCATTCGCTGGAGCAGTCCGATATTGAGCAGCTGATTGACCGTGCGTTGGCTGACCCGCGCGGTTTTGACGGTGCGGCGGTCATTGATGAGGATGCGCGCGCCCACCTCGCGGCGGTTTCGGGAGGCGACGCTCGCCGCTCCCTGACCTCGCTGGAGGCGGCGGCTGCGATTGCGTTTAGCGAGGCCGAACAGGCTTCGGCAGAATCTGCCCGCTCCGCCGAGGATTTGGCAGATTTGGCAGACCCGGCGGGGGAGTCGGGGGAGAAGTCTACGAAACCTGCCGCGCCCGTGCGCATCACCCTGGCGCATGCTACGGAGGCGGTGGACCGCGCCGCGATCCGCTACGACCGTTCGGGTGATCAGCATTATGACGTGGTGAGTGCGTTCATTAAATCCATGCGTGGCTCTGATGCGGACGCCGCTGTGCACTACCTGGCGCGCATGCTGGAGGGTGGCGAGGATCCACGTTTTGTGGCGCGTCGCATCATGATTTTGGCGAGTGAGGATATTGGCCTGGCTGATCCGCAGGCGTTGCAGGTGGCGACGGCTGCGGCGCAGTCGGTGGCGCTGGTGGGCATGCCGGAGGCGCGTATTATCCTGTCGCAGGCGGTGATTTATTGTGCGCTCGCGCCGAAGTCGAATGCGGCGTATAACGCGATTAACCGCGCGATTGCGGATGTGCGTTCGGGTGCTTCGGGTCAGGTTCCGGTGCATTTGCGTGATGGTCATTATGCGGGGGCTAAGCAGTTTGGTCACGGCGTGGGGTATGTGTATGCGCATGATGAGCCGGGGCATGTGGCGGCGCAGCAGTACCTGCCGGATACTCTGCGTGGCACGGTGTATTATGAGCCGACTCAGCATGGTTTTGAGCGTACGTTGACGGAGCGTCGTGAGCGTATTCGCCGTATTTTGGATGCGGCTCCGGTGCAGGATACGACCCGTTAGCATACGCGGCTCCCATCGAGATACCTACTATTTTGACTGCTGACCACCGGGGGAGTGGCGCGCCTCGGCAGGAAAGCAACCGTATAGAGCAAGCAGCCGTATAGGGCTGAGCGCAAACAGAAAGCGGTGCGTAGTACCTCGGTAGTACTGCGCACCGCGTCAGAGTTTTGAGTTGTGATAGACGTCTTGACTGTCGGCCTTCCCGGAAGGGCGGACGCCAAGCTTGTTATGGTTTCTAGTCTAGGCGATATGGGGGTCCGATTCAAGCTATTCCCATAAAGACACAGGTTAAAAATAACGAAATGATTACAATCCAACATCTCGGCGCCACGATTTTTCAGGGAAGTCGCACCTAAATAGCTCTGACGGGCATAAATGATTCCTGTGGGGTCGTGTGGGTAAGTATTAAAAACCCACACGCACAGTGATTTAAACCAAAGATTTCCCAAAAGGCTGGTAAAGCCCGGGCGCATCCGGTAAGCTTGACGGGTCTGGCAATTACTATGCCCGCATTTGTGCGGGCGTCAGTAATGTAGCTGCGGGGTACTCTGCCCCGAGCTCTCCGCCCCACCGCCGTACAGCAACGACCGAACCGGTCGCGTACGGACTCCGGCGGGGTCAACCGAGGAGGCCAGTATTCAACAGACCGAGGCCCCACCCGCAAGGGTGCAGGAGCCTCACATAGAAAGGTAGATTGTGGCTAAGCACAACCGCACCCGCCGTACCGTGCGTCAGTCCCGTGCCCTGGGCATTGCACTGACCCCGAAGGCAGAAAAGTACCTCGAGCGTCGTCCTTACGGCCCCGGCCAGCACGGCCGTGCCCGCAAGAAGGCTGACTCCAACTACGCTACCCAGCTGAAGGAAAAGCAGCGTCTGCGCGCTCAGTACAACATCCGCGAGGCACAGATGCGCCGCGCATACCTCGAGGCAAAGCGTACCGAGGGCCAGACCGGTAAGAACATGGTCGAGCTGCTCGAGACCCGCCTCGACGCTCTGGTTCTGCGTGCAGGCTTCGCCCGCACCATTGCACAGGCACGTCAGATGGTTGTTCACCGTCACATCATGGTTGACGGCGTTCGCGTGGACCGCCCCTCGTTCCACGTCAAGCCCGGCCAGCTGATCCACGTTCACCCCAAGGCTGAGAAGACCACCCCCTTCCAGGCTGCGGCTGCAGGTGAGAACCAGGCAGTTCTGCCCGAGGTTCCCGCATACCTGAACGTTGAGATCGAGAAGCTGCACGCAAAGCTTGAGCGCAAGCCCAAGCGCGAAGAGATCCCCGTGATCTGCGACGAGCAGCTGGTCGTTGAGTACTACTCGCGTCTGGCATAATCTCGATTTTTCGAGAAGCAACCCGTCCTGCACCGTTCGGTGGGGGCGGGTTGTTCCCGTTTAACGCGCGGGTTTTTGGGGCTTATACACTACAGGGCTGTGGCGCTGCTGAACCTGTGAATCTTCCGTCGCTGGGAGTTTCATGAGAGTTTAGGGGGCGCTTGAAGGATTTTTCGACTAAAATAGGGGATTGAGCTGTGTATACAGTCCTGAACTGTATGCACGATCCGGCTGCGCGCCACGGTGGCGTCCAGCCTTGTACGACTATTGATAAGCATCATGCATTGAGCGGAATGGGGTTATAGATGACCGGCGGAGATATTGCGGGCCTGATTGCAGCAGGAGTTTTTGCGATTCTGGTGGCTCTGCTTGCGCTACCCATTATTCGCCTGACCAAGGTGTTTGATGAGCTTATCGTGACGATTCGTTCGCTGAACCAGAGCACCGGCCCTCTCATTGAAGAGGTGACCCGTACTGTGGTGACCACCAATGAGCAGCTGGAGAAGGTTGACGACATCACCTCGAACGTTTCGGATGCGTCCGCGAACGTTTCTGCGCTGTCCTCGCTGGTGACCTCGACTGTGGGTCAGCCGCTGATTAAGGTTGCCTCCTTCTCGTACGGTGTGCGTCAGGCATTCCGCGGCGGTAAGTCCGGCGATGCACACGGCACCGCTGGCAACACCGGCAACACCCACGCTGGCGGCCAGTACGGTTCGGCACAGTCCTCTTACTCTGCAGGCGGTGAGAACTAATGGGTCTGCTTCGTTCAGCTCTTCTGCTCGGCGCCGGCGCGGCGGTTGGTTACTTCGCTTCCAGGCGTGCCGCCTCCGAACCTGCTCAGCGTACCCCCGGCAGCGCCCTGCTCATGCGTGAGCATGGTGAGCTTGCCCTCAACCCGGAGTCTCAGATGGGAAAGTTCTTCGATTCGCCGATTGGCAAGCCCCTGCAGCCGTATGCGTTGCGTGCTGTTGAGTTCGCCGCCCGCGTGCGTGAAGGCATGCAGGAGAAGGAGATGGAGCTCAACGCTAAGGTGGAGCGCCAGAAGCAGGATCTGCGTCCTGGCTCCCTGGATACGTGGGACCGCCAGATGAGCTCGGCTGAGATTGAATCCACGAACCGCCGCCTGGCTGAGCGTGAACTCATTGAGGTGGAGGCTGAGATTGCCTCCTTGGAAGAGGCTCAGAAGCGAGCGCGTGAGCAGCGTATTGCGCGTGACCGTCAGCTCGGCGACGGCTTCTTCAACTAGGTTTTTAAAGGTGGTGCTTTTGTCCCGTTAAACCACGGTACGAGGGTGGCTCGATTAGCCATTTTGCTCTCGGGCAGGCACCATAGGTCAGTAGACTAATTTAGAATTTCGCACAGATTACTCTAAGGAACGAGATGCTCTCACAGGAGATTTCTAAGCGTTGGATCGATTTCTTCGCTTCCCGCGGCCATACTGTGGTGCCTTCGGCATCGCTGATTTCGAACGAGCCCGGCGCTATGTTCACCATCGCCGGTATGGTGCCGTTCATTCCCTACTTCCTGGGCCGTGAGACCCCTCCGTTCTCCCGCGCGACCAGCGTGCAGAAGTGCATCCGCACCCTGGACATTGAAGAGGTCGGTAAGACTGCGCGTCACGGTACCTTCTTCCAGATGGCTGGTAACTTCTCGTTCGGTGATTACTTCAAGGAGCAGGCGATTCCGTTTGCTTACGAGCTGCTGACCACCCCTCAGGATAAGGGTGGTTTCGGCCTGGATCCGGAGCGCCTGTGGGTCACCATTTATGAGGGTGACGATGAGGCCTTCGACATTTGGCACAACAAGGTGGGCTTCCCGGCTGAGCGTATTCAGCGTATGGGCATGAAGGAAAACTACTGGTCCACCGGTCAGCCCGGCCCCGCAGGCCCCGACTCGGAGATCTTCTACGACCGTGGCCCCGCGTACGGTAAGGAAGGCGGCCCGGCGGCTGACGACGACCGTTACATTGAGATTTGGAACCTTGTGTTCATGCAGTACCAGCGTGGCGAGGGTATCGGTAAGGATGACTTCGAGATTCTGGGTGATCTGCCGAAGAAGAACATCGATACCGGTCTGGGCGTTGAGCGTCTTGCCATGCTGCTGCAGGGTGTTGAGAACTTCTACGAGACCGACCAGGTTCGCCCCGTTCTGGATGCTGCTTCTGAGCTGTCCGGTAAGAAGTACCACGGCTCTGAGTCCGCTGAGGACGAGGGCTACGAGGACGACGTGCGTATGCGCGTGGTGGCTGACCACATCCGTTCCTCGCTGATGCTGATTGCTGACGGCGTGACCCCCTCCAACGAGGGTCGCGGCTACATTCTGCGCCGTCTGATGCGCCGTGCGATTCGTGCGATGCGTCTGCTGGGTGTGACTGAGCCCTGCCTGCCCGTGCTGTTCCCGGCTTCGCGTGATGCGATGAAGGGTGCTTTCCCATACGTTGCTGACGACTTCGAGCGTATTTCCCGTATTGCGTACGCTGAGGAGAAGGCGTTCCTGCACACCATTGAGACCGGTACTGAGCGTCTGGAAGAGGCTGTTGCTGCCGCTAAGAAGGACGGCTCCAACGCTGTTTCTGGTGCTGAGGCGTTTGCTCTGCACGACACCTACGGCTTCCCGATTGACCTGACCCTGGAGATGGCTGCTGAGGCTGGCGTGAAGGTTGACGAGAAGGCTTTCCGTGAGCTGATGGCTGAGCAGCGTCACCGTGCGCAGGCTGATGCTAAGGCGAAGAAGGGTGCGTTTGCTGACCTGTCTGAGCTGCGTAAGCTCGTGGACGAGCGTGGCTCCATCTTCACCGGTTACACCGAGCTGCGTACTGAGACTAAGCTGCGCGCGATTCTGGTGGACGGCGTGTCTGTTCCCGCCGCTAAGGCTGGCGACAAGATTGAGGTTGTTCTGGACGAGACCCCGTTCTACGCGGAGGCTGGTGGCCAGGCAGCTGATACCGGTGTCATTACCGGCAACGGCTTCATCATTGACGTTCAGGACGTTCAGCAGCCCGTGAAGGGCCTGAGCGTTCACCGCGCCGTTGTGCGTGAGGGCGAGGTTCACGTCGGTGCCGATGTTGTGGCACAGGTTGACGTTCAGCGCCGCCGCGACGGTGAGAAGGCACACTCCGGTACCCACATCATTCACGCTGCCCTGCACCAGGTGCTCGGCAACGAGGCTACTCAGCGTGGCTCTTTCAACAAGGAAGGCTACCTGCGCTTCGACTTCGCGTGGGGCGAGGGTCTGTCCGAGTCCGCTAAGCGTGAGGTTGAAGAGGTTGCTAACCTCGCGATCCGCGATAACCACGAGGTGATTACTCGTGAGATGCCGCTGGCTGAGGCTAAGGCTCTGGGCGCTATGAGCCTCTTCGGCGAGAAGTACGGCGACGTGGTGCGTGTTGTTGAAATCGGCGGCGAGTTCTCCCGCGAGCTGTGTGGTGGTACCCACGTTGGTTCGTCCGCTGAGATTGGTTCGCTGTCGCTGCTGACCGAGAGCTCTGTTGGCTCCGGTAACCGCCGTGTTGAGGCTCTGGTGGGTCTGGATTCCTTCAACCACCTGGCTGCTGAGCGTACCCTGGTGAACCAGCTGACCGGCCTGATGAAGGTTCAGTCTTCCGCTGATCTGCCGGAGAAGATTAACCAGACTCTGTCTAAGCTGAAGGCTGCTGAGAAGGAACTGGCTCAGCTGCGCCGCGAGAAGCTGCAGGCTGAGGCTGGCAAGCTGCTGGAGAACGCACAGACCATCGGTTCTGTTCGCGTTCTGGCGCATGACGCTGGCGAACTGGACGCTAACGGCGTTCGTGAGCTGGCTCTGGATCTGCGTTCGCGCTTTGGCTCCGAGGCTGCTGTTGTCGCAGTGGTGGGTGTGGCTAATGGCCGCCCCGTCGTCCTGGTGGCAACCAACGAGGGTGCTCGTGAGGCTGGCGTGAAGGCTGGCGCTCTGGTCCGCGTCGCTGCCGGTGTTCTCGGCGGCGGTGGCGGCGGTAAGGACGACGTCGCTCAGGGTGGTGGCCAGGACGCATCCAAGATTGGTGCTGCACTGGACGCTGTCCGCGACGCTATCGCACAGGCTCAGGCCTAAACATGGCAGAATTCCAGCGCGGAGTGCGGATGGGTGTCGATGTGGGTAACGCCCGCGTCGGCACCGCCCTCAGCGACCCCGACGGTATTCTCGCCACCCCGCTCAAGACGCTGCGCCGCGACGCGAAGAAGAACTCTGACCGCCGTGTTTTGCGTAAGCTGATTGAGGTGAACGAGGTGGTGGAGGTTTTCGTCGGGCTTCCGAAGACCATGCGTGGTGGGGATTCTCCCTCCACGGAAATGGCTCGGGAGTACGCTCAGGCTCTGCGCTCCGAGCTGGATGCCGAAGAGAAAACACACATTAACATTTGGCTGGTGGATGAGCGACTCACCACCGTGAGCGCTCACCGTGCACTGCACGAGGCTGGGGTTTCCAGCCGAGATTTCAAGACTATGGTTGACCAGGTGGCGGCTGTGAACATTTTGCAGTACAGTCTGGATGCCCTCAAGGCGGGGCAGTCCGTAGCCGGGTACAAGGTGAGCGATCCGGCCCACGAAGAAAACCGACCGTCCGAGTCAGAAGGGACCACGGTCGGTGCCGTCAACGAAACGGAGAACCTTCAGTGACCGAACAGAATAAACAGCCCGAAGAGAGCGGGCTCGACCTCTTTAGGCCGACAGCCGAGGATGAACGTAAGGGCATCACCGGCATCACGATGGAACAGGAAATCGTGTCGGTGGCTACGTTGCGTGCGCGTAAGCGCCGCCGCCGCGCCATCATGCTGAGCGCAATTTCCTTGTTTGTGGTGGCTCTGGTCATCATTTCGGGTGCCCTGATTACTCGCTACGACCCGTTCAAGACTCGTGACTACTCGGGTGGCGGCAATGGTACGACCGTGACTTTCACGATTCGTTCTGGCCAGTCCACCGCGCAGGTGGCGCAGGAGCTTGAGGCAGCGGGCGTGGTTGCTGATGCTGATAAGTTCCTTGAGGTGTACACCAAGGAGAGCAAGGGTAAGTACTTGCAGCCTGGCACCTATGAACTGCAGCAGCACATGAGCAGCTCGAGCGCGATTACGACCATTATCGAGGCGAACAGCAACGTACTGTACCTGGCGATTCCGCAGGGTAAGCGCGTGAGCGAGACCATCGACCTGATTGTTTCTGGCTCCGATGGCGCGTTCACCCGCAAGCAGGTTGAGGACGCGGTCAGCAACTACACCCAGTACGGTGTGCCGAGCAACTTCCCCTCGATTGAGGGTTGGTTGCACCCGGGTGAGTACCGCTTCCCGAAGGACACCGACATCAAGAAGGTCATTCAGACCATGGTTGATAAGACCAAGGCTGACCTGAAGGAAGCCGGCGTGAGCGGCGACCAGAAGACCTTCGAGGTGCTGACCATCGCCTCCATCGTGGAGCTTGAGGCTCAGCCGAAGGACTACGTGGCGGTTGCAGGCATCATTGAGAACCGCCTGAACAACCCCGACGGTGAGACCTCCGGCCTGATTCAGTCGGATGCGACCGTGACCTACGGTCTGGGTGTCCGTTCGTACCACCTGACTGAGGAGCAGAAAGCCGATAAGAGCAATAAGTACAACACTTATGCGAATAAGGGTCTTCCGAAGGGTCCGATTGGTTCCCCGCAGCTGGCTTCGATTAAGGCTGCTGCGGCTCCTGAGAAGAACCCGTACTACTACTGGGTGACTGTGGACCTGGACTCCGGTGAGACTAAGTACTCCCGCACGTACGCTGAGCACCAGCGTTACGTTGAAGAGTACAACCAGTGGTGTTCTAAGCACCCGAACCGCTGTAGCTAAGTTGTAGCTCATTGGTTTAGCTGGTAGCTACGATTTGGTAGCTTCGGCGTGAAGGTTCCTTGCTGAGGCGGGTACCGCCTCCACGAGAGTGGGGGAGGTACCCGCCTTTGCTGTACCCGGATGCTGAATGCTCGGTTGTTGGGGGTGCTCGGTTTTTGGGCTATACCTGAATATTGGTTTGTCCCTTAAAATGGGTAGAGTGCGCCTATGACCGCGGGTTCGTGGCGTGCGTGTCCGCAAGCCCGCAAGCCCCGAGCGTTGAGTGTTGAGAGCGTTCCCCAGCGTTGAGAGCGAGAGAGTATCTATCGATGAAGACTGAACCGTACCGCGAAGCCCCGTATCTTCGCCGCGCCTACGTGCTGGGGCACCCTATTGCGCATTCGCTGTCGCCTGCGCTGCATCGTGCCGCGTATGACTTTTTGGGTGAGCAGAATTTGGGTTATGATCGCCGCGATACTCTGCCCGATGACCTGCCGGAGATTATGCACGGTGTGCGTCACCCGAAGGGTACGGAGGACGCCCCGTATATTGCGGGCCTGTCGGTGACGATGCCGTTGAAGACCGCGGTCATTCAGTATTGCGATGAGCTGAGTGAGACTGCCCGCGTGACCGGTGCGGTGAACACGGTGTATCCGCGCGGTGAGAAGGTGCTGGGCGATAACACGGACGTGATCGGCATTGTGAACGCGCTGCGCCACGCCGGTTTGGAGCCGCAGCCGCTTAAGGATTCTGCCGCGATTGTGGGCGGGGGAGCGACCGCTATTTCTGCCCTGACCGCACTGCATCAGCTGGGGTATTCCCGTGTGAGCGTGTACGCCCGTTCGCTGCATAAGCTCGCTAGCGTGCAGGAGGCGGCGGACCGCCTGGGCGTTCAGCTGGAGCAGATTTCCCTGGCTGAGCTGCCGCAGAACCTTGCGGAGCGCGGTCATCACCCGGTGGTGTCTACTCTTCCTGCCCATGCGGCGGATGGGTGGGCGAGCCAGCTGAGCGGGCTGAAGGGCGCCTCCGCGACACACCAGCCGGTACTGCTCGATGTTGCGTATAACCCGTGGCCTTCGGTGCTGGCGAGCGCTTGGGAGGCTAACGGCGGCACGGTGGTTTCTGGTCTGGAGATGCTGCTGTACCAGGCGGTGGAGCAGGTTCTGCTTTTTACTGACCGCACCCTCTCTGACGGGTGAACTGCTGGGTCTAATCAATGCGATGTGCGCGGCGGTTGATCTTGCGCCTCGCGCTTCCGTTTCGTGAAAAAAGCGTACTTTCACTCGCTCAGTAAACGGGCATTTTATACACTATTTATACACGTGAAGAATTATTATTCCTTCCTCCTGCGCTGCGGTGCGGGTGCGATGAAAAGAGGTTAACCTATGGCCCTGCGTTGGCTCACTGCCGGAGAATCCCACGGCGAGGCGCTCGTCGGCATCATTGAAGGCGTGCCCGCCGGTGTGGAACTCACCAGCGATATGGTGCGTGACGCCCTGGCTCGCCGCCGCCTCGGCTACGGCCGCGGTGCCCGCATGAAGTTCGAGGAGGACCGCGTGCGCATCCTGGGCGGTGTGCGTCACGGCCTGACTCAGGGCGGCCCGGTCGCGATTGAGATTGCGAACACCGAGTGGCCCAAGTGGACTGACGTGATGAGCTCCGACCCGGTGGATCCGAAGCTGATTGAGGGTCGTGCGCGTAATGCTGCGCTGACCCGTCCGCGCCCCGGTCACGCTGATTTTGCGGGTATGCAGAAGTACAACTTCTCTGAGGCTCGCCCGGTGCTGGAGCGCGCCTCCGCGCGTGAGACTGCGACCCGCGTGGCTCTTGGCGTGGTTGCCGCCCAGGTTTTGAAGGCTCTGGGTGTTGAGCTGGTTTCTCACACCGTTGCTGTGGGTGGCGTGCACGCTCCCGAGGGCGCCCCGGTGCCTTCGCCCCGCAACGTTGACCAGCTGGACGCTGACCCGCTGCGCTGCTTCGACAAGGCGACCTCCGAGGCGATGGTTCAGCGCGTGGACGAGGCGCACAAGGACGGCGAGACTCTCGGCGGTGTGGTTGAGGTGCTCGCGTACGGTATGCCTCCCGGACTGGGTTCGTACGTGCACTGGGACCGCCGCCTGGACGCGCGCCTTGCCGCAGCGCTGATGGGTATTCAGGCGATTAAGGGCGTTGAGGTTGGTGACGGTTTTGCGACCGCTGACCGCCCGGGCACTGCCGCTCATGACGAGATTTCCATTGGTGAGCACGGCGTAACGCGCGATACCAACCGTGCAGGTGGTATTGAGGGCGGCATGAGCATTGGTGACCTGCTGCGTGTGCGCGCGGCAATGAAGCCCATTGCGACCGTGCCGAAGGCCCTGAAGACCATTGACACTTCCACCGGTGAAGAGGCTCGCGCCCACCACCAGCGTTCGGACGTGTGTGCCGTTCCCGCCGCCGGCGTGGTGGCGGAGGCTATGGTCGCCCTGGTGCTCGCTGAGGCTGCGCTGGAGAAGTTTGGTGGCGACTCGATTGGTGAGACTCGCCGCAACATGGATTCCTACCTGGACGCTATTCCGGCGTCTCTGGCGTGGGAGTCTAACGTGGCTGGTTGGGACGCGTAGTGCCCCTTCCGGCGGAGTCTGAGGGCCGCGGCGCGAAGGGTCGCGGTTCCGGGGAGGTTTCTGTGGAGCAGGGTGTTCGCCCGGTCGCTTCGAGCCCCCTTGCGCGTATTGCTGCGGCAACGCAGCGTGCGCGAGGGGGCGCTTCGCCGCGCCCGGAACCCGGCGCAGAATCCGGTGCGGAACCCGGTGTATCTGCTGCGGCTGAGCAGAGTGTTGAGGTTGCAGGCGCTGGGGTTCGTGAGACTGTTGCGCGCGGGATGCCGCCTCGGTTTCTTCCGCGTCAGTTTCTTCTGCGCGCCCGGCTTCTCGCGTGCCCACCCCGCTGACCTGATGCGTTCTGGCACCCGCCCCCTGCCCGCCGCCGCTACGGCGAACACGCAGGGTGTGCGCCTGTACGCCTCCTCGGTGTCTGAGGACGCCGACCCGGCGCTCGGCCTGGACGAGGACCTGCGCCTGAAGCTGCTCAGCGCCCTGCAGGGCATGGGCACCGCTGAAGAGGAATCCCGCAAGGAACCCGCGAAGGCGGAAGCGCCCTGCGCCAAGCCTGCCGCGCCCAAGCCGGCACCTCGTAAAAAGCAGGCTCAGCCTGCAGAGGCGGCGGGGAGAGCGCTCTGCTCCCGTGCAGAAGGCTGAACCCCAGTCTGCGCCGAAGCCTGCACCTGCACATCCTGTAGTTGTGCCCGCGGCTGAACCCTCCAAGCCGGTCCGTCCGACCCCGGCGCTGTTCGGCAAGGTTCAGGTTACCGCGCCCGCAGTATCCCGCTGTGCCCCCTGCGGAAGAAGAGAACCCAGGCGGGGGAGAAGCCCCTCGACGCTTCCGGCTGCCCGCAACCCCGCTGAATCTGTGGCACCCGCAGAGCTACTGTCCCCGCAGAGGCGCTCGCAGAAGACGAGTCCGCCGGTGCTCGCATCCACCCGCAGCAGGTGCGTGAAATGCACGAGAACTTTGCGGAACGCTCTCGCCCCATCGTGCTCATTGGCCCCATGGCGGCAGGTAAGACCTACATTGGTACGCACCTGGCGCGTTTCTACGGCTACGAGTTCCTCGACGCCGACCAGCTCATCGTGGAACGCTACGGCGAAGTCTCCGAAATCTTCGAGATTTTTCGGTGAGGCGTACTTCCGCGAGCTCGAACGCAAAACCATCGAAGAGGTCCTCACCTCGCCCGTGTACCGCAACACGGTGTTTTCCCTGGGCGGTGGCGCCCATGACCGACTCGGTCGCGGAGCTGCTCAAGGACGAATGCGTGGTGTACATCCTCGTTGATGCTGACACCGTCACCCCGCGCATTACCGGCAATAAGACCCGCCCGCTGCTGCAGCCGAACCCGGTCGAGCGGTGGACCGAAATTTTTGAGCGCCGCCGCAGCCGATACGAAGAGCTGGCGCACTTCACCCTGGACGCACGAGGCGGCCGCCCCATCACCGAGATGACCGCCGAAATCCAGGCGTACGTGACCGCAACCCGCGCCTCCCGCGCGCAGCGCCCCCAAGCATAACCCCTCACCTGTGAAAGGACACATGATGAGCACTCAGCCCACCCCCACTTTCGGTGCCTCCGGCGCGGAAGATATTACCCGCATCCCGGTGACCGGCAGCTCCCCGCGTGAGAACTATGAGGTTCTTATCGGCCACAATCTGCTCGGTAAAATCCCCGAAATTCTGGGCAACCGCACCAAGAAGGTGCTCGTGATTCACCCGCGTGCCCTGCGTTCCACCGGTGAGCTGGTCATGGAAGACCTGCGTGCCATGGGCTACGAATCGTTCAGCGCCGAAATCCCGGACGCTGAAGAGGCAAAGCACTACCAGGTAGCGGCGTTCTGCTGGCAGGTGCTCGGCCAGAACGACTTCACCCGCACCGATGCAATCATCTCCGTGGGCGGCGGCGCTAGTACCGACGTTGCCGGCTTCGTGGCGGCAACCTGGCTGCGCGGCGTGCGCGTCATCCACATTCCGACCACCCTGCTCGGCATGGTGGATGCTGCCGTAGGCGGTAAGACCGGCATCAACACCGCCGAGGGTAAGAACCTGGTCGGCGCGTTCTGGCCGCCCGCCGCCGTGCTCTGCGAAATTGGTACCCTGCGCACCCTGCCCGAGCATGAACTGCTGACCGGCATGGGTGAGGTCGTCAAGTGCGGCTTCATCGCAGACCCTGAAATCCTCGACCTGATCGAGGCGAACCCGAACGCCGTACGCGACTCGCAGTCCGCCGTGATGCGTGAACTCATCGAGCGTAGCGTGCGCGTGAAGGCTGAGGTGGTCTCCGAGGACCTGCGCGAATCCGGCCGCCGCGAAATCCTGAACTACGGCCACACCCTCGCCCACGCCATCGAGCGCAACGAACGCTACCAGTGGCGTCACGGCGCGGCAGTATCCGTCGGCATGGTCTACGCCGCCGAACTGGCGCTGGCAACCGGTCACGCCGACGAAGAGCTCGTGGCACGCACCCGCCGCATCCTCGAATCCCTGGGCCTGCCCACCTCCTACAAGGCAGACGCATGGCCCCAGCTGCTCGAAGCAATGCGCCGCGACAAGAAGGCACGCGGCAACCTGCTGCGCTTCATCATTCTTGACGGTTTGGCTCGCCCGCGCGTCTACGAGGTGCCGGACGACTCGATTCTGTACATGACCTACCAGGAGATTACCGAGTAGGTGATGAGTCCCGCACATTCACCGGAGCACACGCCACGCGACCGCCAGCATCTGGTAGTCAGCGCGTGGCAGCCGGGCGGTGTGCCACAGATTCTGTGGCGCCCCTGCTAGGCAAATTCGTGCGCATCCTGTAGAATGTACGGGACATAATTTTGCTCATTGAAAACTTAGCGCCGCGCCGGGTACCACTACGGCGTGAGCGTCGATGACACGAAGGAGAGCCCCATGGCATCCACTACCGATATTAAGAACGGCGCCGTCCTGAAGATTGACGGCAACCTCTGGTCCGTCGTTGAGTTCCAGCACGTTAAGCCCGGCAAGGGTGGCGCATTCGTCCGCACCAAGCTGCGCAACGTTACCTCCGGCAAGGTCGTCGACCGCACCTTCAACGCTGGCGCTAAGATCGAAACCGCAACCGTTGACCGCTCCGACTACCAGTACCTGTACCAGGACGGCGACGACTACGTCTTCATGGACATGAAGACCTACGACCAGATCAACGTTCCCGCAACCGTTGTCGGCGACGCAGCAAACTACATGCTCGAGTCCCAGACCGCAACCATCGCAATGCACGAGGGTAGCCCCCTGTACATCGAGCTGCCCGCATCCGTGGTCCTCGAAATCACCTACACCGAGCCCGGCCTGCAGGGTGACCGCTCCACCGGCGGCACCAAGCCTGCAACCGTTGAGACCGGCTACGAGATCCAGGTTCCCCTGTTCCTGGAGACCGGCACCAAGGTCAAGGTTGACACCCGCACCGGTGAGTACCTCGGTCGCGTGAACGACTAATGAATTCGCGTACGAAAGCCCGATTGCGCGCCCTCGAAGTGCTCTTCGAGGCGGATCAGCGCAACGAAGATTATATTGAGGTACTCCGCCGCCGCCGACTGTACACGGTAGCGCAGATCTCTGCTTACTCTGAGGAAATCATTCGTGGCGTTCGCGACCACGACGAAGAGATCCGCGAGTTTGTGGAGACTTACGCCCGTGACTGGTCCTTCGAGCGTATGCCCGCCGTGGACCGTGCCGTGCTGCGTATTGGCACTTGGGAGCTTCTGTACAATGACGAAGTTCCGGATGCTGTCGCAATTTCTGAGGCTGTCGGTCTGGCGCGTGTGCTGTCCACGAATGAATCTCCGAAGTTCGTGAACGGTCTGCTGGATAAGCTCCGTCAGGTGAAGCCGACCCTGCTCGCGTAAGACATCCCGCCGCGGCCTGCCCGCCAGCTTTTATGGCTGGTTGGTTTGCTGCCGTTGAGGATGCGTCCGCAGGGAGCGTACGTGAAACCCCCGCCGTGCTGTAGTTCGCTACAGGACGGCGGGGGTTTTCTGTGTCTAGGTTGCGCTTGGTTGGTGCAGTTCTGCATGGGGTTCCGTATTGCGTGCGGATGCGCTCGCAGGGTTTGTTAGCAACAGTTGAGGTTTCATCGGAGCCCGTGGGTAGGGTAGGCGGCAACAGTCGAGGCTTCACCGGACAACGCAGGCGGGGGAGTGCCCCCTCTGCGGCGCTGAGCGCCTTGAGGACGGAGCCCCCGCCCTGCGTGTCCGGTATGCGCCTCGTTTAGTATCACTACTCGCTTTGAGCGGATGCGGTCGCCCCGCGTGCCCGGTATGCGCCTCTATGCATACCTCAGATATGCCCTTGTCTGCACCGATATGAACGGAACATTGCCAAAGTGGACAAATAGTGAGCCGGGGTGTGTGCTCTGTGGATATATGTTAGGGGTAATGGCATCAACCGATAACATTCCGCTGAATTCCACACGTTGTTGCGTGGATAATTCTGCGGTTTACACAACCACACACCAGAAAAGAACCAACAATGATGTTCAACCGTACTTCTATTGCCGCGCTCTCTGCGGCGATGATGCTCACCCTGTCCGCTTGTTCCGGCGGCGCGCAGGTCAACGCAGAATCGAGCGCTTCCACTTCCGCGAGCACTGAATCCGCAAGCGCCGAAGCTTCCGCAACCCCACTCCTTCACCTACCCCGACCGGCCCGTCTGGCTCCGAGATTGTACTGGTTCGCCCGAGCGTGGACACCAATAATGATTCGAAGGAAGCTGAAAACGCGGCGCTTGTCGCAGCGTACGCCGTATTGGACCAGCATCTACGTGTTAAGAACGCATGGGTGCATGGAGATCTGGAGCATACCAGCGATGAGGAACTATTGCAGTATGTAGATAAGCGCATTCTTGAAAGCGTTAAAAAGCAGGTAGAGTCTATGCGTAAGCTCGCTGTATCCGCTCCTGTGGAAGGCGATATTGTTTTCCGTGATGTTCGCTTTCCCTCTATCTACAGTTTGGAGCACTCTGACGGTTCTAAGCCGTCGCAGCCTAACGCTGGTATAGCCATCACCTACTGTGAAGATACCAGCAATATTCGTATGTCTGACGGGCGTAGGCTGAACGCCAGCCAAACACGGAGGATTTTTATCGTTCGACGTGATGACGGGGCATATGTTCTCGGCAGTACCGATATTGAGCATGAAGGTTGTGACTATGAGGTAGACGAGGTTGTCTAACCTCCGCCCTTAATCTAATGGGACGCATATCGGGCACACGGGGAGGCTACCCCCGCCTGTGTTGCTCGATATGCGCCTCCAGCAGTCACCGTTTCATAGCCGTCTTTTGGCGGCACAACCACACACCAGAAAAGAACCAACAATGATGTTTAACCGTAGTTCTATTGCCGCGCTCTCGGCGGCAATGATGCTCACCCTGTCCGCATGTTCTGGCGGCTCGCAGGTCAACGCAGAATCGAGCGCATCCACTTCCGCGAGCGCTGAATCGGCAAGCGCCGAAGCTTCCGCAACTCCCACTCCTTCGCCTACCCCGACCGGTTCTGAGGTTGTCGAAATCCGTGCCGCCGTTGACACCACCGTTGACTCAGAAGAAGCACGAAAAGCTGCAGGAGAAGCTGCTAAGCAAGTGCTGGAACAGGACGTGCGCCTTCGGAATGCCTGGATGCAGGGGAACCTGGAACATACCAGTGAAAAAGGATCTCGCTAAGTATATGGAACCGAAGGGCGTTAAAAGCACCCTGGATGGTTTTGCGGACTACGTGAAACACTTCAGGAAGGGCCGTTCAGTGGGCAGATTGAAATCCGCGATGTAGAAGTAGTCGAAGTATCTGCCTCAACGGACCAAAACGGGCAGAGCACCCCTAACGCCGTTGTTCGTGTGCAGTATTGCGAAGACTGAGAAGCCTTCGCTGGCCAACCGGCGAACCTATTGTTCTTGATGATTCTCTCGCAACAGAGGAAATGCGCGAGAACATTATGATTCGTCGACCTGACGGTGTGTTTGTGATTCAGAGTGGCCGCAAAGTTCAGGGTGACTGCAAGCCCTCGCAGCACTAACGCTTTCAGAAATGGGAAGGTACTTGAAGTACATCTGAGTGTGCTTCAACTACCTTCCCACTTCTATTTTCTGGCCTCATGCTATAGACGTGCTTCTTCAATAGGTGCTTCTGATATCCCCGCAGCCCCCTCACCGTGAGCGGTCTCTCGCCGAACCTGAACGTAGCCTGTGAACTGTGGTACCCTACTAGAAGCACAAAACCTTTAAATCCGTCCCGTGAGGCGGGGAAGGAGACGGCTATGCCTGGGTCAACTGTACCCACATCCGGCGCGAATCAGGGGCGAAATCTAACCGCAGCCCCCCATTCGGCAACCCCTCAAAGCACCTCCGAGGACGCGACCACCGTCGGCCGCACCATCCTCAGCGAGGACGAAATCCGCCGCGCCCTCACCCGCATCGCCTACGAAATCATCGAAACCAATAAAGGCGTAGAAAACCTCGTACTCATCGGCATCCGCTCCGCGGCGTGCCCCTTGCCGTACGACTCGCAGCCCGCATCCAAGCCATCGAGCCGAACTTCAACGCAGAAACACGAATCGGCGCCCTGGACATCACCGCCTACCGCGACGACCAGCGAACCGGCGGCACCACCTCCCCAGACACCGCAGGGGAAAGCATCATGCCCACCATCGGCATTGAAGGCAAAACCGTAGTCCTCGTTGACGACGTCCTCTACTCCGGCCGCACCGTACGCGCCGCCCTCGACGCACTCAACGCCCACGGACGACCCGCCCTCGTACGCCTGGCAGTCCTCGTAGACCGCGGACACCGGCAACTACCCATCCGCGCCGACCACGTGGGCAAAAACCCCTGCCCACCAGCGCCAGCGAAACCGTGCGCGTCGTACTGACTGAAACCGACAACGCAACAGACCGAGTTGACATTATCCAGCTGGGAGGGCTCTCGCGAAGCATCTGCTCGACACCCGCGAACTAACCCGCGAAGAAGCCATCGAAATCCTTGACGTCGCCGACTACATGGCGCAGGTCAAAGCCGAAAACCGCACCCTCAACGTGCTCAACGGCAAGACCGTCGTCAACCTCTTCTTCGAGGACTCACCCGAACCCGCCTCCTTCGAAGCCGCAGAGAAGCGCCTGGGCGCCGCCGTCACCAACTTCTCCGCATCTGGCTCCTCCCCTGTCTAAGGGCGAGTCGCTCAGGACACCGCGCAGACCCTCAAGGCGATTGCCGCGGATGCGTTCGTGATCCGCCACTCGGCATCCGGCGCACCGCAGCGCCTCGCCGAGGCAGGCTGGACCGACATTCCCGTGCTCAACGCGGGCGACGGCACCCACGCACACCCCACCCAGGCGCTGCTCGACGCCGTATCCCTGCGCCAGTACAAGGCAGAACGCGACGGCCTCGACAGCCCCCGCGGCACCGGACCTGTCCGGCATGCGTGTGCTCATCGTTGGCGACATCCTGCACTCGCGTGTGGCACGCTCCAACCTCTGGCTGTTGCACACCCTCGGCGCGCAGGTCGTCTTCGTCGCGCCGCCGACCCTGCTGCCGCTGAACACAGCCTCCTGGGTTGAAGAAGCCGGCCTGGAAATCTTCCACGACTTCGACGAAGCCATCGCCACCAACCCCGACGCCGTCATGCTGCTGCGCATCCAGAAGGAACGCATGAACGCCGCGTACTTCCCCTCCGCAGAGGAGTACACCGACCTGTGGGGCCTGACCGCCGAACGCTTCGCAACCCTGCAGGCGCAGCCGCAGCCGGTCGCAATCCTGCACCCGGGCCCCATGAACCGCGGCCTGGAAATCTGCACCGAAGCCGCCGACGCCACCAACTCCTGGGTCCTGCGCCAGGTCAGCAACGGCGTGGCGTTGCGCATGGCGGTGCTCTACCTGCTTCGACCGACGGCTCCAGCGCCAAGCTCTACGCCGGCGACGAATCCTAAACGACCTTCCTAACGAGAGGAACCAACACCATGAGCAAGTACCTGATTAAGGCGCAAGCCTCTACGGCGAAAAGGTCGCCGACATCCTCATCGAGGACGGCGTGATTAGCCGCATCGCAGAGAACATCGACGCCGCAGACGCACAGGGTCGTCGAGGCGGCAGGCCAGGTGGCACCGCCCGGTCTGGTCGACATCCACACCCACCTGCGTCAGCCCGGCTACGAGGCATCCGAAACCGTTGAGACCGGCACCCGTGCAGCAGCCCTGGGCGGCTACACCGCAGTGTTCGCCATGGCAAACTCCATGCCCGTGGCAGACACCGCCGCAGTCGTTGAGCAGGTTGACCGCCTCGGCAAGGAATCCGCATGGTGCCGCGTGCAGCCCATCGGCGCAGTAACCGTGGGCCTGAAGGGCGAGCGCCTCTCCGACATTGGCGGCATGGCGAACTCCACCGCGAACGTGCGCGTGTTCTCTGACGACGGCATGTGCGTGTACGACCCCGCCGTGATGCGCCGCGCCCTCGAATACGTCAAGACCTTCGACGGCGTTATTGCGCAGCACGCGCAGGAGCCGCGCCTGACCGAAGGCGCCCAGATGAACGAAGGTAAGGTGTCCGCTGATCTGGGTCTGACCGGCTGGCCCGCTGTCGCTGAAGAGGCAATCATTGCCCGCGACGTGCTGCTGGCTGAGCACCTGGACTCTAAGCTGCACATCTGCCACCTGTCCACCAAGGGCTCCATTGAGGTTGTGCGCTGGGCTAAGTCCCGCGGCGTGAAGGTGACCGCGGAGGCAACCCCGCACCACCTGCTGCTCACCGACGAGACCGCACGCACCTACGACCCGATTTTCAAGGTGAACCCGCCGCTGCGCACCGAAGAGGACGTCATGGCGCTGCGTCAGGCTGTTGCTGACGGCATCATCGACGTGATTGGTACCGACCACGCACCGCACCCGGCAGAGACCAAGGAATGCGAGTGGGCGTGCGCCGCGAACGGTATGACCGGTCTGGAGCAGGCACTGTCCATCATCCAGATGACCCTGGTTGACACCGGCATGATTACCTGGCGCGATGTGGCACGCATCCTCTCCGAGGAGCCCGCGAAGATTGGTCGCCTGGACCACGAGCAGGGCCGCCCGCTTGCCGAAGGCGAACCGGCAAACATTGTGCTGGTCGACCCGAAGGCAACCCGCGTGATTAAGCCGGAGGAGCAGGCTACCAAGGGTAAGAACAACCCCTACCGCGACATGGAGGTGCCCGGCTCGATCCGTGCAACCTTCTACGCTGGCCACCCGACCGTGCTGAACGGCGAGCTGGCAACCCCGCGCCGCTAAACCCGCGAGGCGAACGCACGTGGTGACCGTGCCTGGCGGTGGTAGGTTCACGCCTGCCACCGCCTCGCCGGGAGCACCGCCCCCAACCTCACCAACCCAGGCCGAGATCATCGACCGAGACCCCAACCGAAAGAGAGAACCTTCGTGGGAAAGTTCCTGACCGCCATCATCTGCATCGCCCTGGTCGCCCTGTGCATCTACGGCATGTGGCACGGATGGCGCTCGCGCCTGGCACGCCAGGGCGAACATGTTCGGCTCCCTCAGGAAGTTCCCGAACGCTACGAGGGCATGACCGCTGACGCCGCTTTTGAGGGCGAGTACGTCAGCACCACGATCTTCGGTAACTGGCTGGACCGCGTGGGTTTCGATTCGCTCGGCTTCAAGAGCAAGTCCACCCCTGCTGATTTACCCGGACAGCATCATCTTCACCCGTAACGGAGCGAAGGACCTGTGGATTCCGGCGAAGAAGCTCGCAGTCATCACCACCGACCGCGGTATGGCGGGCAAGGTTGTGGAGAAGAACGGCCTGGTCGTGATTGGTTGGACCCTGGACGGTCACCGCGTGCAGACCGGCTTCCGCACCCGCTACGCCGAGGACAAGCAGGCGGTACTGCGGGAGCTGCGCCGCATCGCCCCGAACGCGGTGGATGCGCCCGAGAAGTGGGCGGCAGAACCGGAAGCCTAAATCCCGGTGTAATATCCCTGCGCACCCACACCCATAGATTTTGCCTGAGGTCAGGCGAACACCCGCCGAAGGCACCATAGACTACCCCGGAACCTGCACGGTAGAGGCCGTACAGGAAGCGGGGGAGAACACCAGAGAAAAAGGAAGAAGAGCATGACTGACATGACACGATCCGGCGCCCTGCGTACGGACCGCGCGCTGCTCGTCCTGGAGGACGGCACCGTCTACCGCGGCTACGGCTACGGCGCAACCGGCGCGTCCCTGGGCGAGGCGGTTTTCTCGACCGGTATGACCGGCTACCAGGAAACCCTGACCGACCCCTCCTACGCGGGTCAGATTGTGGTTCAGACCGCTCCCCATATCGGCAACACCGGCGTGAACACCACCGACGCTGAGTCCCGCAAGATTTGGGTTGCCGGCTACGTGGTTCGCGACGCAGCACGTGTGGCATCCAACTGGCGTTCTGAGCGCACCTCGACGAAGAGCTCATCGAGCAGGGCATCGTCGGTATTCAGGGCATTGACACTCGCGCCCCTGACCCGCCGCCTGCGTTCGAGCGGTTCGATGCGTGCGGGCGTGTTCTCCGGTGAGCACGCAGAACGCCCCGAAGCTGAACTGCTGGAGGAGGTGCGCGCCTCCGAGCCGATGGCTGGCCGTAAGCTCGCTGACTCCGTTTCGGTTGACACCGCCTACACCGTTGAGCCGCACCAGTTCAACTGGTTCGCACCCCCGGTCGCAACCATCGTCGCCCTGGACCTGGGCATCAAGTCGATGACCCCGCAGCGTTTCGCTGAGCGTGGCGTGCGCGTGCACGTGCTGCCCGCAAGCGCAACCCTCGAGGACATCTACTCCCACAACCCCGACGGCGTGTTCTTCTCCAACGGCCCCGGTGACCCGGCAACCGCTGACGAGCAGGTTGAGCTGCTGCAGGGCGTGCTGCGTAAGGGCACCCCGTTCTTCGGCATCTGCTTCGGTAACCAGCTGCTCGGCCGCGCCCTGGGCTTCGGCACCTACAAGCTGCCCTTCGGCCACCGCGGCATCAACCAGCCGGTCATGGACAAGACCACCGGCAAGGTTGAAATCACCGCGCAGAACCACGGCTTCGCTGTGGACGCGCCGATTGGCGACTACGTGACCGCACCGAACGCTGAGTTCGGTCAGGTCATGGTCTCCCACGTGGGTCTGAACGACAACGTGGTTGAGGGCCTGACCTGTAAGGACATCCCCGCGTTCTCCGTGCAGTACCACCCCGAGGCTGCCGCGGGCCCGCACGATTCCGCCTACCTCTTTGACCGTTTCATCGACCTGATGGTCGCAACCAAGACTGCAAAGGAAGCATAAATGCCTCGTCGTACTGACCTTAATAGCGTCCTCGTCATCGGTTCCGGCCCCATCGTCATCGGTCAGGCAGCGGAATTTGACTACTCCGGCACTCAGGCACTGCGCGTGCTGAAGGAGGAGGGCGTGCGCGTCATCCTCGTGAACTCGAACCCGGCAACCATCATGACCGACCCCGAGTTCGCGGACGCCACCTACATTGAACCCATCACCCCCCGAGGTGATTGAGAAGATCATCGAGAAGGAAAAGCCGGACGCAATCCTGCCGACCCTGGGTGGTCAGACCGCGCTGAACGCGGCTATCTCCCTGGATGAGCGCGGCGTGCTCGCCAAGTACAATGTTGAGCTGATCGGCGCGAACATTGAGGCGATTAACCTCGGTGAGGACCGTGAAGCATTCAAGGGCGTGGTGGATCGCGCCGGCGGCGAGTCTGCACGCTCGGTGATTGTTCACTCCATGCCGGAGGCGCTGGAAGCCGCTAAGGAGCTGGGCTACCCGATGGTGGTCCGCCCCTCCTTCACCATGGGTGGTCTCGGCTCAGGTATGGCGTACAACGAGGAAGACCTCTACCGTATTGCTGGCGCCGGTATTCAGTACTCGCCGACCAGCGAGGTCCTGCTGGAGGAGTCCATCCTCGGCTGGAAGGAATACGAGCTGGAGATGATGCGTGACACCAACGACAACGTCGTGGTCGTCTGCTCCATCGAAAACTTCGACCCCGTGGGCGTGCACACCGGTGACTCCATCACCGTGGCACCCGCACTGACCCTGACCGACCGTGAGTTCCAGAAGCTGCGCGACATCGCGATTAACGTGATTCGTGAGGTTGGCGTGGACACCGGTGGTTGTAACATCCAGTTCGCGATTGACCCGAAGACCGGCCGCATCATCGTCATTGAGATGAACCCGCGCGTGTCTCGTTCCTCGGCGCTCGCGTCGAAGGCTACCGGCTTCCCGATTGCGAAGATTGCGACCAAGCTGTCCCTGGGTTACACCCTGGATGAGATTCCGAACGATATCACCCAGAAGACCCCGGCGTCCTTCGAGCCGACCCTCGACTACGTGGTCGTGAAGGTTCCGCGCTTCGCGTTTGAGAAGTTCCCGGCTGCTGACCCGACCCTGACCACCACCATGAAGAGTGTTGGTGAGGCTATGGCTCTGGGCCGTAACTTCACTGAGGCTCTGCAGAAGGCGATGCGTTCGCTGGAGCAGAAGGGTGCGTCCTTCTCGTTCAAGCCGCTGTCCCTGTCTGAGGCTGAGCTGGCTGAGCTGGTTGAGAAGACTAAGGTTGCGACCACTCAGCGTATCTACCAGGTTCAGCAGGCTCTGCTGGCTGGCGCTACCGTGGAGCAGCTGCACGAGGCGACCAAGATTGACCCGTGGTTCCTGGATCAGCTGGTGCTGCTGAATGAGGTTGCCGGTGTGGTTCACGCTAAGCGTGACAACCTTGACCCGGAGACCCTGAAGCTGGCTAAGCGTCACGGTTTCTCGGACGCTCAGATTGCTGAGATTATCGGCTCTTCTGAGGATGTTGTGCGCGGTGTTCGCCACGCCCTGGGTATCCGCCCGGTCTTCAAGACTGTTGACACCTGTGCTGCCGAGTTTGAGGCGTTCACTCCGTACCACTACTCCTCCTACGACCTGGAGGATGAGGTTGCGCACCACGAGAAGCCCTCGATTATGATTCTGGGTTCGGGCCCGAACCGTATCGGTCAGGGTATCGAGTTCGACTACTCCTGTGTGCACGCTTCGCTGGTGCTGCGTTCGCTCGGTTACGAGACTGTCATGGTCAACTGCAACCCTGAGACTGTTTCGACTGACTACGATATTTCGACTCGCCTGTACTTTGAGCCGCTGACCCTTGAGGATGTGCTTGAGATTGTTGAGTCGGAGCGTCGTACCGGCGGTCTGATGGGCGTGTTCGTGCAGCTGGGCGGTCAGACTCCGCTGAAACTGGCTCGTGCCCTGAAGGATGCGGGCGTGCCGATTCTGGGCACCACCCCCGAGGCTATTGACCTGGCTGAGGACCGCGGCGAGTTCTCCCGCGTGCTGGAGGAGGGCGGCCTGATTTCGCCCAAGAACGGTACCGCGTTCACTTTCGAGGGTGCTAAGCGCATCGCTGACGAGATTGGTTACCCGGTTCTGGTTCGTCCTTCGTACGTGCTGGGTGGCCGTGGCATGGAGATCGTCTACGATGAGGCGAACCTGGCACGCTACCTGGAGAACGCTACCGAGGTTTCGCCTTCGCAGCCCGCTCTGATTGATAAGTTCCTTGAGGACGCTATCGAGATTGACGTTGACGCCCTGTTCGACGGCGATGAGCTGTACCTGGGCGGCGTCATGGAGCACATTGAGGAAGCCGGTATTCACTCGGGTGACTCTTCCTGTACTCTGCCTCCGATTACTCTCGGCCCGGACATCATCGCGAAGGTGAAGGACGCTACCGAGAAGATTGCTCGCGGCACCGGTGTGCGCGGCCTGATTAACATTCAGTTCGCGTACGTGTCTGAGAACCTGTACGTGATTGAGGCGAACCCGCGTGCCTCTCGTACTGTTCCGTTCGTGTCGAAGGCTACCGGCGTGCAGATGGCTAAGGCTGCTGTGCTGATTGGTCTGGGTAAGAGCATTGCTGAGCTGAAGGCTGAGGGCTACCTGCCGTCGAACATGGATGGCGCATCCCTGCCGGAGGAGACCGCGATTGCTGTGAAGGCTGCGGTTCTGCCGTTCGCTCGTTTCCGCACCCCGGAGGGTGTCGTGGTGGATTCGCTGCTGAGCCCGGAGATGCGTTCGACCGGTGAGGTCATGGGTCTGGATAAGCACTATGACACCGCGTTCGCGAAGGCTCAGGCTGGTGCTGGTTCGCCGCTGCCGACTTCCGGTAAGGTGTTCATTTCGGTGGCTAACCACGATAAGCGTAACGTCATTATTTACGCGAAGATGCTGGAGTCGCTGGGCTTTGAGATCGTTTCGACCGGTGGTACCGCTGAGATTCTGCGCCGTAACGGCCTGAACTCGGTGATTGTGGCTTCGAAGTTCGCTGAGGCGAATGGCGACCACTCGATTGTTGACATGGTCCGCAACGGTGATATTGACCTGATTCTGAACACCCCTGCCGGTGGTGCTGCTCGTAGCGATGGTTACGAGATTCGTGCCGCTGCGGTTTCGGTGGGTTGCCCGGTCATGACTACCATTTCTGAGTTCGCTGCGGCTGTTCAGGCGATTAACGCTCTGCGTGAGCACAGCTGGGACATCATGAGCCTGCAGGAGCACGGCGTTCAGCTGGCTGCCGCTGTGGATGCTCGTTCTGAGGGTGGCGAGGCGTAATGTCCGCTGCTTTTGGTGATCGTCTGGCGAAGGCGATGGCGGAGCGCGGCCCGCTGTGTGTGGGTATTGACCCGCATCCGAACCTGCTGGAGCAGTGGGGTCTTGAGGATTCTGCTGCCGGTCTGGCTGCTTTTACTGAGGCGGTCTATGAGGGTTGCGCCCCGTTTGCGGCGGCGTTGAAGCCTCAGGTGGCGCTGTTTGAGCGTCACGGTTCGGCTGGTCTTGCTGTGCTGGAGGCGCTGTTTGCCCGCGCTGCCGCTGATGGTGTGCTGATTGTTGCTGACGCTAAGCGCGGCGATATCGGTTCGACTATGAAGGCGTACGCGGATGCGTGGCTCGGCTCGTCTTCGCCGCTGGGTACCGATTCGGTGACTTTGAGCCCGTATCTGGGTTTTGAGTCGCTGCGTCCGGCGCTGGATTTGGCTGATGAGAATGACCGCGGCACTTTCGTGTTGGCGCTGACCTCGAACCCTGAGGGTAAGAGCGTTCAGCACGTGGGCGCGTCGGAGTCTGGTCATTCTGGCGAGTCTGGGGGCGCTGTGGCTAAGCGTATTATCGCTGCGGCTACCGCTGAGAATGCTTCCCGCCAGTGGGAGCAGATGGGCCCGTGCGGTCTGGTGGTTGGCGCGACTGTTGGTCAGGCGCTGGTTGATTTGGGTATTGACCTGAGCGTGTTCAACGGCCCGATTCTGTCGCCGGGTTATGGTGCGCAGGGCGCTTCGGCGGCTGATCTGTACCGCGTGTTTGCGGGCGTTGAGTCGCAGGTGTTGGTGAATTCTAGCCGTGGCGTACTGGCTGCTGGCCCGTCGGTTGAGGGTTTGGCGCAGGCTGCGCAGGCGGCTCGTGATGACCTGTTGGCGGCTCGCGGCGCATAGTTCGCGTGTTGTGTGAGAGGGGCGTGTGCTCCGGGTGGATTCTGTTGAGGGTCTGCTCGGGGTGCGCACCCCTTTTGCGTGCCTGGTTTTTCTATTGGTAGTTTGTGCCGGTAGCGCGGCAGTTTTGGGTGTTTTATCGCAATTTTTGGGTACATCCGCATGCATAATTTTGCCGCCGCACACTCGCGCCGATGCGAGTTTTCTCACCTCTGTAGTGGGGGAGTGTGTTTCCGTCAAGACTCACGCCCGCGGTTCCGCTTTTGATAGGGCGAATACTCCGCTATGCTATAGGGGTACTCCCTGATATTTACGTGCTGACGTGCGTAGACGCATTGTTGGTGCGAGGGTGAGTGCCGCGGGTGGAACGAGGGTTCTCGTGCTATCCGTGTTACATTAGTTGATAAGTAAAATTCTATAACTCGCAGAAATGGGGGACCCAACCATGCCGCTGACTCCGCTAACTGAGGATGCGCGCGCCTCCGCCCGCGAGAAGGCAGTACTTGCCCGAGCACACCGCCAGGAAATTAAGCGTGCACTGAGTGACCGTGAACTTTCCGTGCGTCAGGTGCTCGATATGGTCGATTCCGACCTGCACTGGCTAAAATGCCGGTGGGTCAGATGCTGCGCGCACTTCCGGGCATTGGTGCCGTTCGAGCTGAACGCATCATTGAAGAACTTCATATTGCACCGACTCGCCGCCTTGGCGGCCTGGGTGTACACCAGCGTCGCAAGATGGTGGAGTACTTCAACCGTAATTCGCGGTATTTGAACCGTGCACGTCGCAGGACTAATACTCTGCCTCCTGAATCTTCTCAGTCCTAACACATCGTGCCTTCAGTCGATGAAGGCGCAGTAAGGAAGCTATGTCTCAGCCGACTTCTCACCGTACTGGCTGGCCCCACTGCTGTTGGCAAGGGTACGGTGTGCCAGTACATTCGTGAGAACTACCCGAACGTGTGGTTCTCTGTTTCCGCTACTACTCGTGATCCTCGCCCCGGTGAGGTTGACGGTACTCACTACTATTTCGTTTCGATGGAAGAGTTTGACCAGATGATTGCTGACGGTCAGATGCTTGAGTACGCTGTGGTGCACGGTAAGAACAAGTACGGTACTCCGCGCGCTAAGGTCCAGGAGGCTCTGGATGCTGGCCGCCCGGTGATTCTTGAGATTGACCCTGCAGGGCGCTCGCCAGATTCGCGAGACCATGCCTGATGCTCGCCTGATTTTTCTTGGCTCCTCCGAGCTGGGATGAGCTGGTTTCGCGTCTGGTGGGTCGAGGCACCGAGAGTGAGCAGGAGCAGGCTCGTCGCCTTGAAACCGCGAAGGTTGAGCTGGCTGCTGAGAAGGAGTTTGACGTCACGGTCGTCAACGACACTGTTGAGCGTGCAGCGAAGCGAGATCGCTGAGCTGATTGGCGCCGCCTCAATCTGCATGCTTTGCGTTCTGCGGTGGGGCTAGGGTTTCTTCCGACCTGTGGTTCTGCCGTGAGGCGTTAGAAGGGTGGGGGTTCCGAAGAGTTTTTCCGGAGCCCCACCTTTTGTTTGCCCTGTGTTCTGCTGGTTCGGGGTTTTTATCTGGGCTGGTACGTGCGTTTTAGCCGTTGAGAGGGTAGAATAGTTCTTTAGTTTTGACCGTGCCCTCAGTCTCGCCCGGTTTGCGCCATAGCGCGAACGGTGTGCGGGGTGTTCGGTACGTACATTCCATCAAGCTATTTGGAGTTTTTAGTGGCAAACGAAATCAAGGAACACGAGGACTACAACTTCGTTGACGGTGTCGCTCCCGAGGGCATCGTGAGCCCCAGCGCTGACGCGCTGATTGAGAAGGCTGAGTCCAAGTACGGCCTGGTGATTTTCGGTGCCCGCCGCACGCCAGATTAATCGCGTACTACGCTAACCTGCAGGACAATACTGCTGCGCACGTTGGCCCGCTGGTTGACGCTGAGTCGAACGAGAAGTCCCTGTCGGTGGCAATGCGTGAAATCATTGCTGACCGTGTTGTGGCGGAGCACCGCCCGGACGCAAAGTTCGACGAGGACGGCTACCCTGATTCCCGAGGACCTGTCCGCTGTGATTGATTTCAGCGCGGCTGAGTTCCCCGGCGCTATCGAGGAGGAGTACATCCCGCAGGTAGCGAAGAGGTTATCGCTATCGAAGAGGTTATCCTCGACGAGTCCGCTGAGTAATCTGCATTCTTTCAGGTTAAAGGATTCTTTAACGTACCATGCGCATTATCGTTGGTATTGGAGGGCATTGCTGCGCATAAGGCGGCGATGCTCCTTCGTCTTTTTGCGAAGAATGGCGACGAGGTGATCGCCATGCCCACCCCGGAACGCGACGAAGTTTGTGGGTGTTCCCACGCTGGAGGCGCTGAGCGGCAACCCCGTCTCAACGGACGTGTTTGACCGCGTGCCGGAGGTGAAACCATGTGCGTCAGGCTGAGAGGCTGACGCTGTGGTGATTGCCCGGCGACCGCCGATTTGCTGGCTCGTTTGGCGGCTGGTCGTGCTGATGATCTGCTGTCCTCTACGGTGTTGACGACGCACGCTCCGGTGATTTTGGCGCCGGCGATGCACACCCAGATGTGGGAGCATCCGGCGACTCAGGCGAACGTGCAGACGCTGCGTTCGTGGGGTTATCACGTGATTGAGCCCGCGATTGGGCGTTTGACGGGCCCGGATTCTGGTCCGGGTCGCATGCCTGAGCCGGAGGATATTTTCGCGGTCGCACTGGACGTGATTGCGCGCTTCCCGAAGGGTCAGGTGCACCCGGTGTACACGCCCGGTTACGCACCGACTGAGCCCCTGTACACGGGCACGGAGCAGGAGCGTATGGCGGCGGCGCGTGCGGCGACGCTGACTTCGGCGTTGCTGGGTCAGGGTGATTCGAGCCAGGTTGAGCCTGGTCAGGTTGATTCGGGCCAGGCAACTGGCGCATCCGAATCGCTGCGTGGTCCTCTGGCCGGTCGCCTCGTGGTCATTACCGCTGGCGGCACCCGTGAGGCACTGGACCCGGTACGCTTCCTCGGCAACCGTTCGACCGGCAAGCAGGGCGTGGCGCTCGCGGAGGCGGCACGCGACCTGGGCGCGACCGTGCACCTGATTGGTGCGAACCTTGAGGTTCCCGCGCCGGAGGGTGTGCAGGTGACCCGCGTGGTGAGCGCCCTGGAGCTGCGTGAGGCGACCCTTGAGGCGAGCGCGGCGGCGGATGTGCTGATCATGTCTGCGGCGGTGGCTGATTTTAGGCCCGCCGAGTTTGCCGAGTTCAAGATTAAGAAGAGCGCCGATTCTGAGGATGCGCCGGTGATTCAGCTGGTGCGCAACCCGGATATTCTGCGTGAGGTCGTGGTGCGCCGCCAGCAGGCTCATGAGGCGGGGGAGAGCACCCTCGGTCCGAAGCTCATTGTTGGTTTTGCGGCGGAGACCGGTTCGGCGGAGAAGACCTGTTGGAGCTGGGTCGTGAGAAGCTGCAGCGTAAGGGCACGGACTTCTTGGCGGTCAATACGGTGGGTGTGAATCGTGGTTTCGGCACGGACGATAACACGATTACGTTGCTGTCGACCCTGAATGATGAGGCGCTGGTGTTCTCCGGTTCGAAGAAGGAGCTGTCGGTGCGTCTGCTGGAGCATGTGGCGGCTTTCCTGCCTGAGCTTTCTGCCTGAGTTTTTCTGTCTAAAGGCAACCTGGCGTATCCGCGTAGAGTTTTGGAGCGTTTATAGTGTGGAGCCCGTGCGGTGCCTCCTGTGGGAGGTATCGTCGGGCTTTGCTGTGCCCGCGGCAGTGTTACCGCGCGAGGTTCTTAGCCGGGGGCTGTACCCTCCGTAGCTCTGCCGTCCGCCTCCTTCTGTAGACCCCTCGAGAGCATTATGTGCAAGCACTTGTGATGCGGGTTTCTTTCTTCTGGGGTTCCTTCTGGGGTTCGGTCGGGGGAGCGTCTCATATTTCTGTCATAGTGGTGAAATTTCGACCGTACCCCTGAACCGTCAGATAAAGGTCTTGTATCATGGCATAGAGAGTATTTCGCGTTGAAGGGGAAGAAGCACCATGCCCGAGAATCAGAGCAAGCCCGCCACGGTACAGTCCGCCCAGAGTGAGGAGCGCCCTCAGATTCTGGTGATTACCGGTATTTCCGGTGCAGGCCGCAGCACTGTCGCAAACGTGCTGGAGGATGAGGGCTGGTACGTTATCGATAACATCCCGCCGCAGATGCTCGGTTCCCTGGCTGAGCTGGTGACCCGTGACGGTGCGCGAGTTCCGAAGGTGGCGCTCGGCATTGACGTTCGCGCCCGCGCGCTGTTCTCCGATCTTCCCGCTGCGATTGAGACTCTGCGCAAGTCCGATATTGACTTCTCCATGCTCTTCCTTGACGCCAAGGACGAGACCATTATTGCCCGCTACGAGGCTCAGCGCCGCCCGCACCCGCTGCAGGGTGAGGGCCGCGTCCTCGACGGTATCCGCGCTGAACGCACTCTCTTTGAAGGCCTGCGCCTCGCTTCTGACCGCACCATTGACACCACCGGCATGAATGTTCACGAGCTGGCTCGTACCGTGCGTGAAATGTTTGCTGAGGGTGCGGATAAGAGCTGAACCTGACCGTGATGAGCTTCGGCTTCAGTACGGTGCGCCTCGGACGCTAACTACATGGCTGATATGCGTTTCATCCCGAACCCGCACTGGGTTCCGGAGCTGCGCCCCCTGACCGGTCAGGACGCCCCGGTGCGCGACTACGTGCTGGAGCACGCAGGCACCGAGGAATTCATCAGCAACTACCTTGCGGCTCTTCGCCCCGTGCTTGAGGGCTACCGCCGTGAGGGTAAGTACTACGCCACCATCGCAATTGGCTGCACCGGTGGTAAGCATCGTTCCGTGGCTGTGACGGAGGAACTGGCTCGTCGTCTCTGCTTTTCGGTGAGCTGAACGTGAATGTTCAGCACCGTGACAAGGGCCGCGAGTAAGTTTTTCCCCGGCGCGTCCCAACCACCGCGTCGTGATTCATTAGCCGCCGTCCGGCCCCGCACCCGTGGGGCCGGCATACCGTTCCTTCCGGGTATGTGAGGTATTACTATGTCCACTCATTCGACCAGTTATGACACTCAGGGTATTCCGCGCCTGCCGGCTCTGCCGACTCAGGCTCTGCGCCTGTTGAAGACCACGCACCGTTCGCCGAAGGTCACGGCGATGGGCGGCGGCCACGGGCTGTACGGTTCCCTGTCTGCGCTTCGCCACGTCACGCCTGATTTGACGGCTGTTGTGACGGTTGCTGACGATGGCGGCTCGTCGGGTCGTTTGCGTGAGGAGATGGGTATTCTCCCTCCCGGGGACTTGCGTATGGCGCTTTCTGCGCTGTGTGATGACACCGATTGGGGTCGCACGTGGCGTGATGTGATGCAGCATCGTTTTAGCGCGCCCGAAGGTTACGAGGGTGAGTTCCCGCTGGATTACCATGCTCTCGGTAACCTGCTGATTGCTACTCTCTGGCAGCTGCTGGATGACCCGGTTGCCGGTCTGGACTGGGCGGGTGCCCTGCTGAATGCGCGCGGCCGCGTGCTGCCGATGGCGCTGGATCCGATGGTCATTTACGGCACCGTGCTGCGTGAGCATAACGGTGGCGGTATTGAGCGTGTGAAGGTGGTCGGCCAGGTGAACCTCTCGAAGGAGGAGCGGGTTCACGATATTGGTCTGACCCCTGAGAATGCTCGCCCCTGCCCGGAGGCGCTCTCCGCTATTGAAGAATCCGATTGGATTGTTTTGGGCCCGGGTTCGTGGCGTACGTCGGTTCTGCCGCATCTGCTGTTGGACGCTCAGCGTGAGGCGATTATCCGCACGGAGGCGCGCCGCTGCGTGGTCATGAATCTCTCCGACGATAAGGGAGACGGTCGGCTTTCACCCCGGCAACGCACCTGGATTTGTTGCGCCAGTACGCCCCGAAGCTTCACCTGGACGCGGTGATTGCTGACGCTGACATGCAGGCTGATCACCGTTCCGAGCTGGAGCGTGAGGCTTCTGCGATGGGTGCGAAGGTTGTGTGGGCGCATCTGCGTTCGAGCTCCCAGCCGAATGTGCACGACCCGCTGAAGCTTGCGGCTGCGTATAACGAAGCGTTTGAGCTGAGCTCTTAGATTGACTGGCTTGGATTTGCGGCTCAGGCGTGCTGCTTGAGCTGGCTGTTTGTGCGCTCTTTTCCCTGATTTTTTAGACTCTAACACTACGCCCAGAAGGACCTTTCATGGCATTAACCACGCTCGTCAGGCGACGAACTCGCCAACTACGAGGCAACGAAAGTCTCTGCTCGTGAGGCAGAAATCTCTACGATTCTGCGTTTTTACCGGAGGCCTGCACATTGTCTCAGGGGCGAATCGTGGTGGAGTCTGAGGTCGACCACGAGGCAACCGCCCACCGCATGCGCCGCACCATCGCGGAGATTTACGGCCACGATTCTGAGCTGACCAGCGTCAGCGGTGGTGGTCTGCGTCGAGGTGGCAGGTACATCGTGCGTGTGGATCACGGCGGTGAGGCGCTGGCTCGCCAGACCGGTCTGCTGGATCTGCGTGGCCGCCCGGTGCGTGGCCTGCCGCCGGCCGTGGTGAACGGCTCCCTGCAGGACGCTGAGGCGGTCATGCGCGGTGCGTTCTTGGCGCACGGTTCGCTGACTGAGCCGGGTCGCTCCTCCTCCCTGGAAATTACCTGCCCCGGTCCGGAGGCGGCGCTCGCGCTGGTGGGTGCGCGCTCGTCGCCCTGGACATTAGTGCGAAGGCACGCGAGGTGCGCGGCACCGACCGTGTGGTGGTGCGTGACGGCGAGACGATTTCGCAGCTGCTGGAGCGTATGGGCGCGACCGGCACCCTGACCACGTGGCGTGAGGCACGCACCCGCAAGGAGGTTCGTGCGACCGCGAACCGTCTGGCGAATTTTGATGATGCGAACCTGCGCCGTAGCGCTCAGGCTGCTGTTGCGGCGAGCGCCCGCGTGGGCGTGCCCTGCAGATTCTGGGTCAGCGAGGCGCCGGATCATCTGCGCTATGCCGGTGAGCTGCGTGTGCTGCATAAGCATGCGTCGTTGGATGAGCTGGGTCGTCTGGCTGATCCGCCGATGACGAAGGACGCGATTGCGGGCCGTATTCGTCGCCTGCTGGTGATGGCTGATAAGCGTGCTTCGGAGCTGGGCGTTCCGGGTACTGAGCTGCCGCGTGAGGACTAAGCGAAGGCTAGATTCTGCTCTTTAAAACGGTGCGGGTAGCTCGTGTGGCTGGGGTGTTTGTGACGGTTTTATGACAGACCAAAACCCTCCGTTTTTGAACAAAAAAACCGCATATTTTTCAAAAATGAGCCTGTGGATGGCCCCTTTCGCACTATGCGAGGGAGTTATCCACAGGTTCTTCTGCGTGCTCGTGCGTTCGCGCGCGTGAGCCCTAGGGTAGGGGTATGACGAGCATGACCCCCAACCACGAGCAGAACAACCTGCAGAACCCGAGTGCTGCACCGAACAACGGTGCTTTGCAAGACAACGCACCCCAGCAGGGCGGCGCGCAGCGTAGCGCCCGCTCCCTGATGAACAGCCTCTACCGCAGCCCCCGCGCCCGCAAGAACGGTACGCCGGATGCCGAGGACACCGTGCCGCTGGCTATTGCCGCTGAGGTAACGCCCGCGGAGGCGCCTGCCGAAGAAGCTGAGGCACCGCAGCCTGAATCTTCGCTGCCTAATTCTTCTCAGTCCGGCACCGCACAGCCCAGGGCGAGCCAGCCCGTACCTACCAGCAAGCCCACGGCATCCCAGCCGGAGTCGAATGGTTGGGCTGACTGGGATCAGCAGCCCGATTGGAACGAGGTGGACGACTGGGCGGAGTGGGAGCAGGCTGATCAGCCCGGTACCACCCGCAGTGCCCGTTGGGGCTTGTCGCCGCGCGTACTGCTTCTGGTGGCGGTGTTGGCGTTGGTTGCCGTGGTGTGGGGTGTGACCCAGTTTTCGGCGGCGCCGCGTGCCGAGCAGGTCGCCTCCCCGAGTGCTTCCGCAGAGTCGGTGCAGGCGGTGGGCGCCCAGCAGAGCCCCGGTGCTCAGTCCGGAGCCCAGTCTGCTGTCCAGCCGGGCGCTCATCCGAGTGAATCCGCGCAGGGTGGTGGCGCCTCCGGTGAGGCTACCGTGCGGGTACACGTGGCGGGTGCCGTGAACAACCCCGGCGTGTACACGCTGCCCGCGCAGGGTCGTGCCGTGGATGCGATTGCCGCCGCCTCCGGTGCCGCAGCGGATGCTGACCTGGACCGCGTGAACCTTGCCGGTGCGCTCAGTGACGGGGTGCAGATTTATGTGCCGCATCGTGGTGAGACGGCTGCTCCGGCGCAGATTCAGCCCAACGGTGGCACGGCGAATGCGGGTCAGGCTAACGCGGCGAATGGTGCATCGCAGGGTGGCACTCAGCCTCATCCTGCACGCACGCTAACTCCTGCAGGCAGCGCGCAGAAGGGCTCAACCCCGGTGAACATTAACACCGCCACCGCTGAGGAGCTACAGACCCTGCCGCGTATTGGTCCGGCGATGGCTCAGCGCATTATTGCCTGGCGTGAGGCGCACGGCGGTTTCCGTAGCGTCGATGAGCTGGATGCGGTGCCCGGCATTGGTCCGTCGATGCTGGAGAATCTGCGTCCGCTGGTGACGGTCTAATGCCCCGGCAGAATCGCTTGCAGAACCGCAGGCCGAACCGACAGCAGAACCGCCAGCACGCAGGGGAGCGGGAGCTCTTTCCCGGTAGCTTGCACCTCACCCGGCGCCTTACCCGGTCTGCGGCTACGGCGTATGACCGTGCCCGCTACCGCTGGAGCATCGGCGCTGAACGGTGGCGTACCCACCGTGATGAGCAGGAACTGCGCGCCCAGGGAAGCCTCATTCACCTGGACTTTCGCCTGAGTTTCACGGTGCTGGCGCTGTGGGCTTTTACCGCGGCGGCGCTGACTGTGGGCACGTGGCGGGTGGTGCATCCGCTGGCGTGCGTGCTCATTGCCCTGCTGGGGTGCCTGGCGATTCTGCTCTTCTTTCCGCCGCGTGTGGTGATGCCCTACAGTCTGCTCTTTCGCACGACCGGTCAGCTGGTTTTTCTGGCGTGTATTGTCACGGTTCAGGCGGTGCTTTTGTGCGCTACGGGGGTGGATGCATCCCGCGCCACCCTACAGCAGGCGCAGGGTGCTTCGCTTCGTCTGAATGGCACGGTGGAGCAGGTTCGCCGCGTGGATCCGCGAACTACTCTGGTGGTTATTAAGCTGGAGGAAATTCAGGGGCGGAGCGTGCGTGCGCTGGTGAATGAGCGGGTGCGCGTGTATCGGCGTGACGGTTCGGCAAAGAGTACCGCGCAGCGTCTGGAGGCACGTTCGGCGGCGAGCTCGGCCGCTCAACAGCAGGGGAGCGGTACCGCGCGCTCGCAGGCGATTTATCCGGGCATGAAGGTGACCGCCCTCGGCACGGTGGAATTCAACGGTTCCACGGCAAAGCTGAGCAGCGCAACTATTTTTCCTGCGCCCGCCTCCGGTGCTGGATCGAACGCTACCACCCAGACGGCGGCGGAGCCGTACCTGTCCACGCTCAAGGAGCAGCTGCGTACCCGCGCCCTGGACACCCTCGGCACGGAGTCCGCGGCGCTAGTTTTGGGTACCGCCTACGGGGATGATTCACTGATGAGTTCCACCGCGCGGGAGGAGTATAAGCTCAGCGGGCTCAGCCATATTACGGCGGTATCCGGGGCGAATATTGCCATTGTGTTTTTGGGTGCCTACCGGCTGGTGTTGGCGGTTCGCCCGTACCGCCTTGCCAGCGCATACCTGCTGTTCCGTTCCTGGATGCAGCGGTTGCGGGGAGAGGGCGGCTCGTTCCCGCCGCCCCGCCCATTCTCAACAACCTACCCCGCCAAATGCCCACGCTCTGCCGCCTCTCGTGCACCGGCTGAGCACCCTCGCCATTCCGCACCGCGTCATGGTGCTGTGCGGGGTTGCGGCGGTGCTCGCCTACGCCATGCTGCTGGACTCTGAGGGTTCCGTGATTCGTTCCCTCGCCATGGGTCTGCTCGGTGCTTACGCGATGCTGCGCGGTTCGGGTCGCCAGTCCTTGGCGGCGCTGCAAACAACGGTGCTGATGTCTGCTTGCCGCCCCGCACCTCGCCGTGGATATGGGGTTCGCCCTGTCGGTGACGGCAACCTCCGCGCTGATTCTGCTGGGCCCGCCGCTGATTCGTCTGCTCATGCGCGTCATGCCGGTGTTCTGCGCGGAAATGCTCGCCGCGCCGATTGTAGCGTCCTGTGGTGCACTCCGCTGATTTTGGCGATGAGCGGTAAGGTGCCGCTCTACTCGGTTCCGGCGAATCTGGTTGCGGCTCCTTTGGCGCCGTTGAGTATGCTCGCCGGGCTGGCGGCGCTCGGATTCATGCTCCTGGGTCTGCCCACTCTGGCGGATGTGTGCCTTCATGCCGGTGGTCTTGCCGCGCAGGGGCATCGAGTGGGCGGCACACACTGCCGCGCACGCGCCGGGTAACCCGTGGGAGCCCGGTTCGAGCGTCCTGGTGGTGGTGTGTCGTACCCTCTGCGTGCTGGCGTTGAGCGTAGCCCTCTGGTGGGTGGATGCGCGCCGCTACCGCGCGGTCACGCACCGGCAGTATTTGCGGGTGGTACCGCGCACCGCACCCTCCCATCAGCGCCCCAATCAGCCCGCCCGGTCTTAACTCGACTAACCGTGACCGACTACCCCTATCCAACTCTAGGAGGCATCTGAGAAGAAAACGCTATGATGGATACTTGAGACTCTACCCGCGCAGCACCCCCGTGCGCAGCGGGGCCGAGTTCAGCCCGTACCCTGCAGATAAAGGCGAGTGATAAGCGTGTCCGAGCGTAAGCGTTCAACCCAGCGTGGTGGTTCCCGAGGCTACGCCCGCCGAGGCGGCCCCGCCTCGACACCGCGTGGCGTACTGTCACCCCGGCACCCGCCGTCATGCTCTACGGCCCGGAGGAGTACTTTCGCCTCCCGCGCTGCGGCACGCCCTGCGTGAGCTGTTCCGCAGCATCCACCCGGAGGTGGACCGCGTTCAGATTAACGCCGCCACCTACACGGCGGGGGAGCTGATCCTGCACGCTTCGCCCTCCCTGTTCGGTTCGGCGAAAATCATTGAGGTTGAGAACCTCGCCTCCATGAGCGACGAGTTTTTGACCGATACGCTCGCTCACCTGAACGCCCCCGAGCCGGACATCATGCTCATTCTGAACCACTCGGGCGGTAACCGCGGCAAGAAGCTCATCGACCTGGTGCGCTCCCAGTTCGTGCTCATTAACTGCAAGGCGCTCAAGACCGACCGGGAAAAGAGCGAGTTCTTGGCGGGGGAGTTCGCCGCAGCTCAGCGCCTCGATTACCGGCGGCGCCCTGGCGTTGCTGACTGCCGCCGCCTCCGACACTGCTGAGCTTGCCGCCGCACGCCAGCAGCTGCTTTCAGACGTACCCGGCGAAATCACCGAAGAGGCGGTGAACCGCTACTACGGCGGCCGCACCGAAAGTCACCGCGTTCCGCGTCAGTGACGCCGCGATCTCCGGTAACGCCCCGGAGGCTCTGCGTCTGCTCCGCCACTCCCTTGCCACCGGCACGGAGCCGATTCCGATGCTGGGTGCGCTCGCCATGCGTATCCGCAATATTGCGCGCGTGACCACGTGCGTATGAGCGCTAACGAACTGGCGCGTGAGGTGGGTATCGTCACCGTGGCAGGTTGAGCAGGCTCAGCGTGACGGCCGCCGTTTTTACCGGCGCCCAGTTGGCGCATATTGTGCAGCTTCTGGCTGATGCGGACGCCCAGCTGAAGGGCGAGTCGCAGGACGCGGTGTATGCGGTGGAGCAGGCTGTTTTGGCGATTGCTCTACCTCCGCGCCTGTAGTGCATAATAGAGCCCATGCTCGAAATTCTGAAGAAAATTTTCTTTGCCCTGTTGCCCTTCCTGCAGAAGGCGGCAGAGGATGCCCCTAACGACGCTACTGCGTCTAAGGGCGGCTCCGAGTCCTCCCAGAAGAGCGAGGTCCCACAGGGCGAATCTCGTCAGGGTGAGGCTCGTACCTCCGGCTCTTCGGCGCCTAAGCCGAGCGCCCCGAAGCCTTCCTCGGCAAAGTCCACGGCAAATTCCTCGGCGCCTAAGCCTTCCGCACCGGCTTCGACCGGCGCATCCGACGGTTCAGATTACCCGGGCGACTACCGCGACATGATTAACTTTGAGTACTCGCCCTCCCTGGACGGCGACGCTGACCCGGGTGAAATCGTGTGGACGTGGGTTCCTTTCGAGGAGGACCACTCGCAGGGGTAAGGACCGCCCGGTGCTTCTGGTGGGTCGTGACGGTGAGTACCTGCTGGCGCTGATGATGACCAGCAAGGATCACAATAACCGTGAGCACGCTGATCCGAACTACCTTGATATTGGTTCGGGTCCGTGGGATCCGCAGGGCCCGCGCTTCTGAGGTGAAGCTGAACCGTGTGATTCGTGTTCGCCCGGATTCGATGCGCCGTGAGGGTGCGATTATGCCGGAGGATACGTTCCCGCCTGATTGAGTGTGCGTGGACTCGCCATAACGGCTAACGCCCCTGTGCCGGTAGTTTCACCGGCGACTGGTGCCGATTATCTGCGCCGGATGTGGAGGCTGCGTGTGGCGGTTTTCACAGTATTTTTTCTCTCGCGAGGGTCTGTCGTGGAGGCTGTTCATCTGGTATTATGTGTGGTTGAGTGTCCGATGGTCATCGGGCACTGCTGGCCGGTTGCCAAGGCATCCCCACGCCGCTCAGTCGATGATCGGCCAGCGTCGCCCTCACCGACCAATAAGACAAAACAGAAAGTTTAATTGTGGCTAACATTAAGTCTCAGAAGAAGCGTATCCTCACCAACGAGAAGGCTCGCCTGCGCAACAACATTGTAAAGTCCGAGCTGAAGACCGCGACCCGCAAGGTCAAGGCTGCTGTTGAGGCACAGAACCAGGAAGCTGCTGTTGAGGCTCTGCGTTTTGTGAACCGTAAGCTGGACAAGGCTGTTTCCAAGGGTGTTCTGCACAAGAAGACCGTTGCAAACAAGAAGTCCGGTCTTGCTGCGCTGGTAAATAAGGCTTTCTAAAACTTGCGGGGTACGTGAGTACCTCTCTGGTTTAAGGGCAGAGACCCCCTGTGTTCCCCCTCCTCTAAGGGGAACGCAGGGGGTTTCTTTATCGTGTATACTTGGGCTCAAGGAGTTAAACGACCCCTCTGAAACCCTGAGCCTCACCTATTGGTGTGGCAATAACGCTTGGGCGGCCGCGGCTTTATGCTTCGGTCTAGAAGACACCGGAGGCACCACCGGTTAACTCCTCATAACTTTTGTGAAAGGCATCCTGCTAAGTGGCGGGGTGCCTTTTGCTATACCCGCACGCTGTGGTTTTATGACGCCCAGATTCCCTGCCCAGATTCGGGGAGGCGCCCGCCCGGTGACGAAACCGCTTGCGGGTCGCGTGGAAGCCCGTATAGTGGGAACTATCGGCGGTACCGCACACCGCCCGCGCCTACATGTAGCGCCCTAAGCGGCGTTGCACATAGCGCCGGTGTGGGTACACATTTTGCATATTATCAGGAGGTTCCCCATGAGTAGCGAGATCGCAGAAGAAGCTTACGATTATCGTGAAGACCCCTGAGTATTGGCGTGCTCCGTTCGATTTTACGAAGCCCACGTTTGACGTAAATACTCCGGAGGGTGGATGCGTGCTGAGTTGATGGGGCGTTCTTTTTAATGCTCCGGCTGCGCCCCGGTGCCGAATATGAGTGGGGTTTAGCAGAGATTAAAGCGTAGGTATGAAGCTAAGGAATTCCCCTTCGACGATAGCGAAGTAACCCTTTTTGTATCGTGAGAAGGTAGCTAATGGTGAGTTGCCGGATGTTTATGCTGGCACTCCATACGATGGCGCTTTTGCCTTTCTAACATAGTTTCCCTTTCCGCCCGGGGTCTTGGGCGGCATAACCGAATATAGAACATATTTTTCTACAACACCACCCACTACACAACCACCGACAGTTCACCGGTAACTTTCCATACACCCCCATGTACCCGGTGAACCGACCACGACTAAGGACCAACGATGAGCCAGCCGAACTTCCCACCCGCCCGACTCTTTGACGCTTTCGCCAAGCCCGCCTCCACCGAACAGCCCGCGAAGAAGGGCCTGCTCGACAAGCTGGGCCTGGGCGAATCCTCCGAGGAGGACAACTACACGACCGTCATGCTGGTCGGTTTCAACTCCGTGAAGGAACCCCCAGGCAACAGTGAGGACGCCCTCGACGTGATTCACCGCGCGTTCGACCCGTGCGATGAGAGCCCCGGCTTCGACATGGACGACTTCTACGACTATGCTTCCGTCGCCCCGCAGCTGCAGAACAGCGACGACTCCGATTCCACGGTTCTGGTGTGGCCCAAGATGTTCTACAACATGGTCACCATCCCGGAGCGCCGCCTGCGCCTGCTCGTGGTGACCGGCCCCGCACCCAGCCTGTGCCTGCGGCGGTTCATGACCCGCTTCTTCAAGTACGTGAAGAAGCTCCACGTGGACCACGCAATCTTCGTTGAGACCTTTGAAGATCAGGTGGCGCACACCCGCCCGTACCCGTACACGCTGACCACTCACGACGAGAAGCTGGCGGCAATCCCCGGTATTCTGCACGAGGACTACACCGGTTCTACCTCGGTGACGATGGCGATGTCTGCGCTCGCCGCCGAGCACGGCCTGCGTTCCTCGGTCATGTTGCGTATGAGCATCCCGGGGTATCTGAGCTTTGACCAGCAGAACCCGCGCGCGGTTGTGAGCCTGATCGAGGCGCTGGAAGTCATCCTCGGTATCAAGGTCGAGTCGGAGGAGTACGACCGCCTGCGCACCCACGCTGATGAGTGGGAGGCGGAGCTCGCCGAAGAAATGGCGAAGGACTACGAGAAGGTTGAGCTGGTGCGTGAGATTGAGCAGAAGATGGATTCGACTCTGCGCACTGTCTCCGGCGAGGTGATTGCCGAGGATATTGAGGGCTACCTGGATTCCCTCAGCGGCGCCTCCGAGGGCGTAAACCCCGCCGATGATGGTGCGGATTCCGCGGAGGATTCTTCAGGACGTTAGGTCCCGTTCGCACATATGGCGCGGGTGTGGGAAAATGATAGGTAACATGCCCATACCCGCAGCCAGCATCTCGAAAGGATGATGTGATTGGCACCCTATGTCGAAGAACCCGCCCGTTCCGGCGGCGACCGACCCCGCGATTATTCGCAACTTCTGCATTATCGCCCACATTGACCACGGTAAGTCCACCCTCGCAGACCGTATGCTGCAGGCCACCGGCGTGGTTGCCCCGCGCGATATGAAGCGCAGTACCTGGACCGCATGGACATTGAACGTGAACGCGGTATCACCATTAAGTCCCAGGCTGTGCGCATGCCCTGGGACGTTGACGGCACCTCCTACGCGCTGAATATGATTGACACCCCGGCCACGTGGACTTCACCTATGAGGTGTCCCGCCCCTGGCTGCGTGAGGGTGCGCTTCTGCTCGTGGACGCCGCCCAGGGGTATTGAGGCTCAGACCCTGGCGAACCTGTACCTGGCGATGGAGAATGACCTGACCATCATCCCGGTGCTGAACAAGATTGACCTTCCCGCGGCTCAGCCCGATAAGTACGCTGAGGAGCTGGCGAACCTGATTGGTTGCGAACCGGACGAGGTTCTGCGCGTATCGGGTAAGACCGGTGAGGGTGTTGAGGCTCTGCTGGACCGTATTGTGGAGGCGATTCCCGCCCCGCAGGGTGACGCATCCGCCCCGGCGCGTGCCATGATTTTTGACTCGGTGTACGACTCGTACCGCGGTGTGGTCACCTATGTGCGTGTTGTGGACGGTAGCCTGCAGCCGCGTCAGAAGATTAAGATGATGTCCACCGGCGCTGAGCATGACCTGCTTGAAATCGGCGTGATTTCCCCTGAGCCTGTCCCGTCGAAGGGTCTGGGCGTGGGCGAGGTGGGTTACCTCATCACCGGCGTGAAGGACGTCCGTCAGTCCCGTGTGGGTGATACTGTCACCTCCGCCGCGAAGCCTGCGCAGGAGTCCCTGGGTGGTTACGGGGACCCCAAGCCGATGGTGTTCTCTGGCCTGTTCCCGATTGACGGTTCGGACTACCCGGCGCTGCGTGACGCGCTGGATAAGCTGAAGCTCAACGATGCCGCGCTGATTTACGAGCCGGAGACTTCTGCCGCGCTGGGCTCGGTTTCCGCTGCGGCTTCCGGGTCTGCTGCACCTGGAGATTGTGCGTGAGCGCCTGGAACGCGAGTTCAACCCTGGACCTGATTTCGACCGCGCCGAACGTTATTTTACGACGTGGTGGACGAGGGCCGGCAACGCTAAGCGCGTGACCAACCCGCGAGCGAATTCCCGAGGGTAAGGTCGCGACGATTCGCGAGCCCATAGTGGCGTGTACGATTATTGCGCCGAGCGAGTACATTGGCGCGATTATGGAGCTGTGCCAGGCTCGCCGCGGCCAGATCGGCGGCATGGATTACCCGTCCGAGGATCGTGTGGAGATGCGTTACCGCCTGCCCCTGGCAGAAATCGTGTTCGACTTCTTCGATCAGCTGAAGTCCCGCACCCGCGGCTACGCGTCGCTGGACTGGAAGTTCGACGGCGAGGAAGAGGCTGACCTGGTGAAGGTCGACATCCTGCTGCAGGGGTGAGAAGGTGGATGCGTTCAGCGCCATTACCCACCGCGATAAGGCGTACTCGTACGGCCTGATGATGACTTCTAAGCTGCGTGAGCTGATTCCTCGCCAGCAGTTTGAGGTGCCGATTCAGGCGGCTATCGGTTCGCGTATTATTGCCCGCGAGAACATCCGCGCGATGCGTAAGGACGTTCTTTCGAAGTGTTACGGTGGCGATATTTCGCGTAAGCGTAAGCTGCTGGAGAAGCAGAAGGAAGGCAAGCGCATGAAGATGGTCGGTCGTGTGGAGGTTCCGCAGGAAGCCTTCATTGCGGCACTGTCTTCGAGCGAGGAGAGGAAAAGAAGAAGTAGCCTTTCGCCTCTTCTGATATAGGCGGCGTGCTCTACCCCCGCGTGGGGAGGGGCACGCCGCCTTTGCGGTGTCTGAGACTGCTATAGGCTGCTTGGCGATAGGCAATTAGCATTATTTTTGATATTCATTAGGGATAATGTGTTACCCCTTGTCAGGATATGGTAAGAAGGCGTAGGGTAGCAGAGGGTGTAGCACAGATGATTACACCATGGTTTCCATTCAAAGGAGAATGTATGTACATTTCTAAGTTATCAATTGAAAATATTAAAGGATTTTACGGGAAAACTGAATTTAAATTCCAAAAATGGCATGAATTACATCGTCGGAAATAATAACTCTGGAAAAATCAACAATTTTTGATGCATTTAATTATCTATACGACTCAAAATCTGTTCCTGGAATCTATTCAAAAGAATCTTTTGAAAGCTCAGTCGAAATATGCCTTCGTGGGGGAGATTTAGAAGAATTGATGCAGATTGGAGATTTCAAAAAATTTCAAAACCATGTTTATCAAGTAGATGGTGAATCTGAAATTAGATTCCGACGCCAGTCTAAGGAAGAAAAATACGGAAGAAAAATATAAATGAAAAGAACGATTCTGGTATGGAATCAAGGTTCTGGATCTTTCGAAAATATTACTGGCATAGATGCATTATTTAAGAAATTTTTTGATATTACTATAGTTTATGCTGATGATACTCCCGAGAATCATCTGAATGCTGCATCGACTAAAACTTTAGGAAAACTTCTATCTAACGTGTATAAGAGTATTCAGGAAACATCGGAGTGGTCAGAGTATGTGGAATCACATAGAGTGCTCTTTAGTGGCTCAAAGATTTCAAGAGATATACAGAGTATAGAAAATTCTTTGAATCAGCGGCTTAGTGGTCAGTATGGGAATTCAAACCTGCATCTCAATTTTGCTATTCCCGATGCAAGTAATTTTGTTAAAAACTGCTCGATTGAGTCAATTGAGGAGGTAAATAATGCACAGTATTCAGTTCCAATATCGGGTAAAGGTACAGGTGAGCAGAGAGCAGTAATGCTTGCGCTGCTACAAATACTTGCTGATCAACAATCAAGCCTTTCAGAGGAATCTTCAGGGGAATCGGATGTAAATAATATGATTTTTGGTTTTGATGAACCAGAAACATGGTTGCACCCAAAGGCGCAAATTAACCTAGCAGAGGCTCTTTGTAAAATTTCTGAAGATATGCAAATATTTGTGGTAACACATTCACCATATGTTATTCGAGAACTGCACAAATCTGGAGCAATGATTAATATTTCAGGACCTGAATCAGGTGAAGATAGGGTGCGGTATGTTAATTCTTTGTCAAGTATGGGCCTTAACCGTCTATCTGCGGATGCCGTCAATTACTATGCCTTTGATATACCTAGTGCGGGATTCATGGATGAATTATATGGACACTTTGCAAGTTGTTGTTTGCATCCAGAGGGCGGCTTTGCTAATGAGAAGGAAATTGAGAAAGAGCTACATCTTCTTATGCCTGGTATATATTTAAAAGAGTGGGTAAGAGAGGGTAGAAATGGAAACACAAATCCATATCGAATTCCTTTATGTGTATATGTAAGGAACTCCGTACATCATCCTGAAAATAGCAATAATCCAAAAAGGTATACGGAAGAGGAACTTGAAAATTCTATCAAGCAACTAATGGATGCAATATCACTGAGGAAAAAAATATTTTAAAAATTTTACTTGCAGATGTCCTTCGTAAATGTAAATAAACCAGAATTTATATTTTTATATACCGATTCCTTGTTTATGGTAGAGGAATCAATACATCTTATGGGTGTGGACACCTCCTATAATGGGGTGTCACGCACCCTTTGTTTTCCAGGAGGCAGAATGCCCGCCCAGCCCACCGGCGCCCCCGCACCCGCGACGGGCGCATCCCCCGCCACCAGCGCGGCAGGATGCGAAACCCGCGACTTCAGCCTCTACGTACACATCCCCTTCTGCTCCGTACGCTGCGGCTACTGCGACTTCAGCACCTACGCCACCGAAGACTTCGGCGACGGCATCGGCCTCGGCACCTACGCCGCCGACGCCATCGCAGAAATCCTCTTCGCCGCCCGCACCCTCGAGGCATCCGGCGTCGCAAAACGCCCCATGCACACCGTCTTCTTCGGAGGCGGCACCACCAAACTGCCCGCCCGCGACCTCGTACGCATCCTGCAGGCAGCCATCGACGTATTCGGCCTCGTCGAGGCGCAGAAGTCACCACCGAAGCGAACCCCGACTCCGTCACCCGCGAAGACCTGCAAACCCTCAGGACGGTGGCTTCACCCGCGTATCCTTCGGCATGCAGTCTGTCGTCCCCGAGGTGCTAGCAGGTACTCGACCGCACCCACACACCCTCCAACGTGCCGAAGGTCGTCGCCTGGGCCAAGGAGGTCGGCCTGCAGGTGTCCGTGGACCTGATTTACGGTTCGCCGGGGGAGAGCCTGCACCAGTGGGAGTGCAGTGTTCGCGCCGCAATCTCTTACGAGGCGGACCATATTTCCGCGTACTCGCTCATCGTCGAAGACGGCACCAAGCTGCCGCACAGATCCGCCGCGGCGAATACACCATGCCCGATGAAGACCTCATGGCGGACATGTACCTGCTCGCCGAGGAGCTGCTCACCGAAGCCGGCTACCAGTGGTACGAGGTCTCCAACTACTCGCGCAGTGAGGACACCCGCAGCGACCACAACCTCGCCTACTGGCGCAACCAGGACTGGTGGGGCATCGGTCCCGGCGCACACTCGCACGTGAACGGTACCCGCTGGTGGAACGTCAAGCACCCGGTGCCCTACGCGCAGAAGGTGCGTGCGGGGGAGTCCCCGGCGGCGGCACGCGAGGTGCTGGACGCCTCGACCCGCGCCTTCGAGATGATCATGCTCATGATTCGTGTGCGCGAGGGTTTGGCGATGCGCGAGCTGCTCGCGGTGCACGACGAGGCGCAGCTGGGCGCCTCGTTGCGCTGGCTGGTTTCTCAAGCTCTGATTGAGCCTGATGCTTTGACCTCTCAGGCTGAACCTGACCCTGAAGCCCACGTGCGCCTGACTCTCAAAGGCCGCCTGTTGGGCGATGCGGTCACCCGTGAGCTGCTCCCGGAGGTCTCTGACGAGCACGAGGAACACTAAAGCATTGGTCTGACAAGGGGCTTTTCAATCGGGGCGGCGTTCCGGTTCTGGTCTGTCGCAGCTCCACTGATGCTTTTTCTCTGACGCTGCCTGCGAATGGCGTGCACCCCGGTATTGCCGTAATATTTCGGTGATTTCGGGGTGTTTTCATGAGTTCAGAAAAATTTTTAAAAATTTTTCGGGGCTGTTTGGGGAGTGCGAGGAGCATCAGACCCTTACACCGGCGTGCTAATTGTTCGCATTTGTGCTGGACTAGCTGAAAGAATTTTCCACTCTTTCGTACTACTTTTAGGGTTCGTATTTTTCGAATACTTTCCCTAAGAAAAATTTTTCTCAAAACACCCAATTTCAAGTTGTGGTTGAAGGTTACGCTGTGCCATAATAGGTCATGGCAGGACGGTATATGTCTCAACAGCGTGTTCTCGTCTTTGCTGAAGTTGAGTGAATACGGTTGTGGGCTCCTGGTAACAGGGGCCCACGATCGTCTAACAACGATTATGTACAGCACCATTCGGTAGAGTTTGCGGCAATTCATGCGCACCAGGCAAAGAAGCCCAGGCAGGGAATTCAGGCAGGTGCAGCCACAGCCCCAGGCAGGCACAATCCCCACAGACACAAACCCGGTGCGCTACCGCCTCCGCCAGTAGCCTTTAGAACAGCAGCATCAAACGTGGGAACGCCCCGCACATAACGTGCGGGCGTCCCAAACGTAAAAGCTATCAGCGCGGTTCTGGAGACAGCGCGGTTTAGGACTCTGCGGATTCTGCGTTCTCGGTGGAGTAGAAGCGGTCCAGCAGGCGCGGGTTAATGCGGTAGCTGTACGGCTCGCCGCGGTTCACCTCAATACCGGCACGCAGCGACGCAACAGCCATGAACAGCCACACGAGCGCACCCAGAACCATGGCAATGTTGCCCATGCCGGGCAGGAACGACACAACCCACAGCGCTACCAGAGCGATGGAGGGCAGGAGGGTGAAGTTCATTGCCTCGCGAGCCTCCTGCTCAGCGAAGGGCGCGTTATTGCGGCTGACGTAGAAAACCGCAGCGGAAGGGATGATGCCGAGAATGCCGCCGAAATGCGCGAAAGTCGCACGGTTGCGGTCCTGAATCACGCTAATCTTACGGGTTTTCTGAGGCCCGGTTGCCGGGCGAACATCGTTAGTCACGAAAAATCCTGGTTCGATAGAAGTTTCTTGTGGTGATCACCTAAGCCGGTGGAAATACCCTCCGAAGAGGTGAATCGTTTGAGCGGTGGTGACCCAGAGTGTAGTGAGGGTGCAACATAAAACCCACAGGGCAATGCCACACGCTCAACTATTGTACCGCTTTAGCGGGTAAAAACCCACAGGATAATGCCCTCGAGGGAAAGGTTCTGAGCAAATTCACACCCTAGCCCGCAGACGGGGCGAATTGATGGGTTTGAGCGGGTCTACGCGCCCGGTTCGGTGAGAAAATCGATGAGCGATTCGACCGGGCCGAGCAGAGTCGGATCCAGGTCTGCGTAGGAGTCAACGCGGGAGAGAATATGCTTCCACGCCTGCGCAACGTCTGCCCGCGTTTCGTGCGGCTGACCCAGACGACGCAGTGTGCCCTTCTTGAAATCCTCACCGCGCGGCACCTGCGGCACACCTTCAAACCCAGCACCGACGGCTTGACCGCCCTGCCAAATATCGATGAACGGGTGGCCCACGATCTTCACATGCCCGGCGGCACCCGGCACAGCCATCGCATCCGCAACAATGCGCTGCTCCTTCGTGCCCCTCAATCAGGTGGTCGACCAGAATACCCAGGCGGCGGCCCGGGCCCGGCGCGAACTCACGAATAGCGCCGGCAAGATCATCCACGCCGTGCAGCGGCTCCACAACAATGCCCTCAACGCGCAGATCGTGGCCCCAGACCTTCTCCACGAGCTCGGCGTCGTGCAGACCTTCAACCCAGATGCGGGAGGCGCGCGCCACCCGAGCCGGGGCGTTCTTCACCGCAATAGAACCGGAACGAGAAATCGTGCGCTTCGGCTCCCTTTGCCGCCACCGGAGCGACAATCTCAACGGGCTCACCTCAATCAGGTAGCCCGGACCCAACGGAAATTCTTCACGCGACCCTTCGCATCCTCGAGTCCGAAGAACAGGGCACCGCCGATGCGTTCAGCCTTCACGACCCTCACCCACCCAGCCGTTAATATCCTCAATCAGCAGGCCGCGGCGCAGCGGCACTTACGCGGGGCCGGCGCCTGGCGGCTCATGCGGGCGGCGTTTAGATCCTGGGCACCCCAGCCGTAGGGGGAGTGGTGGGTACTCAACGTGTCCTCCTTTGGGGCGGTAGGGCAGCAGAGCCAGTCAGGGGCGGTGACAGCGCCAGAACCATAAGACAGAACCGGCGGGGAGACTGAAAACGGAGTTCGCGCGCACCGCAGATTAAGCGGATAGCGGGAGCGACCCCTTTCAGCCTAGCCATTGTATCGGGTCGGGGGTAGTATCCCCTAGAATTGATACGACCATTGTTGGCGGTGCACTCATCGAGCACCGCCATCGTCTCGAGAGGAAGGAAACGCATGAGCCACTACGATACCTCGGCGTATCGAACGACGCCAGCCCCGAAGAGATCAAGAAGGCGTACCGAAAGAAGGCACGCCAGCTGCACCCGGACGTGAACCCCTCCGAGGACGCAGCCGAAGAGTTCAAGCGTGTCACCCTCGCCTACGAGGTGCTCTCCGACCCCGAAAAGCGCCGCAACTATGACACCACCGGCGACGAACAGGGCCGCGCAGGCTACCCCGGAGGCGGCGGCTACCCGGGCGGCGGATTCAGCGGCTTCGGCGGTTTCGAGGACCTGCTGAACATGTTCACCGGCGGCGCGGCAGGTGCCCGCGGCCCCGCATCCCGCATGCGTCAGGGCCAGGACGACCTGATTACCGTCTCCATCAGCCTGCAGGACGCCGTGTTCGGTGCTGAGAAGACTATTGAGCGTCGCTCCGCCGTGACCTGTAAGTCCTGTAACGGCGAAGGCACCGCAGAGGGCACCCAGCCCGAAACCCTGCACCACCTGCTCCGGTCACGGTTTCATGCAGCGCCGCGTGCAGTCCATTCTCGGTACCGTCATGCAGCAGGTTGAATGCCCCGACTGCCACGGCTACGGCACCGTCATCAAGACCCCCTGCCCTGAATGTCACGGTCAGGGCCGCGTACGTGAAGACGTGCCGCTGACCTTCAACGTTCCCGCCGGCGTGCACGACCAGGCGCGTATCCGCCTGCGCGGCAAGGGCGAGGCAGGCCTGTACGGTGGCCCCAACGGCGACCTGTACATTGACCTGAACGTCAAGCGCGACAAGTACTTCAGCCGCGAGGGCGACAACCTGGTCACCACTGTGAACATCCCCATGGTTGCGGCGGCACTGGGCACCACCATTCCGCTGAAGACCTTCGACGGCGACCAGGAAGTTGCGATCCCCGCAGGCACTCAGAGCGGTGACGTGATCACCCTCAACGGCCTGGGCGCAACCGTGCTCGGCACCGAGCGTCGCGGCGACCTGCTGGTGCGTATCCAGGTGGTCACCCCCACCGACATGACCGAAGAACAGCGTGAACTGCTGCGCCAGTTCGCTTCCCTGCGCGGTGAATCCTCACCGAAGGTTCGCAGGTCAAGCACCGCGGCGGTCTCTTCTCCCGCCTGAAGGACCAGTTTAAGTAGGATTCCTACACCAAGCTGAGGATGCGGCGGGTGCGGTACTCAACCCGCACCCGCCGCATTCCTGTCAGCACTGCTGTCAGCACTGCGCTGTACGCGCCCGCGCTAAGCAGCACACCTATTTCACACGCCACCCGCACACTACCCACGCTTTTAAACCGCACCTCAAGGAGAACCATGAGCGCCCCCATCTTCTACATCAGCACGGAAGAATACGACGCACTCACCCCCGGCGCCACCTGCGCGCTTAGCGGTTCCGAAGGCAAGCACGCCCTCGTCAAGCGCCTTGAGCTTGGCGAACGCATCGATCTCTGGGTGACGGCACCGGCCGCCGCGCACTCGGTACGGTCGCTCCCGTAATGCGGACGGCGTGAGCGTGCAGGGTGCAGGAGCTGCGCGAGGAACGCAGCGTGCCCTCCATCTACCTGGTGCAGGCGCTCGCGAAGGACGGCCGCGACCTGCTCGCCATCGAAACCGCCACCGAGCTGGGCGTGTACGGTGTGCTTCCATGGAGTGCGGGACCGTTCCATCGTGCGCTGGAAGGGGAGCGCGCTCGAAGGCACACACAAGTGGCAGAACACCGTCACCGCTGCGGCGAAGCAGTCGCGCCGCGCGCTCATTCCCGAAGTGTACGACCTGTACAGCACCGCCGACCTGGTGGAACTCATTGAAGAAGTTGCCGGGGAGAGTTCTGAGCAGTCCGCCGCCGTGTTCATCCTGCATGAGCAGGCGACCGAACGCTCAGCGCCCTGGCACGCAAGCTTATGAGGCGGAGAACCTGCCCGAAGAGATCTACCTGCTCGTCGGCCCCGAAGGCGGCATCAGCGACCGCGAAGTGCAGCTCTTCACCGACGCCGGCGCGCAGCTGGCACTGCTCGGTGACGAGGTGCTGCGTTCCTCCACCGCCGGTTCTGCCGCCATGTGCACCCCTGAACGTGGTGCTGGGCCGCTGGTAGAGCACACCGCTGACAGGAATCCACCGGGGCGTGGTGCACGCGCATCTATACTTAGTAAACTACATCACCAGCCAAGGAGCCCATATGACTACCTCCCGACCTCTCTCGACCGCGCGCACCGTATCGCCTTCAAGAGCGCCGCAGAAATGATCGCGTGCTCGGCCCGCAGGACGCGCACCTGGCAATTATCGAGGACTACTTGAGCAGATTAGCCTGCGCCCCAGGGGACCTGGACGTGCTCATCACCGGCCCTCCGAGCCGTCAACACCGCCGCAAAGCTGCTGAATGAACTGCGCGTGCTCTCCAGCCACGACACGCAGATTACCGTGCAGGTCATTCACCGCCTCATGGGCATGCTCGGTGACGAACTGAGCAACCCGGCGCACTCGCTGTCTACCAGCATCCTCTCTACCCGCGGCACCACGATTCTGCCCCCAAGACCATTAACCAGAAGAAGCATGTGGACGCCATCGACGCGAACACCGTCATCTTCGGCATCGGCCCGGCGGGTACCGGTAAGACCCTACTCGCCATGGCGAAGGCTGTGCAGGCGCTGCAGAGCCACGAAGTGAACCGCATTATCCTCACCCGCCCCGCCGTGGAGGCTGGTGAGCGTCTGGGCTTCCTGCCCGGCACCCTCAACGAGAAGATTGACCCGTATCTGCGCCCGCTCTACGACGCGTTGCACGACATGCTCGAACCTGGAAACCATCCCCAAAGCTCATGGAGGCGGGCACCATCGAGGTCGCACCGCTGGCGTACATGCGCGGCCGCACCCTCAACGACGCATTCATCATCCTTGACGAGGCGCAGAACACCACCGCCGAGCAGATGAAGATGTTCTCGACCCGCCTGGGCTTGGCTCGAAGATGGTCGTACCGGTGACATCACCCAGATTGACCTGCCCGGTGGCGCGGCCTCGGTCTGAAGCAGGTGCGCAACATTCTGCAGGGCGTGGAGGATATTCACTTCAGCATCCTGGAATCCTCCGACGTGGTTCGCCACACCCTGGTGTCGAACATTGTGTCCGCCTACGACCAGTGGGGCGAAGATCGAAGGCAATGGAACGCAAACGCAACCGCAGGTCAAGCGCGCCACCATCGAGGCCGCAGCCGAGAAGTTGCTGACCGCGCCGGCATCAACGGAGGCTCCGAAAAGAACGCTGAGCAGACCCCGCACAGAACCCCGACAACGCACAGACCACCCCGGAAGGACGCTAAACGGTGGCAGAGATCGAATTCGACTGTGAAGAACCCGCAACCGGTGCCGACCCGGCAACCGACGCCTTCATCCGCGAATCTTTTCGAAGCGGTAGACACCGAGGTGCTCACCCGCCTCGTCGAGCACGCCTTCAAACGCATGCACCTTGCCGATGACACCTACCTGTCCATCGCCATCGTGAACGAAGACGAAAATGGAACGCGTGCACATCGAATGGATGGACCCTGCCCGGCGCAACCGACGTGATGAGCTTCCCCATGGACGAGCTGGAACCGGGAACCCCCGAAAACCCTTCCAGCGGCATGCTCGGCGACATCATCCTCTGCCCGCCCGTCGCCGCACGTCAGGGCGCAGATGCGGGTCACAGCACCCTCGACGAGCTGTGCCTGCTCACCACCCACGGCATTCTGCACCGCCTCGGCTACGACCACGGCACCGCCGAAGAGGAAGCTGAAATGTTCGGCATTCAGCGCTCCATCCTCGAAGAGTTCCTGGGCCGCCCGGCACCGGTCGAAACCCGACACTAGGGGAGCGGCGTGGATATTCTACTCACAGCCCTCCTCGCCGTTCTCGCGCTCTGTCTGACCGTGGTCGCGGCAATCGCCGAAACCGCATTCACCTACCTGCCGCACAACGAGGCTGAGGAAGCGGTGGAGGCACACCCGGACACCCTCGGCGCCCGTGTCCTGCAGCGCACCCTCGACGGTGACTCCGAGGCATACGCACCCGCTGCGCTGACCCCGCCTCATTGCGGCAGCCGCCGCGGTGCTCGCCACCATGACCCTGCCTGCTGAACCCTGGTTGAGTGCACGCGCTCGCCATCGTGCTGACCCTCAGTGATTGTTGCGCTGGTGGGCTACCCGATTCTGCATGTGCTGGCGCGCTGCTCTGGGACGTAACCGCCTGGTCGCGTCGATTCGTGTGCTGGCTCGCCCGGTGCACTACCTGTCGGTTCTGCTGAGCCCGGCGACCGGTCTGCTCGATAAGCTCAGTGTGCGCCTGGCGCCGGAACGTTCGGCTGAGGCCCCGGTGGGCGTGTTCGATGAGGAGGATGCTGCGAGTTCCTGGACCGCGCCTCCGACGCTGAAACCATCGAGGACGACGAGGCGCAGATGGTGCAGTCCGTCTTTTGAGGATGGACGTACCCGCATCCGTTCGCTCATGGTTCCGCGCACCGACATGCTCACCGCCAGCCGTGACACCCCTCTGCGTGAGGCGCTGAGCCCGTTCCTGCGTTCGGGTTATTCGCGTATGCCGGTGATTGGTGATTCGAGCGATGAGATTCTGGGTGTGCTCTACCTGAAGGACGCGATGCGCGCTTCATCCTGCACGGCGAGGCTCCCGAAGGTACCGCCCTGCCGACCGTGGTTGAGGCTGATGCGTCCGGCTCGTTTTTGAGCCTGAGTCGAAGCGCGCCATGGACTTGCTGCGTGAGATGCAGCGCGAGTCCACGCACGTGGCGATCGTGGTTGATGAGTACGGCGGAACCGCCGGTCTGATTACCCTCGAGGACCTGATCGAGGAGCTGGTTGGCGACATTTCTGACGAGTACGACCACGAGCGCCCCGAGTACACGCTGAATGACGACGGCACGTTCCGTCTGTCGGCTCGTCTGGGCATTGATGAGCTGGGTGAGATTTTCGGTCGTGAGCTCGACGATGAAGATGTTGATACGGTGGGCGGTCTGCTCGCTAAGCATCTGGGCATGGTGCCGATTGTTGGTTCTGAGATTGAGATTGACGGCATTCATATTCGTGCGATTGGTTCTGTCGGGCCCGCCGCCACCAGGTGGATATGTTGCAGGCGTGGTACGAGCCGCCTCGTGATGAGCAGGAGAACGCTGCGTCTTCCTCGGAGGCTCATTCTGCGGAGGTTGCCGATATTCTCACCGTGGACGCGAGCCGCCCGCCGTGGCTGAGACGCATGCGCATCCGGACCTTCCGGGAGATACCGCAGAGGCTGAACCTACCACCGATAAGCACGACAACCGCTAAATATCGAACATAGACGCCGCACAAATACTTTGAGCCAGCTGCCCCGCCCCGAAGGCGCACGGTAGATGAGGCTGGCACCCCATACACCCCCGAACGGGGTTTGATAAGGAGAAACACAATGGACCAGGAGTACACCCCGCTCGATTTGAGCACTCTGGACTTGAGCACCCCGCTGCCGACCTACCCGGCGGATTTTCCCGGGCTTCAGCGTCGCTGGTGGGCCGCCCGAATGCGGGTAAGTCTACTCTGACGAACGCTATGGTCGGTCAGAAGGTGGCTATCACTCGAACCGTCCGCAGACGACCCGCCACGATCCGCGGTATTGTACGCAAGGACGAGTACCAGCTGATCCTGGTGGACACCCCCGGGTATTCACCGCCCCGCACTCTGCTGGGTGAGCGTCTGAACGACCTGGTGGCAAGCACCCTTTCGCGAGTGGATGCTGGGCTTCGCATTCCGGCGAATGAGAAGATTGGCCGGGTGACCGTTACATTGCGTCGCAGCTGGTGGCGTCGAGCAACAAGCCGGTGGTTGCTATTGTGACGAAGGCTGACACTGTGAGCTCTGAGGAGCTGCGTGAGCAGCTGCTGGCTGTTGAGGCGCTCGGCGAGGAGGTCATGAGCGCTGAGCGTGCGGCTCGTGCTAAGCGTGCTGCGCATCGTGCGAAGCAGAAGGGTAAGGGCCCCAAGGGTAAGGGCGGCAAGAATGATGCTGTGCTCGCGAAGGGTTCGGGTCCTGCGGCTAAGCGCCGTGCCGGTGAGGTTGCTGAGCCGATGCCGGTTGACGGTAAGGGCGGCTGGGCTGCGATTATCCCGGTGTCTGCTGTGAAGCATTTCCAGGTGGATGCGGTTGCTGACCTGCTGGCGCAGTACACTCCGCCGTCGCCGCCGCTGTACCCGGACGGTGAGCGACCGATGAGCCGGAAGCAAACCCTCATCGCGGAACTCGTGCGTGAGGCTGCCTTGGAGGGTGCGCGCGAGGAGCTGCCCCACTCGATTGCTGTGACGGTTGAGGAGATGGAGTTCCGTGAGGGCCGCCCGGCGGATAACCCGCTGCTGGATGTGCACGTGAACCTGTATGTGGAGCGTGGTCGCAGAAGTACATCATTATCGGTAAGGGCGGCTCGAATCTGCGCAAGATTGGTACGAAGGCTCGTGAGCAGATTGAGGCGATGCTCGGTACCCGCATTTATTTGAATATTCATGTGAAGGTGGCGAAGGAGTGGCAGTCTGACGCGCGTGCGTTGAACCGCCTGGGATTCTAGTAGCTTTCCTGAGCGCATCGCCCTGAGATTTTGCCCTGCGAGGCAGCCCCGAGAGGTTGCCCTTGGGGCGCTCGCTCATCTCTAGTTTTCACCCGGTGGCTTGCAGAAATATGTGCATGCCTCCGGTGAAACTTTTCACCTCATTCGGTGCTCATAGGGAAGAGTGTTACTCTGAGAAAGCACTTGCTCACCGGCAGAAAGAGAAAAGGTATGCCCCAGGCACCTCGTTTACGAAGCACCGGTCGTCATATGCGCACGACGGTGCTGACCTCAAAACGCAATAAGTGGATTGCTCTGCTTACTGCTTGCATGCTCGTCATTGTTGTTGGCTTTGGTGGCGTGTTGGCTCTGCGTATGCGCAATAATCTGCATACTCAGGAGCTGAACATCAGCAATTACAAGGACGGCCTGGAGAACGGCGCCTTGACATTCTCGTGATTGGCTCCGATACCCGTGCAGGGTAATAACGGCGCGTACGGTGATGAGGATGACCGCAATTCTGAGGCTCGCGCGGACGTGATGATGCTGCTGCAGATCAGCAAGGACCGTAAGAACGTGAGCGTGCTGTCGTTCCCGCGTGACTTGATGGTTGATGTGCCGCAGTGTACTGATCCTGAGAGCGGCACCGTGTACCCGGCTGAGGAGAACGTTCAGATTAACGAGTCTCTGTCTCGCGGTGGTGCCGGTTGTACTGTGGCGACCATTAGTAAGCTGACCGGTGTGAATATTGACCACTTCATGTTGGTTGACTTTAACGCTGTGAAGGAGCTGTCGAAGGTTGTTGGCGGCGTTCAGGTGTGTGTGGACGCTCCGATTGATGACGAGTACAGTGGCTTGAAGCTTCCTGCCGGTACTTCTTCGGTTGAGGGTGAGCAGGCTCTTGCGTTCTTGCGTAGCCGCCACGGCTTCTCGGATGGTTCCGATATTGGTCGTATTCAGGCTCAGCAGGGCTTCATGTCTTCGCTGCTGCGTAAGGTGAAGAGCGAGGGTACTCTGTCGAATCCGGGCCGTCTGATTAACATTGCTGAGGCGATTACTCAGAACGTGACGGTGGATAAGAATCTGGGTAATATCAGCACTCTGGTGGGTGTTGGTGCGACTCTTGGTGGCGTGGACCTGTCGAATGTTGTGTTTGCGACGGTGCCGACTGAGCCGTGGAGCCAGGATGCGAACCGCCTGCAGGTTTCTGCGGATGCTGCGAACGTGTTCCAGCGTCTGCGTGACGATAAGTCGCTGAAGGAGGAGAAGGCTCCGGAGGCGCCGGCTACTTCTGCCGCTCCGGTTCAGCTGGACCGTACGGTTCCGGTGAGCGTGTACAACGCGACCGGTCTGGATGGCCGTTCGGCTACGATTGCTTCGGTGATTGAGGGCTTGGGCTACTCGAATGTTACTCCGGGTACTTCCGCTAGCCCGACGAACTTCACCACGGTCTTCTACTCGACCGGTTACGAGGCGGAGGCGAAGGAAATCGCCGCGAAGCTGAATGTGACCCGCGTGGTGGCGACTGAAGAGGTTCAGGGCGTGTCGGTGACTATCGGTACTGACTTCCCGTCCGGTGAGGCGATGGAGAAGCAGGAGGCTGCGATTGCGGGTAACGCGACCGGTCAGACTGCTGATCAGAACAAGTGCCAGACTGCTTTCGCCTACTAGGTTCTAGCTAGGGCATAGCGCAGATGCGTGAATAGCGAACAGAAGGGGCGTAGCGCCAGAAATGGTGGCTGCGCCCCTTTGCCGTTAATTCTTTCCAGATGATGGACGGCTTCCCTGGTGCCCTGCCGCCGCCTCCGACCCCTCGTGATAGCGTGGAGGCATGACTATTGACGGTGAGAGCATGCGCGGGTTACTCGCCAGGCAGTGAATCTGCTGCTTATTCGCCGGAACGGGGCACACTAGAATCTGCCGCGACCGTTCCGGCTTTTTGACGCGGCATCTCACCTTGCATCCTTTCTGATGCACCGCCTTGACCACGGCTGCCGGGGACCGATACCCGGCACGGTACGAGCCCCACAATTGGGGTAGAGCGAGACGGACCAACCAACAGGAAATTCATCATGAAAAACCACCAGAAGCCCAGCCCCATGCCGGTACACAAGTACCGCCCTTTCCACGAGCAGATTGTTGTTGACCTGCCGGACCGCACCCTGGCCGGATAAGGTCATTGAGAAGGCTCCGCGCTGGTGCGCAGTGGATCTGCGTGACGGCAACCAGGCGCTGATTGACCCCATGGACACCGACCGTAAGCTTGCGATGTTCAAGCTGCTGGTGAAGATGGGTTACAAGGAAATTGAGGTTGGTTTCCTTCGGCGTCCCAGACTGACTTTGATTTTTGTGCGCACTCGTTGAGGACGGCCACATTCCTTCGGACGTGACCATTCAGGGTTCTGGTGCAGGCGCGTGAGCACCTGATTGCCCGCACTTTTGAGGCGATTGAGGGCGCACCGCAGGCGATTGTGCACTCTACAACTCGACCTCCGTGCTGCAGCGTCGCGTGGTGTTCAACCAGGATCAGGAGGGCGTGCTGGACATCGCCCTGCAGGGTGCGCGCCTGTGCCGCAAGTACGAAGAGCAGATGATCTCTGACACTAAGGTTATCTACGAGTACTCGCCCGAGTCTTTCACCGGCACTGAGCTGGAGTACGCGGCTCGCGTGGTGAACGCTGTGGCTGAGGAGCTGGAGGTCGGTCAGAACGGCCGCGAGCTGATTGTGAACCTGCCCGCTACCGTTGAGATGGCTACCCCGAACGTGTACGCCGACTCGGTCGAGTGGATGGACCGCAACCTGAACCACCGCGAACACATTGTGCTGTCGCTGCACCCGCATAATGACCGCGGTACCGGCGTGGCTGCTGCTGAGCTGGGTTACTTGGCGGGCGCTGACCGTATTGAGGGTTGCCTCTTCGGTAATGGCGAGCGCACCGGTAACGTTGACCTGGTGACGTTGGGTCTGAACATGTACACCCAGGGTGTGGATCCGCAGATTGATTTCTCTGATATTGACGGTATCCGTAAGACTGTTGAATACTGCAACCAGCTGAAGGTGCACGAGCGTTCGCCGTATGGTGGTGACCTGGTGTTCACCGCGTTCTCTGGTTCTCACCAGGACGCTATTAAGAAGGGCTTTGAGGCTCTGGAGCGTACCGCTGCTGAGGCGGGTAAGACCGTGGATGAGGTGTACTGGGAGGTTCCGTACCCTGCCGATTGATCCTCGCGACCTGGGTCGATACCTACGAGGCGATTATTCGTGTGAACTCGCAGTCCGGTAAGGGCGGCGATGGCGTACCTGCTGAAGCAGGATCACGGCCTGGATCTGCCGCGTCGTGCTCAGGTTGAGTTCTCGAAGATTGTTCAGGCTCGTACTGACGCTGAGGGCGGCGAGATGACCAGCCGAAGCTGTGGAACATCTTCGCGGATGAGTACCCTGCCGGCTCCGGATCCGCAGAACCGTTGGGGTAAGTACCGTATTGAGTCGATTAATATTGATTCGGCTGATACTGGTGCGACTACTCTGCGTGTTGGTCTGAACATTGATGGTCACACGTACACTCGTTCGGCTTCGGGTACCGGTCCGGTGGATGCTCTGCAGAACATCCTTTCGGGCGAGGGCGTGGATATTCGCGTGATGGATTATTCGAGCACACGATGTCGTCTTCGTCGACTGCTAACGCGGCTTGCTACGTTGAGGCTGCTGTTGGTTCTCGCGTGCTGTGGGGTATTGGCGTGGACAGCTCGACGACTCGTGCGGCGTTGAAGGCGATGATTTCGGCTGTGAACCGTGCGCTGCGTGATGAGCGCCAGGCGTAGGCGATAGCGTACATGCTTTTGTGCAAGGTTTTCGGGTGACCGCTGGCTGTTGACCGTTGACCGTGCATGATGTGGGGGCGGGATGCATACTGGGAGTATGTATCCCGCCCTTACGCGTTAATGTGCGCAGGTGTTGTGTGCATCGGCGTGCTGTGGGGCGAATAATCTGCAGGGAGGAACTCTCATGAAAAGCTACGCGATGGTGTTTAGCCCCGTTGATGCGGCGGGCACCGATTCTTCTGTTCGTGCCTGGAATTATGAGCTGCGCGGTGGTGATGATACTGCTCTGCCTGCAGGTTCCACCGAGGTGTGGGAGGCTGGCTGGGTGGGTTCGACTGGTCCCGGTATTGAGCAGGATCAGTGGCCGCGCAGTACGTTTACTGGTTTTGCCGATGCAGCATATTTTTACGGTGAGGTTGCCGGGGAGTACCTGCCGGATGCGCAGAAGTATCCGGGTGTGGTGGCGTTCTCTTTCTTCGCTGGTGATGGCCAGTTCGCTGAGGATGAGGGCGACTGAGGGTGTTGCTAATGCTGCTAGTGATGACCCGTTTGAGGTGCAGTATGCGCAGGCGCGGGTGCATCCGTATCAGTTGTTGTTGCGCGATATTTTGGATGCCGAGTTTGCGGTGCTGTACCTGAGTGAGGAGGAGTTCTCGTCCCGTACGGAGCCGCCGCAGGATGTGCGCCGGCCCGGTGAGCATCGCGGTGAGGAGGAGAGCTTCAGCGCCTGGGCTTTGGCGGATCGTCAGCAGCCCGCTGGCTCGTAAAGCCCTGCTCTGGTGGGGTGGGTTCCGACGGATGACCCGAATGCCGGTAAGGTTCCCAGTGATGTGTTTGAGAATGTTGACCCGCAGACTGGTTATCTGAGTCCTTTCGATTGGGACGCGGAGGATTCGGCGTGGTTTGAGTGGGCGAAGCCGCTAATTGCGGTGGGTACTCACCCTGGGTGGCACTCATTTTTATGCGCAGGCTCTGCCGGATAATCTGACGGCTCGTTATATTGAGTTCGATGAGTTTGATGTGCTGAATTTTGGGTGCGGTAGCGCTGTTTTTTTGATTTTTGAGACTGGTGTTTTTCGACTGGTCGTGCGGCTAGTACGCTTGCGCCGGAGAACGCGCCGCTGACGCACCTTCGACGCGCCGGAGAGCGCGCATTTGAAGTGTTTGCGCGGCCTCCTTGAACCGTGGATAAGCCCCGGTTGCACCGCGGTGTACCGCCCGAAACGGCACCCCGAGCGTTTCACAGTGTGGACGGGCAGGTTTGCGGAAGTTCCACATCACCTTCGGCGAACTGCTCCGGGCGGGCGTGCCTCCTGTATCCTTGAATGCGTGGAATGGATTCAAGCAATTATTTTGGGCTTCGTTCAGGGCCTCACCGAATTTCTGCCGATTTCTTCATCGGCGCATCTGAACATTGTTGGCCAGATCCTGCCGGAGAAGGCTGACCCGGCGCCGCGTTTACCGCAATCACCCAGCTGGGTACTGAGACTGCGGTTCTGATTTTCTTCTGGCGCGATATTGTTCGCATCCTGAAGGCGTGGTTTGGTGCTCTTGCCGGCCGCGTGCCGCGTAACGACCCGGATGCCCGCATGGGTTGGCTGATTATTATTGGCTCCCCTGCCCTATCGGTGTTCTGGGTCTGCTGTTGGAAGACTACATTGACACCCAGTTCCGTAGCCTGTGGATTGTGGCGACCATGCTGATTGTCTTCGCAGTGTTCCTGGGTCTTGCGGACCGTTTTCGGTCGTGAGCAGCGTGAGCTGAAGGACCTGACTTTCCGTCACGGTCTGCTGTACGGTTGCGCGAGGCGCTGGCGCTGATTCCGGGTGTTTCTCGTTCGGGCGGTACCATTACCGCGGGTCTGTTCATGGGTTACACCCGTGAGGCTGCGGGCACGTTACTCGTTCCTTTTGGCGATGCCCGCCGTGTTCATGTCCGGCCTGTACAAGACCTTTTCAAAGGTGGTCACTGGCGAGGAGGCGACCGGCTACTACGGTATCCGTCGACTATCGTGGCGACCATCGTCGCGTTCGTGGTGGGCTACCTGATGATTGGCTGGTTCCCTGAAGTACGTGTCTTCGAAGTCCTACGGCATTTTTTCATTTGGTACCGTATTGCGCTCGGTATCCTGATTTTTCGTTGGTCTGGGCACTGGCGTTCTGAACGCTACTTCTTCGGCGTTCTAAGGCTTTAGCCCTCAGCGTGATATGACATACCCGTCCGTGAGTTTTCTCACGGGCGGGTATTCTGTTTACAGTAGAGTTTTGGCACCCGCATGCCCGTAGGTTGGGCGGCGGGTGTGGCGCGTCCACCGGGTGTGGGCGTTTTTACGGAAAGGAAACCCATGCGAGCTTGGGATGCCCCGGCCTCTGTGACTTTGCCTGGTAAGGCTGCGCTGCCGCGTATTTTTGATACTGCGGCTGGTGAGATTGTTCAGGTTCAGGAGGATAAGGCGGCGAGCCTGTACGTTTGCGGTATCACCCCGTACGACGCGACGCATATGGGTCACGCCTCCACCCTATGTTGCTTTTGACCTGCTGCACCGCGCCTGGCTGGATGCGGGCGTGCCGGTCACCTATGTGCAGAACGTGACCGATGTGGACGACCCGCTGCTGGAGCGTGCGACCGCCACGAACGTTGATTGGCGTGAGCTGGCTGAGGATCAGACGGAGCTGTTCCGCACTGACATGAAGGCGCTGAACGTGATTCCGCCGGCGCACTATGTGGGTGTGGTGGAGTCCATTGAGTGGCTGTTCCCGCTGATTGAGGATTTGCTGCGCCGCGGCCTGGCGTACCGCGTGCCCGGTTTCACCGACGAGCAGGGCGTTGAGCAGCCTGACGGTGACGTGTACCTGGACTTGAAGGCTGTGCGCGAGCTGCCCGCTAACGCTGAGGGCTACTCGTGGGCGCCGGGCGAGGTCTGCCACTTGACCCGTGATGAGATGCTGGAGATTTTCGCTGAGCGCGGCGGCGACCCGAACCGTGCCGGTAAGCGTGACGCACTGGATCCGCTGCTGTGGCGTGTGAAGCGTGAGGGCGAGCCGAGCTGGGACGCCGGCGAGCTGGGTGCGGGTCGCCCCGGCTGGCACATCGAGTGCACCATGATTGCCCGCCGTTTTGTGGATGGTTCGCTGACCGTTCAGGCTGGTGGTAACGACCTGACCTTCCCGCACCACGACCTGGGTGCTGGCCATTCGTGGGCTGTGTCTGCGCGCCCGCACGCTAAGCATTACGCACACACTGGCATGGTCGGTTTGGACGGCCACAAGATGAGCAAGTCCCGCGGCAACCTGGTGCTGGTTTCGCGTCTGCGTGCAGCCGGTGAGGATGCGAACGCGGTGCGTCTGGCGATTATGGGTCAGCATTACCGTTCGGATTGGTTCTGGACTGATGAGCTGCTGGAGCACGCGAAGGCTCGCCTGGATACGTACCGTCATGCGGTGTCGATGGCTGAGGGCCGTGAGGGCGCAAGCGATGAGGCGGCTGTTGAGCTGCTGGCTGCTGTGCGTGAGGCACTCGGCGAGGACTTGAACGCACCGGCTGCTCTGGCGGCTGTGGATGCGTGGGCTGTGAAGGCTCTGGCGGACACCACCGTCGGCGGTGGCGCGCTGGTGCGTGACATCCTGGCGGCACGCCTGGGCGTGGTCCTCTAAAGATGGCTGCATCTGTCATGGAGGAGCTGTACGCTCTTCGCCCGTATGACCGTGAGACGGTCGATGCGCTTGCCGCAGAGATGTTAGCTGAGGTACGCGCGTACGAGGCGCAGAAGGAAGCGTAGGGCTTCTGAGGCAATATAAGCCCAACAAGGGGTGGGTGATCCTGGATACTCAGGGTCAC
>BNJU01003118.1_pt1 | contig 77219 bp, 95 predicted proteins | sample 8539281 | NCBI WGS metagenome assembly BNJU01 (sample SAMD00202456, study PRJDB9452) | human saliva metagenome | isolation source: human saliva | place: Japan
AGTTTGTTGTGAGAAGGAGGAGAAAAAGCGTTAGTAAAAGAATGAAAAGAAACCAGCGAGATTTTATTCTCGCTGGTTTTTCTTTTCCAAGGTCATAATTTCTACCTATAGCAAACAATAATTTCAGTCAATGGTGCTTCTAAAATGGGGGTTTTGGACTGGTTGGCGAGATAGGTTATAGTTTTAGACTATATCAAACTCTGGGAAATTCCAATTATACAGAGGGGGGATTTTCTGATAAGATAAAATCAAGAAAAATTTTGGAGGACGTTTATGTCAACGACTATCATTGGTTTCCCACGTTTGGGCGAATTCCGCGAATTGAAATTTACAACAGAAAAATACTTTAGACATGAAATCTCAGCAGAAGAGCTTCTGGCTGCAGCTAAGGAGCTGCGCGCTAAGCACTGGAATATTGTTAAGGAAAAAGGAATTTCAGAGATTCCGTCAAATGACTTTTCTCATTATGACAATGTGCTGGATGCGGCCTTTCTCTTTAACGTGGTGCCGTCATCTGTGCAAGGCTTGGAGTTGACTGACTTGGAGCGGTATTTTGCCTTGGCTCGTGGTTATCAGGGTGAAAAAGGGGATGTCCGCGCCCTTCCGATGAAGAAATGGTTTAACACTAACTACCACTATATCGTTCCTAAATTTGAAAAAGAAACTCAAGTCAAACTGGCTGGACATAAGATTTTTGATGAATTTGCAGAAGCTAAAGAGTTGGGCTTGGTAACCCGTCCAGTAGTGGTCGGACCATTTACTCTCCTACAAGTGTCTGACTTTGAAGACGGTGTGGCACCAGCTGACTTTGTTGATGCCCTGGCTGCAGCCTATCAAGAAGTCTTTGTAAAATTAGCAGAGCTGGGTGCAAAGCGTATCCAGCTGGATGAGCCAAGTCTGGTCAAGGATCTGTCAGCAGAAGAAAAAGCTCTCTTCTTGGACCTTTATAAGAAGCTTCTGGCAGACAAGAAAGGTCTTGAAGTCTTGGTTCAAACCTACTTTGGTGACGTTCGTGACATCTATGCAGATCTTGTAGAGTTGCCAGTAGATGCGATTGGTTTGGACTTTGTCGAAGGCAAGAAAAACTCTTGAACTTGTCAAGGGTGGTTTCCCAGCTGACAAGACTCTTTATGCGGGTATCGTCAATGGTAAGAACATCTGGCGCAACAACTATGAAAAAGAGCCTGGCGGTGCTTGAGCAAAATCCCAGCTGAAAACATCGTCTTGACAAGCTCATGCTCACTGCTCCATGTGCCATTTACAACGGCTAATGAAGATTTTGAACCAGCAATCTTGAACCACTTTGCCTTTGCGGTAGAAAAATTGGATGAAATCCGTGACTTGGATGCTATCCGCAATGGCAGCGGTGCAGAAGCACTTGCTGCTAACAAAGAACTCTTTGCGACTGAACGTGTTGGGTGAAAAATGCGGAACTGCGTGCTCGCATCGCTGGTTTGACGACGCTGACTACACTCGCCTGCCAGTCTTTTGCAGAACGTGAGAAATCCAGCACAAGACGCTCAATCTGCCACCGTTGCCAACTACGACGATTGGTTTCCTTCCCTCAAACCAAGGAAGTCCGTGCCAAACGCTTGGCCTTCCGCAAGGGTGAGCTGTCAGCAGAAGACTATGACAAGTTCTTGGCTGAGCAGATCGATGAATGGATCAAGTGGCAAGAAGAAGTCGGCTTTGATGTGCTGGTGCACGGTGAGTTTGAGCGTAATGACATGGTTGAGTACTTCGGTCAAAACCTGTCAGGTTACCTCTTCTCTAAAAATGGTTGGGTACAATCATACGGTATGCGTGGGGTGAAACCACCAATCATCTGGGGTGATGTGACTCGTCTCAACCCAATTACTGTTAAATGGTCTAGCTATGCACAAAGCCGTACTGACAAAACCTGTTAAAAGGTATGTTGACTGGTCCAGTAACCATCCTCAACTGGTCATTCCGCGTGAAGACATCTCTATTAAAGATTCAACTCTTCAAATCGCTCTTGCTATCAAGGATGAAGTGCTTGACCTTGAAGCTGCTGGTGTGAAGATTATCCAAATCGACGAGGCTGCTCTTCGTGAGAAATTGCCACTCCGTCGCAGTGACTGGTACGAAGACTACCTTGACTGGGCAATTCCAGCCTTCCGTTTGGTACACTCAACAGTAGCGCCTGATACGCAAATCCATACTCACATGTGCTACTCAGAATTTACCGATATCATCCCTGCTATCGACAACATGGATGCGGACGTGATTTCCTTTGAAGCTAGCCGCTCTAACTTGGAAATCCTGGATGAGCTCAAGGCTAAGAACTTCCAGACAGAAGTAGGACCTGGAGTTTACGATATCCACTCACCGCGCGTGCCAAATGAAGGGGAAATCGACCACACCATCGAAGCTATCTTGGCTAAGGTGCCAAGCAGCAAGGTCTGGATCAACCCTGACTGTGGTCTTAAAACTCGTGGTATCCCAGAAACCAAGGCTAGCTTGGTGCGCTTAGTAGAAGCAGCCAAAGCAGCTAGAAAACACTTGAAATAATCCTCCTCGAACCTCAAAAGTTGATCTTGATGGAGGAACATACCAAAATTGAAGCAGAGCTGACAATCCTGCAGGAGTTGTTCTCCTAGGATTGTCCTCAGCTATCACTACCATCATTGAAAGGAACTTTTTGTTATATGGTTCGTCGTCATACACCCAGTCTCTCATTTGAAGTATTTCCTCCCAATCCGGCAGTAGGCAATGATAAGATTTTTCAGGCATTGAGAGAGATGCAAGATTTGGCTCCTCACTTTATCAGTGTGACGGCCAGCAATAATAAGTTTGACATTGAGGAGACGACGGTTCGTTTGACTGAGTTCATCGCCAACGACCTCAAGATACCGACGATTGCCCACCTACCCGCGGTTTATCTGACCAAGGACATGGTGTCCAACATTTTGCAGTCTCTAGATCGGGTTGGTGTCCATCAGATTTTAGCTTTGCGAGGGGATGTTTTTCCAGATGTAGCACCTAAGGAAGATTTTACTTATGCGACTGACTTGATCGAATACATCAAGACAGAAGCACCGCACTTTGACATCATCGGAGCTTGCTATCCAGAGGGCCATCCGGATTCGCCAAATCAGATTTCGGATATTCAAAATCTGAAGAAAAAGGTGGATGCTGGCTGTTCTAGTCTGGTCACCCAGCTTTTCTTTGACAATGAACGTTTTTACGACTTTCAGGACAAGTGCATTTTAGCGGGTATTGAAGTGCCCATCCATGCTGGGATTATGCCGATTCTCAATCGCAATCAGGCTCTGCGCCTGCTCAAGACCTGTGAGAATATCAAGCTGCCAAGAAATTCCGGGCTATTCTGGATAAGTACGAACATGACCCAGAGTCTCTGAGAGCAGCTGGTCTGGCTTATGCTGTGGATCAAATTGTTGACTTGGTGACCCAGGATGTGGCGGGCATACACCTTTATACTATGAATAACGCCGCAACAGCCTATCATATCTATAAGGCTACCCATGCTCTCTTCAATCATAATCCATCTGTCCAATCTTTTTAAGATGAATGAAGAAACCACTAATCAGATTCAGTTGCTGTTTAGTGGTTTTTGTTTTATAATAAGGATAAAAATTTTATCCAAATCTAAGGAGGGGCTGATGGAGCATTCGCTGACCTTGGTTAAGTCTATGCAGTTTGGCCAAGAAGATTGTTTTTTTGCCTTCTGCGGTTATTCGAAAACGGAAGCCCATCATAGCTTTGGGCCGGCTGTCCGGGATGTTTATGTCATTCATATCGTACTGGAGGGACGGGGGACTTACTCCGTGGGCAATCAGCGCTATGATTTGCAGGAAGGGCAGGGCTTTGTGGTGCCGCCAGGTCAATCGGTCTTTTATCAGGCTGACAGGGAAGAGCCTTGGTCTTATGTCTGGATGGGACTGGGGGGGCGTCTCTTGCCTCGCTATCTGCAGGATCTGGGCTTACAGTCTGGCCAGTGGTCTTTTGAGCTGACCTCTTTGCAGGAATTTAAGGCCTTGGTCTTTGAAAGTCTGGCCTATGAGGGCAGTGGAATAACTGCTGAACTGGCTCTGCAAAGGCAAGTTTATCGATTTCTAGAACTCTTGTCCCAACGTCTTAAGCAGACATCCTTAATCACGGAAAGCCGTCGGGTCAATCCTTATGTCCAGCAGGTCTTGGAACTACTGAGCAGTCATCTGCCAGAAAGTTTATCTGTGCAGGAGTTGGCGCAGAAATTGGCGCTGCACCCTTCCTACCTATCTCGGCTTTTTCAAGGATGAAGTAGGCAAAGGGATCAAGGAGTACAGCAATGATTTGCGACTCAATATGGCAGCTGATTTGCTGACGGGCAGCCAGCTTTCGGTGGAAGAGATTGCCAATAAGACAGGCTTTGCCGGAACACAGAGCTTTTCAAAAGCCTTCAAGAAGGCGCGTGGCCAGTCACCCTTGAACTTTCGCAAGGCTAGCTCTCATCTGGGACAGGAGCTGTAAAAAGTCACATTTGGATAAATAATACTAGAAAGAAAGGCTTACCAAAAGGGGTGGCCTTTTTTATAATGAAAGTGGAAGTTTGATTGCAGACTGTGAAAGGAGAAGACCATGAATAAGGCGAGTATTTGGTTTAACGAAGAGTGCAGGCAATTTCATCTGACTAACGGTGAGATTTCTTATATCTTTCGGGTTTATGAGGATGGTAAACTCTTGCAGCTTTACTACGGAGCGGTGGTACCAGAGCGGGATTATTCTTATTTGGTGGAGCTGCAGCATCGGCCCATGACGACCTATCGGAAAGAAGGAGATTTACGCTATTCTTTGGAGCATGTGCGGCAGGAATTTCCAGAATACGGCACGACAGATTTTCGTCATCCCGCTATCTGTCTGCGGCAGGAAAATGGCTCGCGTATTACTGATTTTGTCTATGTCAGTCATCAGATAGTAGATGGTAAGCCTGCTTTAGAGGGGCTGCCCGCTACTTATACAGAGACTCAAACGGAGGCTAAGACTCTTATTCTAATCCTACGAGATGAGGTGACAGAAGTAGAAGTTCAGCTGTTTTATACGATTTTTGCTGATTGGCCGGTTATCGCTCGCTCTAGCAAAGTGATTAATCAAGGCAGGGAAGCTTGCTATTTGGAATCTCTAGCTAGTCTGTCGCTGGATCTGCCAGATGCTGATTATAACTGGCTGCAGCTATCAGGAGCATGGGCTCGGGAACGCTATATCAAGGAGCGTCCGCTTCAGCAGGGGATTCAGTCTATTGAGTCAACCCGCGGCATTTCCAGTCCCCACCACAATCCCTTTGTGGCTCTTAAGCGACCGGAAACGACTGAATTTTCAGGATCAGTGCTAGGAGCTGCTTTGGTGTATTCAGGTAATTTTCTCATTCAGGCTGAGGTGGATACCTATGATGTGGCACGGATGCAGCTAGGCATTAATCCTTTTGGTTTTGAATGGAAGCTGGCTGCGGGCCAGTCCTTTACCAGTCCAGAGGCTCTACTGGTTTACTCTGAGCGGGGCCTCAACGGCATGAGTCAAGTCTTTCATCAGCTATTTCGTCAACGTCTAGCTAGGGGCTACTGGCGCGAGCGAGCGCGTCCTGTTCTCATCAATAACTGGGAAGCTACCTATTTTGACTTTAGTGAGAATCAGCTGCTGGAACTTGCTGAAAAGGCTCAGGAAGTAGGAGTGGAGCTCTTTGTGCTAGATGACGGATGGTTTGGCCAGCGGACTAACGATCGCGCTGGGCTGGGGGATTGGTTTGTTAATCCAGAAAGGCTGCCGAAGGGGCTGGGCTCGCTAGCAGAGCGTATTCACGGTTTGGGCATGCAGTTTGGTCTTTGGTTTGAGCCGGAAATGGTCAATAAGGACAGCCAACTCTACCGAACTCATCCTGACTGGCTGCTGGCAGTGCCAGATAGACAGCCCCACCATGGTCGGAACCAGTTTGTTTTGGACTATTCTCGGCCGGAAGTAGTGGATGAGATTTTTGAGCGTCTATCAGCGGTTATCGAGGAAGCGCAGCTGGATTATATCAAATGGGATATGAATCGCCCTCTGACGGATGTCTTCTCAGCTGCTTGGTCAGCCGATCAGCAAGGAGAGATTTTTCACCGCTATGTCTTGGGTGTTTATGACTTGTATGAGCGTTTAATCAGTCGGTATCCGAGACTGTTATTTGAGGCCTGCTCTTCAGGTGGAGGCCGCTTTGATCCAGGTATGCTCTATTATGCTCCTCAGGCTTGGACTAGTGATGATTCGGATGCTATCGAGCGCTTGAAAATCCAGTACGGGACTAGCCTTCTCTATCCGCTTTCGTCTATGGGGGCTCATGTCTCCATCGTGCCCAATCACCAGACCAATCGTCTGACTCCGTTGAAGACGCGGGGCAATGTCGCCTTTTTCGGTTCCTTTGGCTATGAGCTGGATCTTAATCAGCTAAGCCCAGAGGAATTGGCTGAAGTCAGGGAACAGATAGCTTTTTACAAGCGCCATCGAGATCTGATTCATAATGGAACTTTTTATCGACTGCGGTCGCCATTTAAGGGAGATGGACAGACAGCTTGGATGGTTGTCAGTCAGGATCAGAACACTGCACTTTTAGGCACTTTCAAGGTCCTCAATCAAGTCAATCGCTCTCATCAGCGTTTGCAACTGAAAGGACTGGCTGCGGATACGGTCTATCGGCTAGAGGGGCGTGCCTATACGGGGGCTGAGCTTATGCGAGTTGGGCTGGTCACCACGGACGCTTCCAGCGGTCAGCTTCTGGAGGATTCTGAGCAAAAGCCTAGCTATGACTTTGATTCCAAACTCTGGCTGTTTGAAGCAGAGGATGAGTAGATAAGATGGGAAATAAAAAGAGCAGAAGGAACAAGCTGATTAAAAGCTGTCCTTCTTGTTTTTTTATGAGGAAAAAGGATAGTACCATTATCTCTGATAATTCTATAGGAAAAGGCTTTTAAAAAGGTATATAATAGAGTGAAGCTTTTATAAAATAGAGCTGAGTCAGAATGGGAGAATTTGTAAAAAATGAAGAAAGCATTTGCCAGTTTGGATTATTAGTAGAAAGCATTCGGCAAATGCGAGGAAGAGGAAGCCTTATGACAAGAAAAATCATCTTTCTGGATGTGGACTAGACTCATCATCGACTATGACAATCATATACCGGAGTCTGCTGTGGTCGCCATTCGCAAGGCACGGGAAAAGGGTCATCTGGTCTATGTCTGTACCGGCCGCAGCAAGGCTGAGATGCCGCCGGAAATCTGGGATATTGGCTTTGATGGCATGATTGGTGGTAACGGCTCCTATGTGGAGCATGAGGGGCAGGTTATTTTGTACCAGCTGATTCCGCGAGATGTCGCTAAAAGGCTAGTCGACTGGCTTCAAGAGCGGGGGCTAGAGTTTTACCTAGAGAGTAATAACGGTCTATTTGCAAGCAAAGGCTTCCGTGAAGCAGCACGGCCAGTGCTTCGGACCTATGTACTTGGAAAAGGTGCCAAGCCAGAAGAAGTAGTAAATATGGAGGCCGAAGAAGCTCTTCACGGCTTGGTCTATGGAGGAGAGCTCTATCGGGACGACCTGAACAAAGTCAGCTTTATTCTCAGAAGCTACCAAGACCATCTGGATTCCAAGGCAGCTTTTCCTGAGCTCAAGGCAGGTACGTGGGGTGGCAAGGGCGAGCATGCTCTCTTTGGTGATTTAGGAGTCAAAGACATTACCAAGGCGCATGCCATTGAGGTTCTGCTGAAGCATCTTCATGCTGACAGAGCAGATACTCTGGCTTTTTGGCGATGCCAAGGTTGATATTCCTATGCTGGACTATTGTCAGGTCGGCGTTGCTATGGGAAATGGCGGAGCGGAAATCAAGGCCATGGCTGATCTGGTGACAGACTCGGTCAGCCAAGATGGTCTCTACAAGGCCTTTGAAAAGTTAGAACTCATCTAAAGGAGATGTGAATGATGGCAAAAACTCTTTATCTGATGCAGCATGGGCAAACCTTTTTCAATCAAGAAGCTGGTGCAGGAGCTTGTGACTCCCCTCTGACTGAACTGGGACAGGATCAGGCACACCAGGCAGGAACTTATTTGAAAGAGCGGGGCATTCTGTTTTGGTCAGCTCTATTCGTCCACTCAGGGAGCAAGCTTCTGATACGCTGTAACTTGTCTCTGGTCGAGACCGACTACACTCGCCTTAAGGGCATTAAAGAATGGAACTTTGGTCTTTTTGAGGCTCAGCCTGAACGTCTGCAGCCGAAATTTCGACCAGGAGCTACCTCTTTTGAAGACCTCTTCGTTTCCTATGGCGGAGAAGGTGTGGACCAAGTCGGTGAGCGCATGCTGGTCACTCTGACTGAGGTCATGGAGCAGGCAGGAGCAGAGCCAGTCTTGGCCGTCAGCCATGGCGGTGCCATGTGGGCCTTCTATCTCAAGATTGCAGCTCAAGCCCTGGACCCCAAGGTACGCTTTGGCAACTGCGCCATCTGCCATTACCATTATGAGAAGGGCTATTTTAGGCTGGCAGAAGTTATTGACCCTCTGACGGGGAGTGTGTATGAGTGTGAATGAAAAATCTGGTTTCTTATAGAGAAACCAGATTTTTATTATACAAAGATAAAACTAACTGTATCATCGTTCTGTTACTTCGACTGGGTCAAGAATCAGAAGCTCACCTTTAGTAAACTCTCTCACACTAGCCTTTATATGCATATTTTGTCCAATGCCAACTCCATCTCCACTAAAAATTTTTAAATATTGAGGTCAGGACAACATCATTAAATTGAAAAAGCTGGGCCAGGAGTAGCAAGATCAGGTCCAGGATAATCACCTGCATAAATTAGAATATCATAGCAGTTTTTATAATTAGCAGAGGATTTAAATAAGCAATATAACCATTAAATTCTACTGTCTTGCCTTTGTATTTTTGAACGAAGGAAGAAATTGCTGTTGGATCTTCAGTCTGTAAGATGGCAGCAAATTCTGGATTGTTGTCAGGAGTGATAGTTTGTGGTTCAGGTTTTTTTGATGATTCAGATGAGCTTGAGGAAGATTCGGAAGAGCTAGAAGAAGATTTAGTATCAATTGAAGAGGAACTGGAATTTTTCCTATTACCTTCTTGATTCTTTTCCTCTTTTTTAAAAGTGTGATAGGTGACTGTAATATGAGCATTTTTAGGAATTTTTTCTCCCTTTTGAAACTCCGTCTTTCCTTGAATAGATACACTTTCAATTTGTCCATCTTTTATAAGCCAGCCGTTGATAAGATCTTCAATTTTCTCAGTTTTCACATTTGTAAAACCAGTATCCTCTAGTTGACTAACAATCACTTTATAATTTTTGATTAATGTTTTTGACCTCTATTGGTAAAAGAAAGCTCGTTAGAATTTTCTTTAGAAGACGAAAAATACCGATACAAAACAAAAGCAACTATTGCAATTGTTACTCCAACAATCATAAAAATTTTTCTGATACTTTTTATGCTGAATTTCTTTTTCAGTAAGTGGCCTAATATCTACTATAGCTTCACTTGGCAAATAAACCAAAGACTCCAGTATTTCCTTGATGTTTAACTTCGATTTTAACTTTATTTTTATCAAGTGCTAAATCTTTTAAACCTTTTTCAATTGCATCCTCAGTCGTTTTTCCTTTATATATAGTCATAATATCTCCCACCTTTTTCAATTTAAATTTATATAAATCTCTGATACTATATATAATACGAAACATGTTTATGTCAATAAGTTTTTGCATTATTATCTAATTTTATAATAATTTGACATTGAACTTATCCCTTCAGCTAACTGGAGGGATGAATTTTTATAGTTCTTCTAAGTTCAGTATATAGTAAATTCTTTTTCTTTTGCTGATTTTCCCCTTCTGCCTTCCACTCACTGCGAGTAAAGACCATGGAGAGTAGTGCCAGAGCCGCAAAGGCTGCTCCTACGTACCAGTAGGGGCATATCCAGCGTCGTTGAGCGACCAGATAGGTTGACGATGCCACGGAAGAGCATGCCGGCTGTCATAATGGCTACAGCTGAGTTCCAGAGGTTGAGGCTGAGCCGAGAGAGATTAGGGATGCCCTTCATAAAGAGCAGGAGGAGGATGCCACCCACCAGAGGAATGGTGAAGAGATAGTGCATATGGCTAGATGTTTCGCCGAAGCTGAAGGATTCATAGATTCTGCTGAAAGCAAAGAAGAAAATAGTTAATAGGGCGTAGATAAGGGCTGTTTTTCTAAAACGCTTTTTGCTGGGATTAGTAACCGATGTAGACAATATCACTCACCGACCTTTCTGAGATAGTGTTTCCGTTGGTGGTAGGTTTGTTAATGACCTGACCGTTAAAGTAAAGTGTAGAGGAGCCGCCGCCATCAAGGTTGTAGGCGGTCTTGACACCGTAAGATTTCATGATTTCTGCCATCTGGTAGAGGGAAAGTCCCTCGCTTTCTGAGGTGCGTCCGTCTGAAACGATGATGATGTAGTGGTTTTCATCAATGATACCGATAGCAGTCCGGGGATTGGAAGACATAGACTGGCCGACTTCGGAGTTGGTATCAACGACAATCTCACCATTTTCTACAAGAGATGGGCCGAAGGCCAAGAGATTGACCACACCGTCTTTGACTAGTTGATCAGCAGAGATTTGGTCTTCATAGATAATCTTGAAGGAGCCGTCTTTGTAAATAGCTAAATCCCCATTGCTGGAGTCTTCTCGGACGGTATCGCGGTAGACGACGCCATTGCGGATGACATAGCCAGTTGTGTTGGCCCCGTAGTAGTCGCCGTTAACCGCTAGGATAGCATTGTTGTTGGCAGCCGTTTCCGAGGTCTTGGCGGTGACATTGTTTCCGTAAGTGTTTTGGGCAAAGGCTGTTTTCAGGTATTCCGATGAGCTGACGGTCACATCAGCGATGTAGACCTGGGTGTTACTGACGGTCTTTTCAGTTAGCGTGACCGAGATGTTGTCGTCTGAATAGCTGGTATCCGTCACAGTTGCTGTTTCCGCAGCCTTGCTGGCAGCCTCGGCATTGGACGACGAACTTGAGCTTGAAACCGTGGAAATGGTCTCTGCGATGACAAAGGTTTTCAGCATGGAGTAGCTGAAAGAAGCTATCAGAAGCAGCCCGAAAATGGAGGCGTAGGCATAGCGTTTCTTTAAAAATTTCATGATGCGGTGTGTGTCCTTTCCTTAAAAATAAATCTCTTTTGCACCATCCAGGAGACGGTGAAGAGCAAGATGCCGACGATGATTTTGACAATCAGAAGGTTGAGACCAAAGACAGCGTAGAAGAGGCGAATCAGCAGTGTATCTAGGATAAAGAGTACTACAGCTAGGCTGAAATAGCCAGTTCCTGTCTTGAGTATACTGTCGTCGTTCTTAAAGACCAGCTTTTTATTGGTCGAATAGTTAAAGATTGAGCTGGTTACTCGAGCAATCCCATTTGCGAGAAGAATTCTCAGGCTGGTCGGCACAGCAGCTAAAAACAAGAGAGCCAGGGCGTAGACGATGTAGTCCACGACGAAGCTGCTGAGAGAAGTCAGGGCAAATTTGAATATATTTTTTTATAAATCATGAGCCCATCCCTGAATAGGCCGGAAGTGCGAGCCTTGATTGTCATTGATATAGACCGTCTCAATGGGCACTTCCAAAATGGGATATTCCTTGCTGGCTTCTAAGAGCATGTTCATTTCATACTCATAGCGCTGGCCCTCTACCTTTAGCATAAAGGGAATCATGTTGGTTGTAAAGGCTCGCAAGCCTGTCTGAGTATCGGAGACACTCACGCCAGTTTGGACTTTGAAGAGAGCCCGAGTCAGACTGTTGCCGAAGCGGCTGCGCAGAGGCACTTTGCCAGTAAAGGCGCGCGCTCCCAGAATCAGCTGATTGGGATTTTCAGAGGCCTTGCTCGCTACGCGGAAAATATCCCAGACCTTGTGCTGGCCGTCCGCATCTGCTGTTACCACTGTTCCATAGATCTTCAGTGCTTGGATAAAGGTGAAAGCAGTCTTCAGCGCTTGCCCCTTTCCTTGATTGACCTGATGACGAAGCACGGTCGCGTATTGCTCCGCCTGCTCAAAGACTATCTGGCATTTGGAGGAGCTGCCGTCATCGATAACAATGATATGAAAATCACTTTTATGGTGAATTTTTTTATCAGCTTAATAAGATTATAATCAGGCTCATAGGCCGGAATCACTAGATAATCCATATCCATACCTCTTTCTTAGATGATTTGTAGAAAGTATACAGACTGCGGCTTAAAAATTCCTAATATAAGTTAGTTTTAAGAAAATGTTAACATTTCTTTAAGGAAAGAGCAGAGAAAGAAGAGGATTAGAGGTGGTTTTGCACAATGAATGTTAGAGTATGACAAAGGGATTATGTAGATATCTCTAAAAATAGGTCATTCCGATTTTTGCAATTGCTTGGTATGTCTTAAATGTTAAAAAATATTCCTGAATACCCACAAAAAAACGACCATAACGGTCGTTTTTTTGCATTACTCCACTTCCAATTCTTCTTGGTCGATTTTATGGGCTTTTCGGTAGGCTTGGTAAAAGATAAAGACAGCCAGAGCAGTCATGGCAGGTACGATGATTGGGATATCCGTTTCGATAGCAGTCAGCGGTGAGTTCCAGAAGAAGTGGAGAACGAAGGCTGCTAGGAAGTAGAAGAGCCCCACTCGGAAATAATTTTTCTGAGTTTTGGCATAGCGTAGCATGAGAGCCAGACCGAGAGTGGTTAGGGCGGTGTAGAGCCAGTGAGAGGCAATGCCGCCAGTGATACGGCCTAGGATACCAGAGATAGTGAAGGAGAAGCCTTCGGGCAGGTCAGAGAGGATATAAGAGAAGTCCTCACTAATCTGAAAACCCATGCCAGCCGTAATACCCAGCATCAAGAAGGATTTGAGCTTTTTGACTGGGACTAGATAGACAGCGAAGGCAACTGCTAACAGCTTGAGCGGTTCTTCAACCAGTGGAGCTGCGATGGCGTTTTCTAGGTCGCTGAGCAAGGTGTTTGGGAAGCTGGTGCTGACCCACTCGTGGATATAGGTGTTGGCCAAGCCAGAGGTCCAGCCAGAAATGAAAAGGCCACCTAGCAGAGCTACTCCAAGGCTAAGTGCAGGAGTTTGCCATTTTTTACCCAGTTGGCGAATCAAGAGCAGGGCAGGGATGATATAGAGCAGGGCCAAGAGGGCTGACAGTCCGACAATCCCATAGGAAGTACCTGACATACTGCCAGTAGTATAGGCTTGTGTCTCGTATTCTAAGCCAATCGCGCTCAGAAGGAGAAAAATGAAAAGAACAATATTTTTTTCTTCATAAGTAACTTTCTAAAAATTTTATTTTTCATCCTAGTATAACAAAAAAATCCTAAATAAAACCAATTTAAAAAAACTGGAAATTAAGGGCTGGTATAATACTTTACTTGCCAAACTGTCTCTTTTTGTTTATATTAGTTCTATAAGGTTTCTTGGAGGCGTTTGCATGTCGAAAAATCTGTTGAGGTTGAAATTGCTGGGAAGTCCGAGTGTCTTTCTCAATCAGGAGGAAGTCTTTTTTCCTTTTGCTAAAATCAATGCTCTGCTTTACTATCTCCACATCAATGGAGCAGTCAATCGAGAAGAGATTGCAGGAATCCTCTGGGAAAACAAGGACAACCAGACCGCCAAAAAGAATCTGCGCAATACCATTTATCAAGCTAACAAGCTATTAGGTGGGGAATGGATTGTCGCTCCCAACCGGACTGTGCTGTCGCTTAATCCCGAGTGTATGATTGAAAGTGATGTAGAACGTTTCACGGACCATCCTGCAAAGCATCTGTCGCTCTATCAAGGGGATTTTCTGCAGGGCTTCTATCTCAAGGACAGCGAGGCCTTTGATTACTGGGTGTCCAAGATGCGGACGCGATATGAGCAGCTTTATATCCAAGCCTGCTACCAACAGCTGGAAACAGAAAAAGACCAGCTGGATTTGGAAGAAGCCGAGCGGAATTTGCGCCGCTTGATCAGCATTGATGAGTTTGATGAGAAGAATTACCATCTACTCATGAAGCTCTATCAGGATCATGATCGGCCTGGCAAGGTGATAGAGACTTATTATAAATTGGTCAATATTTTGGATAAGGAACTGGGTATTAGCCCTACGGAACCTATCCAGCAACTATATCATGAGGTGCTTGCCAAGGACCGCAGCGAGCGCAAGACCAAGCAGTTTCTGCGCAATACGGACCACTTTTTCGGGCGGGTCGATGAAATCAAGCGTTTGGAATCTTACTTTTCTAAGGTGATAGAGACTCAGGAGGCGCGTGCTCTGGTCCTAGTCGGTGGTACTGGTATCGGAAAGCGGACAGTGACTCGTCAAGTACTGGCCAATCAGACCAAGTATTTCCAGATTGTCATGGCTGAGTGCTTCAAGGAAGAGATGAAGGCAGAGTTGCAGCCTTGGCGTGGCTTGCTGGACGGCCTGGGCGACTTGGTCATTCAGCACCAGATTCTCTCTACCAACCAGTGGCAGGTCATTTTGGAGAGTTATTTTCCCATTTTGACAGAAGGCGCTTCAGATCTTCAGTTGGATGCGGACAAGCTGGCTCAGTTTGTGGTGGATATTCTGCAGAAGATTTCTAAGAAAAAGGCTTTGATTGTCTTGATTGAGGACTGTCACTGGATGGATAAGGCCAGTGTTGCTGTCTTGGAGCAGGTCATGAATCATTTGACTGGCTATCCTGTGGCCTTTGTGCTGACCAAGCATCTGAGCACCCCTTCTTATTTGGAACATTTTTTCAATCATCTGCTGGTACGCCAGAAGCTAGGCTTTATTGAGCTGCAGCCGCTGAATTTTAAGGATAGTGTGGCTTACTTGCAAGCCCAGACAGGTCAGCTAGCCATGTCTGAAGCACGCCTTGAGGATATTTATCGGGTCAGTCAAGGCATCCCTTTCTTCCTGTCGGAATACGCTGAGCAGCTCCTGCGAGGAGAGAAGTTTTATCCGTTGACTCCGGCTATTAAGGCTAAGTTGTCTCTGAAGTTGGATTATTTGAGCAGTCAAGAGGAGGAGTTGGTAGACTATCTGGCCTGCTTTAGAGCTTCTGCGTCGGTTTCGCTTTTGGCTAGGCTAATAGGCCTTCCGACGGAAGAAGTGGTCGAAATCACTGAGGAGTTTGGACAGAAGCAGCTGTTGATGGAAGAGGAGCAGGGCGAGGACTTGGTGGTGCGGTTCAGCCAGGAGCTTCTGAGAATCTATGCCTATGAGCGTTTATCGCTTGCCAAGAAGCGAATGCTGCATCACCAGATTGCCCAAGGCATGGAAGACCAGCTGGGAGACTCTCTCTATCATGCCCAGCTGCTCAATGAAATCGCCTATCACTACAAGCTGTCCAAGCAGCCGATTAAGTCTCTGGAGTACGAGCTGCATTATCTTGAGGCTACCTTGCAGTTTCATCATGAGCTCTTTCCGATTTATTCACGGGAGTTTGGCTTATCGAAAAGACGGATGATAGCAATCAGTCCGCAATTTTGGACCAGTTTGACCGTATCCGTCGGGAGATAGAGGGCTTAGAGAGAAAACACCAGAATCACAAAGATTTTCAGCTCTTGGTTCTCCGTTTCCTCTATCTAGAAGGGCGCTATGCTATCCGGACAGGGGATTACCAGCAGGGGATGGACAATATCCAGCAGGTGATTATTTCGGCTAAGGAGCTGCAGCAGATGGATTTTCTCCTAGAAGGCTATCGGCAGATGATTTACTACTGCATCCAGACGGAAAATATCCCTGAGATGCGCTACTATACGGAGCTGGCTCTGGATGCTTCGGTCCAGGCCAACAATCACGAGGCCATTGCTATCAATCTCCGACTCAAGGGGCTCTATCATCTCATGATTGGGGATGAGGAGCAGTCGCTCCACCACCTCTACCAGTCTATCGACTGTTTCAGCTTGACGGCTTCGTTGCGTTCCAAGTACTCGATTCAGATTGCGGCGGCTCTAGACTATTTGGCAGAGATTGAGCAGATTCGCGGGAATTTTACGGCATCTCTGGCTCATCAGAAGGAGGCCATTAAGTTGACGGAAAATAAAACAGCAGAGCCTTCGATTTTTGCTTTCTACATCGGCTTGGGTATGACCTATTATCAGCTGAAAGATTATGAGCAGGCGGAGCGAATTTTCCTCAAAGCTAAAACAGCCTTGAAATCTCTCAGCTTCCCTTGGAAAGAGACCCAGTTGGAAGTTTATTTGGCCTTGATTGGCTGTGAGAAGAGAGATTATCAGCCTGTGCTTGATCTGCTGCGGAAAAAGGATAGCCTCATTAGTCGCTATGGCAATCCGCGGGACAAGGGGCTGATCTACTATCTGATGGCTGTGATTAAGCATCAACTGCTGACTGGCAGCTTGCAGCAAGCAGACTTTGAAGACTTGCTAGATCAGGACTTTGAGACCTACTATGAAACGGCCAAAAGCCAGCTCAATCCCTACCGAGATCGGCACCAACTAAAGGAATTAGAAAACTTACGCCAAGGGCTATCTTAGGCATTAAATGCACAATAAAAGAGGATGAACTCTATGTTCGTCCTCTTTTGATGTTTCTAATGAAGTTTTTAAATCCCCATTAGTCATGTGCTTGCGCCCAGACTTGGGTAAGGTAAAAGACAAAGCTAGCTGCCAGATTAGCTGTATGGTTATCTATATCGTGAGGTGGAGAGACTTCGACGATGTCAAAGCCGATCAGTTTGCCTGAGGCGGCAATGTGCTGGAAGACCAGAACAGCTAGATTGGGATCCACACCGAGCGACTGAATGGCACTGACACCAGGAGCGGCACCAGCTGAGAAGCAGTCAATGTCAATGGTCAAATAGACCTGCTCCTTGCCGGCCAAAAAGGTATCGACCACCTTACAGACTTCCTTGTAACCCATTTGGTACATATCCATTCCAGTCAGAAACTGGATAGCCTTGGATTTTGCCACAAAGTCAAAGAGAAAGAGATTGTTATTGTGCTCCTGAATCCCCAGGATAAGGTAGTTAAAGGCCTGCTTCTGAGCCAGAGTGTCATCGAACATCTGGCGAAACCGGTACCAGAGTTAGGACCAGTCTGGTCATAGGGACGCAAATCAAAGTGGGCATCCATATTGATAACGGCCAAGTCTTGGTCAGATGCTAGTGATGACTTGAGGCCTAGATAGTGGCCGTAGGCTGTTTCGTGGCCGCCTCCTAGGACAATAGGCCGGAGATTGAGCTCTCGCAGACGTTTGACTGCCCGAGCCAAGCTTTGCTGCAGCTGCTCCAGAGAGCGGTTAGGCCCGTCAATATCGCCAACATCAAAGACGCGGACGTTTCTACCAAGATGCCAAGGAAGCTTGGCCAGCTGAGTTCGGATAGCTTGTGGTCCTTCGACAGCCCCCACTCGGCCGTGGTTGATATAAACCCCTTTGTCACTCTTGAAGCCAATCAAAGCAAAGTTGACGCCATCAAAGGGCCTTAAGTTAGGGTCATTTAAGTCCAAAAACTCAATAACCATGCCCCACTTGGCAGCATATAAATCATCATCCAGTCTCTTATGATAGTAGCTGTTATCTAGCTGATAGTAATCTTCTAACATGATTTTGTCCTTTTCCATAACGATACTTGCGACTTTATTATAAGAGTTTCCACCAAGCCTGTCAATGACTTTTGGCGGGAAAAGTACTCTAACGGATAGTGAATGTTTTATAAGAAAGATAGAATAATAGCGAGAATCAGAATAGTCCATGTAGCATAACGTATCTTAGCATTGGACAGGTAGCTTTCAATAATCTTTGGTCTCTTTGAAAAGAAATAGGTAATATAGGCTGCAATTGAAAGGAAATAAGCATACGGGGTCAATTCAGGGTTAAGGATTAAGGTGTCTATAACTGTTGCAACAAGAGCGATTAAAGCTGTAAGCATACACCAAGCAGGTAAAAGAGAGTTTTATTTGCGATTGCGAATGTGGATAATCAACTGGACTAGAAAACCCACTAAGTAAATGATAAGAATAAAAATACAAAGATAAAATCCAGGAAGAAGGAAATCTGTTGTTTCCTTAATTTCTTTTCTTGTCCAAATGCTTATCAGAATGTTTAGCAAATCAAAGAAGAAGGCTTTTACCATAAGATAAAAAAGGTGGGCCATTATCGGTAGAGTGATGCACGCAATCGGATGCATAATTGCAAAATAGTCCACTTTAAACGCTTTTTTCATTATTGCTTATCTCCTTAATTAAAGTCATTCAAGCTTCTAAGATTTTCTCTTTAGTATTGTCATGTCAATTCGGCTTCCAAACAATCTGTCTGGTCACCCATCTAGCCTCTTCTATGATGTGGAAGCGCTTAGTGAGGTCTCTAGTTTGGAAACTAAAATGCCGGATTGGCGAGTACCAAAGATCTTGCTCAGTGCAGGCATCTTTATACTATTAAAAACATCATCAAATCACATCAGCATCGCCTTTCTGCAGGCCATTGCTGTTAGCAGTTAGTTTGATCTTGAGTATTAAGTTTTTCTTAATGCCACTTGCGACTTTATTATAAGAGTTTCCACCAAGCCTGTCAATGACTTTTGGCGGGAAAAGAAGCCCAGCTGCATGAGAGCGGGCTTCTTATGTTAGTTTTTTACAGAGCCACCAGCTTTAGAACTGAATGCTCAAGTCCACAGCCTTTTCAACGGCTGCTAGGAATTTTTCGTTTTCAATCAGCTCAGAAGCCTTGTTGAGTTCCTCATAGATTTCGATATCCTTGTCAAACTCGATAAAGCGGACATGCTGACGGAAGAGGTCGTAGGCCGGCTTGGTTCCTTTACCAAGTTCATGGTTTTCTGGTTTCAGATCCAGAGCTTGGCAGGCTGCCATGATTTCTGTTGCCACGATGCGGCGAGAATTCTTGAGAATTTCAGCTGCCTTGCGTGCTGCGGTTGTTCCCATGCTGACAAAGTCTTCTTGGTTTTCACAAGATGGGATAGAGTCTACGCTGGCTGGATGAGATAGAACCTTGTTTTCAGAAGCGAGCGAAGCACAAGCATACTGGGTAATCATAAAGCCAGAGTTGAGGCCAGGGTGTTTGACCAAGAAGGATGGGAGCTTGCTCAGTTGGCTGTTGACCAGACGTTCTACACGACGCTCGGATACATTACCGATTTCAGAAATAGCGATGCCGAGAAAATCGAATGGCTGAGCCATTGGTTCACCGTGGAAGTTACCGCCTGAGATAACATGGCCTTCCTTGGTGATGATAGGGTTGTCTGTAACAGAGTTGATTTCAATCTCAACCTTGGTCTTGACATAAGCGATAGAGTCCTTGCTGGCACCATGAATCTGCGGAATACAACGCAGGGTATATGGGTCTTGGACCCGCTGTTGAGTGGCTACGGTTGTGTTGCCACTGCCTTCTAGAAGGTTGCGGATATTGCGGGCTGTAGCCAGCTGTCCGCTTTGAGGTCGAATGGTATGCAAGTCTTCTTCGAAAGGACTGGTAATACCATTGTGGACTTCCATGGAAAGAGCGCCAGCGACATCTGACAGTTTAAGCAGCTGGATGGCATCGTAGGTAGCCAGAGCTCCGATACCTGTCAGGACAGTCGTTCCGTTAATCAGCGCCAGCCCTTCCTTGGCTGCTAGAGCAATTTTCTCGATACCAGCCTTGGCCAAAGCTTCTTGTCCAGAGAGCAATTGGCCTTGATAGTAAGCACGGCCCAGTCCTAGCATAGGCAGAACCATGTGAGCCAGTGGTGCCAAGTCACCAGAAGCTCCCAAAGAGCCTTTTTTTCTGGAATGTAAGGGACAACGCCTTTATTGAGCAATTCCAGGAGCTTTTTCGACAGTAGAGAGACGAATACCAGAATAACCTTTGACCAAGGAATTAATCCGGATTAGCATAATCGCACGGACTGCATCTTCAGGCAGGGGATCGCCGTAGCCTGAGGAGTGCGTCCGAATTAGGTTTTCTTGCAGTTGAGTCGTATCTTCTGGTGAGATGCTGACATTACAGAGAGAGCCAAAGCCAGTTGTAACACCGTATACGACCCGCTTTTCGCGGACGATGTCATCTACGATTTTGCGGGAAGCTTCTACTGCTTTTTTAGCTTCTTGGTCGATTTCGCAGGTGGCTCCATGACGGGCTACTGCGATGACGTCTTCTAAAGTAAGGTGTTCGCCATCCAAATTGATTACATGTGTCATAAGATTCATTCTCCTTCTTGTTCAAGAACTTTATTTTTACAAATCAGTACTATATAGATAAAGTATACTGCACTGGCGATAAGGACACCGATGAGGCCGTAGACATAGTTCATTGGGTTTTCACCCCAAATCATGACGAGGCTGACTAGAACCGCCAAAATTGGAATTACTGGACCAAATGGAACACGGAAAACTACTTTCTTGTCTGGATATTTCTTTCTTAATACTAGTACAGCTAGAGCAGTTGGGATGTATTGGAAGAAGCGGAAGACCACGCTGAGAGCTGCTAATTCTTCAAATTTACCAGAGAAGAGCAGGACGATGGCCAGGATTCCTGAAATAATAATGGCAACTATAGGGGCATTTTTAGAGTTGGTTTCTGCAATTTTCTTAGGAAGCAGCCCTTCATTTGCGATAGCTGCACCATAACGTGGGAACCATGATAGATTCCCCGATGTTAAGTCCAGCAATAGAAATTAGCGCTCCGATAGAAACAATCCATGCTCCAACAGGGCCAATCATTTCGACAAAGGCGTCTTGTACAGAAGCATCTGTTTGCAGGATACGGCTGCCTAACATGGCGATAGTTCCTGCGATAATCAGCATATAGAGAACAGAGACAATACTGATAGAGCCCAAATAGCTCGAGGTACATTCTTTTCCGGATTGCGCATTTCACCAGCAACGATAGACATGGTTTCAAATCCGATAAATCCGTAGAAGATATAAATGGCTGTACTAGAGATAGCTTTCATGATATCTACGCCAGGTTCTAGCTGAAGAAACGGAGTGAAGTTTCCTTTGTCAATTCCTCCTTTGATGAAGAAAATCGCACATAGACTGAAAGCGACAATTGGGATGAGCTTGGCTACGGTTGCGGTCAAGGTGAACATTTTGGAAGTCTTAAGACCTGATATATTCATTAGACTGAGCAAAATAATCAGGCTCACACTGAGCAGAAGTTCATAGGGGGCAAAGGATTTAAAAGTAATGACAAAAAGTCTCGCAAATCCTGCTGCCATAGCAGACCAAGCGATGATGGTAACTGCCCAGCCTAGGAAGCCAACATTAAATCCGACAAAGTCTCCAAAGGCCGCTTTGGAATATTGGAAAGCTCCGCCGTTTTTATTAAAATAACCAGCAGTTTCTGCCAAGCAGACGGCTAAGAGAATAACGAGGAGGGCAGTTCCAAGCATGACAGCTAGAGAGGCAGGACCAAGTCCTTTATAAATCTTTTGCGGTAGGAGGAAAATCCCTGAACCGATAACGGCATTGATACCATAGAGGGTTGCACCGGAAAAGCTGAATTTTGCTTTTTCCTGTTCTTGTTCTTGTGCAGTGAGTTTAGTTGCATCCATAATAATGTTTCTCCTTTAGAGATATGGGATCCTTTCCAAGTAAAGATAGAATGGTGACAAGGCATCATGGTATCATCTTTACTTAGTAGGGATGTGGGTCAAACCAGCCCATATAGCAAGGGGAGCACCCTTTGGCTGGTTACTCGAAAACATTATTTGCAGCTCAGTTTCCTGAGTCTCTTTTTCCACTATCAGAAGCTGCTCTGCCTCTAGGTTAAGCACTGGCAGGTTTGTTACTGTCACTGTCAAATCACCTAAGGCATAGATAAATTGAATTTCTTCATCTCGTATAAGCTCTTGCCCATTCGAGATGGCAATCATCTGTCCCTGATAATGGTCGCTGTAGATTAAGTTAAAGTCGGTACAAGTCCCCCGACTTGTGATAGAATCACTCCCTTCAAAGACATAGGGAGTAAAGGGAGCTAGAACCGTTTCCTCCTGCCGGCTGGCATTGTGGAGATGAAGTGTGTGGTCCAGGCTCATGAGAATGCGGTGAAAGCCGCTGAGGTCAGAAAACTGACTTTCAGCCAACTCCACAGTCGCTGTTGAGAGTCGATAGTCAAACTCCCGCTTGCCATAGTGGCCAGTTGGCGGGGAAAGATAAAGCTGTTTTGTCTTTCCCCCCGACCAATCGGAAACTTGAAAATCGTTTGCTCTTAAAAGGGTTACATTTGTCATTTTTGGTATTTATTAGAACAAACCGCTGATATTGCCATCTTTGTCAACATCAATCTTTTCGCTGGCTGGCACTTTAGGCAGTCCTGGCATGGTCATGATCGCACCAGTCAGAGCAACGATGAAGCCTGCACCAGCAGAAACTTTGAGCTGGCTGATAGTCACAACAAAGTCTTTAGGTGCGCCTAGCTTTTTAGCATCGTCTGAGAAAGAGTACTGAGTCTTGGCCATACAGATAGGATAGTTGGAGAAGCCCAGCTCTTCCAGTTGTTTGAGCTCACGTTTAGCGGCAGGAGTCAGGCGAACGCCCTTGCCTCCATAGACCTTAGTAACAATTTTGTTGAGCTTGGTCTCAATGGAGTCCTCTTCATTATATACAAATTGGAAGTGATTGTCTCCTTCGGCCAGTTCAACGACTTTCAGCTAACTCTTTACCGCCCGCTCCGCCATTTGCCCAAACGTCGGAAATAACGACGTCAACTCCGCGTTTTTGGCAGGCGTCATAAACTGCTTGCAATTCTGCTTCAGTGTCCAGTGGGAATTTATTGATAGCAACGACCGCTGGCAATCCATAAACATCTTGAATGTTTTCCAGATGTTTTTCTAAGTTTGGTAGACCATCTACAACGGCTTGGACATTTTCTTCAGCTAGGTCACTCTTAGCCACACCACCGTGCATCTTGAGAGCGCGGATAGTAGCAACCAGAACGACAGCCGATGGACGAAGACCAGATGTACGGCATTTGATATCGATGAATTTTTCAGCACCAAGGTCAGCACCGAAACCAGCTTCTGTGACTGCATAGTCGCCATATTTGAGAGCTAGCTTGGTAGCTAAGACGCTATTACAGCCATGAGCAATGTTGGCAAAAGGTCCACCGTGAATCAAGGCTGGTGTGTGTTCCAGAGTTTGAACCAAGTTTGGATGGATAGCGTCTTTGAGCACAGCAGCCATAGCGCCACCAGCTTTCAGATCCTTAGCAGTTATTGGCTTACCTTCAAAGCTGTAGCCAATGATGATTTTTTCCAAACGGTTCTTGAGGTCGGTAATATTTTCTGACAGACAGAGAATAGCCATAACCTCAGAAGCAACTGTGATGTCAAAACCATCTTCACGTGGAACACCGTTGACCTTGCCTTGTAAGCCATCCACGATGTGGCGTAGTTGCCGGTCATTCATATCCACTGCCCGCTTCCAAGTGATGCGACGAGAGTCAATGCCTAAGGCATTGCCGTGGTGGATGTGGTTGTCAATGAGGGCCGCCAGTAGGTTGTTGGCAACACCGATGGCATGAAAGTCACCAGTGAAGTGGAGGTTGATGTCCTCCATCGGCACCACCTGGGCGTGACCACCGCCCGCAGCTCCGCCCTTGATACCAAAGACAGTCCGAGTGAAGGCTCCCGCAGAGCGATAACGGCTTTTTTACCGATGGCAGCCAAAGCATCGACCAATCCGACAGAAGTCGTGGTCTTACCTTCTCCAGCTGGTGTCGGAGAAATAGCTGTCACGAGAATCAGTTTGCCGTCTGGCTTGTCTTTTAAGGCTTCCAGTTGGCCGGCGCTGATTTTTGCCTTGTAATTTCCATAAAGAGACAAGGCATCTTCAGCAATTCCTAGCTTTTCTGCCACCTCTTTGATGGGCTTCATTTGAACCGAATTCGCAATTTCAATATCTGATAAAACCATATTGTTACCTCTTGAGAAAAGGAAGTCCATTCATGGGAAAGAGCAGACTTCTCTTCCGTTTATCTATTAGACAACTTTCAAAATTTCTTGATAAATTTCATCGGCTAGAGCGCAGCCTTTTTGTAGGAGCTCTTCACCCTTGCTGCGGTAGTCTGCGACGAATGCTTCATCCTTGACACCTGACAGGTTGATGAGGACATTGAGCCAAGCTCCTTGCAGACCCGCCTTAAGGTTGAGAGCTGCGACTCCCAGGTCGCTGGCAGCATTGGTATTGGACTTGCCAACAGCTTTTTGAGTTGTTTGCAGGGCAGCAAAGATATCTTCCATCATACCATAAGGTGACTTGGTCGCTTCCTTGAGAGCTTTCTGCATCGCTTCACGACGGGCAGCCTTGTCTTCCTCTGTTTCCTTAGGCATATCAAAGACAGCAGAGACTAGATTGAAGGCTTCAGTGTCCTTGTCAATAGCTGTGAGCAGGCTTTCTTGCAGTCGAGCACTTTCTGCATGCACTTGAGCAATTTCTGCTTCAAATTCTGCGTATTTTTCTTGCCAAGGGTTAATTCACAAACCATCTTAGTCAGGGAAATACCGTTCGCTGCGGAAAGAGCAGCGGCAGAGCCGCCTCCTGGTGCAGGAGCATCTGAGCCTAGGACTTGGGCGAATTCTGTCAAACTTAAATCTACTAATTTCATAGGTTTCTGTCCTCCTAGCCCAGCAAATGGTTTTCCAGAACTTGCTTGCCGTAGTCAAAGTCTTCGATTTGCAGATAGTATTCAGCTGCATCAATCAAAGCCTTGGCTGGAGCCAAACCGATGACTTCTGAGCCTAGGATTCCAACTCCATAGCGCTTGGCTTCAAAGCGAACAGTTTCAAAGACACGATAGAGTGGGAATTTTTCCAGATTGACCATGTTGATGGAAACCTGAGCAATGTTGCGGTCTTCCAGCATAACGCCGATAGCTTTACAGTACTTGTAGCCACCGCTTGAACCACGGATGATTTTGGCAATATTGTTGGCAATTTCCAGATTGTCTGTATCCAAGTTGATGTTGTAGGCAATGAGTGGCATTCTAGCTCCGACAGCAGTGACACCAGCAGTTGGGTGAATCTTTCTTTCACCGTAGTCAGGTGCCCAGTCAGCTTCCAAGAGTTTTTCAGGCATGCCTTCAAACTGTCCCTTACGAACCTTAGCCAAGTTCTTACGCTCAGGACGAGTCGCTGCATCTTCATAGAGGAAGATAGGGATACCGAGCTCACGGTTGATCCGCTCAGATACAGTCTTCGCAATTTCTACGCATTCCTCACTTGTGATGTCTTTGATCGGTACAAAAGGCAGGACATCAGTTGCGCCCATACGAGGGTGTTCACCCTGGTGCTTGGTCAAGTCAATATTTCAGAAGCGTATTTAACCAAACGAAAGGCAACTTCCTGAATATTTTGATCATCGCCGACCAAGGTAAAGACGCTGCGGTTGTGGCTGGCATCAGAAGAGTGGTCCAGAAGTGTTACGCCTGGCACGCTCTTAGCTGTTTCCACTAGACCGTCGATGACCGCTTGGTTGCGGCCTTCAGAAAAGTTAGGAATACATTCAACAATTTTTGCCATAAGATATTACCTCGTGATATCAATTATTTTAATTTATAATATGAACTTAATAAAGCAGAACCTCCTCCTGAGCTAGGCACATACCCAGCTCAGGTTGGAAGTTGGGGGACAAGTTTTTCCTATTCGAACAATTTCTTAACAGATTCTTTGACTAAATCTTCGTCAGTCAGGAATGGAATCGTAATGTGGTCTGTTCCTTCATGGAGACGGTTGTATTCGATAGCTGTCTCAATAGCATGCTCATTGCGAGCCCAGTTACGACGTGCCACTCCGCCGATTGTATCCCAAGCGATAGCAGATTTGATGATTTCATCGATGCGTTCGCTGCCGTCCAGTACCAAGCCAAAGCCACCGTTGATAGACTACCAATACCAGTTCCGCCACCGTTGTGGAGAGCTACCAGACTCATACCGCGAGCTGCATTACCAGCGTAACATTGAACCGCCATGTCGCAAGTAACATTAGAACCGTCCTTGATATTAGAAGTTTCACGGAATGGAGAGTCCGTACCAGATACGTCGTGGTGGTCACGGCCAATCATGACAGGACCAATCTTGCCTTCGCGTACTAATTCATTGAACTTGAGGGCGATATTGACACGGCCCATACAGTCTTGGTAGAGAATGCGAGCCTGAGTTCCAACAACCAACTGGTTCTTTTCTGCATCGCGGATCCAGTTGTAGTTGTCGCGGTCTTGATAGCGGCGGTTAGGGTCGATGACTTCCATAGCTGCGTGGTCAGTAGCGACTAGGTCTTCGTGCTTACCGCTCAGACATACCCAACGGAAAGGACCATAACCATAGTCAAAGAGCATAGGCCCCATGATATCTTCTACATAAGATGGCCAGATGAAGCCGTCTTTGTCGTCAAAGCCGTTCTTAGAAATTTCCTTGATGCCAGAGTCATAGACTGCCTTCATAAAGGCATTTCCGTAGTCAAAGAAGTAAGTGCCATTGTTAGTCAGGGTCTTAATTGCCTTGAAGTGACGTTCTAAGGTTTCGTCAACCAACTTAGCAAAGGTTTCCTTATCTTCAGCCAGGAGGCGAGTCCGTTCTTCAAAGCTGATGCCAGCTGGACAGTAGCCGCCGTCATATACATTGTGGCAAGAAGTTTGGTCAGACAGCAAATCAACATGGATATTGTTCTCGTTGACATATTCCAAGAGGTCTACGATGTTACCATGATAGGCGATAGAAGTTGATTCGCCAGCTTCCAGAGCTTTCTGAGCCAAGTCGATAGCTTCCTTCGGACTTTCGGCTAACTGGCTAATCCAGCCTTGGGAGTGACGAGTTTCAATCCGAGAATAGTCTACCTCTGCCACGATTGCTACAGCTTTAGCAATTTCTGCTGCTTTCCCTTGAGCTCCACTCATGCCGCCCAGACCAGAAGAGATGAAGAGTTTGCCAGTCAGGTCGCCATCATCAGCTACACCTAGTTTCAAGCGCCCAGCATTGAGAAGGGTGTTGAAAGTACCATGGACGATACCTTGAGGGCCGATGTACATCCAGCCGCCGGCTGTCATTTGACCATAGTTGGTCACGCCCATTTCTTCTGCAATTTCCCAGTCCTTCATGTTGTCGTACTCACCGACCAAGAGGCCGTTGGTGATGATAACACGAGGAGCTTCTGGTTTGGACTTGAAGAGTCCGAGCGGGTGGCCAGATTCCACGACCAAGGTTTGATGGTCGGTCATGATTTCCAAGTATTTCATGATGAGGTTGTACTGCATCCAGTTAGCGCAGACAGATCCAGTTTCCCCATAAGTAACCAATTCATAAGGATAAAGGGCGATTTCAAAGCTCAGGTTGTTGTCAATCATGACCTGCATAGCTTTGGCTGCAGTACAGTTCCCTTTATACTCATCAATTGGTTTGCCGTAGATGCGTTCTTTTGGACGCCAGCGGTAGCCATAAATCCGTCCGCGAGTTTTCAGTTCTTCCAGAAATTCTGGAATCACTTCCTCATGGAATCTCTTCGGAATATAGCGAAGGGCATTTTTAAGAGCAATTTCGGTTTGAGCTTGAGTCAAACGGAAGCCCCGGTCAGGTGCTCGACGGATGCCTTCTTGGAAAACTGTTTTTTCAGGCAGTACATCGTCTAATTTGACGGTCATTGCTGCTGCAATTTCATTTTCGCTAAAGTATGACATGAAAAATCCTCCTTTTAGTCAAGTGTAAAATATCTTTCTCCTACATTCTATAAGACTCCCGTCCATAAAGAGTCAAGAAAATGACAAAAACAGTAAAAAAAGCGGGGCTCCTATCTTTTACAAGCTTTTGACTATAATTTGACGATAGTGTATTATGATGAAAAGCAAATATGTCGGAAAATGAAATGGAGGAACAAGCATGACTGCTGATTTACTATTAACTCACTTCAATCAAGTCTTCTGTCCCAAGGACCTCGGCCATCCCCTTTTTGGCGAGGAGATGAAGGAAGCTCAGGTCTTGGAGGACGGCTACATTGCAGTCAAAGACGGCAAAATCCTAGCAGTTGGCAGCGGAGATCCGGATGCCAGTCTGATTGGACCAGATACTAAGATTCAGTCTTATGAGGGCAAGATTGCTACGCCTGGCTTGATCGACTGCCATACTCACTTGGTCTACGGTGGCAGCCGAGAGCATGAATTTGCTAAGAAATTAGCCGGTGTCCCTTATCTGGAAATTCTTGCCCAAGGCGGCGGTATTCTCAGTACAGTCCGGGCGACGCGAGAAGCTTCTTTTGACACTCTCTACGATAAGTCCAAGAGACTGCTGGACTACATGCTGCTGCATGGGGTGACGACTGTTGAGGCCAAAAGTGGTTATGGTTTGGACTGGGAGACAGAGAAGCGCCAGCTAGATGTCGTTGGAGCTCTGGACCGTGACCATGATATTGATTTAGTTTCGACCTTTATGGCTGCCCACGCCGTCCCACCAGAATACAAAGAACGTTCTCAGGAATATCTGGAGCTCATCGTCGAGGAAATGCTTCCTCGGGTAAAAGCAGAAAATCTAGCTGAGTTCTGTGATATTTTCTGTGAAAAAGGCGTCTTTACAGCTGACGAGTCACGCTACTTACTTTCTAAGGCTAAGGAAATGGGCTTCAAGCTTCGTATCCATGCTGATGAAATCGAGTCTATCGGCGGGGTAGATGTAGCAGCTGAGCTAGGAGCAACTAGTGCAGAGCACTTGATGGTGGCGACTGATGAAGGTATTCGCAAGATGGCGGAAGCCAAAGTAATCGGGAATCTCCTGCCGGCAACTACCTTCAGTCTGATGGAAGATACCTATGCACCAGCCCGCAAGATGCTGGAAGCTGGTATGGCCATTACCCTGACCACAGACAGCAATCCAGGCTCTTGTCCAACAGCTAACCTGCAGTTCGTCATGCAGCTGGGCTGCTTATGATGCGTCTAACGCCAGTAGAAGTTCTCAACGCTGTAACCATCAATGCGGCCTACTCAGTTAACCGCCAAGATAAGATTGGCAGCTTTGATACTGGCAAGCAGGCTGACATTACCATCCTAGACGCTAAGAATATCGACTATCCACTTTATTTCTTTGCGACCAACCTGACCCATCAGGTTTACAAGGCTGGAAAACTAGTTGTCGATCAGGGAAGAATTGTTTAGCCTCTCTATAAACGAATCGTATTTTTCGGACTCTCTCTGGTGACAGGGAGAGTTTTCTTTATATCAAAACTTTCCCTTGCCATTCTGCTGGAAGTCTGCTATAATAGTTATTTGTGAGCAAACCTCACTTACCCCTTGCGAAGTCTCGGGGTCATTAGACCAAAAGGAGGAAAAATCAATGGCTAAATACGAAATTCTTTATATTATTCGTCCAAACATTGAAGAAGAAGCTAAAAACGCTTTGGTAGCACGCTTTGACTCTATCTTGACTGACAATGGTGCAACTGTTGTTGAATCAAAAGACTGGGAAAAACGTCGTCTTGCATACGAAATCCAAGATTTCCGTGAAGGACTTTACCACATCGTAAACGTTGAAGCAAGCGACGATGCAGCTCTTAAAGAGTTTGACCGTCTTTCAAAAATCAACGCTGACATTCTTCGTCACATGATCGTCAAACTTGACGCTTAAGAAGGTAGACTATGATTAATAACGTTGTACTGGTGGGTCGCATGACCCGTGATGCCGAGCTTCGCTATACTCCGCAGAACCAAGCGGTCGCAACATTTACTCTGGCTGTCAATCGCAACTTTAAAAATCAAAGTGGCGAGCGAGAAGCGGACTTTATCAATGTTGTCATCTGGCGTCAGCAGGCAGAAAATCTTGCAAACTGGGCTAAAAAAGGAGCCCTAATCGGAATTACAGGCCGTATTCAAACGCGTAACTACGAGAATCAGCAAGGCCAGCGTGTCTATGTCACAGAAGTTGTTGCGGACAATTTCCAACTCTTGGAAAGCCGCTCTAACCGTGAAGGTCAGTCATCTGGCGGATACGGTGGGAACAGCTTCGGCGGCAGCTCTGCTCCAAGTTATGGCAGTGCAGACTCGTCTAACCAAGTACCGAACTTTTCTCGTGATGAGAGCCCATTTGGCAATTCTAACCCAATGGATATCTCAGACGACGATTTACCTTTCTAAGGATCGAATCTAACTATAATATAAAGGAGAAAACACATGGCTCAACAACGTCGTGGCGGATTCAAACGCCGTAAAAAAGTTGATTATATCGCAGCGAACAAAATTGAATATGTTGATTACAAAGATACTGAGCTTCTTAGCCGTTTCGTTTCAGAACGTGGGAAAATCCTTCCTCGTCGTGTAACAGGAACTTCAGCTAAAAACCAACGTAAAGTAACAACAGCTATCAAACGCGCTCGTGTAATGGCTTTGATGCCTTTCGTAAATGAAGACTAATTAGATTAACAGCAGGCTCTGGCTTGCTGTTTTTTCGTTTCGTCATTGACAAAATGTCAGTGGAGTGCTATACTGATCACAAGGAGGCAGAAATCATGCGTGATGTCAAGGAAGTAGAGGTACGGAGGGCAGAGATTATGTCTGCAGCCATGCAGCTCTTTGCCCAAAAGGGCTACCTAAAGACAAGGACTCAAGATATTATCGATAAGCTTGGAATTTCTCGAGGCCTGCTTTACTATCATTTTAAGGACAAGGAAGATATTCTCTATTGTCTGATTGAAAAGAACTCTGAGCCTTTGCTGAGAAAGCTCGAAAAAATCAGCTATCAGGCAAATGTCGGAGCCAAGGAAAAAATCAGAGCTTTTATTGAGGCGACCCTTATCCCAGAGGAGAGCAGAACACAGGAAAATCAAGTCTTGCAGGAAACCGTCAATTTAGAGACCAATCGCTATGTTTTGGATCGCTTTTATCATAGACTCTGTGAGCGGATGATTGTTTTCTTTACTCATATCTTGGAGGAAGGTCAGGAATCTGGAGATTTTCATTTGAAATATCCACATGAAACGGCTTCTTTTCTCATGACTGCCTACGTCTTTGTGTCCAATGATATCAAGATGAGTCAGGAAAAACCGGAGCCTTTGCAGGATTATCTCACCAGCTTCCAGGCGATATTAGAAAAAACCTTAGGATTAGAAGAATCTATTTTTTAGAATAATCGGCAGTTTTCTGCCTTTTATTTAGAAACATAACTAACAAAATGTCAGTTTGAGCCTTCAATCTCTTAATCTAAATTATAAAAAATTTTACGCCAAAACTGACAAAATGTCAGTTTAAATAAAAGGAGAAATTCATGCTAAAAATAGAACATTTAACAAAAGTATATAGCAACGGTAAAAAGGCTGTGGATGATCTTAGTCTGATGGTGGAGCCTGGGGATATTTATGGGTTTATCGGCGCTAATGGAGCAGGTAAAACATCTACCATTAAGGCGATTGTGGGGATTCATGATTTTGATAAAGGAGAGATTTATATCTGTGGGCACTCTATCAGGAAGGAACCCTTGCTTTGTAAGAAAAAGATGGCGTTTCTGCCGGATAACCCAGACCTTTATAAAAATCTGACAGCAAGGCAGTTTTTGGACTTTATAGCAGACATTTATAGGGTTTCTTTGGAAAAAAGGCAAGCGGCTATAGAAAAGTATTCTAAAATGTTTGAGCTGGATACGTCTTTGGATCAGTTGATATCAGCTTATTCACATGGAATGAAGCAGCGATTGGCTCTAATAGCGGCCCTCTTGCATGAGCCAGAATTACTGATTTTAGACGAACCTTTTGTCGGTTTAGATCCGAAAGGCGCATATTATTTTAAGCAAATCATGAGAGAACTAGCCAGTCAAGGACATGCGATTTTCTTTTCTACTCACGTTTTAGAGGTTGCGGAAGAACTCTGCAATAAGGTAGCAATTCTGCAAAAGGGACGTTTAGTGGCTAATGGAAGGACCTCTGAAGTTAAGGGGGCATCCAGTTTAGAACAAGTATTTATGGAGTTACAGGATGATGACTAATATTCTTTTGCTTTTAAAAGTACAATTATACAGCACATTTTCGCTTAATGATTTAAGGAAAGGAGGGTTGGGCAGGTATTTTAAGCTTGGCCTGCTTTTCTTGCTTGTTTTGCTATTTTCAGGCTATAACCTTTTGACGGCTTTGAGTTTGGTCAAGTTGGGGCAGGCAAATTTGATTCCAGCCTATATGATTGCCTTGGTTAGTTTTATTATTTTCTTTTTTAGTCTGATGCAGTCAAATGGTATCTTGTTTGACCAAGAGGAACTTGAGAGGCTCATCGTATTGCCGCTCACTATTAGAGAAATCGTCTATGAGAAATATGCTTTTCTTTATCTTTTGAACAGTGTGTTTGCCGTTCTTCTCATGCTGCCAGCAGGCCTCGTTTGGTTTGGCTATGGTGCGTCCTTGTTGGAGTTGCTTCTTTATCTGCTTTTAATGGGATTTGTTCCTCTTTTACCTCTCTGTTTAGCTTCTTTGTTCGGCTTGTGCGTTGCCTACATAGCCTCAAAGGCCCCTCATAAAAATCTAGTTGCCTTCCTTTTTTCTCTCTTCTTGCTTTTGGGGCTGGCAACAGGCAGTATGTGGGCTATGAGAGCCGGAATGTCAGAGGAAAAGGTTGGTCTCTTGCTTACCAAGCAGCTGACTTCTCTCTATCCTCTGGCAAGCTTGTTTTTTAACCCTCAGCATTTTCTGGTGGGCTAGTCTTCTCTTGATGTTTATATCGTTTGTGCTGACAGGACTTTTTCTAAGGTATTTAAGTAGAAATTATTTAAAAATGAATCAGATGATAACAGGGGTGAAGTCAGAAAGCAAAAGTCTATAGAAGCTGGCAGAAGTCTCCGTTTATGGCTCTCTATAGGAGAGAAATTGCGAATTTTGTGAGTTCCTATCTTTATATGCTCAATAGCGGACTGGGAACCATTTTAATCATCGTTTTAGCCATCTCGCTTTGTTTTATGAGCCCTGATGCCCTATTTTCTTCGATTGGACTCAATAATAGCCGAGAGTTTTTACCTCTATTACTGGCTGGCTGTCTCAGTATTTCCAATCCTGCAGCTGTCAGTATTTCCCTAGAGGGTGAAGAGATTTGGTTGCTTCAGACGCTCCCGGTTTCTATGAGGCAGATAATGATGGCAAAGCTGGCCTTGACGGTGTCCTTACACTTCACAGCCTTGCTGTTGGGCTTGCCTGTTCTGGTTTGGCGTTTCTCACTAGGAGGATTGCAAGTAGTGGATTTGGTCCTTATTTCGCTGGCTTATTCACTGTTTACAGCTCTTCAAGGACTTGTGGTCAATTTTCATTATCCTAAGTTCATCTGGGACAATGAAATGATTGTTATTAAGCAAAGTTTTTCGGCTATCTTATCTGGAGGGATAGGCATCTTGGTTCTTGTGTTCCCTCTTTGCTTATCCTTACTATTTGGTATGGACTTGGAGATGTCGCTGCGAATCTCAGCTCTTGGACTTTTGCTTTTGGCTGTCGTCCTTTATAGGCATTTAATAAAACAAGGATATTTTAAGGAGGTCCATGGCTAATGAAAAAGAAAGATTTATTCGTTTTGTTTCTCTTAGCAGTAATCATATTTCTGATTATTTGCCTGCTGCCAGAGCAAGTGCCCATTCATTTTAACAGGGTAGGAAAGGCGGACATTGTTGTCAATCGCTTTTGGTTGATTCTCAGTTTACCCATTCCCTACTCTCTTTATTGGAAATATTTCCGAAGCAAATCAAAAAGAGGTCACTGACCTCTTTTTGTGTGATATTAATATCTCGTAGGCCCCATAGTCGCGCTCTTGATGTTGAAGCGTTTTTTGAGATAGAAGCGCAGGGCTAGGGTAATAGCGCCGACAATAGCAACTACGACATTAGACAGGCGGGGATTGAGGAATTCAGGCAGGAGGCTGGTCAATACGATGGACATGCTCCAGAGGAGAATAGCCGCTGCCATTGTAAGGATAGACTTGAGCAGTTTAGGGCGCTGACTGCGGTCCTTATCTGGTCCGTAGAAACGGTAGATAAAGTGGTAGAGGGCATAGAAAGAAAGGCCACCGACGATGCTTCCGAGTACGAGAGTCGTCAGTCCATAGACAGATGGCTGAGAGGAAGCTAGATTGACGATTGAGGTCAGGAGGGTAAAGAAACCAAAGATAAAGAGGACAGAGTCCAGCATCATCCATTTAGGATCGTCATTTTCTTTTGGATGCTCGGCATCATAGCGCTCTTTTGCGGTCAAAGAAGCTGCCCAAGTAGTTGGGGCTCCGTAGAGGCCGCGGGCAGTGATTCCTTTGGTTTGATTTTCCAGGATTTCCGGTAGAATACCTTCTAAGATAGTCTGGATTTCCTGATCAGATTTGCCATCTTGTAGGAGTTGATTAGTCGCGATATGGATAAATTCTTTGTTTTTTTTGCTGAGTTTGTCGAGGGATACTTGTGACATAGGCGTTCTTTCTAAAGGTTAAAATAGTTTTTTGTGCATGAGATAGGCCATGACCGAAGCACTCATGGCAAAGGCGATGAACATGATAATCCAGAAGGCATGTGGTTCACCGTTGAGAGGCAGTTCGTTATTTTTGAAGTTCATCCCATAGGCTGAGAAAATCATGGTCGGGATAGACATGACAATGGTCACCAGAGCCAAGGCTTTCATGATATTGTTCTGATTATTAGAAATGATAGAGGCGAAGGTCTCAGTCATACTGTGGAGGATGTTGCCGTAGATATCAGCCATCTCAATGGCCTGCTGGGTCTCGATCAAGGTGTCTTCCAGCAAGTCCTCGTCTTCTAGGTATTTCTTGATATTACTAGTAGAGCTGGTCAGCTTCTTAATCACGCGCTCATTTGTCTTAAGAGAGGCCTTGAAATAGACGATGGTCTTTTCCAACTCCATGAGCTCAATCAGTTCTTCATTTCGTGTGGACTTGTGCAGTTGGCTTTCAATCTGCTCACTCTTACGGTCAATGGAGCGCAGGGCTGTCAGATATAGCTCGGCATTGTGGTAGAGAATCTGAAAGATAAACGTGACTTCATAAAAGTATAGAAGTTACGCAAGCGCCGGTGGATGAAGATATCCAGCAGAGGTAATTTTTCCAAACAAGTGGTAATAATCGCCTCTTCCGTGATGATAATACCAAGGGGAATCGTGACATAGTAAGTCTGGTTATTCCGCTCCTCAGTGATGGGCACGTCAACGATGATCAGTGTGTACTCATCTTCGATGGTGACCCGAGACATTTCTTCCGCATCAAGCGGCGCTCGCAGGTCAGTGATGTCAATGCCAAAGGCGTTGGCGATTTCGATTGATTCGCTCTGGGAAGGATTGACAAGATTGATCCAAGTGCCTGATTCGAGCGCATCAATCTCTTTGAATTCTGTCGTAGTAGATAAAAAGACTTGCTTCATGATCTTTTTCCTTCCCAGAGTGTTTTTTGCATACCGTACTATTATACTACAAATTCGGGCTTTTGGGGCAAAAGTTTGCAGAAAAATTTGTTATAATGGAGAAGGTTTATAAGTGAAACGAGGTCAAGATGCAAGATAAAATTGTGATTCATGGAGCGCGAGCTCATAATTTAAAAAATATTGATGTAGAAATTCCACGGGACAAGCTAGTTGTGGTGACCGGTCTGTCCGGTTCGGGTAAGTCCAGCCTAGCTTTTGATACCCTCTATGCTGAAGGGCAACGTCGTTATGTAGAAAGTCTGTCGGCCTATGCTCGGCAGTTTTTGGGCAATATGGAAAAGCCGGATGTGGACTCGATTGATGGTCTCAGTCCAGCTATTTCCATCGACCAGAAGACGACCAGCAAAAATCCGCGCTCAACAGTGGGAACAGCTACCGAAATCAATGACTACCTGCGTCTGCTCTATGCTCGTGTTGGGACGCCATACTGTATCAACGGTCATGGAGCTATTACGGCTTCGTCTGTCGAGCAGATTGTTGACAAGGTTTTAGAATTGCCAGAGCGTCAGCGGCTGCAGATTTTAGCGCCGGTCATTCGTAAGAAAAAGGGCCAGCATAAGACCGTTTTTGATAAGATTCAGAAGGACGGCTATGTCCGTGTGCGCGTGGATGGAGATATTTACGATGTGACGGAAGTGCCAGAGCTTTCTAAGAGCAAGCAACATGATATTGAGGTCGTAGTAGACAGAATTGTCATCAAGGAAGGGGTGCGCAGCCGCCTCTTTGACTCGGTCGAAGCGGCTCTGCGGATTGCTGAGGGCTATGTGGTGATTGATACCATGGACGGTCAAGAGCTGCTCTTTTCTGAGCATTATGCCTGCCCAGTTTGCGGCTTTACAGTGCCGGAGTTAGAGCCACGACTCTTTTCTTTTAATGCGCCCTTTGGCTCCTGCCCGGACTGTGATGGTCTGGGGGTTAAGCTGGAGGTGGATCTAGATGTCGTTGTGCCAGAAGCTGGCAAGACCTTGCGCGAAGGAGCACTAGCGCCTTGGAATCCCATCTCCTCCAACTACTATCCGCAGATGCTGGAGCAAGCCATGGCAGCCTTTGGTATTGATATGGATAAGCCTTTTGAGGAGCTGACTGAGGAAGAAAAGCAGCTGATTTTCTTTGGCTCAGATGGACGAGAGTTCCATTTCCACTATGAAAATGAGTTTGGCGGCGTGCGCGATATTGATATTCCTTTGAGGGGGTTGTCGCCAATATCAACCGCCGCTACCATGAGACCAATAGTGATTTTACTCGGACGCAGATGCGGGCTTATATGAATGAGCTGACTTGTGCAGCTTGTCGCGGTTATCGACTCAGCCCCCAGGCCTTGTCTGTCAAGGTTGGCGGCGAAGACGGCTTGCATATCGGTGAGATTTCAGACTTGTCCATTGCAGATCATCTGGTCCAGTTGGACAAGCTTAGCTTGACTGACAATGAAGCTACTATTGCTCGGCCTATTCTCAAAGAAATTCATGACCGCCTGACCTTCCTCAATAACGTTGGTCTTAATTACCTGACCTTGTCTCGCTCGGCTGGGACTCTATCAGGAGGCGAGAGTCAGCGGATTCGCTTGGCGACTCAGATTGGTTCCAATCTAAGTGGCGTCCTCTATATCCTGGACGAGCCCTCTATTGGCTTGCACCAGCGTGACAATGACCGTCTGATTGCCAGCCTCAAGAAGATGCGCGACCTAGGAAATACCCTCATCGTGGTTGAGCACGATGAGGACACCATGCGGGAGGCTGACTGGCTGATTGATGTGGGACCAGGAGCCGGTGTTTTCGGTGGTGAAATCGTCGCAGCCGGCACCCCTACACAAGTGGCCAAGAGCAAGAAATCTATCACAGGCCAATACCTGTCAGGTAAGCGCGAAATCCCAGTACCATTGGAACGCCGTGTAGGCAATGGCCGCTTTATTGAAGTGACAGGGGCTCAGGAAAATAACTTGCAGAATATCACGGCTAGATTCCCCTTGGGCAAATTCATCGCTGTGACTGGAGTTTCTGGATCCGGTAAGTCAACGCTGGTCAATTCTATCCTTAAAAAGGCCATCGCCCAAAAACTCAACCGCAACTCTGCTAAGCCAGGTAAGTTCAAGAAAATTAGCGGTATTGAGCATGTGGACAGACTGATTGATATCGATCAAAGTCCGATTGGCCGGACACCACGCTCTAATCCGGCTACTTATACTGGAGTTTTTGACGATATTCGCGATCTGTTTGCCAAGACCAATGAAGCTAAGATTCGCGGCTACAAGAAGGGGCGTTTCAGCTTTAATGTCAAGGGCGGTCGTTGTGAGGCCTGCTCGGGTGATGGGATTATCAAGATTGAGATGCACTTCCTGCCTGACGTCTATGTGGCCTGTGAGGTCTGCCACGGCACCCGCTATAATAGCGAGACTCTGGAAGTTCACTACAAGGAGAAGAATATCGCTCAGGTTCTGGACATGACGGTCAATGATGCGGTAGAGTTCTTCCAGCATATTCCCAAGATTGCCCGTAAACTCCAGACTATCAAGGACGTGGGACTAGGCTATGTGACTCTAGGGCAGCCAGCCACAACCTTGTCAGGTGGTGAAGCTCAGCGGATGAAGCTGGCCAGCGAACTTCACAAGCGCTCGACTGGTAAGTCCTTCTATATCTTGGATGAGCCGACCACGGGTCTTCATTCTGAGGACATTGCCAAGCTCCTTCAAGTGCTATCACGATTTGTGGACGATGGCAATACAGTCCTCGTTATCGAGCACAATCTGGATGTTATCAAGACAGCTGATCATATCATCGACTTAGGACCGGAAGGCGGTGTCGGTGGCGGTACGATTATTGCGACGGGTACACCAGAAGAAGTTGCTGCTAATCTAGCCAGCTATACCGGCCAGTACTTGAAAGGCAAGCTGCGTGTAAAATAATACATCAAATCCCTGTTGGATATTAAAAACAGGGATTTTTCATGTCAGAGAGTGCTCGTTGGATTCTAAGTCCTAGATACGGTTTGTCAAAAAAATGTCCTATTTGACTTGTTTTTTGATATAATAAGCTTAGTTATTTCACGGAGGTGCCTCATGTTATCAAGAGTTGAAAAGTTTGAAGCAGCATTGGCTCAGACAGACTGCGATGCTGTTTTAGTAACTAATCTGAAAAATATTTACTATCTTACTGGTTTCAGCGGGACAGAAGCGACGGTTTTTATCAGTAAGAATCGCCGGATTTTCCTGACGGATGCGCGCTATACGCTGATTGCCAAGGGAGTTGTCCAAGATTTGATATTGTCGAAACGCGCGACGCGATTGGTGAGATTGTCAAGATTATTGCAGATGACAAGCTGCAAAAAATCGGTTTTGACGACGAGATTTCCTATGCCTACTTCAAAATGCTGGAAAGTGCCTTCTCAGCCTACGAGCTGGTTCCCATGACAGCCTTTATTGAAAATCTGCGCATGATTAAAGATGAGCAAGAAATCGCGACCATTCGCAAGGCCTGTCAGATTTCGGATCAAGCCTTCCTAGATGTGCTGGATTTTATCAAGCCTGGTGAGACGACAGAGCTGGCTGTCATGAACTTTTTAGATGCCCGTATGCGCCAGCTAGGTGCTTCAGGTGCCTCTTTTGACTTCATCATCGCTTCGGGCTACCGCTCTGCTATGCCGCATGGTGTGGCTAGTGACAAGGTTATTCAAAAGGGTGAAACCCTGACCATGGACTTTGGCTGCTACTACAATCACTATGTCAGCGATATGACGCGGACTGTTCATGTAGGGCAGGTGACGGATGAGGAACGGGAGATTTATGATATCGTCCTGCGCAGCAATCAAGCCCTGATAGAAGCAGCCAAGGCTGGTCTTAGCCGAATTGATTTTGACTGGATTCCGCGCCATATTATTAACGATGCTGGCTACGGTCCTTACTTTAGCCATGGGATTGGTCACGGTATCGGCCTGGACATCCATGAGATTCCTTACTTTGGCAAGTCAGAAGAGCCGATTGAGGCCGGTATGGTCCTGACTGATGAGCCGGGTATTTATCTGGACGGCAAATACGGCGTCCGCATCGAAGACGATCTCCTCATTACAGAAACAGGCTGCGAAGTCCTAACTCTTGCGCCGAAAGAGTTGATTGTTATTTGAGAATTATCAGGCTTTATGATAGAATAAGTAGAAATATAATTTTAAAAAGAGGTAATATAGAATGATTGAAGCAAGTAAGCTGAAAGCTGGAATGACCTTCGAAACAGCTGACGGAAAACTCATCCGCGTTTTGGAAGCGAGCCACCACAAACCAGGTAAGGGAAATACGATTATGCGTATGAAACTGCGCGATGTTCGTACTGGCTCTACCTTTGATACCAGCTACCGTCCAGAAGAAAAATTTGAACAAGCCATTATTGAAACTGTTCCAGCTCAATACTTGTACCAAATGGATGACACTGCTTATTTCATGAATACTGAGACTTATGATCAATATGAAATTCCAGTAGTCAATGTAGAAGAAGAATTGAAATTCATCCTTGAAAACTCTGATGTGAAAATCCAGTTCTATGGAACAGAAGTGATTGGTGTGACAGTACCGACAACAGTTGAATTGGTCGTGACAGATACTCAGCCGTCTATCAAGGGTGCTACTGTTACCGGATCTGGTAAGCCAGCTACACTTGAGACAGGTCTTGTTGTCAACGTACCAGACTTCATTGAAGTTGGACAAAAATTAATCATCAACACTGCAGAAGGAACTTACGTTTCTCGCGCATAATATAGAAGAGGTAATAACTATGGCAGCTGAACAATTAGGTGAAATCGTCATTGCGCCACGTGTTTTGGAAAAAATTATTGCCATTGCAACGGCAAAGGTAGAAGGTGTTTATTCCTTCGCAAATAAGAGTATGTCAGACAGTCTTTCCATGCGCTCACTCGGTCGCGGAGTATCGCTTCATACCGATGAGACAGGTGATGTGACTGTAGACATCTACCTGTATTTGGAATACGGTGTCAGCGTTCCGACTGTTGCAGTAGCGATCCAGAAAGCTGTAAAAAGCGCTGTTTTTGATATGGCTGAGGTAGAGCTGTCTGCGGTCAATATCCATGTAGCAGGCATTGTTCCAGAAAAGGCACCGAAGCCAGATTTGAAAGATCTATTTGATGAGGATTTCCTCAATGACTGATATACTGTTGGAATCCAGAAGAGGTCTGCGCCAGCGGGCTTTTCAGGCCCTGATGAGCCTAGAGTATGAAGGGGATCTTGTAGAAGCTTGCCGCTTTGCCTATTCTTATGATAAGGACGAAGAGACAGATAAAGCGGCGGAAGCTGATATTCCAGCCTTCTTGCTCAATCTGGTCTCTGGTGTGGTCCAGTCCAAGGACGACTTAGACAAGAAAATTGCCCAGCACCTCAAAAAAAGGGCTGGACAGTGGATCGTCTGACGCTGGTAGAGAAAAAAATATCCTGCGTCTGGGGATTTTTTTGAGATTACAGAGTTTGACACTCCACAGCTGGTAGCAGTCAACGAAGCCATTGAGCTTTCCAAGCAATTCTCTGACGAAAAAGTCCAGTAAGTTCATTAATGGGATTTTGAGTAAATTTATCGTTGAATAAAATGAAGGTCGAGACAAATGTCTTGGCTTTTTGATTTGTGACATTCAGTTTGTCTCACTTCGTTAGGTGCAAGACAACAATCACCCTACTATGCGATTGCGTATCAAGGATTATATCAAAAACTCCAGACACGATACAATAAAGGTGTTCAAGCCAATTGTAAAGTGAAAGGAGGAAAAAAATCACAAAAAGTACATAGTTTATCACATATAAAAGTGGATGTGTTCTATCGCATTATGTTTACACTTAAATATATAAAAAGTGATCATAATCAATATCAAAGTAGTTTAGGTGAATATTCCACCTATTATGTGTTTATAAAGATATTGAAATTATAGAAGGGTACTTTTATTCCGGATTATGTATATATGTTAATGAGTATCCCATCAAAAATAGGTGTTTTAAATTTTATGGGTTACTTGAAAGGTAAAAGTGCTCTTGTGATGTTTTGTAAACATGTCAATCCTAAGTATAAATTTGAGAAAAGGTATTTTTGAGCAGAAAGCTATTACATGAGTACAGTTGAACTCAACGAAGCCACAATCAAGAAAAGATATGCAAGATCAGGAAAAAGCACAATATAGCAATGGATAGATTAAGTTTGAAAGAAGGTAAATATCTAATTAGGGATAGTGGTAAGTAATGCAAACGCCTCTTTGAGAGGCTTGTAACGAGTTAAGAGCAATGAAGCTTGAACAAAGTAAAAGCCAGCATCTTTTGGTGCTAGCTTTTGATATGAGCTAGGCTTATATCCCTGGTACAAACTATCTGTTAGATGAGGTGAATTATTTTGGCGCGATGACTTCTAATCCACCCATGTAAGGACGCAGAACCTCTGGGATAGTTACAGAACCATCTTCGTTTTGGTAATTCTCTAAGATAGCTGCCACCGTACGTCCGACAGCCAGTCCAGAACCGTTGAGAGTATGAAGGAGTTTGACCTTACCATCTGCTTCGTCACGGTAGCGGATTTGAGCTCGACGAGCTTGGGAAATCTTCTGTGTTAGAGCAACTAGAGATTTCACGGTAGGTGTTCTGAGCCGGAATCCAAACTTCCAAGTCGTAAGTCTTAGCTGCTGAGAAGCCCATATCTCCAGTACAGAGTGCTACAACTCGGTAAGGCAGATTAAGCTTTTGCAGGATGTTTTCAGCGTTGGCAGTCATCTTTTCTAGCTCTTCATATGATTCTTCTGGCTTGGCAAATTTTACCATTTCAACCTTGTGGAATTGGTGCAGACGGATGAGACCGCGCGTGTCACGGCCAGCAGAGCCCGCTTCAGAGCGGAATGATGGGCTCATAGCTGTGAAGTAGATTGGCAATTCTTTTCCGTCCAAAATTTCATCTCGATAATAGTTGGTCAGTGGAACTTCAGCAGTCGGAATCAGAACGAAGTTGGTATCGCTTAGCTCAAAGGTATCTTCTTTGAACTTAGGATATTGCCCAGTCCCAAACATAGAATCGTGGTTGACCATGTAAGGAGTGATGACTTCGGTGTAGCCTTCTTTGCCATGCTCGTCCAGCATGAAGTTGTAGATAGCACGCTCTAATCGAGCTCCCAGCCCCTTATAGAAGAGGAAACGAGCACCAGTAACTTTTGCTCCACGCTCCCAGTCTAAGATATCCAGTTCTTCACCCAAATCCCAGTGAGCCTTGGCTTCAAAGTCAAATTGGCGCGGTGTCCCCCAGCGACGAACCTCAACGTTTTCGTCCTCATCTGCTCCGACAGGAACACTTTCGTGCGGGATATTCGGCAGAGTGGTAGTGAATTCAGTCAACTTAGCGTCCAGCTCAGCCAAAGTTGCGTCTAGGGTTTTGACTTCAGCAGAGAGTTTTTGCATGGCAGCAATCTTATCATCTGCATTTTCTTTGTTGCGTTTAGCTTGAGCAATTTCAGCAGAAACAGTATTGCGCTCAGCCTTGAGTTCTTCGACCTTGACTAACAAATCCCGACGTTCTTTGTCAATGCTTTTCATTTGGTTAAGGGTAGCAGCGTCAACACCTCGTGTAGCTAATTTTTCAGCGACAGAATCAAAATCTGTACGGATGCGTTTTAAATCTAACATAGGTACCTCCAAAAATAAAAAGCACTTTATGAAACTGTTGGAGCGGCATGAGCCGCGGTTCCATCCAACTTCACAAAAGTGCACTTGCTTAATTATTCATTTTTAAACTAACGGTAGAATTTCCTATTTTCTCCTTATCTGCTCACAGCCACCGCAGACTTTCTGAAAAGTGCCCAATAGTACTTATCCGTTTCGACTATTATACAGGATTTTATGGAAAATGTAAATCCCAGGATAGGAAAAATCTTGACAGAAAAAGATAACTATGTTATCTTTAAATAAAGGTAACGAAGTTATCTAAAGGAGTTCTTATGGTAAAACAAACAACGCGCGACCGTATGATTGAGAAGGCAAGCCAGCTTATCAGAGAGTATGGCTATCAGAATATCCCCTTGAGGAAACTGGCATCTCTGCTGGGGGTTACGACTGGCGCTTTTTACAAGGCTTTTGAGAATAAGGAGGAACTTTACTATCAGGTCTGTCTTTTGGAAAACCAGAAGCAGCTTAAGCGTTTAGAGGAGCAGTATCTAGATGGAGTCTCTGATCCTCTGGGTTGCATTTGGCAGATAGGACTCTTTCTTTTATCGGAATATGAAACTAACAGTCAGATGATGGATTTTCTCTTTTTCAGCCCTGTAGCGACAGAGGCTTACCGGAAAGGTGAGCTTCTGGAAATCGGGAATAAGACAGTGGTTTATCTGGATCGGCTGCCTATTGAGAGTCAAAAAGAGAAAAAGATTCTTTTGCTCAAGCTGGACACCTTCATCACAGGCTATGGGCATTTTATTGCTAAAGGCTTGGAGCCTTTTGATGAGGAAGTTTATCGCTCAATGTTCAATGATTTACTAGGAGGTTACAAATATGAGTAAAAATCTCATTGTTTATGCACATCCCTATGATAAAAGCTTTAACCATGCTATTTTAGAGCAGGTTCAGGACTTGTTGGAGAAGAAAGGTCAGACCTATGAACTGGTCGATCTCTATGAGAATGGTTTTAATCCTGTCTATACCAAGGAAGAGCTAGCGCTTTTTAATAAAGGGGCAGGCACTAGACCCACTAGTTTTAAAATATCAGGAAGCTCTTGCGTCCTGTGACCGCCTTATCATGATTTTTCCTATCTGGTGGGCGGATATGCCAGCTATTGTCAAGGGATTTGAAGATAAGGTCTTTTTGAAAAATAAGATTTACGAGGAGAGCAAAACTCGCCAGTTAGTTGGTCGTCTGACCAATATTAAAGAGGTGTTGGCTATTACTACCTCTGCAGCACCGACCTTCTATCTTAAGTATTTCTGTGGTGATGTCGTCAAGAAAGCCATGTTGGGCCATACCTTTAAGTCTATCGGTGCTAGACAGCGCCGTTGGTTGAATTTCGGGAATATTTCTCAGTCTACGGCTGAAAAACGGCAGGCTTTCTTAGAAAAATTAGCAGAAAAGATTTGAGAGGTAGCTATCATGATTCGTTTTAGAAGAGTAGATGAAAGGGATCTTGCTGCTGTGGTCTCGGTTTTAACTGCTGCTTTTGCTGAGCATGAGGTCTACAGAGAAAAATTCCGTCCTCTCTTTGGCAGCAGCCAGTCTTATATTGATTTTCTAAATAGATTGCATGCAGTTATGGTTAAGGCAGCGATGCGTCATCATATTTGTCTGCTTGCTGAAATGGACGGGCGTCTTATGGCGGTCGCTACCATTCATAAGCTCGGTAACCATCCTGTCGGTATGCTTTCCTTTTTGCGGGCAGGAGCATGGAGGATGTGGCAATATATTCCCCAGCTTTTAGCCTTTCAAAAAGTCTTTGGGGAGGGCAGTAAAGAAGCTAAGAAAAGGAGTGTTTCAACTCTTTATCTTGAACTACTGGGTGTGCTGCCTGATTATCAAGGACAGGGAGTTGGCGGTCTTTTTATCTCAAAGGGGCTTGAGTTGCTTGCAAAAGAAGAGAAATGCCAGCGGCTTACTTTGATTACTCATACAGAAAGCAACTGTCGTTTTTACAAAAAGAACGGATTTAAACAACTAGATGTCCGTGATGTTGAAGGTGTCAAGACATGGACTTTCGAGAAAAATTTAGCTGATGTTTATACTTTTTGAAGATCTAATGATGCGGTCTTGCATTGATAGTGTCAGCTTACCCCACTCTATCATTTCAAGGGGCTGAGATAGTGCATTCTCAGATTGTTTCACTTTCCAATTTTTTGTGCTAGCTCCATTTTGGTGGTACAAGCAGCTTTTGTCTTAGTCTAAAATATAAAAAATAAGGTTGAAACTTTTCAACCCTATTTTTTCTTCTTAAAGATTCCAGCAATTTTTTGTAACAGAGTCGGCAATCTAACGACTTTGTCGTTGCCAATATGCTCTCGTGCAATTTTGAGTATCTTACCAGAGTCTTTGGAGCAAAGAGAAACTTTCCTTTGTCAGTCCAGATTTCAAAAATGGCGGCTGACTTTTTGCCAGAAACATTAGCACCGATAGCAGTGATGCTAGTCCAAGGCAGCTGAATATAATCTTCTACATTGGCATCAGCATAAAACTCCAGAGCTGTCTCGCCGATTAGAAATTTCCCAACCTTTCCGCCCTAATCCAAGATAGGAAACGCCAGTGGTATTAAACTCAACTGTTTTTGTTTTTGTGACTGTGCCATAGAGTAACTCCCTTTTAAATAATATAGCTATTATACTCACAATAAAAGAAGGTCGAAACCTTCTTTTTTTGATTACATCAAACCAGCAACGTGAGCTAGTACACCAACTACGAAGAGGGCGATGATGATAGTGATAGGATACTTTCTTCTTAAGCAACCACATACAAGCAAAAGTTAGAAGCAGTCCCATCAAACCAGGAATCAAGGAATCCAAGTTTTGTTGGAAAGTTGTAACTTTTTCAGGGGGTTTGAGATAGTCCTTGACCTACTTGGAGCAAAGGCTTCTTGGATACCCTTATAGCCACTAGACAATTTGTCCCAATGGATATATGCTTTTATCATCTAGCTTAACAGATGAAACGTTAAAGACAAACTTAATAGATACCCAGCGCTCAACCAGAACAGCCAAGATAAACATACCTAGGATTGAAGCACCTTTTGGTAATGTCTTGGAGGATACCACCAGACATGTCTTTAGTGATTTCAGAACCAGCCTGTAGCCCAATTCTTGTGTGTACCAGAGGAAAAGCCATCCGGATAGCATTCCAAGCTAGGAAGAAGATAAGTGGACCCAATGATATTTCCGGTCAAAGCAAGAGATGCTCCCAAGTGCTCCAAGGATAGGACGAACTGTGAACCAGAAGACAGGGTCTCCGATACCAGCCAGAGGTCCCATCATACCGATTTTAACCCCTTGGATAGCCGCATCGTCAATTGCTGCACCATTTGCTTTTTCTTCTTCAAGCGCAAGTGTAACTCCGATGATTGGAGCTGCAACATATGGGTGAGTGTTGAAGAATTCCAAGTGACGCTCAAGAGCAGCAGCTTGATCTTCTTTTTTAGTATAAAGCTTCTTAATAGCTGGAATCAGTGAATAAGCCCAGCCCAAGTTTTGCATACGTTCGTAGTTCCAAGAACCTTGCAAGAAAGTAGAACGCCACCAAACTTTTTGACGGTCAGCCTTTGAAAGAGTCAATTTTCCTGACTCATCAGGTTTTACAGTATTTAATTCTGTCATGATAGTGTGTCTCCTTTCTTAGTAGTCTTCTAGGATGTCGCCGATTGGATCGTTAGATGAAGCTGTTGCTCCGCCACCACCATTTCCACCTTTTTTAGACAAGGCAAGGTAGATGAGGGCAATAGCGACACCAATTGCACCGAGGGCAATCAGAGTGAGTTCGCTGACAGCAGCTAAAGCAAAACCAATCGCGAAGAATGGCCATACTTCACGAGTTGCCATCATGTTGATAACCATAGCATAACCAACGGCTACGACCATACCACCACCGATTTGCATACCTTCTGATAGCCAAGCTGGCATAGCTTCAAGAGCAGATTTAACAGACTCAGCAGGAATCATCAAAAGAAGTGCTGCAGGAATAGCAATACGTGCTCCTTGCATGAAGAGAGCGATGAAGTGAGCGCGTTCAACTCCTTTAATGTCTCCCTTTTTTTCGCAGCATCATCTGCACCGTGAACCAAACCGACTGACAAAGTACGGACAATCATAGTCAAGAAGAGACCAGCAACAGCAAGCGGAATAGCAACACCTTGTGCTACAGCGATTCCTTTGCTGAGAAGTCTCCACCCAGTACCATGATGATGGCAGCGGCAGCAGAAGCGAGGGCAGCATCAGGTGCTACAGCAGCTCCGATATTAGCCCAGCCAAGAGCGATCGAGCTGGAGAGAGCCACCCAGCATAACACCGGCAGCCAAATTACCAGTTACCAGTCCAATCAAGGTACAAGCAACCAGTGGTTGGTGGAATTGGAATTGATCCAAGATACCTTCTAGACCAGCTAAAGAAGGCAACAAAGACTACTAAAACCATAGAAATAATAGACATGTTCTAAATCCTTTTCGTAAATTAATAAAAAGCAAAACGTTTGATTCTACTGCACGTTGGCTTTCTTAATCAAATCAAACAAATCTTTTTTAGAGTCATTTGGTACTTTACGTACGTCGAATTCAACGCCAAGGTCACGCAGCTTTTCATAAGTAGCAACGTCTTCCTTGTCCATTGACAGTACGTTGTTGACCATTGTTTTACCAGTTGAGTGAGCCATGGAACCAACGTTAAGGGTCTTGATTGGCACACCGCCTTCAATAGCACGGAGAGCATCTTGAGGAGTTTCAAATAGAATCAAGGCATGTGTGTTGCCAAAGCGAGGGTCTTTTGAAACGGCAATCAATTTGTCGATTGGGACAACATTGGCTTTGACATTACCTGGTGCAGCTTGCTTAATCAATTCTTTACGAAGTTCGTCTTGAGCTACTGAGTCAGAAGCAACGATAATACGGTCTGCTTTTGAATCTGGTGTCCAAGCTGTTGCTACCTGACCGTGCAGCAAGCGTGTGTCAATCCGGGCAAGGTTGATTTTGAGCTTGCCGTCACCGATTACAGTCCCTTCAGGGATTGCTGCTTGGGCAACTGGAGCAGCTGAAGCAGGAGCATTTGCTTCTTCAGCAGCAGGGTTCAGCTCTTCAGGTAGAGCTTTGACTCCTTCCTTGGCTTCTTTGATGATGTTAGCAACAACAGCTTCAACGCCGGCGTTGGCATCCATCATCCTTTCTGTATAAGCTTGAATCAGCATAGGCAGGTTCAAGCCTGTAATGATAGCGAACTTGCGGTCTGGATTTTCACCCATGACACGGCTAGCTTGGTTGAATGGAGACCACTCCAAAGGTCAGCCAAGACCAACACTTCATCGTCCGCATCAAACGAAGCCACAGCGTCATTGAACTTTGCATAGAGATCATCTGGTCCTTCGTTGGGCATGAAAGTTACAACTTGTACTTTTTCCTGCTCACCGAAAATCATAGAACCTGATTGATGAATACCAGCAGCAAATTCACTGTGGCTAGCAATAATGATTCCGATACTCATTATTGACATTCCTCCTTATAAAATGTTTTGACTTAAGTTTTAAAGAAAACTTTAAGGCAAGTTTATTATAAAAACGTTTTTCATGAAAAATGCAAGCGTTTGTTCTTAAAAACGACTTTTTTCTTTCAAAAATGTCAGTATTTGCTGAAACCCCTGATAAATATAGGTATAAGCAAAACCTTAGCTATAGAAATGTTTTAATAAATTAGGAAAACAAAAATACAACAGATTAATATATGAAAAATGTTGAAATAATATGAAAGAGACTTTTGAAATGAAAGAAAAGAATCGTGTTTGAGAAAGTGTTTATTTATCAAAAAGAAAGAGGAGAACCAAAGACAAGAAATTGCATCTTATGTCTTTAGTCTCCCCTCTATAATGGCAAAAGTTTCTAAATAATATCAAGTCTGTCCATCATAAGTTTCCAAGAGTTTGGTAAATGTTGGGACTGACATGCTTTAAAGCATTAGTGTGTGAAGTCAAGTACCATACGTCCCTGAATGGTACCCGCTTCCATTTCGTCAAAGACATCCACTGCATCTGAAACAGGGCGCTTTTGAACGACAGGAACCACTAATCCTTCAGCGCCAAACTGGAAGGCTTCTTCCAAGTCCTTGCGAGTACCAACGAGGGAACCGATGACTTGGATACCATCTAAAACGGTTTTGACAATGCTGAGGTCCATCATTTCAGATGGCAATCCAACGGCAACTACCCGACCGCCAGCACGAACAGAATCAACAGCTTGGTTAAAGGCAACTTTAGAAACGGCTGTTACTACGGCAGAATGCGCACCGCCAGTTTTTTCTTGGATGAGGGCAGCGACATCTTCAACTTCATGGCCGTTGATGACGATATCAGCACCAACTTCTTTGGCCAAAGCTAGCTTATCATTGTTGATATCAACAGCGACAACATGGGCATTAAAGACTTTCTTGGCATATTGAACCGCTGGGTTACCCAATCCACCTGCTCCCAAAAGATAACTGTCCATTGGCCTGGCTGCAGCTGGGCTTCTTTGATGGCCTTGTAGGTGGTTACACCGGCACAAGTGATAGAAGAAGCTTGGGCAGGATCGAGTCCTTCAGGGACTTTGACAGCGTAGTCAGCTGTTACGATACATTGCTCTGCCATTCCACCATCAACAGAATAACCAGCGTTTTTACTGTACGGCAAAGGGTTTCGCGACCAGTTGTACAGTATTCACAAGCGCCGCAGCCTTCAAAGAACCAAGCGACACTGACGCGGTCTCCGACTTTGAGACTTTTTACATCTGGAGCGATTTCTTTGACAATACCAATACCTTCGTGTCCAAGAACCCGGCCCGGCACCTTGCCAAAGTCACCATGCGCGACGTGCAAATCCGTATGGCAGAACACCGCAGTATTCGATGTCAACGAGACTTCCCCTGTTTCAAGAGGACGAAGTTCCTTATTTTTCGATGAGTTGGACATTGGTTCCCTTCTGGATTTACAACAACTGCTTTCATAAGTAGTTTCCTCCTGTTATTTAGTTTTTGATTATGTTAATTATATCACAAACTCGAACAAACAGCAAACGCTTACAAATCTAAGCGTGAATTCACTCTAATATTCTGAAATAGCTGATAAGCTTCTATTTTTAAAGCTTTTGAGCATGATTGAGGTCGAGAGAAGACAAATAAGAAAAGACAAACTCTCAAACAGAGTTTGCCTAATTGTCTACTTTTATAAAAAAAGTTTGTTGAGCTCGTGGGCGATACCATCTTGGTCATTGGTCAAAGATAATTGCTGGTCGGCGTAGGGCAGCAGGTCAGTATTGGCATTTTTCATGGCATAGCCAGTGCCAGCAAAGGACAGCATCTCAGTATCATTTTGCTCATCGCCAAAGGCAATCAGATTTTTACGATCCACATTGAGAACATTAAGCAGGTACTGAAGGGCGAAGGCTTTGTTGACCCCTTTGGGAGCACACTCGAGAATGTTGAGCGGTCCGCCCCAAGAGTTGATGGCAAGTTCATGCTGGTAAAAAGCATTCATTTCCTCTGCCAGAGCATATTTGTCAGCTGCTCGTGTCTGCAGGAGAATGGCGTTAGGATTCTCCGTTACCAGATTGGCTTGAAACTGGTTTTCTGGTTTGAAAGCATCGATGCCAAAGAGCTTGGGATCAGCGATTTCTTCATTGGGATTGGTGATATAGAATTTATTGCGGTATTCGCCAGCAATGAAATCCGCTTCAATCTCATCCCTGCGCTTCACCATATCCAGCAGAAAGGATTTATCCAGCGTCAGCGATTTTTCAAAATCCCATTTCTTTTCTGGAATGTGAGTCAGAGAGCCATTGAAGTTGATCATGGGCGTATTGAGCTCTAATTCTTTATAATATTTCAAGGCCATACGGTAGGGCCGGCCTGTTGTGATAATAACCTTGTGGCCCTTTTGGGAAATTTTTTTGATGGTTTCTTTGGTGAAATCAGACAGATTGCTATTAGAGTCCAGCAAGGTTCCGTCCAAGTCCACAGCGATTACTTTTTTTGTCATGTGAGTCTCTTTTCAGTGATAATACAGACTATTATAACAGAATTCAGTGTAAATAACACGACTTATGTTATAATGGTGCTCTAATCAGTCACAATTATGGCACACCAAGGAGGAGCTTTTTTATGCGTAAACCAATCATGATTCATGCTCTTTTTCTGATGATTGCCTTTTTTATCTATATCCAATCTCTAAATGGCGGTCCGACCTATCTCATCTGGAATATGACCTTGGCCTTAATCAGCTATGATGCAGCTGTCTTGACACTTTTATTCAAGAAGCAGAAGTGGGCTTATCCTCTTCTTTTCCTCTTGTGGTTGCTTTTCTTCCCCAACACTTTCTATATGATTACAGATTTGATTCATATGACTTGGGTGACAGACGTTCTGAGTAAGCCTAGTGTTTTCCTGCTCTTTTTAGCTTTTGTTTCTAGTATTTTATTCGGGATTTTCTGTGGTATGGAGAGCTGGTATGTCATCAAGGAGCGTTGGAAGCTTAACTGGTATTTGGATCTATTGCTGACGGCAGCTCTGTCGGCTGTGTCCAGTCTGGCTATCTACATAGGACGTTACGATCGGCTCAATAGCTGGGATTTGTTGCTTCATCCTCAGCTGGTTCTGACAGAAACTCTTGCAAACTTTACAGCTGGATCGTCTGCCATTTTCATTCTTGGTTTTACCTTTTTGCAGTTTATGAGTTTGGTATTTCTGATGAGAGATAATAAAAATAAGCAAAAGCGAGACATTCATCTTGAAAAAGTGAATGTTTTTATTATAATTTAAATTATCGTTCGTAAATAAACAGAATTTAAATCTGTTTTTCTTTGTTATTGAACTAGATATTAGAAATTTTACTCAAAAGGAGATTTGTTGAAAAATGGATAAATTTTCAAAGCTGACTGAAAAGGGCACAGATGTCCGGACAGAGGTTTTGGCTGGTCTGACGACTTTCTTTTGCCATGTCCTACATTTTATTCGTCAATCCGGCTATGCTGGCTCAGACAGGCATGCCTAAGCAGGGTGTTTTCCTAGCTACGATTATCGGGGCTGTTGCAGGTACCTTGATGATGGCTTTCTTTGCCAATCTGCCTTATGCGCAGGCACCGGGCATGGGTCTGAATGCCTTTTTCACTTTTACGGTCGTCTTTGCCTTGGGCTACACATGGCAGGAAGCCTTGGCTATGGTCTTTATCTGCGGGATTATTTCGCTCATTATCACTCTGACCAAGGTGCGTAAGATGATCATTGAGTCAATTCCAGGCTCCTTGCGAGCAGCTATTTCAGCAGGGATCGGAGTCTTTCTGGCCTATGTAGGTATTAAAAATGCTGGCTTGCTCAAGTTTTCAATCGATCCGGGAAACTATACAGTAGCTGGCAAGGGAGCAGATAAAGCTGCAGCGGCTATTACGGCTAATTCAGCAGCAACTCCAGGTCTGGTAGACTTTAACAATCCAGCGGTCCTAGTAGCCCTGGTTGGTTTGGCCATCACAATCTTCTTTATCGTGAAAAATATCAAGGGTGGTGTTATCCTATCCATCCTAGTAACGACAGTGGTAGCTATTCTGGTTGGCTTGGTTGATTTGTCATCTATTGATTTTGGGCAGAATAACATTGGTACTGCTGTTAATGAACTGGGGCAGATTTTTGGGGTGGCAGTAGGTCCGAAAGGTCTGGGTGCCCTTTTAGCAGATTCAGCTCGCTGGCCCCAGACATGTATGGCTATTCTGGCTTTCTCCTTGACAGATATTTTTGATACCATTGGTACCTTGATTGGGACAGGTGAAAAGGTCGGGATTGTGGCGACTTCTGGGGAAAACCATGAATCAGAAGGTCTGGATAAGGCTCTTTACTCGGACCTCATTGGAACCTCTATTGGCGCCATTGCTGGAACCTCTAACGTGACGACTTATGTGGAGTCTGCAGCTGGTATCGGAGCTGGAGGCCGAACAGGTCTGACAGCCTTGGTCGTAGCCATCTGCTTTGCGGTGTCAAGCTTCTTTAGCCCACTCTTGGCTATTGTTCCTAATGCTGCAACTGCACCGATTCTCATTATCGTGGGGATTATGATGCTGGCTAGTCTGAAAAACATCCATTGGGATGATATGGCAGAAGCCATTCCAGCTTTCTTTACTTCTATTTTTATGGGATTTGCCTATTCTATCACTCACGGGATAGCAGCTGGATTTATCACCTACACCTTGGTTAAAGTCTTCAAAAGGTCAAGCCAAGGATGTGCATTCTATGATTTGGATTTTTGGATCTTCTCTTTATTTTGAATTTCGTAAATCTGGCTTTTAAATTAGGTCTAAACATTGCTGGATTTCCTTGTGTCTGAGTGAAGTTTTGGATAGCTTATATTTTCAGTATAAAAATCGGCTTTTGGTAGCTGATTTTTCTTTTTGAAAATTAAGCAGATTTTTCTGGTATAATAAGAGAATGTTTAGTCATAATGAGGAAGAATTAATCCAGTGGGGGCAACGTCTGGGCAAATTGCTTCAGGCAGGGGACGTACTGGTTTTAACGGGAGATTTAGGAGCAGGGAAGACAACCTTTACTAAGGGTCTGGCTCTAGGTTTAGGCATCAGTCAAATGATTAAAAGTCCCTACCTATACCATTGTTCGAATACGAGGGCGCTTGCCGCTCTATCATCTGGATGTTCTACCGCATTGGAGACGATCCAGATTCCATTGATTTGGATGACTTTCTCTTCGGGGAGGTGTGACGGTCATTGAATGGGGAGAGCTGATGGGAGAAAAATCTGCCTGAAGACTATCTCAAATTAAGCCTCTTGAAAAAGGAAGACGGGCGTGAATTGGTTTTTTGAAGCCAAAGGAACACGAGCCCAAGAGTTGCTTGAGGAACTGCAGAATGACTGAATATGAATTATGCTTGCGTGAAGCGGAAAAACAGATGCTGCTGAGCTGATTGCCTTCCTCAATCAGGTCGGGTCTGAGTCAGATTATATGACGCTGGATGAGGCTGGAATCTTGATGAATCAAGAGGAGATGGCTTTCATTCATTGAGCATCAGGCTGCTTCTAGTAATCAGCTTTATCTGTTGGCTCTTTTAAATGGTGAGATTGCTGGTCTTATCAGCATCACAGCTGATTTCATGAGCGAATTCGCCATATTGGTCAAGTCTTTGTCGTGGTGAAGAAAAACTTTCTGGAACCAAGGACTGGGACGCATATTGCTGGAAGAGGCACTGACTTGGGCAGAAGATTCTCAAGTTATTCGACGTTTGGAATTGAGCGTTCAGGTTAGAAATGAACGAGCAGTTCACCTCTATAAAGATTTAGGATTTGAAATTGAAGGCTTACAAAAAAGAGGAGCCTATTTAAAAGAAGGGAAATTTCTTGATGTTTACCTGATGGGTAAACTGATAGACTAAAAAAGATATGTTTAAAAAGATTATAATGATGTTTCTCAGTCTCCTTGTCGTAACGACAGCTGGTATTGGTACTTATGCATGGACGATTTATGGTCAGTCAACAGATGAACTGTCCAAGACTTATAAGGGTTTGGGAAATGAGACAGATGTTATTTCTGCAACTAAGCCCATGACTATCTTGCTGATGGGAGTGGATACAGGGAGCGGTTCCCGCGAGGATACTTGGGTCGGGAACAGCGATACCATGATTCTCCTGAGTGTCAATCCAAAGACTAAGAAAACAGTCATGATGAGTCTGGAACGTGATATTTTAACTCAGATTGACGAAAATGGTCAGACAGTTGAAGCTAAGCTGAATGCAGCCTATGCGAATGGCGGAGCAGAGTTAGCTATTTCGACTATTGAGGGCTTGATGAATATCCACATCGACCGCTATGTGATGATCAATATGCAGGGCTTGGTTCAGCTAGTAGACGCAGTAGGCGGTATTGAGGTTAATAATACCTTTGACTTCCCAATTTCTATTGAGGATAATGAGCCTGAGTATACTGCCAAGGTTGAGCCAGGCAAGCAAACCATCAATGGTGATCAGGCACTGGTCTATGCTCGCATGCGCTATCAGGATCCAGAGGGTGACTATGGCCGCCAAAAGCGTCAACGTGAAGTAATTAAGAAAGTGGTTGAAAAAGTTCTCAGTCTCAACAGTGTCAGCCATTATCAGGCTATTTTAAAAGCTGTCAGCAGCAACATGCAGACCAATATCGCGCTTGATTCAAAAAGCATTCCTCAACTGCTAGGCTATCAGGATGCCTTTAAGAACATCAAGTCCGAGCAACTACGTGGAGAAGATGCGACCTTGCCTGATGGTGGAAGCTATCAGCTGGTGACGTCGGAGCATCTGCTGAGCATGCAGAATCTAATCCGCAAGTCTCTAGGCTTGGACACAGTTAAGAGTCTGAAGACCAATGCTGTTCTCTATGAAGATATTATGGGCGGCAACAGTCTAAGAAGCAGCAATAGCAGTAGTACATCTAGTAGCACAGAAAGCTATAGCAGTTACCAGAATTCTTATAGTCAGCCTACTTATAATAATGGTTATGAGAATTATTCTTATCCGACGACAGATACAACAGTTGGAACTACGAATACGACTCCGGTTGCTCCAGCAGCTTCCTCTGCCCCAGCTACAGATGTCAGTGTCAGCACCCCACAAAGTCAGCCAGTAGTCAATGCGACTACAGAGTAAAAAGGTTAAATATAAAAAGAGGCCGGGACAAAATGTCTCGGTCTCTTTTGGTTATGGCAGGAAGCCCTTAACGCGATGGCTGATTGGAATTTTTGTTCCCTATCATCCATCTTTTCTCTATCACGACTCGTACTTTTCCCAGATGTCTTTGACTTGCTGGATCTGCACTTGAGCTTGGTTTTCAAGGACTTTATATTTATAAGTAAGATCTTGAGCGATGTCTTTGACTTGCTCTTTTTGCTCTTGAATGATGGCAATATTTCGTTGGATATTGGCTAGACTGTCCTTAACTTTGTCTAGGCTATCTGTTGTTTCAATGATTTCTTCTTGAATTTTTTGACGGTTTTCAACCAGCTTGTAACTGGCTGCAGCGGCACCGATAAATAGGAAAATATTTGACAGTTTCATATTCCCTCCTTAAGCTTGCGCAATCTTCTCAGCTAATTCGGCCAGAGATGGAAAGTCTGGTTCGTGGGCTGCGAAAGTAATCTTGAGGTCATCTGCATCACTGTAGCGCGGTACCAAATGCACATGGGTATGAAAGACAGTTTGTCCAGCAATTTCTTCGTTGTTGTTGATGATATTCATACCAGCTGCACCTGTGGCTTTCATGACCTTTCGAGCAATGTCAGGTACGCGAGCGAAGAGCTGACTGGTGCTGTCGGCATCCATATCCAGCACATTTCGGAAATGCTCTTTAGGGACAACCAAGGTATGACCTGGTGTTACCTGGGAAATATCCAGAAAAGCAAGGACTTTCTCGTCTTCATAGACTTTAGAAGAAGGGATTTCTCCGGCAATAATTTTACAAAAAATACAATCAGCCATAAATGGTACCTCTATTCGCTAGATTTTTGTTATAATATAAGAACCATTATACCAGAATTCGGAGAAAATATGTTAGAAATCAAAGAGCTTACGGGCGGCTATGTTAATATCCCGGTTTTAAAGGATGTCAGCTTTGAAGTGGGCAATGGCCAGCTGGTTGGTCTGATTGGTCTCAACGGTGCGGGCAAGTCCACGACTATCAATGAGATTATCGGTCTTTTGACCCCTTATAAGGGGCAGATTCAGATTGATGGACTGGAGCTGCGGACTAATCCCAGTGATTACCGCAAGAAAATCGGTTTTATTCCGGAAACGCCCAGTCTCTACGAAGAATTAACCCTGCGCGAGCACATTGAAACGGTAGCTATGGCATACGACATTGAGCAGGAAACAGCTTTTAAACGCGTGGATAAGCTACTGGAAATGTTCCGACTCAAGGAAAAACTGGATTGGTTCCCTGTTCACTTTTCAAAGGGGATGAAGCAAAAAGTGATGATTATCTGTGCTTTTGTAGTTGATCCCAGCCTTTTTATTGTAGATGAGCCTTTTCTGGGTCTGGATCCGGTAGCGATTGCAGACCTTATCCAGCTCTTGGATGATGAGAAGAAGAAGGGCAAGTCCATTCTGATGAGCACCCATGTTCTGGACTCTGCTGAGAAGATGTGCGATAGTTTTGTAATCTTGCACAAGGGTCAAGTACGTGCCAAGGGCAGCTTGACTGAGTTGCGGGCTCAATTTCAAATGCCGGATGCTAGTCTGAATGACATCTATCTAGCCCTGACAGAAGAGGCAGTGCTATGAAAGAATTATTTGCCAAACGAAAGCAGGATTTTCGTCAGCAGTGCCTGAAGTACCTGCGTTATGTTTTTAATGATCATTTCGTGCTCTTTCTTCTGATTTTTATGGGATTTTTAGGTGTTCAGTACAGTCAGCTTTTGCGGCATTTTCCGACCAATCACCTCCCCATTATTGCTAGTCTGGTTATTCTATCGCTCTTTATCCTGCCTTTTGGACGGATTGCGACCTATCTGGAAAAGCCGGATGCTCTTTTTCTCTTGGTCAGAGAAGCAGAAGTCAGGGTTTTTATCAAGGCTCAGATTCTACGTTCCTATCTCTTGTACGCAGTCTTACAGACTGGGCTATTGCTACTGTTAGCCCCGCTTTTTCTGGCTCTGGGATTGCCTGTTTGGGGCTTCGTGCTCTACTGTCTCCTTATGCTAGTCTTGAAATGGTTTTTGTTTCAGGCTAAGGCCAAGAAGTTCTTTACTGAAATGGCATAGATTGGCAAGCGCTGGTGGCTTATGAAGCAGCCCGAAAGCAGACGATTCTGCGCTTCTTTGCTCTCTTTACCAATGTTAAAGGCATTTCAAACAGTGTCAAGCGCCGGGCCTATCTGGATGGTTTGACGAGACTTGTGGGCAAGCAGCATAACAAGACCTGGCAGAATCTCTTTTTGCGTTCTTACTTGCGAAATGGAGACTTCTTTGCTCTGACCTTAAGACTGCTCTTTTTGGCTCTTTTGGCCTTGGTTTTTGTCAGTCAAGCTTGGATTGCTGCAGCTTTTGCGGTCTTGTTCAATTACCTCTTGCTCTTCCAGCTGACAGCCTTGTACGAAGCTTTTGATTATCAGTTTTTGACCCAGCTTTTTCCGATAGAAAGAGGGGAAAAGCTGAAGGGAGCAAGACAAATTATCACATCTATTGGCAGCAGCGTTCTCTTGGCTGAAGTGATGACTGCTTTGCTATTTCTTCAAGACAAGACAGCAGTGCTGGCCATGCTGGGAGCGACTGCCCTACTCTATCTGTTCTATCTGCCGTTTAAGTTACGGAGATTGGTTGACTAAAAGAGGTAAAATTAGTAAAATGATAAAGAAACTTTTTACGGAGGGGAAATATGGACTTGGTTGATAACGAGCTGACCCTGACACCGATAGCTGGTAAGAGCGGAAAGGCCTATATGGGGACTTATCCGGACGGGGGGCGCGTTTTCGTCAAGATGAATACAACCCCTATCTTAGCAGGCTTAGCTCGAGAACAAATCGCACCGCAGCTTTTGTGGAGCCGCCGGATGCCGGACGGCAACGTTATGAGCGGACAGGAATGGCTTTCAGGCACTATTCTGACCCCAAATGATATGTCCAAAAAGCAAGTAATCAATATTTTGACACGGCTGCATCGCTCGCGCCCATTGATGACGCAGCTGACCAAGCTGGGCTATACTTTGGAAACGCCAACTGATTTGCTGAATGCTTGGCTCAATCAAGTGCCGCTTGCTTTGAGAAATAATCAATATCTTCAATCTGTTATCCGCGACCTACGCCAGACTGTGCCGGCCTTTCGTGAGGATTATGCGACCATTGTTCACGGAGATGTGCGCCACAGCAACTGGGTAGAGACCGACAGCGGGCTTATTTACTTAGTGGATTGGGATTCTGTGCGCCTGACAGACAGGATGATGGATGTAGCTCATATTCTGAGCCATTATGTGCCTGATTCAGGCTGGCAAGAGTGGCTGAGTGCTTATGGCTATAAGTATAATCAGACTGTTTTCAATAAGCTATACTGGTTTGGTCAGTATTCTTATCTGATGCAGATTGCCAAATACTACGAAAACAATGATTTAGAAAATGTGAACCGGGAGATTTACGCATTACGAAACTTCCGTTCTAAATACGGAAGAGGACAATGAGAGTAAGGAATCGTAAGGGAGCGACGGAACTGCTGGAGGCGCATCCCCAGTATGTGATTTTGAATCCGGCAGACGCCAAGGGCAGATGGCAGGAGATTTTTGGCAATGATCACCCCATTCATGTAGAGGTTGGCAGTGGCAAAGGAGCTTTTGTGTCCGGTATGGCCAAGGCCAATCCTGAGATTAACTACATCGGGATTGATATTCAAAAATCGGTTCTCAGCTATGCCTTAGACAAGGTGCTGGCAACAGATGTGCCCAATATCAAGTTATTATGGGTGGACGGTTCGGATCTGACTGATTATTTTGAAGAGGGCGAGATTGACCGCCTCTATCTGAACTTCTCAGATCCTTGGCCCAAGAAACGCCATGAAAAGCGCCGTCTGACCTATCAGTCCTTTCTGGCGACCTATCAGCAGATTTTGCCGGAAAATGGAGAAATCCACTTCAAAACGGACAACCGCGGTCTTTTTGAGTATAGCCTAGTAAGCTTTTCTCAGTATGGTATGAAGTTAAAGGGCGTGTGGTTAGATTTGCATGCTAGCGACTTTGAAGACAATGTCCTGACTGAGTATGAGCAGAAATTTGCTAACAAAGGACAAGTTATCTATCGGGTGGAAGCAGCGTTTGAATAAGAAAGAGTCTTCGAGGAAATGCTCCTTGAAGACTTTATTAGTAGGAAAGAATTTTGCTTAAAAATAAGATCGTTTTAAGTGGAATTCCGTCTTAACAAGCTTGCATGGCACATTTCCCTTGCATTCCGGGACTTGTCGTGCTATAATACTAGTAATGAATAAGGAAAGAGAGGCGAGGAAGTATCTTCGCCTCTTATCTGTGAGGAGGTGTCGTCATATCGCAACGATTGTTGAATTGGTGAGGGAGGTTATTGAACCAGCTATTTTGGCCCCCTATGAATTAGTTGATATTGAGTACGGAAAGATGGGCGGAGACTACGTTCTCAGTGTCTTTGTAGATAAGCCTGAGGGCATTACGGTCAATGATACAGCGGATTTGACGGATATTATCAGTCCGCTCTTGGATCAAATCAAGCCAGATCCTTTCCCAGAACAGTATTTTCTGGAAGTGACCAGTCCTGGCTTGGAGCGTCCGCTCAAGACCAAGGAACAGCTATCCGATGAAGTCGGCAGTTATATCCATGTCAGTCTCTATAAGGCTGTTGACAAGCAGAAAGTCTTTGAAGGCACCTTGCTGAGTTTTGAAGAGGATGTTCTGCACATGGAATATCTGGACAAGACTCGCAGAAAAGAAGTCGAAATTCCCTACAGTCTGGTTTCCAAAGCCAGATTAGCCGTTAAGTTTTAGCCGCAGAAGCAATATAGAAAAGAAAGGAACACTTTTGTTTCGGCAAAAGTCACATGAAAATGAGTAAAGAAATGCTAGAGGCCTTCCGCATTTTGGAAGAAGACAAAGGAATCAAGAAAGAAGATATCATTGACGCAGTGACTGAGTCACTCCGCTCAGCCTATCGTCGCCGCTATGGTCAGGCTGACAGCGCAGCCATTGAGTTTGACGAAAAGTCAGGAGATTTCCGTGTCTATACTGTTCGCGAAGTCGTGGACGAGGTCTTTGACAGCCGTTTGGAAATCAGTCTCAAAGATGCCTTGACTATCAGTTCAGCCTATGAGTTGGGAGATAAGATCAAAGTTTGAAGAAGCGCCAGCTGAATTTGGCCGCGTAGCTGCTCAGTCTGCCAAGCAAACCATCATGGAAAAGATGCGCAAGCAGACCCGAGCAATTACCTACAATACCTATAAAGAGCATGAAAATGAAATCATGTCAGGAACTGTGGAGCGCTTTGACAATCGCTTTATCTATGTCAATCTTGGCAGCATTGAAGCACAATTATCGAAACAAGACCAGATTCCTGGTGAGGTTTTTGCCTCTCATGACCGCATCGAAGTCTTTGTTTACAAGGTAGAAGACAATCCTCGCGGTGTCAATGTCTTTGTCAGTCGCAGCCATCCAGAAATGATCAAGCGCTTGATGGAGCAAGAAATCCCAGAAGTCTATGACGGAACTGTGGAAATCATGAGCGTGTCACGGGAAGCAGGCGATCGGACCAAGGTAGCGGTTCGCAGCCACAACCCTAATGTGGATGCCATTGGAACAATCGTCGGACGCGGTGGAGCCAATATCAAGAAAATTACGAGCAAGTTCCATCCTGCCAAATACGATCCCAAGAGTGGCCGTATGGTACCGACTGAAGAAAATATCGACGTCATCGAGTGGGTAGCAGATCCAGCTGAATTTATCTACAACGCTATTGCTCCTGCAGAGGTTGACCAAGTTATCTTTAATGAAGAAGATAACAAGCGGGCCTTGGTTGTCGTACCGGACAACAAGCTTTCTCTGGCTATCGGCCGTCGCGGACAGAACGTACGCTTGGCAGCTCATTTGACAGGCTTTAGAATCGATATCAAGTCTGCCACAGAGTTTGAAGAAATGGAAGCAGCCAATGAACTGGGCGGATTTGCTCAGGAAGCTGAAGAAATTCTTGGGGATGCAGCTGTCTTAGAGACAGAAGTTTCAGCAGCAGAAGCAACGGACTTTGACGCAGCTGCAGAGGAAACTGTACTAGAAACAGCTGGTTTAGAAAGCGAAGCTGAAGAACTAGACTAAGGGGGCTGGAATGGCAAAAACAAGAAAAATCCCTTTAAGAAAATCAGTGGTGTCCAACGAAGTGATTGACAAGCGTGATTTGCTGCGGATTGTCAAGAACAAGGAAGGTCAAGTCTTTATCGATCCGACAGGAAAGGCCAATGGCCGTGGAGCTTATATCAAGTTGGACAATCAAGAAGCCCTTCAAGCTAAGAAGAAGCGGGTTTTTAACCGCAGCTTTAGTATGGAAGTGGACGAGGCTTTCTATGATGAGTTAATCGCTTATGTCGATCATAAGGTCAAAAGAAGAGAGTTAGGTCTTGAATAAAGAGAAACTTGCAAATTTGCTGGGACTGGCTCAGCGGGCTGGCCGCATCATTTCTGGTGAGGAGCTGACCGTCAAAGCTATCCAGGAGGGAAAAGCACATCTGGTCTTTTTGGCCCAGGATGCAGCTCCTAATCTCAGCAAGAAAATCACTGATAAAAGTCGTTACTACCAAGTAGAAGTATCAACCGTGTTTTCAACACTGGAATTAAGCTCTGCCATTGGCAAGGCCAGAAAAGTGCTCGCCGTGACAGATGCTGGTTTTACAAAGAAAATGAGGTCTCTTATGTAATAGAAGAGGAGGACAAGATTTGTCTAAAGTAAGATTGTATGAAATCGCCAAAGAACTGGGAAAAGAAAGCAAGGAGGTAGTGGCTCGTGCTAAGGAGCTGGGACTCGATGTCAAGAGTCATTCATCCAGCGTAGAAGCTGACGCTGGTGAGCGAATCAAATCCAGCTTCAAGAAAGCAGCCGCTCCTCAAGCCACTGCAGAAAAGCCTGCAGCAGCTCAGCCATCACCGCAAAAAACTCCTGCCAAAGAGGTTGCGCCAGTCAAGGCAGAACTGACAGAAGCAAAAGTAGCTGCTAAGCCAGAAGCGAAAGCAGAAACAGCGGCGCCAGTCAAGCGCCCACAAAGCCGGAACTTTAAGGCAGAGCGTGAAGCGAGAGCCAAGGAAGAGGCAGAGCGTCGTAAGCAGCAAGGCAACCGCAAACCGCAAAACAAAGAGCAAGGCAAGCGCGACGATCGCGATAATCGAAATAAGAATCGCGGAAACCGCAACGACCGAGATAGGGGCAATCGTCCAAATGACCGTCGTGATAATCGTAGTCAAGATGGCCGCCGCAATGGTCAGAATCATCAAGGATTTAACGGTCAAAACCGCCAACAGCCTCAAGGACCGAAGATTGACTTTAAGGCCCGGGCAGCAGCTTTGAAAGCAGAGCAGAATGCTGAATACGCTCGCTCCAGCGAGGAACGCTTTAAGCAAGCACAAGAAGCTAAAGAAGTTATGGAACGGCAAAATCGCCGCAAGGAGCAGCCTAAGGCAGAAGCAAGTGCACCAGTTCAGCCTGCACCAGCTCCATCTGCTCCAGCAGCGAATCCAAGCCCAGCGCCAGCCGCTGTGGATACGCGTCGTAAGAAGCAAGCTCGACCAGATAAGAAGCGCGATGATTTTGATCGCGAAGAAGAAGGTCCAAGAAAACAACAAAAGAATCGAAGCAGTCAAAATCAAGTGAGAAATCAAAGAAATAGTAATTGGAATAAAAACAAGAAAAATAAAAAAGGAAAGGGCAACAATAATCAGGCACCAAAACCTGTTACAGAACGTAAGTTCCATGAGTTGCCAACTGAATTTGAATATACAGACGGAATGACCGTTGCAGAAATTGCAAAACGGATCAAGCGCGAGCCAGCTGAAATTGTTAAGAAGCTCTTTATGATGGGCGTGATGGCAACGCAAAACCAATCTCTTGACGGCGATACTATTGAGCTCCTCATGGTGGACTACGGTATAGAAGCTAAGAAGAAGGTGGAAGTTGACACAGCTGACATTGAGCGCTTCTTCGTAGAAGAAGGTTATATCAACCAAGATGCCTTGGTAGAGCGTCCGCCAGTTGTAACCATCATGGGACACGTTGACCATGGTAAAACAACCCTCTTGGATACCTTGCGTAACTCTCGCGTAGCTACAGGTGAAGCAGGTGGTATTACTCAGCACATCGGTGCTTACCAGATCGAGGAAAGCGGTAAGAAGATTACTTTCTTGGATACGCCTGGACACGCGGCCTTTACTTCTATGCGGGCCCGCGGTGCCTCTGTTACGGATATCACTATCCTGGTGGTAGCGGCTGATGACGGTGTTATGCCGCAAACGATCGAAGCTATCAACCACTCCAAGGCGGCTGATGTCCCAATCATTGTAGCCATCAACAAGATTGATAAGCCAGGAGCGAATCCTGAGCGCGTGATTGGTGAATTGGCTGAGCATGGTGTCATGTCAACAGCTTGGGGTGGAGATTCTGAATTTGTCGAAATCTCTGCGAAATTCAATCAAAATATCGACAGCTTGCTGGAAACAGTCCTCTTGGTGGCTGAAATTCAAGAGCTCAAAGCAGATCCCTACTGTTCGAGCGATTGGTACAGTCATTGAAGCCCGTCTGGATAAAGGAAAAGGTGCTGTCGCAACCCTTCTGGTTCAGCAGGGAACTCTGAATGTGCAGGATCCAATCGTTGTTGGTAATACTTTCGGTCGGGTTCGGGCTATGACCAACGACTTGGGCCGTCGCGTTAAGGTGGCTAGGACCATCTACACCGGTTTCTATCACTGGTCTCAATGAAACTCCGATGGCTGGTGACCACTTTGCGGTCTATGAAGATGAAAAAGCTGCGCGTGCAGCCGGTGAAGAACGTGCCAAACGTGCCCTTCTCAAACAGCGTCAAGCTACTCACCGCGTTAGTCTGGAAAATCTCTTTGATACCCTCAAAGCTGGTGAAGTTAAGTCTGTCAATGTTATCATCAAGGCTGATGTGCAAGGTTCTGTAGAAGCCCTGTCTGCTTCTCTGCAGAAGATTGAAGTGGAAGGCGTTAAGATTACCATCGTTCACTCAGCGGTTGGTGCTATCAATGAATCTGACGTAACACTGGCAGAAGCTTCAAATGCCTTCATCATCGGATTTAACGTGCGTCCTACATCTCAAGCTCGCCAGCAGGCAGAAGCTGATGATGTCGAAATCCGTCTCCACAGCATTATCTACAAGGTTATCGAAGAAATGGAAGATGCCATGAAGGGAATGCTGGACCCAGAATACGAAGAAAAAATCATCGGGGAAGCTCTTATCCGCGAGACCTTCAAGGTTTCCAAGGTTGGTACTATCGGTGGATTTATGGTTATCAATGGTAAAGTTACCCGTGATTCCAAGGTTCGTGTTATCCGTGACGGCGTCGTGATTTACGATGGGGAGCTTGCCAGCCTCAAGCACTTCAAGGATGATGTTAAGGAAGTTACTAACGGCCGCGAAGGTGGACTCATGATTGATGGCTACAATGACATCCAAGTAGATGACACGATTGAAGCCTACATCATGGAAGAAATTAAGAAATAAGATAAGAAGTCCGTTAAAAACTCGCAGTGAAATCATATTTGGTGGAAGTTGATACTTCTGGTTCCACATCTTTTTCACAAAGAGTTTAGATCGAATTTCATTCATTAAAACTAAAATATAAGCTAGGCCTAGCCTAGCTTATATTGCAGAAGAGAAAAATTAGAAAGGAAATCTCATGGCAAACAATTCTCGTACAGACCGTGTGGGTATGGAAATCAAGCGCGAAGTCAATGAAATCTTGCAGAAGAAAGTTCGTGACCCGAGGGTGCAGGGAGTGACCATTACCGATGTCCAAATGTTGGGCGACCTATCCATGGCCAAGGTCTACTACACGATTATGAGTAATCTGGCCTCTGATAATCAAAAAGCTCAGACCGGTCTGGAAAAAGCAACCGGTACCATCAAGCGAGAACTGGGTCACAATCTGAAAATGTACAAGATTCCAGATTTGACCTTTGTCAAGGATGAATCTATCGAGTATGGTAATAAAAATCGACCAGATGCTGCGCGATTTAGATAAAAATAAAGCAGAAACTCAGCTGTCATGGCTGGGTTTTCTATTTTTTAACTTAATATAACAATTTTTGCAAAAATAGGTATATACCATTTACAAATAAAAAAAGAAAGAGTTATAATATAGTCAAGAAAACTCAGAGATTCAAAAAGCGGGGAGTTAGAAAGCAGCTATAGAAAGATGCTAGCTCTATCACAGACTTCCACTTTGAATGGCCGAGAATACAGCATTCAAGAACAAGGGAGGCAGTCTTATGCCTACATATATTAAAGCAGATCAATTTTTCTATCCTCAGGGAATCCGTCAGGGCGGTTATTTAGAGCTGATTGACGGCAAGTTTGGCAAGCTGGTGCAGTCTGTCCCACAGGATGCAGAAGTCATAGACTACAGTGGCTACTCAATTGCACCAGGTCTGGTGGATACTCACATTCACGGCTTCGGCGGTGTTGATGTGATGGATAATAACATCGAAGGAACTCTTCATACCATGAGTGAGGGTCTCTTGACTACCGGTGTGACCAGCTTTTTACCAACAACGCTGACTTCGTCCTATGAGCGGCTCTTAGCAGTCACTGAAAATATCGGTGCACGCTATCAAGAAGCCAGTGGGGCCAAGATTCGCGGTCTCTATTTTGAAGGGCCTTACTTCACCGAAAAGTACAAGGGCGCTCAAAATCCGGCCTATATGAAAGATCCTAGCATGAATGAGTTTCGTGCTTGGCAGAAGGCCGCAAATGGCTTGCTCAATAAAATTGCTCTCGCGCCAGAACGTGATGGCGTTGAGGAATTTGTCCGCACGCTGACTGATGAAGGCGTGACCGTTGCTCTGGGGCACTCTAACGCAACCTATGATGAAGCCAAAACTGCGGTCGAAGCAGGTGCCAGTGTCTGGGTTCATGCTTACAATGGTATGCGGGGCTTGACCCACCGGGAGCTGGGCATGGTTGGTGCCATGTATGAGCTGCCCCACACCTATGCGGAACTGATTTGTGACGGGCATCATGTGGACCCTAAGGCCTGTGACATCTTGCTCAAGCAGAAGGGACATGAAAATATTGCCCTCATTACTGACTGTATGACCGCTGGAGGTCTTGAAGATGGTGACTACATGCTGGGAGAATTTCCAGTGGTTGTGGCGGAAGGAACCGCTCGGCTCAAGTCAACGGGCAATCTAGCTGGCTCTATCCTCAAACTCAAGGACGGATTGAAAAATGTGGTCAAATGGGGCATTGCCAATCCTCATCAGGCAGTCATGATGGCTAGCCTGATTCCAGCAAAATCAGTCCATATTGATGATGTCTGCGGACAGATCAAGGAAGGCTACGATGCTGACTTTATCGTTTTAGATAAAGATTTAGAGCTGGTAGCTACTTATCTTGATGGTCAAGAACGATTCCATGTATGAGAACCGCAGGTATTTTAAATTAGTCTCCTTATATTTTTCAGAAAGAGCAGGGAAACCTGTTCTTTTTGCTTGTCAAGCTATTTGATAGCCTTCGTCTAGATTTGAATTGCGTTTCCTAGGCGTGATATAATGAGACTATAATACAAACAGGAGTAGGCTATGAAACGAATTGATGCGAAATTTTTGATAATGGGACTTGTTTTGCTGCTGGCGGGACTGATCTTTGGACGAATCTTAATCCTTGTCGCAGGAGTAGCTTTCATTATCTATAGCTTTTTCAGTAAAGGCATGGAGCCGACCAAGGAAAAATATCTTCAAACCCAAAGCCAATACTGAAGAAAAAGGAAAAGAAGTGAGCAGTTCTGCTCTTGTGATCACTGTAGCAGCTGCCTTGCTGGAGGCAGTAGATGGAACTTGTAAAGGAGACATGAGATGAGAGAATATCTTTTGAACAATGGTGTTGGCATTCCGGTGCTGGGCTTCGGTACTTGGAAGGCTCAGGATGGCGAAGAAGCCTATCAAGCAACATTAGCCGCTATCAAGGCAGGCTATCGGCACATTGATACGGCAGCTATCTATAAGAACGAAGAGAGTGTCGGACGGGCAATCAAGGACAGCGGCATCCCGCGGGAGGAGCTCTTCATCACGACCAAGCTTTGGAATGACATTCATACTTATGAGGAGGCTCAAGAGGCTTTTGCTGCCTCAATGGAGCGGTTGGGACTGGACTATCTAGACCTCTACCTCATCCACTGGCCGAATCCCAAACCCCTGAGGGAAAACGATGCTTGGAAAAAGCGCAATGCCGAAGTCTGGCGTGCCATGGAAGACCTTTATAATCTTGGAAAGATTCGAGCAATTGGCGTCAGCAATTTCCTGCCTCATCACTTAGAAGCCTTGCTTGAAACAGCTCGCATGACTCCAGCTGTCAATCAAATCCGGCTGGCTCCAGGTGTCTATCAGACAGAGGCAATCAACTTCTGCCGTGAGCACGAGATTTTACTGGAAGCTTGGGGACCATTTGGTCAAGGCGAGCTCTTCCAAAATCCAGCTGTACAGGCTGTGGCAGACAAATATGGCAAGACCATTGCTCAAGTCGCGCTAGCTTGGAGCTTGCAGGAAGGCTTCCTGCCTCTACCTAAGTCGGTCACTCCGAGCCGGATTGCCAGCAATCTGGACTGCTTTGGCATTGAGCTAGATGCTGCTGATTTGGAAGTACTCAAAAATGTCAGCGGTTTGGCTGGTGGCGCACCAAATCCGGATGGGATGGATTTTTAGGTGAAAACATAAATAGGAAATTGCTAGAAGTCAATGTCTAATTTATTTCATTTTATACACGAAAATGGTGTAGATAAAATTAATCTCTCAATTTATAGATTGAGAGATTTTTAAATTTACTGAGTTATTTTATGTAATGAATAAGAAACGAGTGAAAAAAATGGTATAATAAGAAATAATAGATTTTATAGTAAGGGTTGATTATATGAGAACAAGAGCAGACCAAATTAGATTTTCTGAATTAACTCGCGTACAGATTCCTGCAGTGCTACACCTAATTAGGATAGGATATACCTATTTGTCTCGTAAAAGCCAAGAAATTATTGAAAGGGATTCCGAAACGAATATTTTGGTATCTATTTTTAGAGAACAGTATCGTAAGTTGAATAATTATGCAACCGATATGGACTTTGAACGAGATTTAAATAATATCAAGCTAGAGCTGAATCAAAATGATTTGGGTCGAGCTTTCTATAATCGTATTCAAGGAGATGGTGGTGCGACCTATATTGATTGGAACAATCCGGGAGCGAATACTTTTCATGTAGCCATGGAAGTATCTTGTCAAAATGGCAATGATGAGTTTAGACCGGATGTGATGATTTTTATTAACGGATTGCCGCTATCTTATATTGAAGTGAAACAGCCCAATGCAATTAGAGATGGAAAAACTGGCATTCAATCCGAGCAGGATAGAACGAGATATCGCTTTGAAAATAAGAAATTTCGCCGTTTCAATAATATAACACAATTTATTTCGTTTTCAGATAATTCATATTACGTGAGTGGGCAAGGAGGACAAAAACAGGGGTCTTATTATTGTTCAAACGCCTTTTCTAAGACTAAATTCAATGCTTTTAAAGAAGAAAGAGAGGTTGATTTTCTTCATAGTTTCCAGACTCTGACTCAGGATGATATTGAATATGTTTTGGAAGATATGAATCAGCTACCACTTCAAACTCTTCCAGAGTTTGTAACAAATATGCAACCTGATACACCATGCAATTCGTTTTTGACTTCTCTATATCAAAAAGAACGCCTATTTTTTATGCTACGTTTTGGGCTTGCGTATGTTGAGGAAGAGGGTAAGGATGGACAACGCCAACTACAAAAGCATATAATGCGCTATCCACAGTATTTTGCTACCAGAGCTATCAAAGATATGATTTCAAAGAATATTAAAAAGGGTGTTATTTGGCATACTCAAGGCTCGGGTAAGACAGCTTTAGCTTATTTTTAATATTCGCTACTTAAAGAATTATTTTTTTCAAAACAAAGCATTATTCCAAAATTCTATTTTGTTGTTGATCGCCTAGATTTAGCTGACCAAGCTTATAGAGAGTTTGCTAAGCGCGGTTTACGGGTTAAACGTATCAATAAACCGAAAGAATTAAACCAGAAACATGATGGCTATGATGTAGCTGTTGTAAATATACAAAAATTTAAAGACAGCTCCGATTTGACTGATAGTTCTGGCTATGACCTTAACTGCCAAAATGTTTATTTTATTGATGAAGCTCATCGTTCTTATAATGAACGTGGATCCTACCTACCAAATCTTTATAACTCGGACAAGCGGGCCATTAAAATTGCTCTAACGGGAACGCCTTTGATTACGTACAAGAAAGACGGACGGACCAAAGAAAGTCATGCCACTACGCGAGATATTTTCGGAAATTACATCCATAAATATTACTATAACCAATCTATTGAAGATGGCTTTACTCTCCGACTGATGCGAGAAGATATTGAAACCTCGTATAAAGAGAATCTTCGTTCGATAAATGAAGAAATTCAACGTGGCGGGCTCTCTAAAGAGGATATCTTTGCTCATCGTAAGTATGTCTCACCTATGTTAGATTTTTATCTTAGAAGATTTCACTAGAGCAAGGAAGTTTATTTTTGATGATGATTCTATCGGAGGCATGATTGTTTGTGATTCATCCAAGCAGGCTCGTGAGCTAGAACGGCAGCTTGAGGAACGACGTCAAAATGGACAAACGAACCTAAGTTCAGCTCTCATTTTGCATGATGAAGGGGATAAGGACTATAAGAAAGAAAGGGTGGAAGCATTTAAGGAAGGCAAGATTGATTTGATTATTGTCTACTCTATGCTTCTAACTGGCTTTGATGCTCCCAGATTGAAACGTCTTTATTTAGGCCGTAAAATAAAAGCTCATAATCTCTTACAAACTTTGACTCGTGTTAATAGACCCTATAAAGATTATTTGTTCGGTTATGTAGTTGACTTTGCGGATATTTCCCAAGAATTTGATAAGACTAATCGAGCCTATCTTGAGGAACTTAATCATGAGTATGATATTACGGTCACTGGTGAAAATGAAGAAGATGTCTTTGGGTCTCTTTTTGTACCAGCTGATGAGATTAGTCGAGAATTGGAAAAATCAAATCTTATTTTGATGGATTACCCAATTGGAAATCGAGCGGCCTTTGCAATAGCTGTTGATGAAGTGAAGGACAGAAGAGAGTTGATTGAACTCAAAAAAGCTATAGAATCTGTGAAACAGTACTATAACATTGCAAGTCTCCTAGGCTACAAGGAGTTAATGGATCAAATTGATATCAAATTAATTTCGACTTTTTTGAACATCATCTCCAGAAGATTGATCAACCTTTCTGCTATGGAAAGACCCGATGACTTTTCTAGCCAGGCATTACTGAACCTTGCGATGTCAGAAACTAGTTTTTTTCTTTTGTAAAGATTGCAGAAGAGGAATTGCGATTAGCTGCTAATGACCTGGACGATTTACGTCGACGGGTCGCCAATGGACTTAATAACCATAAAGATAAAAAAAGATCCTGAATGGGTTCAACTTTTTGAAGAGTTCAAGCGAATTATGAAAAAAACATATGATCCATGAGGAAGAAGGATACACCATGGATGTTATTCTGCATACCAAAGAGGCTTATCATAAACTTTTTGGAGCAGTTGATGATTATCGAACTCGTATGAGACGTTTGACAATGAATTTTGATGGAGATGAGATGGCTGCTAGAAGCTATAAGCATGCAACGAACTCGTCCAAAGTAAGTGCTTTTCCTGCTGTTTATCATGTTATCAAGGGAGCTAAGATTCAGATTGATAGACTAGTTGGTCAAAATCAAGGCGTACTGGATAATGAGGCTTTTCTAAAAAGGATGATTAGTCAGGCAGCTCGTGAGGAAATGAAAAAAACAAAATTAAACAGTAGTTTGACCAGAGAATATTTTGAAAAACTTGTTGAATCGCTGTTTGAACAATATGAAGAGGAATACCAACATTAATGAATGAGAAATACAAAAATCTTGTCCAAGATTTAGTTGATGATTTAAAAGCTGTTTTTACACATGCTGGTTTAGGAGGAGAGGCTGGTGAATACAAGCTTCTTACCCAATCGTTCTTATATAAATTTTTTTAAATGATAAGTTTCTCTATGAGGCAAAGGCAGTAGATGCCAAGAATAATTATGAGGAACTTATTCAGATGAGCCATGATGATTATAGCTGGCTCTTGGAAGATATCGGCACTGCGACTGCTCAGCTCAAACCTGAGCAGTTCATTGAGACTTTGCATCGTAAGCAAAATGAAGATGATTTCCATGAGACTTTTGAAAATACTCTCAACCAGATCGCTATTGACAATAACGATATTTTCTCCGTTCATACCGACGGGGATACGGCTATTCGTCTCTTTGACGAGCGTTTGATTACAGATACCATCTCAGATAGCAGTAAGCGCAACGAGGTCGCAAAGTCTATCATCAATCTCCTAGCCCGTGTCAAGTTTGACGAAGATATCTTTTCACAAGGCTTTGACTTTTTCTCTACTCTTTTTGAGTACATGATTAAGGACTACAACAAAGACGGTGGTGGCAAGTACGCTGAGTACTACACACCTCACTCAGTTGCTAAGATTATCGCGGATATCCTAGTGGGGCATGACCAGCCGTCAAATGTGCGCATCTACGATCCCTCAGCTGGTTCGGGGACCTTACTCATGAATCTGGCTAGTCGTATCGGTGTGGATAAGACCACGGTCTATAGTCAGGATATCTCGCAGAAGTCCTCTAATCTTCTCCGTCTTAACTTGATCTTGAATGGTCTCCAACACTCCATCCATAATATCGTACAGGGAAATACCATCACTGCTAACCGCCATCCAGAAAAGATGGACTATATCGTGTCTAATCCTCCTTTCAAGCTGGACTTTTCAGAGTGGCGTGACCGTGTGGAGGCCTTGCCAGAGGCCAGTGAGCGATTCTTTGCAGGGGTGCCAAAGGTTCCAGCCAAGTCTAAGGACAAGATGGCTATTTATGAGCTCTTTGTTCAGCATATCATCTACTCCTTGAAGTCAGATGGTCAAGCAGCCGTTGTCTTGCCGACAGGTTTTATCACGGCCCAGTCTGGGATTGATAAGACTATCCGCCAACATTTGGTGGATAATCAAATGCTGGCAGGTGTCGTTTCCATGCCGTCCAATATCTTTGCGACGACAGGTACTAACGTATCCATCCTCTTTATCGATAAGAAAAATAAGGGCGATGTTGTCCTCATCGATGCCTCAAACCTCGGAACCAAGGTCAAGGAAGGCAAGAACCAAAAGACTGTGCTTTCTTCAGAGGAGGAGCAGAAGATCGTCGAGACCTTTATCAAGAAAAAAGCCGTCGAGGATTTTTCTGTCACTGTCTCTTATGAGGATATCAAGGAGAAAAACTACTCTCTTAGCGCAGGCCAATACTTTGACATCAAGATCGACTATGTGGACATCACAGCAGAAGAGTTTGAAGCCAAGATGACCGCCTTTCAAGATAAACTTTCAGATCTCTTTCAGCAATCGCATGTGTTGGAGCAGGAGATTGAAGAGCAAATAGAGGGATTGAAGTATGAGTAGAGTCGTCAAACTGGAAGAATTATGTTTACCTGACCAAATAGGAAAATATGGGATACCCGCAGTGGCAGAAGAATTCAGTGAAGATAAAGTAAGATATCTAAGAATTACTGACATAGATGATTTTGGGAATCTCCTCGAAGATGATAAAAATCAGTTTCGTCACCTGAAATTGAAAAGTATATTTTTGAAAGAAGGAGATATAGTTTTTGCTAGGACTGGTAATTCTACAGGTCGAACTTATTACCATGAAGAAAAAAATGGTAAATTAGCATTTGCAGGATTCTTAATAAAATTTTCTCTTGATAAGTCTAAAGTGAATCCTAAGTACCTAAAAATATTTCACAATTAGTAAACCTTATAAGCAATGGGTAGATAATTTATCAAATGGTAGTACAAGGGGAAATATAAATGCTAAAACATTTGCTGAATGCCCTATCATTCTTCCTTCTAGAGAACAACAAGATTATTTAGTTCGCGTTCTTTCTTCATTGGAAGAAAAATCCAAACCAACAACCAAATCAACCAAGAGTTGGAAGCCATGGCCAAGACTCTCTATGACTACTGGTTTTGTGCAGTTTGATTTTCCAGACCAGAATGGCAAACTCTACAAATCAAGTGGCGGCAAGATGGTCTATCACCCAGAACTCAAACGCGAAATCCCAGAGGGGTGGGAAGTGGAGAAGTTGGGGGATGTGGCAAAAATTTAAAAAAATGGTATTAACTATGAAAAAAGCTTCTAGTGGAAGTGAAAAAGTTAAAATCATTAATGTTAGAAATATCTCATCCTCAACAATATTTGTCAATCAAACAGATTTAGATGAAATATCTTTAGAGAATGATAAATCAACAAAATTTATTGTTAATGAGGGAATGATTTTTAATTACACGAAGTGGATTCAGGAGCTACACGATTAGTTTCAGAACTTGAAGCAAAAACCGTATATTCTGGATTTATTATTGCATCAGAAGTTAATGATTTGATTTTTTTAAAAAAATCTGATTTTTTTACTACTTAAAAAAATGTAGAAGAAGTATTAAAAAAATCAATCAGCGGGTACCATCATGAAAAAAATATTTCTCAATCAGTACTTATTGATATGGTTATTTCACTTCCTCCCCAAAATGTTCTGTTGAAATTTAATTCAATCATTGATAACTTACTTGAACAAATGAAAAATGTTCAAAGACAAAACCAAGAACTCACCCAACTTCGCGATTGGCTCTTGCCAATGCTGATGAATGGACAGGTGAAGGTATAAAATTAAGGAGATGATAAGATGGAAAAGCGATTAAGATTGTTTCATTTTTTTCAAGAGAAAGTGAAAATGTTAATGTAGTATCAGGGAAAATCTTCGAATCAAGCTCAATTGATTTTTAAAGAAGAATTCGATAAAATTATTGATGATTTAGACACACGAGTTCAAAAATGTATGGACGATAAATTTGCAAAAAAATTTTAGATTTAATCGAAGAACTTCTCAAATGGTTACAAACATTTCTGAGATATTTGTTAGTCATAATAAATTTAAGTCAAATTCAGATGATATTGCAAGTAAGTTTAAGGATGCAATAGGCAATCAATTCCATAATGATTTCTATCTAGTAGTACTAACCACTATGCTAAATGATAGTGAGGTACTTTTTATAGTAAAAATGGAGACTGGAACTGCTATACAAGTTACGGATGAAAAATACTTTAAAGACACTTGATAGAATCTTACCTGATAAAAAAATCTAGGCTTCAGAAAGCTACTGTAATATTCAAAGATAGAACTATTTCTTTTTAAAGAAGGAACAGAGCCAAGCAATTCAGAGAGAGAAAATATTCATTCAAGGGTATTAGATAGGACTGATGATAATATTTCTCGTTACTTCTTTAAAAAGTTTTTAGAAAGTACAAACGTCATTGATGATCCTGATTCAGCGGCAAAAGCAGCTATAGAAGCAATTGAAATAGTTTCAAAACCTTATCTAAAGTCTGATAACTCTTCTAACGATGTAAAAGAGATTACAAAGTTTTTTTATCTCAAAAACGTGAGACATCTTTTGATGGTTTAATTGGGGAAATTAGTACTTTACTTGATTTTGAAAAAGCTGGAACCGATATGGATTCTGAAAAACTAGCTCAAGAAGCATATCAAAATGCCAAAAAGAAATGGCACGGTTATATTTACATTTACAGCCGAGCTAAAAAAACACCACCAAGGACAGTGTATGTCTCAAAGGATAATAATAAAGAGTTAGAGATTAGAGTTTTTGATAGTTTATTGGAACAAGGAGATGTCGTATGGGAGGAGGAAGGGAATTATTCAATAATGAAGATAAATACAAATAGGATCACAATATTGAAGAGGTGATTATTATGTGTAACCAAATTTTTTTCTTGGATCAGCAATTATGATATGCAAGGGAGTTGGTTTAATTTTTAGAAAAGGAGAGAATATTTAAATATAATATTGAGTTTATAGTTTACAAAAAGAAGTTAGTAAATTTAAACATGATTTTTTTCATTACCCTTACCAGATAATATAAGTGTTAGATGTAATGATTTTTCCATTTGCTCACTTTCATACTCCTGAAAGTAAAAATAGTATTATTCTTACTATTGAACAAAACTTAGTTCCTGAAAAAAATAAAAGATATTCTTTTATTCAGAAAAGATTTTATTGAATTCGAAAAAGAATTTTTAAGAAAAATTGCAATAAAAAGAATTAAAAAAATAGAGATAATAAAATTGAGGTAGATATTTTTGAAGATGATTTTAGAATTATTTCTCCAATATTTTCTCAAGTAACAGAAGAATTAGAGATTCCTAAAATAGTTCTCTCTAAATCAGAATTTAATCATGTTAAGATATGTGCTTTGCCAAATGTGATTACTAATATTAACTACGAAGATTGTAAAAAAATATCATTAATTAATTTATTGAATTTGCTATCTGAACGAATGATTTCTGATAATGGAGAAAATACTGAATTTGTAATTAGTTTTTGAAAAATGCAATCTTAAAATTAGATGATGTTAGAGTAACAGAAAAATTTTTTAAAAAAATTTTGAAAATATATTTGTCTTTATTTTTTTAATGATGATAAAACTTACTATGAAAAGTTAATTATTTTTAGAGGACTCTTCTCAGATCTAATAAATAAAAAAATTAGAAATATATGATGAAGACATAGGTATAACTTGGAAAAATTAAAAATTAATTATAATTTATTTATAAAAAGATAAGTTAAAAATATATTGATGACAAGAAAAATCACTGAAGACTTTATTAATTTGCAAAGGAAGATTTCTGATAGTATAAAGAATATGTCAAATTCATTGTTGCAACAAGTCTTAGTTTTGATAGTAACAGTTTTAACAACTTTTATTCTTAAAAATTTTTTTCTACTAGATTAGCGATGCTGTTAACGCTTATTGTTGGATTTTTTTCTATTTGATTCTTGTTTTAAGAATCAACTGTTTAAAAGGATGGGATTTTGAATCAAAAATCTATTGAGTTAGAATACAAAAATAGAAAATATGTATAGTATTTTTTTATAATGTTGAAGAAGAATATTCTAATAAGTTAAAGCAAGATTATGAAGAAAAATGAAGGATTTGATAAAGATTGAAAGATGGAGTCATAAAATTGTCATTTTGATTACTATTTTAGTTTTTTTCTTGATACTAATTGTGTACCTACACCCAAATTTGTACATTCGTTTTTGAAGATTATAAGACCATAGTCGATTCTTTTACTCAATAATTTTGAATCTATATGTCTATTTTTAAATTTTTAATATTGATAAGTTGTTTAAAATTGATGATTCTATATTTACTAAATACTAGTATATATCCAGCCAAATCAATCTTTTGG
>BNJU01003812.1_pt1 | contig 77116 bp, 97 predicted proteins | sample 8539281 | NCBI WGS metagenome assembly BNJU01 (sample SAMD00202456, study PRJDB9452) | human saliva metagenome | isolation source: human saliva | place: Japan
ATGAAGAAGTTGGTGAAATAAATTAACATTAAGCAGATTCTGATTAATAGGCTAATATCAGGATCTGCTTTTTTTGTATTATTTTGATATAATTAAAGTGCTATATATTAAAAATAGTGAAATAAACGAGGTATTAAAAATGAGATTTTATGCAGATGTCTTGGCCATTCATAAATTTAGAAAATTTGAGAATTTGGAGGCAGAAAAAGCTATCCAATTAGGGTAAAAAAATAACCGTTTTTGCAGGGCAAAATGGTGTTGGTAAATCTAATGTCTTATCACTAATTGCTTCGACATTCGGTATAACACATAGAAGATATACCGGAGGAAATTTCCATCCGGAATTTTCCGATTTTTTTACAATTCCTGAGGAGGAAGAATATGACGACTATACATCTTATTTAAAAAGTAATCAATACAGATAATGACTCATTTATTCAAAAAAAGACATTCTTATAAAGATGATACAAAAAGAAGAACGTGGAATTAGGTTAATACCTAGAGCTACAAATTATTTCACTCCCGACCAAAAAGTTAAGTAAAGTAAAAAAAGAAACAAAAGATACTTTTTTTATATCGGGGGATCAAAGGATCCCGCTACCTTCTATTTTTTTATTAGTTTATCGAGGCTTTTTCCCTATAGGTGAAACATTAGTGAGTAAAAAAATGTCCGGAGTAATAATATAATTATAACTTCTGATGCATACGAGATGTATAAAAAGTGGTATAATGAAATACTGCCCGACTCTATATCAGAAAAAGAAGTAATCAATATCACTAAAGATATTGATAAAAATCGAACAATAATACATATGCCTTTAAACAAGACGTTACCAGAAACTCAGTCTGTTGGGCAAGATAATATTGGATATATTGTTTCGGCGTTAGTAGACTTTTATCTACACAAACAAAGAACAGAAAATTATAACGGAGGAATTTTATGTATCGATGAAATAGACGCCTCTTTGCATCCTAATGCTCAATTGAGACTTTTTGATTTACTGGATAGACTAAGTGAGGAATTAGAATTACAGATTTTTGTTACCACTCATTCCTTGACAATTTTAAAGAAAATTATTAAAAAACAAAATCGTTCACCTAAAGATTATCGTCTTGTATATTTTGTGGACCCAGAACTTCCGAGATTAAGTTCAATTGAATATTATGCTGATATCAAATCTGATATGTTTGATAAAATGACACCTTATCGTCCATATGTAAAAATATACTGTGAAGACGATATGACGGAATTTCTTTTTAACGAATTGATTGAAGCGTATAAAAGATTGCATCCTGATACTAAATCTGATATTTATAAAGTTATCCCTATTCATTTAGGCTGTAAGCAATTGTTAAAATTACCAGAATATGATTCACATTTTAAGGATGTGTTAATTATAGTTGACGGAGATACAAAGACAAACTCTAATAATTTATTATATCCATATATAACTGAAGATAAAAAAAGTTGATAAAGGGAGTTAAGACCAATGAGTTACCCCAGAATGTCATTGCCCTTCCAACATTTTTTTGGCTCCCGAATCATTCATATACTATGTAGTTAAAACGATTGTTGATAATGAAAATTATAATAAGTTTTGGAAAGATTTGGAAGATAGAGAGGAATCATGGTTATATACAAAAAGTAGGATAAATGAAATCTTAAATCAAATTAATATTAAAGATGATACAAAAAAATGATGATATAAGATCATTAGAACGATTACAAGAATTACAAAAGTTTATTACAGATACACAGTTATTTAATTATCTAATGGAAGAAAATATAATTGATGAGTTGAATGATTTTTTGTCTAAAAAGTCTATTCCCAAATTAATATTCTACTTCAAAGAGAAAAAAATCAAAAAAACTATTAACTATATAACCCCATAAAGAAAGGATTAAAATGGCTCAAAAGTATAGTCACACCGTTACGTTATCCTGGTGGAAAAAAACAAAATTATATCTTTTGGTTAAAGAACTAATAAAAAGTAAATAATTGCAAAAACATACATTGAACCATATGCTGGTGGTGCTGGTGTTGCATTAAAGTTACTATTCAATAATGATGTTCAAAAAAATTATGATTAATGATTTTGATAAGGCTATTTATTCTTTTTTTGGTATTCAGTACTAAATTACACTGATGAATTGGTTAAGAAAAATCGAAGAAACTCCGATAACTATGGAGGAATGGTACATTCAAAAAAATATATGAAAAATAAATCAAATTCGAACTCTATTTTTGGAATTAGGATTTGCAACATTATTTTTAAACAGAACAAATAGATCTGGAATTTTTAAAAAGCAGGGGTTATTGGAGGAAAATCACAAGAAGGGAATTATAAACTGGATTGTAGATTTAATAAAGTAGAATTAATCAATAAAATTAAAAAAATTGCAAGCTTTTAAATCAAGAATTAAATTATACAATCTTGATGCTGAAGTTTTTTTATTAGAAGAAATATAAGTAAAACGAAAGATTCATTTACATTTTTTTGATCCACCATACTATAAAAAAAGGACCAGGATTATATACAAATTTTTTTATAATCATGAGGATCATTTGTCCCTTTCTGAAATAATAAAAAAAGTAGTATGAAAGATAAGAATTGGATTTTAACCTATGATCTTTCGAACGAAATATTTAGAATGTATCAAGATTACTCAAATAAAATGTATTACCTTAATTATTCAGTTGCGAGACCTGGCAAAGGAATTGAATACATTTTTTATTCAAATTATTTAAAAAAAATAAATGATGAGATTTATTTAAATATAGTAGAATAGTTATAAAATAGAAAGCAGGTTACTACATGACAAATTCTGTAAGTTCGAACCGACCTGAGAAGTACAACATTGCAGCTTTCTTCTCAGGTGTTGGGGGAATTGAGTTGGGATTTGAACAGACCAACGAGTTCAGAGTGGTGTATGCCAATGAATTTGATAAGTATGCACGTCAGACTTATCGTTTAAATTATCCAAATACGCATTTGGATAGTCGTGATATTCATGCAGTACAGCCGGAAGACATTCCAGCTGAGCGCGTGGATGTGATTATGGGAGGATTCCCTTGCCAGGCCTTTAGTATTGCGGGTTACCGCAAGGGCTTTGATGATGATCGTGGAGATCTTTTCTTTGAATTGCTTCGCATGATTGAGGGGCGTAAACCTCGCGCTATTTTCATCGAAAACGTCAAAAACATGGTTGGTCATGACCATGGAAATACCTTCAAGGTGATTCGTGAAGCCTTGACCGAGAACAACTACTTCATCAAGTGGAAGGTCCTCAATGGGAAAGACTATGGAAATATCCCACAAAATCGTGAGCGTATCTACATTGTTGGTTTTGATACAAAAGAAGCCTACGACTTGTTTGAATTCCCAGAGGAGATCAAGTTGACAACGACCTTGGCTGATGTTATTGATTTTGGTGCCAAGCCTGATGAGGCCTACTATTATCGAGAAGGCAAGCAGAATTTCTACGCTGACCTCAAGGGCAATGTGACTAGTCAAGATACGGTCTATCAGTGGCGTCGTCAATACGTTCGTGAGAATAAAAATGGGGTTGTTCCTACTTTAACAGCTAATATGGGAACAGGCGGGCACAATGTCCCTCTGATCCTGACAGATAGTGGGGAGATTCGTAAGTTAACACCAAAGGAAACCTTCAATGTACAAGGTTATCCAAAGACCTTAAGTTGCCTGAGGGTGTTTCCAATGGTCAACTATACAAACAAGCTGGAAATAGTGTGGTTGTCCCTGTGATTAAACGCATTGCAGAACGGATTGCTTTTGCTCTTAATGAGAGTAATGGATCGTCACAGCTTGATCGCTCCGGAAAATTTGCCATTATCTATACCAAGATGAATGGCCAGTTTGAAGGCCAGTCTTATGTGAAAGATTTTGTCTCCACTTATGAGGAGGCAGAGAAGAAGATTGCCTCCTATGAGGATGGTCTTGCCATTTTATCTGACGAAGATTATTTCAGATTGGTAAAAAAACGTGGCAATTTAGAGTTTTACAGCATTATTTAACGAATTATATAAGTAAAGGGACTAGTGAAAATCTAGTCTTCTTTTGATATACTTAAATAAGAAGTGAGGAATGAATGATGTGGGAAAACCTTAAACATGAACAAAAAGAAAAATACAAGACGCTCATTACCAATTTTGCTAGTCTGAGTGAAGCATTTTCTCAAAAAGCTGAAGCCGAAGATTTTAACGATCGAGAAAACTACGTTGCTCCGATTGTCAATTCAAAATTCCAAGAGACTGTTTTCCAAAAAGCTTTTCATGCTGTTGGTGAGGATATTGCCAACACCTCTTATGATGCTTCGCTGGTCGTTGATGAGCAACATAAGTATTTGGTTGGGATTAAATCCTTTGGTTTGGACTCAGGGGATCAAAAGATTGCTCAGTTCAAGAAAGATTCACAGTCTTGGAATGAGTTGTTGAGTGAAATTCGATTTCATGCTGATATTTCACCGGATAAGGAAACAGCTGATAAAGAAAATGATGCCCGCTATGAAAAACTGGCCCGTGAGATTGCGTCTTTGCGAAATCAACGGATTGAATCCTCCAAAGCACTCATAAAGGGATTTCATTCTGATTCTAGTCATGTAGAAGCCGTCTATCATGTTTTGATGCCGACCTCGAAAGGTCATAAACCTCAGATCCATGTGGGAGAGACGACATATTTGCCCGTTGATCTAGACCATCTCAAGATTTTAGGCTCGACAACCAAAAACAATCCGACAAATTTCCGTTTTACAGATGGTCATCATGACTACAAATACACGGCTGCAGATAGTCAGCTCCATATGACCTTTAGGAATAAGGAGATTGTGGTTGATACTTGGGATGTGAATTATGTTGAAGATCCCTTTTATCTATTTGAACACCTTCACTTATTGACATCAGAAAAAAGTGATTCGGAGATTCTTGAGACGGTGTCGTGGGTGATCACAGATAAGCACGGAAATGTAGAAGAAAATTCTGGCTTTAATGCTTTTAATGGTGGATCAAAGTTGGCCAAGAAGGAGCGCTTGCCACGGATTTTAAAGATTCAGGACAAATTTAAAGATAGCCTCGCTCCAGAAGAACTAGCTTTTGTGACCTTCTCTTTAGAAGAAATTCTCTTGAAAAAGTGGTCTACCAAGGAAGAAAAAGCCCAGATGAAGGCTATTCGCGAGGACTTGATTCGTTTTGTACACGAGACGGGGAATGAAAAACTAATCAAAGAAATTGAACAGCTGGTGTATCGTCCAGTCAGTGAAGTGTATATTCCTCTTCCAGACTCCAAACATTTTCATGAGGAGCGTCCGGACTTTTTTGGTAAAGATATTGGAAGGTTTGAGCCAGGTACAAGTAAACTTGTACTCCCAAAAGAAGAACGGACCTTTAAGCTACGATTTTTATCATCAGGTGATGTGATTACGGCCTATATCAACCAAGAAGCTGGGAAGGCCATTCAATCAACTGATAAGCAAGAAATCCTTGGGAATTGGATCCTTCGTGGGGTCTTTCAGTTAAAAGACAGAGAGATTTTAACTGGTAAGAAACTTTCTCAACTAGAAATCAATGGTATCCGTCTTTCCAAATTCAAAAATGGTGAAATTGGCATTGACTTCATCTGGATTGATGTGGACAATCCTCCGGCAGATGCGATCGGTTGGGTTGCGAAATAGAGAGTAATAAACTATTCATAGGACTACAAAAACACCACCTCCTAGTCTTTAGGGGGTGGTGTCATGCTTTAGACCATTTTCCAGAAATAATCAATGATATAGGTCAGGCCGTAGGTGTAGATGACCAGGGTGATAGGTTTGCAGAGGATGATGATGGTCATGTAGCGTTTGAAGGTCATATTGGTCAGACCTGCCAGCATACAAATGAAGTCGGCAGGACTAACTGGCCAGATCATCATGAAGATAAAGAAGCGATCGAACCGCTTGCCTTCATTGAGCCAGCCAATGTACTTGTCATAGGTCTTCTGACTGACCATGGATTGGACGAACTTAGGCCCGTACATTCTGGCGAGATGGAAGATAATAGCACAGCCGATGACGATGCCGATGTAATTGTAGATGGTCCCGATAATATGTCCGTAGATGAAAACACCTGCTACAGATGTCAGGGCGCCGGGAATAATAGGTACCACCGTCTGGAGAATTTGGAGCAAGATAAAAAGAGGAGGCCCGAAGATTCCGGCTTGCAAAATAAAGGCCGACAGGGTTTCTTTGGATTGAAGGATTCCAGAAAAGTAGGCCCAGATACAGAAAGCAAGGGTTGCGAGGGCTCCAATGATGGACGACCAATTAATGATACGCTGGAGAAGAGGAGAGACCTCTTTTAAACTTGTTTGTTTCATAAAAAATTCCGAGTTCTTTTTCTTCTACTATACCATGTTTTTGGAACTTTGTAAGGATTTTGTCTATTTTTTGAGCAGTGAAATTGACCTGATAGGAGTCTGTCGTTGTTTTAGTCGTCAAGCGAGTGCGAAATAGCCCATTTTATGCTATAATGGGGAGAATACGAATGTTTGGAGAAAAACGTGTCAATCGAAAATTACAAACCAGATTTTGCGGTGGAGGCAGCCTATGATCTCACCGTTGCAGACTTGAAAAAACAGGGAATTAAGGCGGTCCTTGTGGATTTGGATAATACCTTGATTGCTTGGAACAATCCGGACGGCACCCCAGAGATGCGCCAGTGGTTGCATGACCTTCGTGATGGCGGGATTCGGGTCATCGTGGTGTCCAATAATAGTCCTAAACGAGTCAAACGTGCGGTTGAGAAATTTGATATTGACTTTGAAGCTTGGTCACTCAAGCCCTTTACCTTTGGGATTGATCGGGCTCTCAAACGTTTCCACTATGAAAAAAATGAAGTGGTCATGGTAGGGGATCAATTGATGACCGACATTCGGGCAGCTCATCGGGCGGGTATTCGTTCGATTTTGGTCAAGCCTTTGGTCGAGCATGACTCCATCAAGACGCAGATTAACCGGGCGCGTGAACGCCGTGTGATGAAGCAAATGGCCGAAAAATATGGTCCGATTGTATAAAAAAAGGAATTTAAGAATGGAAGAATTATTCTGTATTGGCTGTGGAGCCCCATTCAGACAGAAAACAAAGAGGGCTAGGCTATACTCCCCAATCAGCTCTTGAAAAGGGCTTGAAACAGGCGAAGTCTATTGCCAACGCTGTTTTCGTCTCCGTCACTATAATGAAATCACAGATGTGCATCTGACGGATGATGATTTCCTGAAATTGCTACACGAGGTAGGGAGATAGTGACGCTCTCGTGGTCAATGTAGTCGATATTTTTGACTTTAATGGATCCGTCATTCCTGGCTTGCCCCTGTTTTGTAGCAGGAAATGATGTGCTTTTTGGTCGGAAATAAAAAGGATATCTTGCCCAAGTCTGTCAAGGATAGCAAGGTGACCCATTGGTTGATGGAGCGAGCCCACGAAGAAGGCATGCGTCCTGTCGATGTGGTCCTCACCTCTGCCCAAAACAAGAGTGCTATCAAGGATTTGATGGAAAAAATTGAGCAGCACCGCAAAGGACGTGATGTCTATGTGGTGGGTGTGACCAACGTAGGAAAATCGACCCTCATCAATGCGATTATCCAAGAAATCACTGGGGATAAGGATATTATTACAACTTCTCGCTTCCCAGGGACAACACTGGACAAGATTGAAATTCCACTGGACGATGGATCCTACATCTACGATACACCAGGGATTATCCATCGCCATCAGATGGCTCACTACTTGACGGCTAAAAACCTCAAGTATGTCAGCCCTAAAAAGGAAATCAAGCCCAAGACCTACCAGCTCAATCCAGAGCAAACCCTCTTCTTGGGTGGTCTGGGACGCTTTGACTTTATCAAGGGAGAAAAGCAAGGTTTCACCGCCTTCTTTGATAACGAACTCAAGCTTCACCGAACCAAGCTCGAAGGAGCGACGGCCTTTTATGATAAGCATGTCGGTAGCTTATTAACTCCCCCTAACAGCAAGGAAAAAGAAGAATTCCCACCCTTGGTTTCTCATGAGTTTACCATCAAGGACAAGACAGACCTCGTCATCTCTGGACTCGGCTGGATCCGTGTCAATGGAGAAGCAAAAGTAGCTGTGTGGGCACCAGAAGGCGTCGCCGTCGTCACCCGCAAAGCTATTATTTAAAAATTTGAAAGGAAATAGTTTCTTTATAGACTGGGCGAGTGCAACGCGCCTAGAAAGGATACTTTTCGCTGTGGTGAAAGCCTAAGTAGATATTTTACTACTTAGGCGCGGAAAATTTGAGACTTTAGGCTCAAATTTAAGTCATGAAACTCCGCTAGGAGGTCGCTGACGACCGCCACCACATCAGAAAAGTATCAAAAAAGAAACAATGAAAAAGCATGACATTAACATCCAAACAACGGGCTTTCCTCAATAGCCAAGCCCACAGCCTCAAACCCATTATCCAAATTGGGAAAAATGGGCTCAATGACCAAATCAAAACCAGTGTTCGCCAAGCGCTAGACGCTCGCGAACTGATCAAGGTCACCCTCCTTCAAAATACGGACGAGAATATCCATGAAGTAGCGGAAATCTTGGAAGAAGAAATCGGTGTGGATACGGTTCAAAAAATTGGACGAATCCTCATCTTGTATAAACAATCAAGCAAAAAAGAAAACCGGAAGATTTCAGTCAAAGTAAAAGAAATCTAAGACATTGAGGAGAGCAAACCTATGGCAATTGAACTATTGACTCCCTTTACCAAGGTAGAGTTAGAGCCAGAGATCAAAAACAAGAAACGCAAACAAGTTGGTATTTTGGGTGGGAATTTCAATCCGGTCCACAATGCCCATTTGGTCGTTGCGGATCAAGTGCGCCAACAATTAGGGTTAGATAAGGTGCTCTTGATGCCTGAGTATAAGCCACCGCATGTCGATGCTAAGGGGACGATTGCAGAGCACCATCGTCTCAAGATGCTGGAATTAGCTATTGAAGGCATTGAAGGTCTTGAAATCGAGATGATTGAGCTCGAGCGCAAAGGGATTTCCTATACCTACGATACCATGCTCTTGCTCAATGAACGCGATCCAGACACAGACTATTACTTCATTATTGGTGCAGATATGGTGGATTATTTACCCAAATGGCACCGCATCGATGAATTGGTGGAAATTGTGCAATTTGTCGGAGTACAGCGACCACGCTATAAGGCAGGGACTTCTTATCCGGTGATATGGGTGGATGTTCCTCTAATGGATATCTCCTCTAGTATGGTGCGCGATTTTCTTGCTAAAGGCCGGACGCCGAATTTTATGTTGCCAAAACCAGTCTTGGACTACATCAAGAAAGAAGGTTTGTATTAATGACCTATGAAAACTACCTTGGCTTTTCTCGTGATGTCTTGCTTGAAAAAATGCGTCAAATCCTGCCAGAAAAGCGGCTAACCCACTGTTTAGGGGTTGAGAAGGCTGCGCGTGACTTGGCCAAACGCTATGGGGCTGATGAAGAGCAGGCTGGTCTAGCAGGTTTGTTACATGACTATGCTAAGAAATTATCGGATCAGGAATTTGGACTTGATTGATCGCTATGAGCTAGATCCAGCATTAAAAAACTGGGGCAACAATGTCTGGCATGGGATGGTCGGGATTTATAAGATCCAAGAAGATCTCGGACTGACAGATCCAGCCATTCTTCGCAGTATTGAGATTCATACGGTTGGGAGTGGACAGATGTCAACCTTAGACAAGATTGTCTATGTAGCAGATTATATTGAGCATAACCGGGCCTTTCCAGGGGTAGATCAAGCGCGTGAAATCGCCCAAGTCTCCTTGGATCGTGCGGTGGCCTATGAGACGGCTCGCACAGTCGAACATCTGGCCCACCAAGGATTGCCCATTTATCCCCAAACCCTTGAAACCTACAATGCCTTTGTGAAGTATTTGAAAGAGGAGCAGTGAGTGAAAACAGCTTTAATCATTATTGATGTTCAAAATATTCTCGTGGAAACAGGTTTTGAGACAGAAAAACTCTTAGAGAAGATTGCTTATTTGCAAGATCGAGCTAGAAAACAGCAGATTGAAATCATCTACATACAGCATATTGAAACGCCAGAGGCTTTAACTTCAGAAGATTGGCAGTTATCGCCCTTGTTGAATAGACAGGAGAATGAAAAGGTGTTTCAGAAGCGATACAATAGCATGTTTAAAGAGACAGGATTAAAAGAATACTTGGATCAACAAGGGATTGAACAACTGGTCCTGTGTGGCATGCAGACAGAATATTGTGTCGATACATCCATCAAAGTGGGATTTGAATACGGCTATAAACTGGTCGTTCCAGAAGGAGCTGTCACAACCTTTGATGGAGAGGACATCCCAGCAGAAACGCTTAATGAATTTTATGAAAATATTTGGGTAGAACGTTTTGCGGATGTCTTAGACTACAAAACAATTTTTTAAAGAAAGAGGACTAAATGAAAGAAAAAGAATTACTTGAACTTGTTGTTAAAGCTGCTGATGAAAAACGTGCAGAAGATATTGTGGCTTTGGATGTTCAAAGCTTGACCAGTGTGACGGATTACTTTGTTATCGCAAGCTCTATGAACAGCCGTCAGTTGGAAGCGATCGCAGAAAATATTCGCGAGAAAGTCGTTGAAGCTGGTGGCAATGCCAGCCACGTCGAAGGTGACTCAGCAGGAGGTTGGGTCCTTCTTGACTTAGGTGGTGTGGTGGTCCATGTCTTCTCAGAAGAAATGCGTGCTCATTATAACCTAGAAAAACTATGGCACGAAGCAAATGCTGTCGATCTTTCAGCAGCCTTAGCATAAGCAGCTAAACTCAGTTGATAGCAACTGAGTTTTGTTGGTTAAATTGAAATTCTATGGAAAGAAAGGATGGGGCCTCGTGTTTAGTTAGGTTGGTAACAGAACACGAGCCAAAAGTTGTGAGAAAAAGATAAACTTTCTGCCGTATCGTCAGATACAAAAAAAGTTTCCTATTTTCTCTTTGCTTTTAAGACTCTTTGTATCTTAGAAAGGATTTGAACCCGTCCTGTAAACCTCGGAAAATAGATAGGGTTATGTCAAATTGTTAACTATAAAAATTATTGTTTGACGCAGTAGCCTGATTGGACTCTTCATTCGCTTTTTAAGCTCGGAAGAGTACCTAATCAGCCTTGCGGGGGTGAGACAACGAACGAATTTTCTAAGAAACTCGTTCTGTCTCACTCCCCTAATTTTCTATCGGATTACGGGCGGACTTGGTATCATGAATATGGCGACTTATGAAACGTTTGCAGCGGTCTATGATGCGGTCATGGATGACAGTCTGTATGATTTGTGGACGGATTTTTCCCTCCGCCATCTCCCAAAGACAAAAAATAAGAAAAAATTACTGGAATTGGCTTGTGGGACAGGGATTCAGTCTGTCCGCTTTTCCCAAGCTGGCTTTGATGTGACGGGATTAGACTTGAGTGCTGATATGCTGAAAATTGCTGAAAAAAGAGCGGCTTCAGCCAAGCAAAAGATTGATTTTATAGAGGGCAATATGTTGGACTTGTCGCAAGCAGGAACTTATGACTTTGTAACCTGCTACTCGGATTCTATCTGCTACATGCAGGACGAGGTAGAAGCAGGGGATGTCTTTAAAGAAGTGTATAATGCCCTCAATGAGGACGGAGTCTTTATCTTTGATGTCCATTCGACCTATCAGACGGATGAGGTTTTCCCAGGCTATTCCTACCACGAGAATGCCGAAGACTTTGCCATGCTCTGGGATACCTATGAGGATGTGGCCCCTCACTCCATCGTCCATGAGCTGACCTTCTTTGTCCAAGAAGAAGATGGCTCCTTTAGTCGGCACGATGAAGTTCATGAGGAACGCACCTATGAAGTTTTAACCTATGACATCTTATTGGAGCAGGCTGGCTTTAAATCTTTCAAATTGTACGCAGACTTTGAAGATAAGGAGCCAACAAAGACCAGCAAACGTTGGTTCTTCGTAGCGCAGAAGTAGGAAAACATGACAGTTACAGGAATTATTGCAGAATTTAATCCCTTTCACAATGGTCACAAGTACTTGCTGGAACAGGCAGAAGGGGTGAAAATCGTCGCTATGTCTGGGAATTTTGTTCAACGTGGCGAGCCTGCCATTGTAGACAAGTGGACACGGGCGCAGATGGCTTTGGAAAATGGAGCGGACCTGGTGGTCGAGCTCCCCTTTCTCGTGGCTGTTCAGTCGGCTGATCATTTTGCCAAGGGAGCGGTAGAAATCTTGTCCCGTCTAGGAATCGACCAATTGACTTTTGGGACAGAAGAGGTCTTAGATTACCAAGCGATTGCGACTGTTTATTCGGAGAAAGAGGTGGAAATGGAAGCTTTCTTGCGAAGCCTTCCGGATGATTTATCCTATCCACAGAAGACCCAAAAAATGTGGGAAACCTTTGCTGGAGTGGAGTTCACAGGAGATACTCCCAACCATATCCTGGGCTTGGCTTATACTAAGGCTTGTGCAGGGAAGGGGATTGCGCTCAAGCCCATCCAACGCCAAGGTGCAGGCTACCATTCAGAAGAAAAAGAGGTGGCCTATGCTTCTGCCACTAGTCTACGCCTACACAAGGAAGATCAGGACTTTGTCGCTAAATTCATGCCCAATAGTCAACTCTTTCAGTCGGCTCCGCAGGTGTCTTGGGAGGATTATGACAAACTGCTCCGTTATCAAATCCTAACCCATCCGGATCTGACACAGATTTTTCAGGTCAATGAAGAACTGGCTAATCGGCTAAAGGATGCGGTTCGGAGTGCTAGTTCTGTGGAAGACCTGGTGGATAAAGTCGCGACCGGCATACTAAGGCGCGAGTGCGCCGCATCTTGACCTACATCTTGGTAGGGGCGATGGATCAAGCTCTTCCCGATGCCATTCATGTCTTAGGATTTTCCGCAAAGGGACAAGCTCATCTCAAAGGCTTGAAAAAATCAGTAGAAATCGTGACCCGAATCGGTAAGGAACCTTGGGACAGTTTGACCCAGCAATCGGATCAGGTGTATCAACTAGGCCATCCCCAATTGCCAGAACAGATCTGGGGTCGAGTGCCAGTGAGAGTGGAAGATCAATAAAGGGTGAATAGTCGAGCAACTCCAATTGGAAGGATACGCAAAAACTCTTCCAAGTCTTGTGATTTGTGATATAATATAAAAGATTGAAAATAATTTGAAAAAATTTAAGGAGAATCCTCATTGGACGTAAATGGGCCAATATTGTTGCCAAGAAAACTGCCAAAGATGGTGCCAACTCAAAAGTGTATGCCAAATTTGGTGTGGAGATCTATGTAGCTGCTAAAAAGGGTGAACCAGATCCAGAACTAAATACTGCTTTGAGATTCGTTATTGACCGTGCGAAACAAGCGCAAGTGCCAAAACACGTGATTGATAAAGCGATCGATAAGGCAAAAGGAAACACTGACGAAAACCTTTTACAGAAGGACGTTACGAAGGATTTGGACCAAATGGTTCGATGTTGATCGTTGATACCTTGACTTCAAACGTCAACCGTACAGCTGCCAATGTCCGTGCTGCTTTTGGTAAAAATGGTGGTAACATGGGAGCTTCAGGTTCTGTATCTTATCTCTTTGACAACAAAGGTGTTATCGTCTTTGCTGGTGATGATGCGGATGCAATCTTTGAACTTTTGCTTGAAGCAGATGTTGATGTAGATGATGTCGAATCAGAAGAAGGAACGATCACAGTCTACACTGCTCCAACTGATCTTCACAAAGCAATCGTTGCTTTGCGTGAATCAGGTGTCGAAGAATTCCAAGTAACTGAATTGGAAATGATTCCTCAATCAGAAGTTGAGTTGTCAGGTGAAGATTTGGAAACATTTGAAAAACTTTACAGCGTTCTTGAAGACGACGAGGACGTACAAAAAATCTACACAAACGTAGATGGATTCTAATCATTCCTAAGGACTGTAGTGAATCCCATAAATCAAGAAAAAGGATAGCTTCTCAGATCAAGCTATCCTTTTTCTCTGTCTGATGAGGATCTATCTTTTGTAAGTGATGGCCTGTATAAGCATAAATACGGGTCAGGGGTGACTGGGAGAGTGTGGAAACCTTAAAATAGAAATAATGGTCTCGATGATCCCGACTTTTGGTATGGTGAAGACGAAAGTAGTTTCGCTGGCCTGCTGCCATAGAGTGGAGAATATCGTCTTCTAAAAAGACGAGCATGTAGAAGAAGTACCACTCTGTAAAAAGTCCATCTCAAATTGGTGGTAATTCTCCGAAAAATAATCAAATTGTAATTCGTGTTTAGTCTGAATAGGTTTCATAGGCTGTTTCCTCAGATTCAATAAAAATGATAGAGTCTACGAGGAGACGGTGATAGTGGCCATCGCTTTTGAGAAGAACCTCAGAAGCAGATAAGGTGTGAATCAAACCTGTGTAGGTAGCAAATTGATTCCCCTCTAGAGTTGTGATCGAGATCGTCGTTTGTTGTTGAAAGGCCTGCTCCAGGAGCTGGATCTGTTCAGCAAGCGGAAGAACCGTGAGCTGACTGCGGTCAATTTCTTTTGTCTGCAGGGCGGTTGTGTGCTCGGATAAAAAGAAGCCAGCCCATTTGGCCATGCCACGATCTTGAAATTCTCGGGCGGATTGATAAGGGAGATAAGAACGGTCGATCATGTTAATCCATCTAAGCCTCCTGCGGAATGTCCGCCTGTTAGTTTACTGCGTGCAATGGCGCGTGAGTTTTCTAGTAATGAGGAGCCTTTCTGAAGAGAGGTAAAGCCAAATTGGTCCCGAATGCGGTCAATCGTATGCTGAAGTTTCTCCTCTTTTTCCAGGGTTACTGGGTCATCAAAGAGAGAAAAGAGTTGAAGAGACTCCTCGACAAGTTCTCCATAAAAAACACCAATCTGCCGAATGGCGCCTCCTTCGTACTTGGAGCGAAAGAGCCGCAGAACCGTATCGGATAAAACCTTGGTGGATTGGGTAGGCTCATTCTTTTGCTGGCAGTGAATGGACGGAAGCCCCTCGATTTTGGAGTAGGAGGCATGAATGGAGACCAGTTGGGTCTTCTTTTTTTTCCGTCGAAAGCGAATAGCCACCTGCTCAGCCATCTCCCGAAACACCAGTTCAATATCAGCTTGTAGATGGTAGTCATAGGGCAAGATTTGAGAGTTACCAATGCCTCGTGATTTCGGACGATATGGCTTGTGAACATTGCTTTCATCAATGCCATGAGCATGGAACCACAGTTGAAGGCCCATGACTCCAAATTCTTTCTTTAAGAGATCGGGGTGAGCCTGGGCCAGTTCAGCAATCGACGAGATCCCGATCTTTTGCAATCGCTTTTCAGTACGACGTCCAATGCCCCAAAAATCAGTGAGCTGGGGCAGTTTCCAGACCTTACTTTCTACATCTTCATAAGACCAATTGGAGCGCATATTTCGGCAATGCTTGGCTTCATTGTCCAAAGCTAGCTTGGCAAGAAGGGGATTGGCATTGCTAAGGCCGATGGTAGAGTAGATCCCAGTTTCCTGCCAGATCCTTTTTTGGATCCTAGCAGAAAGGAGATCCAGTTTTTCCTTTCGAGAGATGGAGGGATCTGGAATAAAATAATTTAAGGAAGAAGTCAGGTCGATAAAGCCTTCGTCAATCGAGTAAGGGAAAATATCATCTGGTGCCGCAAATTCCTGAAAGACTTTTTGAATCTCCATATTGACCTGAATGTAGGCATTCATCCGTGGAGGCACAATCAGGGTCCTCTTGGCCCAGGATTCAATGGATGCGATAAAAGCTGGATCTGTTGGCAACCTTGTTTTTACACGTAGCTATTAAATTTTCTGGTTTTGAGGTCAAAAGGTAGGTCGTAGCTACGGCTGATATTTTTTCTTGCCAAAGACTTGTTTTGAAAACGGGAGAACTCGCCAAAATTAGGCCAGCTGAATTGTCGTCCCGACTCATGACGCAAAGAGAAGTTGTCAAGGGATTGAGCCCTCAGACGTGACACACATTCGACAACTGGCATAAAAACTTTTCTATGCATCCACAAAAGCAATATCAGAATGAGGCTCACGTGAATAATCAAATAGCATATTTAAACCTCGAGGAAGAAAATGCCCGACCACAATGCCGACGATTTTGCGCTCGTCTCATCAGGGAGCAACATAACATCGTAGTCAGGGGTTGATGGATTCTAAGCGCAAACCTTCCGCTTCCCGATAGATTTTCTGATGAGGTTTTTCCATTCCAGATGAGGGGCGGACAGCCCTCATCAGTCAGTTGCCAGTCTGTCTTCATGAGGGCAATAGAGCCATTGGGATAGAGAGGTTCCATCGAATCTCTCGGATACCCAAGAAGCGAAATCGTGCTGATCTCTCTGGTCAGGCCAGACGGTTTTGCATAGTCTGTTCGTTATCATAAAAGGTATGTCCTAAAACCGGTCGCCAACTCAACTCGAAAGAACCTTATAAGCCGTCAAGGAAAACAACTTTTTGTCGCTGTTCGAATAATTGCTGGCCAACTGGTCGACTTTCTTTTTGATGAGGTGGGGTTAATAAAGGTAGGTGTAGAGTGCGGAGCTTTGTTAACAAAGTAGTCCCTAACGGAGAGGCGCTTACCAACCTCCGAGATCAGTGTGGCTCCGCTAAGCCATTCTCCCAACTGAGTAAGTCTTATGATGAAAATCTTGAGATCCTCTAGACATCTGGGTCATTGCCTCCTTTTCCAGGCGTCGTCTTTTAGTTTTGCATCAAAACATATCACCCTCCGTATGTAACGTTTTAAAAGTTACACATAGTTTATCAAAACTGAAACTTTTGCAAGAGATTCGAGTTGAAAACGAATGAAAAGAACTTGATTTTGACTGAAAAAGAGCATAATCATTTTCTAAAAATGTCTATAAATGAGGAACTATATGAGTTTTATCCACCAACAAAAGAAATTTCGTTTGTTAAAACGACGTTCACACTAATATTTAAAAGAGATAAATTGACATCATTGAAGTCCGGCGACCACTTTGAGCGGCGCTTATGATGACGCAGGATAACCTTTTCTAGACGAATATCTTCTGGCACCGTAAAGGTCCTCAAATTGAGACGAAGTCGCGTGCACCACTGCAATGAAACGCCATACCTTGGCACGTTTTTAGAAGCCATGAAGGAGGAAGGTCTTTGTTCATATGAAGCTCTTCGTCCAGATGATCGCGGATGGTCCACCTGGTTTTATGGGGAGACCACGACTGCAAAAGCCATCCAAACATCGCCTACCCCTGCAACAGCTGAAAGATCTACAAGGCGATTCGTTTAATGAACAGAAGGCAAGTATGATATTGAACGTTCTTCCAAAACAAATTACCTTCGAAATCGGTAATTGTTAGAATTCGATTGTCGTCCCACTTCCGCACAGTTGAGTAGGGCTAAAGCATGAAATCAGTAGAGCCACCAACCACTGGGTGTCTTACTCGACAACTGTACACTGAGAGGCTAGACCTTTGATAAACACGAGAACTTCCTGAGGAAATCGGACAAGGGGAATCTGAAAGAAACGCGGAATTAGTGCAACAGTATAGAAGTATCGTTGCAGACCGTTTGACCGATTACCATTGGGCATGTGTAATTGATCGATATTGTCGCTTGTTTGAACGTGTCTATGTCGGAATTTTATAACCGGAAAAGGAAAGAACCAGTTTACAAAAGAATGGAAGATGTAAAATTGTATCAACGCTGTCAAGAGTTGAATGAAGCGGAAAACCGCATCACCTTCATGATGGCCTCCTATGCCAACGGAAATATCCACGTAGGACATGCCATGAACAAGATTGCAAAAGATATCATTGTTCGTTCTAAGCCCACAGGTTTTACGCCCCTTATTCCAGGTTGGGATAACGGCGGTTTGCCAATTGAGCAAGTCTTGGCCAAAACAAGGCGAAACGTAAAGAATGGACTTGGTTGAGTACCCAAAACTTCTGCCGTGAATACGCTCTTCGCTAGATAAACAACGCGAAGACTTAAACGCTTAGGTGTTTCTGAGATTGGGACCATCTCGCGGCAACCTGACGCCTGACTATGAAGCGCCGCAAATCCGCCTTGGTGAATAATAACAAAGGCTATATTCACTGTGGAGCGTTTCAGTTTACTGGTCTTGTCTTCTGAATCAGCCCTTGCTGAAGCAGAGATTGGAATACCAAGATTTGCTTTACTTCCTTTACTATGCTAACAAGGTTAAAGATGGTAAGGGTGTCCGACACAGATACTTACATCGTTGTTCCGGACAACAACCCATTTACGGTTACAGCTTCTCGTGATTGACGGTAAAAGAGTTTGATTATGTCGTAGTGAACCTGCTGATCTGACCGCAAGTATGTTGTAGTATCTGAACTCTTGCCGTTTTCGAAAATTCGGTTGGGAAAATAAAGAAGTACTGCAAATCACTAAGGAAAAGAATTGAACTATATCGTTACAGAACACCATGGATCCTGAAGTGGATGAATTGGTGATCCTTGGTGAGCATAACCCTTTGATTCAGGTACTGGTATCGTCCATACCGCTCCTGGTTTTGGTGAGGATGACTACAATGTAGGGATTGCCAATGGCCTCGAAGTTGCTGTTACTGTTAACGAACGCGAATCATGATGGAGAATGCTGGCCCTGACTTTGCAGGTCAAGTTCTATGACAAGGTTGTTCCAACTGTTATCGAAAAATTGCAGGATTTGCTTCTGCCAAAGAAGAAATCTCCCCACCACCATTTGACTGGCGGACGAAAAAACCAATCATCTGGCGTGCCGTGCCAGTGGTTCGTTTTCGTATCGCACCCGTCAAGATATCTTTGGACGAAATTGAAAAGTGAAGTTCCACCCAGAATGGGGAAAGTGTCTTACAACATGATTCGTGACCCGTGACTGGGTCATCTCTCGTCAACGTGCCTGGGGTGTGCCTCTTCCAATCTTCTATGCAGAAGATGGAACACCAATCATGACAGCTGAAACCATCGAACATGTAGCGCAACTTTTGAAGAGCATGGTTCTATCATCGGTGGCAAAGGTGCAGCGAAAGAACTTGCGTGAAGGATTTACGCATCCAGGTTCACCAAATGGCGAATTTGCCAAAAGAAACAGATATCATGGACGTCTGGTTTGATCAGGTTCATCGGAATGGGGTTGAGTGAATCGTCCAGAACTCAACACCAGCTGATCTTTACCTTGAAGGTTAGACCCAGCTAAATGTGGTTGGTTCAACTCATCTCTCATCACATCTGTGGCGAACCATGGTGTCGCACCATACAAACAAATCTTGTCTCGTGTTTTGCCTTGATGCAAAGGTGAGAAGATGTCTGAAATCTTCGAAATCACCACTGTTCAGCGATGTTGAAAAGCAATTTGGCGCTGAAATCTTGCGTCTAGTCAAACTCAGTAGATTCGGCCAATGACGTGCGTATCTCTCATGGATATCTGAGCCAAGTGTCTGAGACTTACCGTAAGATCCGGAATACTCTTCGTTTCTTGATTGCCAACACTTCTGACTTTAATCCAGCTGAGGATGCAGTTGCTTATGACGAGCTTCGTTCAGTGGACAAGTACATGACCATTCGCTTTAACCAGCTTGTCAAGACCATCTCGTGATGCTTATGAAAACTTTGAGTTCTTGACGATCTACAAGGCGCTTGTTAACCTTTATCAACGTTGACTTGTCAGCCTTCTACCCGATTTTCCGCCAAGGATGTTGCTTTACATCGAAGGAGCTAAACCTCGAACGCCGTCAAATGCAAACGGTCTTCGATGACATCCTTAGAAAACCACCAAACTTTGACACCAATTCTTCCCTCACACTGCTGAAGAAATCTGGTCTTATCTTGAGTTTGAAGCGGAAGACTTCGTTCAATTGTCAGAATTGCCAGAAGCAGAAACGTTTGCCAACCAAGAAGAAATCTTGGATACTTGGTCAGCCTTCATGGACTCCGTGGTCAAGCTGCAAAAGGCCTGAAGAAGTATCGGAATGAAAAAGGGATTGGTAAATCACTTGAAGCTCACTTGACAGTTTATCCAAACGAAGTCGTACACTTCTTTGAGCTGTTGATAGTAAATGTTGCCCAACTCTTTGATTGTTTCTCGAGTTGACGATCGCAGCAAGGCCCAGCCCAGAAGGTGCAGTGACCTTTTGAAGATGTAGCCTTCACAGTTGAACGTGCCGCTGGTGAAGCTTTAGGACCGCTGCCGTCGCATCGATCCAACAACGGCTGAACGTCACTACCACGCAAACCATCTGTGATCACTGCGCAAGCATCGTCGAAGAGAACTGCAGACGCAGTCGCAGAAGGATTTGAGCAAATAAAGACATTAAAGAGAGTGACAGAAATCGGTACTGTTAGAATTGATTTCGTCGTCCCACCCTCCGCACAGCTGAGTAGGGCTGCTAAAAGCCGATGAAATCAGTGTGGCATAGCCCACTCAACCACTGCGTCTTGCTCGACAATCCGTACTACTGAGAGGTCGTAGACTGTCCCAGCTCTTTTTATGGCTAGAATGGTCTATAAATTCATGCATTATGAAATAAAAAGCAAGGCAATTGGCTACTTGTAATTGGAAAGGAAATTTCACTAGTTTATCGGAGTAGAGGGTTTTAATAGCGGATCGCCAATGATTTGAAGATCAACTCTACGCCTTTAAAAAGAACCTCACGAATCTACTTCAGCTTTGCACTGGAATAGTCTCGGTGTTTGTTAACTGATCAATAATTCATAGTGTGTTGCCTGTGACGACATCAGCATTGCCGCGGAATAAACTCGACAAGGAAGGCGTCAGTGCTGGCAAGTTGGCTTTGACCAGCAAAGATGACTATTTGTGGTATTAATGAGCTTCCATATGAGTTCCTCCTAACCTCTATCTTCTTCACTTTATTATAGTAGCATCTGTACTTTTTGTGAAAGAATTCCTTTATTTTTGTGGGTATTTTTCCACTGTTCAATGCCCGCATTTAGTGACCGCCACGTTTGAGTCAATAGTTTATCTACAGGAAACCGCCAAGATTGTTAAAATCTTCCAGTGGTTTTTGAGCTCTGCATAGTCTAGCACTTCATAAATATAGGCAGGATTGTAGTAGTAGGTGCTGCGATGACTGGAATAGAAATACTCATCTGCTTGGCCATAGTACGCCCTAAAACAGCGGTAAAGCCTAATTCTTCGATCAGTTCCTCGTTTCAGAGCTTGTAAGGATCTTCACCTGCCTCGATTTCACTAGGGCAAGAACCAAGCCTCATTTGGAGCTTGGAATGAGGATGATCTGATCCTTGTCCTTATTGGGAATAACAGCGTAGACATCCATAGCGATTGACGTAGGTCAACATCTTTGTGTTTTCACCAAAACTGAATGTCATGGTTTTCTTTTTCTTATCATCATTATATCATATTTTTAGCAAAATCTGAGGGAGAGAGAGAGACTCGACAAAAAGTCCTAGCCTCTCAATTGTTTTGACTGCCGGAGCAAGACGCAGTGGTTGAGTGGGCTCTACTACGCTGATTTCATCAGCTTTACAGTCTCTACTCAATCAGTGCGGAGGTGGACGACGATCGAATTCATCAACGTGAATTACCGATTTCTCGTCCCACTCTCTGGAATGTACATTTACCGATTACGATTTCTGATCTTCTTTTTCAGCCGCCCTTGTGAACAGCTTTTGATACTAATATTCTCACTGCTGGTCAGCATATGGCTTTGAGTTGTTTCTCATTTGGATGTTCCAGCAATAATCGGTACTGGCATCTTCGATATGGTCTTTGGATGGCACGGGACGGGAGTGGCGCGGCCCCATTTGTTTGACTCGTATCCCAGATCGACCAATTTTCTTTGACCTTCTCTGTCACATCCAGACAGACTTTACTTCAGTGCGAGACTGTTGATTGGACTCTATCGATACGAGGGCACGATACTGGAGAAGGTTGCTCTTTTGATAGAGAGGTTGGAATTCAATGATGCCATCAAACGGTCTCATGAATTCAGGCTAAAGAAGTTCCTGAGTTCTCTCACGCACAGAGTTGGTTCGACCTCTCGCGAGCGCCCAAAACCAACATTGGCCTCAGCCTTTGCACGGTTCCAGTCATCAGAGGTCATGACATGATACGGTGGGCCTTTAAAGCTGACGGTACTGGCCTTGACCATCTGTCAAACGGCCATCATCTCAAAACTTGCTGTAAGAACATGTGCATGACATTCGGATGGGCTTTTTCCACTTCATCCAACAACACGAGGGAGTAAGGACTAGGACGAACCTTTTCCGTTAGTTGCCCAGCTTTCATCGTAGCCAAATATAGCCCGGAGGAGCTCTGACCAGTTTCGTCGCTATGTTTGTTTCCCATGTATTCGCTCATATCAAAGCGGATCATATTGTCTGCAGAGCCAAAGAGCTCGATCGCCAATTGTTTAGACAGTTCGGTCTTTCCGACACCAGTTGGTCCGACAAAGAGGAAGCTTCCGATTGGACGGTTAGGCGATCCTAAGCCGACACGATTGCGTCGAATGGCTTTCGCGATTTTATCTACTGCATCGTCTTGACCAATCACATGAGCTTTCAAACAGTAGCCAGATTGATCAATTGAGACCGTTCTTTTCTCTTTCAAATCACCAACAGGAATATTGGTCTTTTGTTCAACGACGTGTTCAATCGTTTTTCACTGATGACAGGGTCTCCCGATCAGCGACATGTTGACCTTGTACTTCTTTGTATTTCGCGATTTGATCGCGGAAGTAGGTGCCAAAGTCTTCCTCGCGTCGCTTGGGCTTTGAGGTTTTCCGCTTCAATCAAGCGCTGATCGATCACTTTTGGATCCACAAAGTTTAGGGTCAGGTTCATCTTAGATCCCGCTTCATCCAACAGATCAATGGCCTTGTCTGGCAGGAAGCGATCTTGGATGTAACGGTTTGAAAAGAATAGCCGCCGCTCGATGGCCCCTGTCTGTATAGTGGACGTGGTGGTAGCTCTCGTATCTGGATGCCCTTGAGGATGGTGATGGTTTCTTCAACCGTTGGTTCATCGACCTTAACGGGCTGCATCCGACGTTCCAAGGCCGCATCTTTTTCAATGATACGGTATTCATTGAGGGTAGTAGCCCCAACTAATTGGAGTTCTCCACGCGCCAAGGCTGGTTTGAGGATATTTCCAGCGTCCATATTACCTTCGCCGGCTGATCCTGCGCCAACAATTTCATGGATTTTCGTCGATGAACAGAATAACATCTTCGTGTTGACGAATTTCTCATCCATTAATTGTGCATGTTCTTCGGAATTGACCACGATGCCTGTGCCTGAACGAGTGCTCACGACGTCTAGGCGGATGACTCTTTCCTTGCAATTTATGGGAACGTCGTCATCGACGATGGTTTTGCTCAGGCCTTCCACAACGGTAGTTTTTCCGACCCCAGGTTCTCCAATCAGAACCGGGTTGTTCTTGGTTCGACGGTTGAGAATTTCGATGACACGGATAATCTCCTCATCACGGCCAATGACAGGGTCAATATCCCCTTTGCGGGCAATTTCTGTGACATTGATGCTGAACCTTCTAAAAAGACCTTTGGCTTTTGAGGACGGGCTCGATGAGGGTCTTGACCACCACGGTTATTGTTTTTGCTGTAGCCGCCACTTCCATAACTGCCTCCGGGATTGAGTTGAGGGGTTTGAGGTTCTGCGGACTTTGAAGTTTCAAGGTATTGAAGAAATCTTCAAAAGGATCTCCAGCTGAGTTACATGTTGGGTCATGCCCTTTCAAGTTAGCTTTGTTGTTATTTGGGTCTGTTTTTCTAATTTTATAGCAATTTGACAGAGGTCTACTTGTCACTGACGTCCATTTACATTTGTATATAAATGGATGATTGATTCATTTATTTTACAATTTTGACAAAGCATACATACTACAGTAGGTTTTTGATGGTTTTCCATCAAGAGACAATCTCTATTTTAGGTCAAAAATAGTCAAAAGATTTATAGTTTCATTATATCAGTATTCTAGAAGTTTGCAAGAATTTGCTACGGAATATCGCTAAGGATTGAAGAAAGAGCAAATCAATGGAAAAATGTGAATTTTATTGAAGAGCTTTTCTTTATGATAAAATAGGAGAGTAGAAAAAGAGGAGAAATAAATGGAATCACATTTAGTACGGATTATCAACTCAGTTTGGAGACGATGACAAAAGACGGTGGAAACTTGAAACGTACTTGAACGTGACGGTAGTTGTTGCTGGAAGTAGCTTCACAACCTACAATGAAGAAGAAGGTTCAACCTTTATACTTTCAGTGATGTTGAAGCGTGAAACCTATACATTTGATAAAGCATGATTTAATTGCACTGGAAATTTATGAATTGCTTTTTACGTGAGCCATGTGTGGATGAGTTTGGGTGGTCTCAAGCTCATTTTTTGTCCATCTGGTTATAGTCTTCGTCTATAGGAAATTCTAAATAGGAACAGTTAGGTTTGAGAGTTGAAATCTGCTATAATAGAGAGGACTATTTTCATTACTTGACTAGAAAGAGAATTGATATGACGACACTCATTGATGGGAAGGCGCTCGCTACAAAATTACAGGGTGAGATTGCGAAGAAAACAGCACGATTAAAAGAAGAGACAGGGGTTGTGCCTGGTCTCGTTGTCATCGTGGTAGGAGATAATCCAGCCAGCAAAATCTATGTAAGAAATAAAGAGCGTTCTGCTATTGCGGCAGGCTTTCGGAGTGAAGTGAGACGACTTCCTGAAAGCATCAGCCAAGCTGAATTATTAGAAGTGATCGAACACTACAATCAAGATCCCCTTTGGCATGGGATTTTAGTGCAGTTGCCACTGCCTAAGCATATCGATGCGGATGCAGTCCTTTTAGCCATTGATCCGACAAAAGATGTGGATGGCTTTCATCCATTGAATATGGGACGCTTGTGGGCTGGAAATCCGATTATGGTGCCATCGACTCCCGCTGGTATCATGGAGATGTTCAAAGAGTACGGGATTGATCTAGAAGGGAAGCGAGCAGTCGTGATTGGTCGTTCCAATATCGTTGGAAAACCCATGGCGCAGTTGCTCCTCGCCAAAAATGCGACGGTAACCTTGACCCATTCTCGGACCCATCATCTGCCTAAAATTGCTAGAAGAGCAGATATCTTGGTTGTTGCGATCGGTCGCGAAATTTGTAACAGCAGACTTCTAGTAAGAAGGCGCCGTCGTCATTGGACGTCGGGATGAATCGCGATGAGAATGGCAAATTGTGTGGGATGTCGATTTTGACTCTGTTGTACCTTTTGGCCAATCATATTACCCCGGTACCAGGAGGGTTAGGGCCTCATGACTCGTCACCATGCTGATGGAGCAGACCTACGAAGCAGCTGTTCGTGCCTTAATAAAATGAAAGTGTGAACAAGATGAAGTTTGTATTTGATTTAGATGGAACCCTGTCATTCGATGGTGTCACAATCGATGATGAAATCAAACAGGTCTTATTGAGAGCAGAAGAATTTGGCCATGAAGTTGCCTTTGCTTCTGCACGTTCTTACCGGACTGCTTGGGCCTTTGGGGATCCATTGAGTCAGCAACTCGTGATAGGCTTAAATGGTGATTAGCCCATCGCCAGGGCAGTTGGTATATGAGGAACAATTGACAAGGATGTATCGGGAAGTCTCGGCTTTTGCCGCCATTACACCTACCATTTTTGTGGATGATACCTTTGATTATAGCGGACAGATTTTGGAAAAGATTCCTTTTGTTGCTAATGTAGATCCCCTCAAGAAAGCCCAGTATCGTTCGTTAGAGGAGCTGACAGATCCGATTAAGGTTGTGATCTATATGGGTGGCCATGAGGAGCTCGTGGATGAGATCATCGAGCGAATCGAAAAGACAGACAAGGCCCATATCCGCTATCATGCGCATGAAAAATGCATCTATCTCAATCCAGCAGACACGCATAAAGCGACAACCGTAGAAGAACTCTGTGGAGAGAATTTCGTGGCTTTTTGGCAATGATCAAAATGATATCGAGCTCTTGAAAAGCTCTTTTATGCAGTTCAGATTGGTGATTTTCCAGCCTCTTCAGCCTTTATGTGATGATCAATTGGTAGCCAAACAAAATCAACCACTAAGCTGTAGTGCTAAGATCTTGCAAGTCTTTGCAGAATTCAGAGGAAAATAAAAGATGGAGGGGGAGTCGTGGCTTCTCCTTTTTCGCTAGAAATGAGGAAGGTATGAGAACAGTTCAGAAAGAAGAGATCCAGCGTGTCATTGCATAGCGAGAGGCGAATTTTATAAGGGCGATTTTGGTCGCCTGCTCTTGATTGGGGGGACTTACTCCCTGCGGGGAGCTATTATTATGGCGGCTGTCGCGGTTCATAGTGGTGCGGGCTGGTTACTGTCGCAACAGATCCTGACAATCTGACAGCTCTCTCATAGCTATCTTCCTGAAGCTATGGGCTTTGATCTGGCGGATCACGAACTTTCTTCGGGAGCAACCCAAAAAGCCAGCGTGATTCTTTGTCGGTCCAGGCTTAAAGGAAGCAAGAGAAAGCCAGCAATCTTGCAGATGATTTTTGAGCAAGTCTCAGCCAGCAGGTCTTGGATATTAGATGGAGGAGCTATTAGTCTTTTTATACTTCTCAGTTTGACCTGCCAGAGGCTCAGCTGGTCTTACCCCTCACCAAAAAGAATGGGAAACTGTCAGGGCTTGATCTAGCAAGCCAGACAGAAGGCAAAGAGTCGAAGTACAGTGCAGAACTTTCCTCAAGGACTGTCATTGAGGAAAAAGGGCCTCACACCCGCATTTGGGACAAGCGGCAAGAAGAGGGCTATCAGCTAGATGTTGGTGGTCCCTCATCAAGCCACAGGTGGAATGGGGGATACCTTGGCAGGGATGATCGCAGGATTTGTGGGTCAATTTCCACAGGTCGTCTCTATGAGCGCGTGGTGGTTGTGACCCATCTCCATCTCAGCCATTGCAGAAGACTTGAGCAAGATGAGTCATGTGGTTCCACCCACGACCATTAGCCAGGAAATCCCTCAAAATGGATGAAAAAGTGGAGTGACAATTCAAAACGAAAATGTTGAAAATGAAAACGTTTTCATGATAGTAGTGGATGAAAGGAGTGAGAAAATGAATGAGCATCGATTACGATGAAAGATGTTAGGCAGAAGTTGGGGTCAGTGTTGGGACCGTTTCTCAGTCATCAATAATGAAAAAGGCATTAAAGAGGTGACATTAAAAAGTCCAACAAGCGATTGAAAAACTTTCTTATGTGCCAGATGAATATGCAAGAGGCTTAAAAACAAATCGTAGTAATATTATTGCTTTTACTCATTCCAACCATTTGGCATCCATTCTTTTCTGAGTTTGCTTATCATGTAGAAAAGGAATTATTAAAAAAATCAATGTAAATTATTGATTTGTAATGCAGATAAAGATGCTCAAAACGAGATAGAGTACATAAAAATTACTTGAAAAATAAGGTAGATGGGATCATTGGGATCACTCTATTCAGATATCGATAAGTATATCTCCTCAAATTTACCTTTTGTTAGTATTGACCGTCATTTTTCTGAAAATGTCTATTACGTAACCTCTGAAAATTATCATGGTGGTCAACTGGCTTGCCGAGAGTTAGTCAAACGAGGTTGCCAAAATTTAGCATACATTAGTGGTGTGAACAAACATTTGAATGAAACAACGGAACGGGAAGGGGTTTAAAGATGAAGCTAAACAGCAAAAATACAAAAACTCTGTAGTCTTGAAATGCCAGAACCGTTAGATCAGCAGAAAGACAAATTAAGTCCTTTTTTCGAAGCTCATCCCTAAGATTGATGGGATTTTCACAGTAAATGATTTTATGGCTCTACGGTTATAAAAAGTTTTGACTGAGATGGGAAAAACTCCTCTAGAGGACTATCAAATTATTGGTTTTGATGGGTTAAGACCTGCTTTTGATCAACCGTACTTACTTTCGACCATTGTTCAAGAAATAGCTCAGATGGCCCAAGCGGCAGTAGAATTATTACTTAAATTGATTCGTAAAGAAAAATAGAAAAGAATGTGATTAGTTTACCCGTACATTTCTTTGAAGGAACACTACAAAAATTATAAAAAGTGCTTGACAAATTATGAAAAGCGCTGTTATAATTTAGCTATAAAATGAAACGTTTTCAACTCAACTATTTTAGTTTGAGTTAAAAATACAACCAAAAATGAAACGTTTTCAAAAAGGAGGACGCTATGCGTAAAGGTATTAAGTTATCTGTAGTTGCAAAGACTATCATTAGGATTGCTTTGCAGGATGTGGTGGGGATCAAAATCCAAAACTGCAAGTTCTTCAAATGAGATTAAAGTCTCAGTTCAATTCTCAGATGAGACTGCTGAGGAAAAGCTTGGCAACAAGTTGTTGATAATTTCAATAAATCAAAGAAAACGAAATATAAGGTTGTGACAGAATTTATTCCACGTAGCGGTAGTGGTGGTGGATATGAAGATAAAGTTAACGCGCTGTTACGACAAATAGTTTACCAGATGTCATTACCTTAGATGGTCCTAATACTGCAGCCTATGCAAAATCAAAAGTGATTGCTCCTTTGGATGATTATCTAAAAGACGATAATATGGATGATGTACTGGACAGTATTAAACAACAGGAACTTATGATGGTAAATTTTATGCATTTGTTATTCAGAATCCAATGTAGGTGCTTTACTATAATAAGAAAATGTTTTAAAGAAGCAGGGATTGACGAAGCTAGTTTACCAACCCTAGAAAAACCATGGACTTGGTCTGAGTTTAATGCCATTGCTAAAGAAAATTAAAAGATCATTTTTAACAAACCAGCGATTGATTTCCGTTTGAATTCAAAACGATGAGATGTTGCCATATGCTTACATGCCTCTATTTGGTCAAATGGTGGATCTGTTATGAATTCTAAAAGGAACAAAAAGGGAAGGCTACTTCAATAGCAAGGAAAGTGTTGAAGCTGTTCAATTTATTCAAGATCTTGTGAAGGATGGATATACGACAGTTAGTCCTGTTGAAAAAGGTTTTTGAAACCGGTGAATATCCTATGGTTCTGAGCGGTTCTGGACGATTGCAGACCCACAAACAAATTACAAAGATATTGATTTTGGTATTCTTCCTTATCCAGTTTCAGATAAAAACGAAGAAATTGGTATCACCTTCAGGTAGTTGGCAATTAGTCGTTACAACAAAAATCTGATAAAAAAAGAAGCAGACCCGCTGAATTTGTTAAGTTTTGCTACAAATACTGAATCTAGTGAAATTCTAAGCTTAGGTAACAGTGTTCTTCCAATCAGAAAATCAACAATTAAAAATATTAAGGACAAAGTATCTGAGCCAATGCGTTTCTTGATGGAACAAAATGCTAAAACGGCTCATGCTCGTCCAGTTGTAGTAGCTTATCCACAAGTTTCACGCGCTTTCCAACAAGCAATGCAAGATATCAGCTATTATAAAGATAATCCAGATGTACAAAAAGTATTAGATGCTCGTGCGAAAGAAATGCAAACAGCAATCGACCAATCTTTAAATAAATAGTTGACATTCAAAAAGGTGGAAGGTAAGTTATGGAATGTACCTTCCACCTTATTTTATTTAATAGTTTCATCTTAGGAGACGAACAATGAGCGAAAAAAATAAAGTCGAAACAAAAAAGAAAGAACGCCTTAAAGAAAATATTATGGGCTATAGCTTTTTAGCTCCAGCTTTAATATTACTTTTCATCTTTTTAGTGATACCTGTTGGTATGGTGATCTATTATGCCTTTACAGATTATTACCTATTAACGCCTGAGGATAGAAAATTTGTAGGACTACAAAATTTTATGCGCTTAGCACAAGATCCAATCTTTATAAAAAGCTTCTTGAATACCTTGAAATTTGTAGTTTGGATTATTCCAGTGCAACTTGGTGCGGCTCTCGGGATGGCCTTAATTGTTAATAAGAAACGTAAAGGAAATATGTTCTTTAAGGTAGCATTTTTTGCTCCTGTTGTGATGTCTCTTGTCGTTATCTCTATCCTCTGGTTATACTTGTTAAATCCAAATAATGGTTTGCTCAATGCTCTACTGAATAAAATTGGTATTTCTTCACAACCATTCTTGACAAGTCCAAAACAAGCCATGTATGCTATTGTATTTGTTTCTGCATGGCAGGGTGCAGGTTATCAAATGTTGTTATTCCTTGGAGGAATGCAAAATATTCCACAAGATATTTATGAGGCGGCAGAGTTGGATGGATTTTCAAAATGGGCTCAATTTAGATATATCACGATGCCTTTATTGAAACCAACTGCCTTATTTGTACTCTTGACAACATTGATTTCAGCATTTAAATTGATTGTGCAACCAATGGTCATGACTAAGGTGGTCCATTGAACTCAACAATCACTATGGTATATTATATTTATCAACAAGGTTTCACTGACCGTCTTGTTGGTTACTCAAGTTCGATTGCTCTTTAGTATTGTACAACATTGATTGGTATGATTAGTCTTGTACAACGGCGAGTTTTGAAGGAGGATGATTAGGATGAAACGTTTAAAACCGACTACTATTTTAGAATATGTTTTATTAATTCTATTAGCAGGCCTCTTTCTATTTCCTATGATCTGGATGGTGGTTTCAGCAATGAAGCCAGAAGCAGATGTGTATAAGAATTTAACAAGTTGGAAAGCATTCTCACCTAGTTTTAATCCAGCTGATTGGTTTAAACCTTACCAAGAAGTTCTTTGCCTGTTTTAGTATTCTAACATATCTAGGGAACAGTATTTTTATGCAGGAACATTTGCACTTGGGTCTATCATAGTAAACGCCTTAGCGGGATTTGCATTTGCAAAAATTAATTTTACAGGTAAAAAAATTCTGTTTGGCTTTTTATTGGCATTGTTAATCATTCCGATGGAAACAGTGTTGATTCCTCAATTTACAATTATTAATTACTTGGCTTAGTCAATAATCGTTTAGCGGTATTATCCCTGGATTAGCTAGTGTCTTTAATATTTATCTTTTTCCGAAACTTTTATTGCCATTCCAGAAGAAATTATCGAATCTGCAAAAATAGATGGTGCAAGTATCCTACGGATCTTTTTCAAGATTATGTTGCCTATGCGTCGAAACCGGCAGTTGCAACAGTAGGTGTTCTTTCCTTTATTTCTAGTTGGAATGATTATATCTGGCCGTTGATGGTTTTAACCGATTCGTCAAAATTTTCAATGCAGGTGGCGATTACAACCATTAATACAACTCAACCAGTTTTATATCAATCAAGTAATGGTTGTTTTGACAATTTCTACAATTCCACTTATTCTAGTATATATCGTAGCACAAAAACATATTATTCAAGGTCTAGGTGGATCTGGTACAGGTATTAAGTAGTGATCAGTATGAAGGAAAGTATCTCGAAAGCAAATCAGCATATCGATGAAAACAGGGAGAAGGTCAACCAGCAATATCGAGGAGCATTTCATCTGCTACTCCAATCGGCTGGATGAACGATCCAAATGGTTTTTGTTTATTTCCGTGGGGAATACCATTTGTTTTACCAATTCTATCCCTATGATAGTGTTTGGGGGCCCATGCATTGGGGGCATGCCAAATCAAAAGATCTTCTCCATTGGGAAGAACTGCCAGTAGCTTTAGCACCAAGTGAAAGCTATGATAAGGATGGCTGCTTTCTCGGTGAAAAGTGCTATTGTGAAAGATGACAAGCTCTATTTGCTGTATACTGGTCATGTAGACGATGAGGAAAAGCGGAGGAGACTCAGTGTCTTGCGGTTTCGACAGATGGCATTACCTTTTGAAAAAGTTGCCTACTAATCCAGTGATCCATGCTCAACATATTGAGGGGATCGCAGATATTGCAGATTTTCGTGATCCTAAAGTATTTGAATACCAAGGAAGCTATTACGCTGTCGTTGCTTCTAAGACGCCAGATGACAGAGGTCAGATTCTCCTATTTGCATCAAGTAATCTAGTAGATTGGGCCTTTACATCAGTCCTTTTAGAAGGTGAAAAAGGGCAAGGGATTATGTGGGAGTGTCCTGATTTCTTCCCTTTAGATGGCAAATGGGTCTTGATCCTGTCTCCCATTGAAATGGAAAGGCAGCAAGAAAAATACTGGAACTTAAATTCGACGGTTGCCTTTATCGGTGACATGAATTGGGAAACAGGGCGCTTTCATGTCGATTCCTATGATGAAATGGATGGCGGTTTGGATTTCTATGCCCCTCAAACTTGTCAAGGACCAAAGGGCGAACGATACATGGTTGCCTGGATGCAAATGTGGCACCGGTCTATCCCCAGTCATGATTTAGCTCATGGGTGGGCAGGTAGTATGACTCTTCCAAGAAAATTGTCTCTGAAAGACGGACGATTAGTTCAGGAGTTACCTGAGTCAGTGAACGAACACTTTTCTTTGTAGAGAATCTTTCAGAAACCATTGTTAAAGGTAATCAGATCACGATTCCGGCTAGAGGGAAACAAACCTTGTTTGAGCTAGATGCCAAACCGGGTCGCTCGTTTATCCTTGGATATGGCGATGAAACCGATCCTGATAGTGTCTTGCAATTGGTTTACGACGCCTCTCAAAAACGCTTTAGCTTAAGTCGAGACCAATTTGGGCACCCCATTTCTGGAAAAGAAAATCCAGTATTTCAATCGAGATGGATTCAGTTGGATGCTGAAAAGGATCATCATTTTTCGATCATTCGCGATACCAACTCCATCGAAGTATTCGTGGATGGTAAAACTCTCTCGATGACCTTTTATGAAACGACTGAGAATCCCGTCTATACTCTCACGGCAGATGAAGGGGTCGATTGGGTCGTAAAACCTATCAAAAATAGAAAAATCAATAGCCTCCTAAAGAAGAAAAAGACAAGTCTTGGACTTGTCTTTTGTTGTATCCTAAATAGGATTTGAGTTCATCGAAGAAAATTTGGGAATTGGCCCATGACCGATCTGACTCTCTTTCCAGAATATCCAAATCTTGTCAAAATTCCTCTGGTTGAAGAGGAAAAAACAGTCTTCTATATTCGTTATGCCTATCCAAATGAAGGGGAACTCCAAGCACCTCTAGCTCCTTTTATTGAACGGTTAGAGAAGTGTGAAAAATAAGGAAGCTGGTTTAAAATAGACCAGTAGAAAGTGTCTTGAATAAAATGAGGCTTGTAGAGAAAGGAAATTCATGATTTCGCTTTGTCTGCCAGCCTTTTTTGGCGTTTTTTGGTATAATTAAACTTGATCATATTCTGCAGAAAGGAGTTCTATGTCCAACTATTTATCCGTATCAAGTTTGACCAAATATTTGAAATTAAAATTTGATAAGGATCCCTATTTGAAAGGGTTTATCTGACAGGGCAGGTCTCCAATTTCCGAAAACGTCCCAACCACCAGTATTTTTCATTAAAGGATGAAAAAGCGGTTATTCAGGCGACGGTCTGGGCTGGGGTTTATCGAAGCTTTGGTTTTGAGCTAGAAGAAGGCATGAAGATCAACGTCATCGGTCGCATTCAGCTCTATGAGCCAAGTGGGAGTTATTCCATTGTCATTGAAAAGGCTGAGCCAGATGGGGTAGGGGCCTTGGCCATCCAATCTGAGCAACTCAAGAAAAAGTTGACCGAAGAAGGGCTCTTTTCAGGATCGGTGGAAGCAAGCTCTGCCACAATTTCCTAGAAAGATCGGGGTCATCACCAGTCAAAGTGGGGCCGTGATTCGTGATATTATCACAACGGTGGGCCGACGCTTCCCTGGTGTTGAGATTGTGCCTCACCCGACCAAGGTTCAGGGTGAAGGCATCTAGCGAGGTGGTTGCTAATATTCAAAGGGCTAACCAACGGGATGATTTGGATGTCTTGATTATCGGTCGTGGGGTGGTTCGATTGAAGACCTCGCCCTTTAATGAAGAAGCAGTGGTGCGAGCCATTTTTGAATCGCGGATTCCGATTATCTCCAGTGTTGGACATGAGACAGATACGACTCTGGCCGATTTTGTAGCAGACCGACGAGTCGCCACTCCGACAGCCACCGCTGAATTGGCCACCCAGTAACGAAATTGGATCTCTGTCCCATTTACAAAAAGCAGGAAAATCGCATGGCAACAGCTATGTCCAATCGCTTGGCCCTATAATCGTGAACGTTTGGCCAAATTAAGTCAATCGGTTATTTTTAGACAGCCTGAAAGACTCTGCGATGGCTACCCTACAAAAGATTGACCAGTTGCAATTGCGATTGAAAACAAGGGATACGCGATGCTTATGGACAAGGGGCTAATCAGTTGCAAGGTCTCGCGTCATCGCTTAGAAGCCATCGTCGCCTTTTGCATCGTATTGAGCGCTACCAAGATCGCCTGCTCCAAGATAAGAGAATCTTAACCAACCGAATGGAACAAGTCCTAAAAGAGCAAAAGATCAAGGTGCAAGGCTTATCAGAAGCCCTCTTGATGCTCGATACCAGTCGGATTATTGCGCGTGGCTATGCCATGGTTAAGGAAGGAGATCAGGTTCTAGATTCGGTTGCGAAAGTAACAGAAGGGGACCCGCTGTCACTCATCATGAGAGATGGTCAGTTAGAAGTAGAGGTAAAACATGTCGAAAGAAAAGAAATTTGAAGAAAATTTAGCAGATTTGGAAGCCATCGTCCAAAAATTGGAGAGTGGTGATGTGGCTTTTGAAGAAGCTATTACAGAATTCCAAAAAGGAATGAAATTGTCAAAAGAATTGCAAGATACCTTGGATCAAGCAGAGAAAACCTTGGTCAAGGTCATGCAAGCAGATGGTACTGAAGCGGATCTAGCATGAGACAAGAAGAAAAACGAAATAGAGTAGAGCAAGCAGTTCGCTCTTTTTATGAGGAAAAATCCGTTGCCCCCCATTTAGTGGAGTCGGTCCTTTATTCCATCCAGGCAGGTGGAAAACGCTTGCGCCCCTTGCTACTTCTAGAATTGTTAGAGGCCTTTGGACAGGAATTGACAGAGGCTCATTTTCAAGTGGCAGGGGCTTTGGAGATGATCCATACAGGAAGCCTTATTCACGATGATCTGCCTGCCATGGACAATGATGATTACCGTCGGGGGCAATTGACCAATCATAAGAAATTCGGAGAAGACCTGGCGATTTTAGCAGGGGATGCGCTTTTTCTCGATCCCTTTGGGATGATAGCTGCGAGTGCCCTTCCTGATGCGGTCAAGGTCTCCTTGATTCTTGAATTGTCAGATGCTTCCGGTAGTCGTGGAATGGTAGCTGGCCAAGTCCTTGATATGGAAGGGGAGCACAAACAGCTCACGCTAGCAGAATTGCAGACCATCCATGCCAATAAGACAGGACGCCTCCTTGCCTATCCTTTCATCGCAGCCGGTTTGATGTTAGAGTTGCAAGCAGACATTGCTCAGCTCTTAGAAAAAATCGGGAAAAAATTAGGCCTGGCTTTTCAAGTGCGGGATGATATTTTGGATTTGGTCGCTGATTTTGAAGCTTTGGGGAAGACTCCTCAAAAGGACTTAGTAGCTGAAAAATCGACCTATCCAGCCCTGTTGGGATTGGAAGAATCAAAAGCTTTGCTGACAAGTGAATTAGACGCTTGCGAGGACTTGTTGGATCAGATTACAACTGCTTGCGACTTTGATCCGCGAGCGATCAAGAAATTAATAGAAGGATTACGAATAGATGGCTAAGGAAAGAGTGGATGTATTAGCCTATAAACAAGGCATATTTGATACCCGCGAACAAGCCAAAAGAGGGGTGATGGCAGGTCTTGTCGTTGCCGTTATCACTGGTGAGCGCTTCGATAAACCGGGTGAAAAATTGATGAAGCAACCGAGTTGAAATTAAAGGGCGAAAAAGCTCAAATATGTCAGCTGGGCGGTCTTAAATTAGAAAAAGCCCTGAACCAATTTGGTTTATCTGTAGAGGGAAAATTGCGATTGATATCGGAGCTCTACAGGTGGCTTTTACAGATGTCAGCGTCGCAAAAATGGAGCCAGCCAGGTTTTTTCGGTGGATGTCGGGACCAATCAGTTGGCCTGAAATTGCGCAATGATTCTCGGGTGGTCTCGATGGAGCAGTTCAATTTCCGCTATGCCGAGCCAGATGATTTTTGAAGCGACACCGAGCTTAGCGAGTATCGATGTCAGCTTTATTTCCTTGGACTTGATTCTGCCAGCCCTTCACCGGATTTTTGGCAGATAATGGACAAGTCGTGGCCTTGGTAAAACCCCAGTTTGAAGCAGGGCGCGAACAGATCGGGAAAAATGGGATCATTATGATCCTAAGATTCATTTAGCGGTCCTTGAAAAGGTCAGCGCTTTTGCAGGGACACATGGCTTTGCGGTAATGGGAGTGATTATTCCCCTATCCAAGGAGGCCATGGCAACATCGAATTTTTTTGATGTATCTAGAAAAAGAAGAGAAAACAAAGCCAACGACAGAGCGACTGGAGGCTGTTGTGGAGCTGGCACACAGGAATTTAAACATGAAGAGTAAGAATATCAGATTAGAAAAATTGTCGCTTTTATACGTGATCATGAGGTGGGGACCCAAGAAGAGATCGTCGAACATTTGAAAGAAGAAGGCATCTCAGCAACCCAAGCGACGGTATCACGGGATATCAAAGAATTGGGCATCGTAAAACGCCCTCTGAAAGACATGACCTATGTCTATGAATTGCCACGTAAGCACCACCAAGGGATTGGGATGATTGAAAGCAATATCTTGTCTCATCGTCGCATGGGAGAATATGTCAATTTTCACCATGGTTCCAGGGACAGCGCTTTGGTCAAACGTCGTTTGCGGGAGATTTATAAAGAACATATCTTTAGTATTGTCGCAGATGATGATACGATTTTTTACTGATTGCTTATTCCGCACCAGAAGCAGAGAATATCCTCAAATCAATCTTTTGGGTGGTAAGAGCCTATGCTATTAGAAAATTTCGATTAAGAACTTTGCCATTATCGAAGAGATTTCTTAAATTTTTGAAAAAGGGAATGACGGTACTGACAGGGAAAACAGGTGCAGGGAAAATCCATCATTATCGATGCCATGAACATGATGTTGGAAGCCGTGCAACGACGGACGTCATTCGACACGGAGCCCCAAAAAGCAGAAATCGAAGGTCTCTTCACCGTTGAGAGCAATCGACACCTGACAGCTCTTTTTGAAGAGCAAGGACCAGAGTGGACCGATGAATTGATCATTCGCCGAGAGATCTTGCAAAATGGACGAAGTGTCAGCCGGATCAATGGTCAGATGGTGAATTTATCGGTCTTAAAAGCAGTTGGGCAACATTTGGTGGACATCCATGGCCAGCATGATCAGGAAGAACTCATGCGATCCCAATTGCATATCACTATGCTAGATGAATTTGGAGACGCAGCCTTTTTCCAAACGAAAGCCGCTTATCGTCAGACTTTTGAAGACTACAAACGCCTGCGTAAACAAGTCGTGGAACTCCAGCGCAACCAGCAGGAAAAACAAGGCCCGTATTGAGATGTTGGAGTTTCAGATTGCAGAGATTGAGGCACCGCCTTTGAAGTGGAGGAGGATGTGCGTCTGGAGCAAGAGCGCCAACGCCTGCTCAATCACAAGATGATCGCAGATACCCCTAACCAATGCCTATACCATGCTGGATGCAGAAGAGTTTTTCTGAGCCTCAGCCAATGTTCGCTCAGCCATGAATGATCTGGAAAGCATCGAAGAATATGATCCGACCTACAAAGAGCTCTCTAAGCCAGTTATCGGAAACCTTCTATGCCCTTGAGGATATTACCAAGCGCTTAGAAGATGTGGTCGATGGTCTGGAGTTTGATGGCAATCGCCTTATGCAGGTGGAATCGCGTTTGGATTTGATTCACTCGATCACGCGCAAGTATGGTGGCCAAGTCAAGGACGTCTTGAATACCTGACGCAAATCACCAAAGAATATAGCCTCCTCACCGGAAGTGACCTCTCGTCTGAGGACTTGGAAAAGAATTCAAACGTTTGGAAAAGAGTTTGGTCACCTTGGCTCAAGATTTGAGTGATCAGCAGACATACTTTTGGCCCAAGCCTTGGAAAATGAAATCCAGCAAGAATTGGCAGATCTCTACATGGACAAGGCGCGTTTTCAAGTGCGTTTTAGCAAGGCTAAGTTTAATCGTGAGGGAAATGAAGCTGTCGAATTTTACATTTCGACCAACCCAGGTGAGGACTTTAAACCTCTTGTCAAGGTAGCATCCGGCGGAGAATTGTCACGCTTGATGTTGGCCATTAAGTCGGCTTTTTCTCGAAAAGAAGGAAAAACCAGTATCGTCTTTGACGAGGTGGATACAGGAGTCTCTGGGCGCGTGGCCCAAGCCATCGCAAATGAAAAATTCATAAGATTGGTCAAAATGGCCAGGTGCTTGCTATTTCTCACCTGCCTCAAGTCATCGCTGCAGCAGATTATCAATTCTATATTGAGAAAATCAGTGATGAACACTCAACTGTATCTACTGTGCGTTTGCTCAATAGAGAAGAACGAATCGAAGAAATTGCCAAGATGCTGGCAGGAGAGGATCTAACGGAAGCTGCCCGTCAACAAGCAGAGCAACTTCTCAAGCGTTAAGAGAAAGAAGGTTTGAAACAATGTCAACATACTTTGTAGTCGGAGATATTCACGGAAAAGCACAAATTCTAGAAGAGCTCATGACAGAGTGGGATGGAAAAGCTCAATTGGTCTTTTTAGGGGATTTGATAGATCGAGGCGAAAACAGCAAACGATCAATTGAAATCGTAAAGGACTACGTAGACCATCACGGAGCGGTTTGTCTTTCCGGGAATCACGAGTACATGTTTTTAGCCTGGTTGGACAATCCAGAAGAGCGTTATGACCACTACCGAAGAAATGGTGGCGATACGACCATCAACTCTCTGTTAGGCCGGCCGCTCGATGCTCCTGTAGATGGCATTGCGGATGCGCAAGCAGTAGAAAATGCCGTTCCTGACTTGGTGGCCTTCATCCGCAGTTTGCCCTTTGACTACGAGACAGAAACCTATTATTTTGTCCACGCTGGTGTGGATCTAAGCTTTTGAAAATTGGCGAAAAACCAGTGATTACCAAAAGGTCTGGATCCGAAAAACCATTCCATGAAGCGGAGAATCATACAGGCAAATGGATTGTTCTTTACACACCAGTCTATGGATCTGCTCAACGAGCCAGTCGGCACCGAAAATCTTTGGATTTCAGATCAGAAGATGGGTGTCGATGGTGGCGCTGTCTTTGTGGAGTCCTCCATGGATTGCTCTTGGATGATCAAGGCATTGTCCATGACCATGTCCTTCATAATACAGGTTTTTTTCTGCCGTAGACGACTGAGGAAGCAGGAATGGATATCTTTCACTGCAAAAACCCCGTGTTTTTTGATATAATGAAAGCAGAACATTCTTAGGAAGAGTATAGAAAATATATGGCAAATATTAAAATAGTTACAGACTCATCTATTACAATTGAGCCTGAAGTGAGTTGAAGAATATGGCATTACCATTGTGCCACTTTCTGTTATGGTAGATGGAGTCCTTTATTCCGACAGTGAGTTAGGAAGGGACTTCTTGCGCTTAATGCAGTCTCAGTAAAAATCTTCCAAAGACCAGCCAACCACCCGTTGGAGTCTTTGCGGAGATCTATGAAAAGTTAGCAAAGAGACGGAGCTCATATCGTTTCGATTCATATGTCTCATGCCTTGTCAGGAACCGTAGAGGCAGTCGCCAAAGGGCAACCTTATCAGGGGCAGAAGTAACTGTGATTGATAGTGGCTTTACAGACCAGGCGATGAAGTTCCAAGTGGTTGAAGCGCCTAAGTTGGCTAAAGAAGGAGCAGATCTAGACACCGTTTTTAGCTCGTATCGAAGAAGTCAAAGAAAAGACAGAGTTGTATATCGGCGTATCTACCTTGGAAAAATCTAGTTAAAGGTGGTCGGATTTTGGCCGTAGTTACCGGACTTTTGAGCTCGCTTCTTAACATCCGTGTGGTGATGGAAATGAAGGACCATCAATTAGAACCAATCGTCAAGGGACGTGGAAACAAGACCTTTAAGAAGTGGTTGGATGAATTGGTAGAGAAACTATCCCACAGCAAGGTGGCTGAGATCGGGATTTCTACGCAGGGACGCCAGAATGGGCAAAATGAAATGAAGGCTCAGCTGCAATCGCTCGTTGAAAATGCGATCCCAGTTCTCGAAACTGGATCGATTATCCAAACCCATACAGGTGAGAATGCATTTGCAGTTTTTGGTGCGCTATGAATAAGCTGAATAAATGTTTGAAAAACAGGTTTAGTACTTGACCCAAAGGCTTTTTAGATATTATAGTACTGTTAAGGCGTAAAGCCTAAAAAATTTGGAGGATTTGTTAAATGGCTAACAAACAAGATTTGATCGCAAAAGTGGCAGAAGCTACAGAATTGACTAAAAAGATTCAGCAAAGGCACTGTTGATGCTGTATTCGCAGAGAGTTTTCAGAATACCTTTCAAAAGGTGAAAAAGTTCAATTGATCGGTTTTCGGTAACTTCGAAGTTCGTGAACGTCGTACTCGTAAAGGTCGCAACCCACAAACTGGTAAAGAAATCAAAATCGCATATTTTCTAAAGTTCCAGCATTCAAAGCTGGTAAAGCTCTTAAAGAAGCAGTTAAATAATTGTATTTTTGAAAAGCCATCCTAGATTTCTAGGATGGTTTTTGTTGGACAGCTCTATAGGATAAGGGTATAATAGGAAAAAAGAAGGAGAGAGAAAAGACCATGCGATTCATTTTAGGCCTCTTTGCCTTGTTGTTTATCCGACCTATTTTGTATCTACTGAAAGGGCTGTGGTTTGTACTGGAATTTTGCTTTATGATCCTCGTGGTCAAAATGATCCTAGGAACAGTGCGCTGGATGACCGGTTGGATCGGTTGAGAGTAGATGAATCTAGTTCAGGCTCGTGAATCAATGTCCCCCGGACATGAACTCGCTTTTCCGTTTTCAGGCTCGTGAATCAATGTCCACTGGACATAAACTCGCTCTTCCATTTTTTTTAATTAAAAGCATTCTAAATAGTGATTTATTTTGAAACATGATATAATAAGGGTAACGAATCGATTAAATCATATTGGAAAGGGGGAATCATAGTGAACGCATTGCATCGTCATGAAGAAGAGCGCGTGGAAGAAGTCTTGCAAAATTTGCGTGCCAAGGGCATTCGGATTACCGATACCCGCAGAGCAGTTCTTTCCTATTTAGTGGCGAGTCATGAACATCCAAGCGCTGAGAAGATCTATCGCGATTTATTGCCTCAGTTTCCAAGCATGAGTCTAGCAACTGTCTACAACAATATCAAGGTTTTAATTGATGAGGGGGTTGTCTCTGAGATCAAGGTTCGCAATGATACCACGACCTATTTTGATTTCATGGGGCATGACCATTTGAATGTGGTATGTGAAAAATGTGGTCGTATCGCAGATGTGGACATTGAAGTCCCAGATCTTCGCGAAGAAGCAGCCAGTCAAAGTGGTTACCAGATCACCAAGACTCAGATGACCGTCTATGGCATTTGCCCCGACTGTCAGAAAAATTAATGTGAGAGAAAGCAGAGCCGTCAGGCTCTTTTTTGTGAGAAATTGCACTTTTCTATGGTCGCCACTAGATTTTTCACTGAAAATCTAGTAGAATAGAATAGATAAACGGGGGAAACCTCGGAGAATAAAAAGGAGATCCATCTAATGGTAAAATTGGTTTTTGCTCGCCACGGTGAGTCTGAATGGAACAAAGCTAACCTTTTCACTGGTTGGGCTGATGTTGATTTGTCTGAAAAAGGTACACAACAAGCGATCGACGCTGGTAAATTGATCAAAGAAGCTGGTATCGAATTTGACCAAGCTTATACTTCAGTATTGAAACGTGCGATCAAAACTACTAACTTGGCTCTTGAAGCTTCTGACCAATTGTGGGTTCCAGTTGAAAAATCATGGCGCTTGAACGAACGTCACTACGGTGGTTTGACTGGTAAAAACAAAGCAGAAGCTGCTGAACAATTTGGTGATGAACAAGTTCACATCTGGCGTCGTTCTTACGATGTATTGCCTCCTGCAATGGACCGTGATGATGAACATTCAGCACACACTGACCGTCGTTATGCTTCACTTGACGATTCAGTGATTCCAGATGCTGAAAACTTGAAAGTTACTTTGGAACGTGCCCTTCCATTCTGGGAAGATAAAATCGCTCCAGCTCTTAAAGACGGTAAAAACGTATTCGTAGGAGCACACGGTAACTCAATCCGTGCTCTTGTTAAACACATCAAACAATTGTCAGACGACGAAATCATGGACGTGGAAATCCCTAACTTCCCACCATTGGTATTCGAATTTGACGAAAAATTGAACGTTGTAAAAGAATACTATCTTGGTAAGTAAGATAACATAATTTGTTATCCATAAAAAAAGCTGACTTCGGTCAGCTTTTTTGCTTGTCTTCCTTAGATCCTAGCTGGTTTTGGGTTTTCAGTAACCCCTAAAAGTGTTATAATAGAGTGTTACTAAATTGGGTTCCATTAGCCCTGAAAGGAAAAGAAAATGACAAAATCATTCTACATCACAACCCCTATCTATTACCCATCTGGTAAATTGCATATTGGTTCAGCTTATACAACGATCGCCTGTGACGTTTTGGCGCGTTACAAACGCATGATGAACTACGATGTTTTCTACCTGACTGGTCTCGATGAGCATGGTCAAAAGATCCAGCAGAAAGCAGAAGAAGCTGGGATTACGCCACAAGCTTATGTAGATGGGATGGCCGTTGGAGTGAAAGAACTCTGGCAATTACTCGATATCTCATACGATAAATTCATCCGTACGACAGACGATTACCATGAAAAAGTGGTGGCTCAAGTCTTTGAACGCTTGCTTGCGCAAGACGACATCTACCTGGGTGAGTACTCTGGTTGGTATTCAGTCTCTGATGAAGAGTTCTTTACAGAAAGCCAATTGGCTGAGGTTTACCGTGATGAGAATGGCAAGGTTATCGGTGGGGTAGCCCCATCAGGCCACGAAGTAGAATGGGTTTCTGAAGAATCTTACTTCCTTCGCCTCAGTAAATACCAAGACCGTTTGGTGGAATTTTTCAAATCCCAACCTGATTTCATCACGCCAGATGGTCGTCTTAATGAAATGTTGAAAAACTTCATCGAGCCAGGTTTGGAAGATTTGGCGGTATCTCGGACAACCTTTACTTGGGGAGTTCCAGTTCCATCTAATCCAAAACACGTGGTCTATGTATGGATCGATGCCCTTCTTAACTATGTGACAGCTCTTGGTTACGGTCAAGAAGATCATGAAAACTTTGATAAGTTCTGGAACGGAACCGTCTTCCACATGGTCGGAAAAGACATCCTTCGTTTCCACTCCATCTACTGGCCAATCCTTCTTATGATGTTGGATATCAAATTACCAGAACGCTTGATTGCCCATGGTTGGTTTGTCATGAAAGACGGCAAGATGTCTAAGTCTAAAGGGAATGTCATCTACCCAGAAATGTTGGTGGAACGATTCGGCTTGGATCCACTTCGTTACTACCTCATGCGCAGTTTGCCAGTTGGTTCAGATGGGACCTTCACACCAGAAGACTACGTAGCCCGCATCAACTATGAATTGGCCAATGACCTTGGAAACCTCCTTAACCGGACGGTAGCCATGATCAACAAATACTTTGGTGGTCAAGTTCCTGCTTATGTCGAAAATGTCACTGCATTTGATGCTGATTTGGCTAAGGTAGTTGAAGAAAACATCGCCGAATACCACAAGCAAATGAACGCGGTGGATTACCCACGCGCTTTGGAAGCCGTATGGAACATCATCTCGGACCAACAAGTACATCGATGAGACAGCGCCTTGGGTCCTCGCTAAAGAAGATGGTGACAAGGATCAATTGGCGCTGGTCATGGCTCACTTAGCTACTAGCCTTCGTGTTGTGGCTCACTTGATCCAACCATTTATGATGAATACCTCAAACGCCATCATGGAACAACTTGGCTTGGGCTTGGACTTTGATCTTGAAAACTTGACCCTAGCAGGCTTCCCTGAAAATGTCACAGTGGTTGCCAAAGGAACTCCAATCTTCCCACGTCTCGACATGGAAGAAGAAATTGCCTATATCCAATCTCAAATGACTGCAGGAAAACCACAAGAAAAAGAATGGATTCCAGAAGAAGTGGAACTCAAGTCTGAAAAAAGACGAGATCAAGTTTGAAGACTTTGACAAGGTTGAAAATCCGTGTAGCGGAAGTCAAAGAAGTGGAACGTGTCGAAGGATCAGACAAATTGCTTGCCTGCCTTGACGCTGGTGACGGTGAAGACCGTCAAATCCTCTCTGGTATCGCGAAATTCTATCCAAAATGAACAAGAATTGGTCGGCAAGAAACTTCAAATTGTGGCCAACCTCAAACCACGTAAGATGATGAAGAAATATGTCAGCCAAGGCATGATTCTTTTCTGCTGAACACGGAGATCAATTAACAGTCTTAACTGTTGATCCATCTGTTCCAAATGGAAGCATTATCGGCTAAACGATAGACTAAAAGAAAAAAATCATTCAAAAAAACTTTCCTTAGGTGAGTACGGACGTCAGCGAACTTCGAAGAAGTTCCATGACTTAGTTTTTGGACCCTAGGTTCCAAAACTCCCGAGTGCTAGAAACACAATTGCTTTCTAGCACTTTCCTCACGGCGGAAAGTTTCAGTAGATGATTGAATAATTCTAACGAATAAATTTTTTTGATTTTTATAGAATTAATTTGATTTTGTAAGAAAGAACAGATTGTCTACATTCTCAAGCACTCCCACGGGAGTGCTTTTTGTTGTATTGATATAGTTCCCATCATTGAGTTTTACAAGGATGGTATTTGAGTCCCTATTAGTAATGGATATTAATGGAGACTTCCGCAGTGAGAAAAAGAGTCTGAAACGGTATCATTTCAGACTTTTCGGGAGATTTGAGACAGTAGGCTCAAATCTAGGTATGGAATCCCAAAGGGATTCGCTACCGTCCGTCCTCACCCAAGGAAGGTCTCAAATTATATTTTCCTATTCATCCGGCCGGTATTCTAGGATATCTCCTGGCTGGCAGTCGAGTTCTTTGCAGATGGCTTCAAGGGTGGTGAAGCGGATGGCTTTTGGCCTTGCCGGTTTTGAGGATGGAGAGGTTGGCTGTGGTGATGCTGATTTTGTCGGCTAGCTCGTTGGATTTCATCTTCGCTTGGCTAGCATGACATCTAGATTGACGATAATCATGGCACCCTCCCTAAATGGTTAGCTCATTTTCTTCAGCAATCTCAATACTCTCTCCAGAATCTTGCCAGAGACCCAGACGATTGGAACGGCAAGGAGAAGCCCCTGTGTTAAAAGGTAAATTGGAAAGTGAAGGGAAGGAGATAAGCATTTCCACTGGTTTCAAGTGTGCCAGACATAAAGGACAAGACCAAGAGAATCTTCCAAGCTCGGTTGCAAAGATCAATGTTAGAGTGAGAAAAGATCTTTTCTTGGTAGAGATTTTGGAGGAAGCTGCGAATGGTGATGAGAAGGTAAATATAGATAGCGCTTGAGGCTAGTGGGAAGAGCAAATGCCAGAGAGGTTGTGGATGTTTGGGAAAGAGCTGGATGCCATTCGCATCAAAGGACAAGCGACCTGATTGAATGAGATCTTTGAAAAGCCCCATGCGGGAAAGCAGGTGGACGACCAGTGCAGCCAGGGTCATAAAGCCACAGAAGTAAATGAAAGCCGTTAAGACTTCAATGACATTTTTTAAGGTTTTTGAGTTTTTCATCGCAAGCCTCCTTGAAGTTTATTTATTTTTCACTTATAGTATACTCCTTATAAAAAAATTAGTCAATAAAAAAAGTATCGAAAAACGATAAAAATAATGATAAACAAAATATAATTTTTTGAGAAACAGGTATTCTCTGCTCAAACTAGTCAGTTCAAGCCTGGAAAACCACTACATAGAGGGGAATTTTACTATACTTTCGATTTAGGGTATACTAGTGTAAAGATCTTATTCCATGGAGGTAGTAAAATGAATCTTAAGTGGAAGAAAAAATACCTGGTACCGATTCTGGGGCTGGTCGGAGCAGCTGTTCTGATCGGTGGAGTCTATCTCTACTCTAGTTCCAACATCCAACCAGACCATCAAAAGGAATTTAAGCAGACCAGCAAGAAGGTCACCAAGCCAAAGGAAAAAGCCATTGACTTGAGTGGTGACTATGTCTCTAATGAACGGGGATGAAGCCAAAATCGAGAAAAAAGGCAAGGCTTGGAAGATCGATTACCAAACGGCTGACGGCAAGGTATCCGCTGAATTTAGTACGGATTGGAAGGTCGAAGGGTCTAACAAAGTTTCGACAGGCAAGATGAAAAAGTCCGATGGCAATACAGACTTTACAGTCACTGTTCGTGTCTTCAAATACAAGACAGATAAGAAGCCTTTGATCACGGTCACCATGTCTGATAAAAATCCCTACCACGAGATGGTCTTTGCCAATCGAGAGGATTTTTTCAAATCGACAGATCCAAATGATGTCGTCCTTGATGGCAATCTCTCACCGTTTGAAGGTGCTTATTCCAATGATACCTATGAAAAGGAAATCGCAGATTCCGGTTTTAAACTTTATGGCTATACTCCAGAAGAATATTACCAAAACAAGACCAATGCCTTTCCAAGTATTGTAAATGGGGAGACTGGCTGGACTTTCTGGAGTGGAGGCACTCGGGCAAGTTACTTGTTCAATAAAGAAAAAGAGCCCAAGAAGCGAAAAGGCTATTATGAAGTTTATTTCACTGGGGCAAATGGGACTGCGATCCAAGGGCAAGAGCAAACCTTGTACTTGATCCCAGCGGGTGTGACAGGTCCTGATGGAGTAGCTTCCCAAGAACGTCGGATTCTCTTTGGGGATGCGGCCTACCGGGATTATCATCTAGAGTGGTGGAAAGCATACCCACAACCGAAAAAAGAGAAAGACTTGGATATTGCGGCCATTAACGGAGGCGACTTCTCTAGCTTAGCTGGAACCTGGCGCAATGGCAAGGGTGCTGAAATCGTCATCCAAGCAGACGGAAAAGTCAAGGGCCAAGGTAGCCTCAAGGCTGTTGCGGACTCGGATAAGAAGAGCAAGATCCCTTATGTTGAGATGAAGATGGGTGAGACTGGTGCTGCGATTGGACTTCTGAAAATCGGTTTCCAAAATCCGGATGGAGACCAGTCTGATACCAGCAAGCCACGTCTAGTTGTCACTCAATCTGCAGGCAACTACCCGGCTGATCAATATTTCTACCGTCAATAAAAGAGAGTGGGACAGAAATCGGTAATTCGTTAGAATTCGATTTCGTCGTCCCACCTCCGCACAGTTGAGTAGGGCTGTAAAAGCTGATGAAATCAGCGTAGTAGAGCCCACTCAACCACTGCGTCTTGCTCGACAATCCAAAAACAATTGAGAGGCTAGGACTTTTGTCCCAGCCTCTTTTTTTACTGCAAGGAAGGCTCGTGGAATCTAGGCAACTGTTAGTCTCTAACATTAAAAGGAAAAAAATGTAAAAAAAGCTTGACAAAGCAAATGATTCGCAGTATGATTAACTAGTTAATTAACTGATTAATAAACTAGTTGACAAAAATGAAAAAGAGGTGAAGAATGATTAGGAGAAAAATGAAGGTTCTGGGACTCATGTTCCTCAGTTTCTTTCTGCTGACAGCTTGTGCTAGTCAAGGAAATGCAAAGCCCCTTCTAAAAAAAGGTCTTAAAATTGTCACGAGTTTTTATCCCATCTATGCCCTGGTCAAGGAAATCTCTGGCGATCAAAATGATATCTGGATGGTTCAGTCAGGTGCAGGGATCCATGATTATGAACCCTCAACCAAGGAAGTGGCCCAGATCTATGATGCGGATGTATTTGTCTATCATTCTCAGACCCTGGAATCTTGGGCCGGTCGCTTAGATCCCAATCTTCAAGGTTCCAAGTTGCGAGTGATCGAAGGCAGCCAAGGAATGACCCTTGATAAGGTGGCTGGATTAGAGGATGTCGATGCTGGTCAGGGAAAAGAATCCAAGCACTTGTATGACCCGCATACCTGGTTGGACCCTGCAAAGATTGCAGAGGAAGGAAAGATCATCGCCCAACGCTTGGGAGAGATCGATCCAAAGAACAAGGAGCTCTACCAGGCCAATGCTCAAAAGCTTGAACAGCGCTGTGAGGAACTAGTAGCCCACTACCAGCCTCTCTTTGACAAGGCCAAGCAAAAGACTTTTGTGACCCAGCATACGGCCTTTTCTTATCTGGCCAAACGCTTTGGTCTCAAGCAGTTAGGGATTGCAGGGATTTCTCCAGAGCAAGAACCAACCGCCCGGCAATTGGCCGAGATCCAGCAGTTTGTCAAAGATTACCAGGTGAAAACGATTTTTGTAGAGAAGCACACGTCGTCAAAAGTGGCAGATAGTATTGCCAAGGCAACAGGGCGCGTGTCAAGGTCTTGGATCCACTGGAAGCCGATCCACAAAAACGATAAGGATTTATTAAAAATTTAGAAGAAAAATATGGCGACTTTTAGCCAAGGAATTAGAGGAGTAAATCAAGAATGAAGAAAAAGGGAACGATTGGAATTGTAGCGACTTTTGGGAATAGGGCTCTGTGCCTATGCGCTCAGTCAGCAACCACAAGCTAAGGAAGAGAAAAAGAATCAGATTCAGTATCTACAGGCAGAAAAGAAAGCGTCATCGACTGCATCTAGCAAAAAGGAAGACAGCATCGAAGCGGTCAATGCCAAGGAAAAGACCCAGGCAGAGCAGATTGTCATCAAGATTACAGATGAAGGCTTTGTCACTTCTCATGGAGATCATTTTCATTACTACAGCGGCAAGGTCCCATTTGATGCCATCTTTAGTGAAGAGTTGATTTTGCGGGATCCAACTTATCAGCTGCAAGAAGCGGATATCGTGAGCAAGGTCAAGGATGGCTATATTATCAAACGCGCTGGGAAATACTATCTCTACTTAAAGGATGCCCAACATACGGTTAATGTGCGCTCGATCGAAGAGATCGCCCAACAACAAAAGGGAGGCACCAAAGAAGAAGGAGAGACGGGATCGGTACAGGCGAGCTCCTCGCACAAGGCAGGCAAAAACCCGTGACTTCCGTCAACCTAGTCAAGCGCTGAAAGAAGGAAAGACCCTTGAAACGCTGACTGCTAAAAAAATCATTCAGGAGGAGGCTATCGTACGGACGATGGTTATGTCTTTAGCCCTGGAGATGTCATTTCAGATACAGGGGACGGCTTTTATTGTACCCCATGGTAGCCATTTTCCATTATATTCCAAAGAGTGCCTTATCTGCTGGCGAGTTGGCGCAGCCCTCTTCGGCCTTAGGTGGTCAAGCTGGCCATCAGGCTGGAGGCTCACGCCTAGCTGGAGCAAGCACAGAACAAGGGCAAGGGACTCCAAATCAAGCCTCTCCAAGCTTAGGAAAACAAGCTAGCAGTCAGCCGTCTGCTAGTCCAACCCCCTACACAGACGACCCCAACGACTTCTAAACCGGCTACTTCCAAAACCGAGTCCAAACCTGAGCAATCTGATGGAAGAATTGCAGAAAAACACCTCTGTCTTCTCGTCATGTGGAGTCTGATGGTTCTGTCTTTGATCCAAGTAAGATTACCAAGTGGACCGATCAAGGAATTGTCTACCCTCACGGAGATCATTTCCACTTTATCCCATACAGCTCCCTATCTCCTTTAGAACGTGAGCTGGCGCATAATTCCAACTGCTTTCGGGCCCAAGGTGCTACTACACCTGCTGAAATAAGTCCAAACCGGCCTTCAAGTCCAAGTACAAAATCAATTGACCATGAGCACGAGCATGAACATGGAGATAGTCACGAGCATGAACATGGGGGATAGTCATGATCACGAGCACGAAGAGGAGCACGATCATGGTTTCCATGCAGACATGGTCATCAGTAAGGACGAGGACGGTTACATGGTCGCTCATGGCAACCACGCTCATTATTTCTATAAAAAGGACCCTCTCCTCAAGAGATTGCGCAAAGAGAGGCAACTCTGGCAGGTAAGAAAGAAGAGGACAAGGGACAGCCACTGACAGATGATGTCGCTAGCTATTCTCGCGATGCCTCAGATGAGGAAAAGATCCAGTACATCAGCAAGACCTACGGCGTCCCTCGTGAGGCCATTAAGATTTCCAATGGTTTCTTTGTCTTTAACAATCCAGACCAAGAATACGATCCGACCCACATCCACCCTTATGCCGTTCGGAAGGAACATGTTCGGATTCCGCTTGAAACTGGAAATCCTGAACTAGACTTTATCAATGAACTCTATGCAACAGCCCTTCGCTCGGGGATTTCTCCGTATAGCCTCCAGATTGAAAATGGCCAGTTTGTCATCCCACATGGCGATCACAACCACTACATCAAGGTGCGCTCAGCAGGCCTAGCAGATTACTTATCCCACCGTCTTCCAACCATCCAATCGCCTTACAAAAAAGGAGACTTGGACAAGAAAGCAGTAGAGGACAGGGTCAACCAACTTTTAGCAGAAAGCCGAACTCTTTACGCTTCTGATCCATTGCAGCAACGACGGATTGAGCTCATCTTGGGCCACTTCTTGGAAAATGTCAAGAGCTTCCCAAGTAACTCGACGGAAGGCTACCTGGCCAGTCTCAAACAGGTTGATGAGCAGTACATTCATGCGACTCAAGCGATCAAACCAAAAGAAGAGACTGCCCTCGATCGTCGATACCAGGAATTGCTGGAACAAGTGCGCTTGCTAGACACAGAAGCCTTCCAACTGAAGAAGGAAGGGTTGGTCTCACAACTGCAGGAAGCCTATGCTGCCAAGGACAGCAAGCGTATAGAGCAAGAAGGGGAAGCTATTAGAAGCTGTTCAGGAGATGCAGGATCGGACGGGTGTGACCTCGGTCGACTATCTCAAGTACTTCTATCAAAGCTTGAGCGATACGCGCTTGACACCAGAATTGCGCACCAAGGCGGCAGATCTAGCTTTGAAACTCTATCGGGCCCAAGCCTTTGAAGAAGCCTGGGATTCCAAGGCTCACTTCATGGAACTCTACCAAACCAAGCAGGCAATTGACCAGCTCTTCTCTCAAGAGAAAGGCCAAACCTATCCTATTGAAAAAACAGTTTTGGATCAAAAAGGAAGTCAGGCCCCATCTTATAACTTAGCGGTCTATGATTTCCTCAAGGGCTTATATGGAGAGTTGGACAAGGCGACAGAATCCCGTCAACGAACCAGCATCCTGACAGCCCTCTCAGAGCAAATCCAGTCGCTCTTGCCACAAGTCGAAGATCAGGCCAAACGAACTGCCTTTGAAGCAAGTTTGGCTCAGCTTGGAAATGAGACGGATCCAGACAAGGCTATTGCAAGTGGACAAGCTCTGTTACGCGAAATCAGTGACACCATTGAAAAGCAAAAACAAAAGCAAACAGAAGAGTCTCAGATTGGGGATGTCGCCCTTTATCAACAGCTCTATAACCAATTGATGGCGCTTCACCAACAATTGCAGGAAAAGGGTGCTAGTGATGCTGTATTTGATCGCTTAGAAGCTCTCTTTGACCAATTGGCTAATCCAAAGAGTGACAAGGCAGCCTTACTACAGGCTATCCAAGCCTTTCAGGCAGAGTTAGCAGCGGTGCCATCTGCAAGCGAAGCGGGGAAACCTGCTAGCACGGTCGAAACGCCTGTAGCTACAGAAACTCCGGTAGAAAAAGAAGCAGCAGCTTCAGCAGGAAGCAAGCCTGCCACAACTGAGACAGAAACAGAGCCTGCAAGCGCAGCTGTAACAGAAGCAAGCACGCCAGATGCTCCATCTCCTCAGAACTAATAGAAAATAGAAAAGCATCTGAAAGGAAATTTCAGATGCTTGAATTTGAAAAAATCTTCTTAAGACTTTCCTAAGGTGAGTACGGACGTCAGCGAACTTCTTAGAAGTTCCATGACTTAGTTTTTGAGCCTAAGGTCTCAAAACTCCCGAGTGCTTGAAATATTATTTCAAGCACTTTTCTCACGGCGGAAAGCCCGAAGTAGACATGAATAACTAACAACATATAATTTTTCTTTGCAAAATATCTTGTATTATTTTTGTAAAGAGTGGTTTATCAATGTCCTGTACGCTTGAAGTTATTTATTCAGATGATTTTTGTGTGAAGAGGTCAGTAGTTGAGCCTCACTCCTTGTGCTCAAGAAGCAGTGGTGAGGAAGTCTCGACTGCTTTTTTTCGCTTGAAAAATGCGGCCATTTGAACCAGGATGCGGGGGACCGTTTGCCATTTTTTCCAAGCTTGAAAGCGAGTGTCGATGAGCTGCTTGGCTAAGCGTTCCAGCATTTCCCGTTCGGTTGGATCCAGATCCTGGGCATTTTGGAGGATTTCTTTGGCCTTAGCTAGCTGTTTGAGATCGGTTAGATCATTGATGGAAGTGATGCCGGCATCCAGAAAAATGCCAAAAAGGTGTCAAAAAACTTCTTGCGCTCCTCTGCCGATGTTTCGCGAACCCATTGCTTCAAGGTCAGGTCGGTCTGCTGGCTATCGGGACTGGTTTCAGAAACAGTCACAAAGCTGTAGTCCTTGATTTCCCAAGTAAAGGCGTCGTGCTGGGCAAAGCCACCCAAGGCGCGACTTTTGACAATGGTCGTCGGTTCTGGCACTTCCAACATCATGCCAACGATGGATCCCTGAGGGACAAAGCGACGAATGTATGGGGACGTGCGCTGGTAGCCTTCGGTTTCGATAATGGCCTTGTTGAGGCCAGGAGCATCGTAGCTGTAGATCGTGTCGACCCGTTCAAATAAGGAATCAGGTAGATACGAGCAGGCATAGGTTGCAAGATTTCCCCCTTTGGAGTGACCGGCTACTAAGAAACGTCCTTTCGGAAATTCCTTCATGACGTTTTGCAGGTAGCTGGCAGGGCGCTTCTGGGCTGGGACATGGTCCATATAGGTCATGTGGAAGTCTTCCTTCCAGCCGATCAAGGTGTCATCCGTCCCTCTGAAAACGACCAAATAGACATCCATGGTGAGCCGATAGGTCATGGTCGCAAAACTGTTTTTTGCACATCGAGATCGTACTCATCGACGTAGTTAAGGAGTTTGATGTTCTTAAAGCGCTTTGAACTAGCTAATTCATCGACTAATTGGAGGTGCTGGTTACTCACGATGAAATCGGTTGTCCGGTCGATCAGTTCCATCGCATCAGACAGGCGCACTGGATCCCTGTTGTATCTCCTTGAGGCACAATGTGTCCAAAAGGCAGATAGGTCAGCTCTGTCAAAGCGAGGACATCCAGCTCCTTGAAGGGGCGGTCATAAATGGAATCGTCCGTCACTTCTTTTAGGTAATCAAAAATCGTCGACATCTGTGCCTCCCGTGTCTTATTTCTTTCAGTATAGCACAAAAATGGATGTAGAAAAAGCGCCTCCTATCAAGAAAGTAGAGGCCAGCTCTTCTTTCCCTCTGAAACAGCCTTTTTCTCTGCTGTTTAATCTGTTATAATAGGAAGAAGAAAAAAAGAAGGAAAGAAAGCCATGCATAAAATTCTCTTAGTAGAAGACGATGAAATTATCCGCCAACAAGTCAAACAATTATTGGAACAATGGGGCTATGAAGTGGTCGCAGTAGAGGACTTTATGGATGTCCTCGGGATCTTTGTCGAAAGTGACCCCCACTTGATCCTCATGGATATTGGCCTGCCTCTCTACAATGGTTACCACTGGTGCCAGGAGATTCGTAAGGTTTCAAAGGTTCCGATCATGTTTCTTTCTTCACGGGATCAAGCCATGGATATTGTCATGGCCATCAATATGGGGAGACGACTTTGTCACCAAGCCGTTTGATCAAAATGTCCTCCTTGCCAAGGTCCAAGGACTCTTGCGCCGCTCTTACGAATTTGGGACAGATCAAAATTTGCTGGAACACCGGGGAGCCATCCTCAATCTCAAGTCCACAGACTTGATGTACCAAGGAGAAGTCATTAAGCTGACCAAGAATGAATTTCAGATCCTGCGCGTCCTATTTGAACATGCGGGCAGTATCGTGGCGCGCGATGATATGATGAAGGAGCTCTGGAATAGCGACTTCTTTATTGATGACAATACCTTGTCTGTCAATGTGGCCCGCCTTCGCAAGAAACTAGAGGAGGCTGGCTTGTCAAACTTCATCGAAACCAAGAAAGGCATCGGTTACGGGTTGACCCATGAATAAATTTGGAACGATCTTCTGGCAATATGTGGTATCCCGCAGGCGCCTACTCTATCTATTGGTCATCTTTTTGATGGTCGATCTGGTCTTTGCCTATCTATTTCCAGAGACCGGGACGGTTTTCCTCTATGCGACCCTGGTGTTAGGCTTTTTTGCCCTCTGTGTCTTGATCTGGGATTGTGCCATAACCTTTCAGGACTATCGCAAAGTAGCCCTGTATGAGGAAATAGAAGTTGCTTCGCCTTTGGAACATCTCCTTTATGAAAAATACACAGAAGAAAAGCAGGCTCGGCTGGAGGAAGGCAAAACAGCCCAGGCCAAGTTCAATGACCTGATGGATTACTACACCCTCTGGGTTCACTCAGATTAAGACGCCCATTGCAAACTAGCCAGCTCTTGGTGCAAGATGTCGAGACACCCATTGTCAAGCGAAAGAGATGGAGCAGGAGCTTTTCAAGATTGACTCTATGCCAATCTGGTTTTGCAGTACCTGCGACTGGAGAGTTTTCATGATGATCTAGTCTTAAAGCGCGTGTCGGTAGAAGATATGGTCAAAGAAGTAGTCCGCAAGTATGCCCTCTTTTTTATCCAAAAGAACTTGACCGTGGATCTGCATGATTTGGATCAGGAGGTCATCACCGATCGTAAGTGGCTCCTGGTCATTATCGAGCGACTCTTGTCCAATAGCCTCAAGTACACCAGCACTGGTGGGATTGAAATCTATTTTTAAAGACCAGGCTCTCTATAAAAAGATAGCGGGATTGGGATCAAAAAAATAGCGATGTTCTCCGTGTCTTTGAGCGGGGCTTCTCCGGCTACAATGGCCACCTGACCCAGCAATCTTCAGGGCTGGGGCTCTATCTATCTAAGAAAAATCGCAGAGCAATTGGGCCACAGGATCACCCTCCATTCAGAGGTCGGACAAGGCACGACCGTTGCCATTCGCTTTGAAGAAAAGAAGTTGGTCATGGATTAAGAAAAAAAGGGATTATTATGGAAAAATAAAAATGAAACATTAGAGATTACTAATAATGAATTAGAATATGACAATTTGATAGATCTAAAAAAAGTACTCTTCAAGTTGAGTTAAATGATATTTTAGATGAACTTTCTTCAATTGAGGAGGATAGAGAAAAACTACAAAATAACCAGTATCTTGAAGAAGCCATTCAAGACATCATTTGGGACCAAGTTCAAAATCAATTAGCAGTCCAAATTGGTGAAGAGTTTATTAAAGATAACAACGGACAAAAACTAGATTTACGAAAAGACGCACATATACAAACTACTGAAAATTTTGAAAAAGGGAAATTTGCATCACACAATAGAGAGTTTAATTATCAAGAAAGATATGACAAATGGCAAGATAATTTTACCACTAATAAAAAAAGGTGAAAGAGTTTTTTTAAAAAGAAGCCCGTCAATTTTTTTGATAAGGGAAGAGATATGGGGTCTGCAGCTGTTCATAAAGATCATACGGTTTCCATTAAAGAACAATTAAATGATATCGAAATGGTCGCATTTTTTTCTAAAGAGCAAGTTAAAGAGTTTGCCAATAGCTCTAAAAAAATTTACATGATTTAGATGCCTCTGCAAATAAATCTAAGAATGATAAAACTATGACTGAGTTTTTTTAAACTCTGAAAGAAACGGGTTGAAGCCTGAAGAGCGTTTTAATATTGATAGAAAACAATTAGAAAAAGATGATAAAGAAGCTAGAGAAGAGCTAAAAAATAGAAAAGATGAGAATAAAAATATTGCCATACAGTCTGGCAAAAAATCACGACGTAAAGAGGCTTTGAAAGTGACAGGGAAAGCTTTAAAAGCTGCTGTTCTTCAATTGTTGACAGAATTTTTGAGAGAGATTGTTAAGAAGTTTATTTCTTGGTTGGGTGAAAGAGAGAAGAATTTCGGGAACTTCATTGCAAAAGTAAAGGAAGCAATTACAAACTTTATCACCAATCTTTCTCATCATGTCCTTGGTGTAGGGCAATCGATGGTTACGATGTTAGCTACCTCTATAATTGGTCCTGTAGTTGGAACATTTATGCAGGTCTGGACTTTTATTCAGCAAGGTTGGAGATCTCTTACCGATGCGATTGACTATTTAAAAAATCCAGAAAATAAAAATAAAAGTACAAGTGTAAAAATGCTTGAGATAGGAAAAATTATTGTTGCAGGAGTAACAGTCGCTGGAGCGATCGTTTTAAGTAGTGCAATTGGAGCAACTTTTGTTATCTATTTTTTTCCTCCACTTGGTGTAGAAATCCCATTGCTAGGAAGTTTGTCTGGTCTGATCGGTACATTTATGGGGGCAACAGTAGCTGGTATAGCCGGTGCATTTGTCTTGAAATTAATTGATCAAATGATTGTCGACAAACAGATTGACGAATTAACAAATAAAAAAATCGATAAATATAATGATAAACTAATTGTACAAGACCAAATGAATGCGGTTGGAATGGCGCTTGTTCGAGTGGATAAAATGGAGTCTTTGAGCCAAATGGAAGATCGACATCACCAAGCGAGCAGAAATAATGTGGGATGAGCTTTCTTTTTACTTGAAGAAAAAAAGAAAAATGACAATGAATTTACAGAAATCGACGCCTTGTTGGCAGAGTTAACAGATTAGGAGTTATTATGGAAAAATGAATTTGACTTACAAGTCAGTAATCATGATTTTAATGCAGCAAAAGAACAATTGAAAAAATTTGCTGAACAGGATGTAGAAGAGTTGAAGTTTGATAAAGTTCGTACACATGAAGACATCTTTGGATTAGAGTGGGCTGAACACGGAGTGACTGGGAAAGAACTTAATTCATTGATTGAAAAACTTCAGAAATATTTTTCAAAGGTTTATGATCGTGATCAAAACTTAATTGAAGAATTTGGTGAAGTTTATAAAGCCTTAGAAGCATTGGATAAGGATTACATTCAGGCTATACTAACTTCTGTTTCTGCGATCAAAAAAACAAATGAAAAGATTTTAATAGAGCAAGAGCGAATTGATCAGACGATTGAGAAACAAAAAGCTACCTTAATCGCCTTAAAACAGTTTAAAGAAAGTGTGTCAAATCAATTATCTGAAATTGATTCTAGTCAACTTATCAGTATTATTGAACAACTTGAGAGTAGGGTTGAGACATTGGAAAAACCTTCTAGTGATTTGAAGGATGAAAGCACAGAAATTAATCGGTTAAAGAATGAATTGGATGCTGTAAAAGGCCAAGTGAATATCCTATCGAATAAGCTAACAACTTCTTTCGCTTTGATAGGCATAGCTACCGGAGTTGCTGTTGTGACTTTGATCATTTTATTGATGAGGTAAGCAAATGAGCCGTTATCAGGATGAATTAATTGAACTAGCAAAAAAATTTGATATCCAAACAGATTCAAAAGGAAAATTTCATGAACGAGTAATTATTTTGCTCAATGATTACTCTGAAAAATTAGTCATTGATATTTTGCAATACTTAGTTATTGAAAAACAAGAGGGTTCTCAAAAGATCGCCACTCTAGCAAATCAATTGTCAGAAGCGCTTCTGAAATATGCAGGCTATGTAAGTCTAAAAGGTTATAAACAAAATAAAAATGAGCAAGTGACGGAAGAATGCTCTCTTGATGATTTAAAAAAAGAACTTGACCGATTAGTTGGTTTACAAAATGTCAAAGAAGAAGTTAATCATCTGATTTCCTATCAAAGAATACAAAAGATAAGGAAAGAAAAAGGACTGAAAATTCCGAATAGAACTTTGCATATGGCATTTACAGGTAACCCAGGAACAGGAAAAACAACAGTAGCTCGTATTGTTGGAAAAATGTATAAACAACTCGGTTTGTTATCTAAAGGTCACTTTATTGAAGTTTCACGAACAGATTTAATTGCAGGATATCAAGGTCAGACTGCTTTGAAAGTTAAAAATGTGATTGAGAAAGCTAAGGGAGGAGTTCTTTTTATCGATGAGGCATATAGTATTACCGAAAATGAAAATTCAGATTCTTATGGTAGAGAATGCTTAACAGAATTAACGAAGGCCTTAGAAGATTATCGAGATGATTTAGTTGTGATTGTTGCGGGTTATACAAAGCCAATGGAACAGTTCTTTTCTTCAAATCCAGGGTTAAAATCTAGATTTAATTACTTTTATTGAATTTGGAAAATTATATACCAGATGAATTATTGAAAATATTAGAATTTCTGTGTCAAAAAGATGACTATAGACTAAGTGACAATATGAAATTGAAATTGATCAATTATTTCGAAACAAGTATACAAAATGATGAGAAAAAAACTTTTCGAATGGAAGATTTGTTCGAAATATATATGAAAATCTCGTAATGAATCAATCTGTTAGATTAGATCAAGCGAAGATAAATGATGTAGAAGATTTGTCATTGCTTAGATCATGTGATTTTTGAGAAATAAAATCCCCATCTTACAAAAATGTAAGAAATAAAGGTCAAAATGAAAGGTTAGGTTATGGTAGCCGCCTTTTTATTTTTTTATACAATAGTCTCATCAAATGAAGGAGGTCAAGAAAATGAAACTCTTGAAATGGATGAAACAACTCAAAAAGACTGAGAAACCAAGTAACCAAACCGATCTGGAAAAAGGTACGAATTTGGTCGTCAAGTACTACAACAAACTCAAGAATTTTTTCTTGATCTACTAGTAAAAGGAGAAAAATCATGTCATTACTAGATGTTCAACATATCAAAAAGATCTACAAAACCCGCTTTCAAGGAACGCAGGTTGAAGCCTTAAAGGATATTCACTTTTACCGTTGAGAAAGGGCGAGTACGTCGCCATCATGGGGGAATCAGGATCCGGGAAATCGACCCTCCTCAATATCCTAGCCATGCTGGATCAGCCGACCGAAGGGCGGGTCTACCTCAATGGCACCGATACCTCCACCATCAAGAACAAGGATGCTTCGAGCTTCCGTCGGGAAAAACTAGGTTTTGTCTTTCAAGATTTCAACCTACTTGATACCTTGTCTGTCAAGGACAATATTCTTCTCCCTCTAGTCCTCTCTCGCAGACCGGTCAAGGAAATGATGAGCAAGGTCGATAGCGTCAGTCGGGAGTTGGGCATCCACCAACTGCTTGAAAAATACCCTTACGAAATCTCTGGTGGGCAAAAACAACGGGTAGCCGTAGCACGGGCTATCATCACCTCGCCAGAAATTCTCCTTGCTGATGAGCCAACAGGGGCGCTGGATTCTAAGTCTTCAGCTGCTTTGCTGGACGTCTTTGAGGATATCAACACTATGGGCCAAACCATTCTTATGGTGACCCACTCAACCGCAGCGGCAGCACGTGCCAAGCGCGTGCTCTTTATCAAGGACGGAATTCTCTACAACCAGATCTTCCGCGGAGAAAAGACAGAGCGTCAGATGTTCCAAGAAATCTCAGATACTCTGACAGTCATGGCAAGTGAGGTGGGGTAGATGTTTCGATTAACCACTAAATTAGCTTGCTCCAATCTGATCAAGAACCGCAAGCTCTATTATCCCTTTGCGATTGCAATCATTCTCGCAGTTACCATCGCCTACCTCTTTGACTCCCTGACCTTTAATCCCTCATATTCACGAGCTTCGAGGGGAGATCTCCCATCATCTTCACCCTGGTATTGGGACTGTTCGTGGTCAATGTTGCGGGGAGCTATCATCGTGCTCTATGCCAATAGCTTTCGTCATGAAAAACCGCTCCAAGGAGCTGGGGAATCTACAGTATGCTGGGCCTTGAGAAAACGCCATCTCATCAGCATGATCTTCAAGGAACTCTTGATCTTTTGGCTTTTGTGACCATCTCAGCCGGTGTCTTGATCGGGGCTCTTTTGACAAGCTGATCTTTGCCTTTCTCTTGAAACTGATGAAGATGAAGGTTCAGCTGGTATCCACCTTCCAACCTGGGATTGTGATCTTGGTCTTTGTCACCTTTGGTCTCATCTTTGGCCTCTTTGGTTTCTTTCTCAATGCTTGGCGCATTCTCCGTTTGAATGCTCTGCAGCTGACACGTGAGAAAGGCTAGTGGTGAAAAGAAAGCTCGCTTCTTGTGGCCCCAAACCATCATTGGGCTTAGCCTCTCTCGGTTTTTGGCTACTACCTGGCTTTGTCAGTCAAAGACCCCATGTCTGCGATTTTGATCTTCTTTCTAGCCGTTGTCTTGGTCATGATCGGGACCCTACCTGCTCTTTAATGCTGGGATCACCGTCTTCTTGCACCTGCTTAAGAAAAAGAAGGGCTATTATTACCAACCCAACAACATGATCTCGGTCTCTAACCTCATCTATCGTATGAAGAAAAAAATGCAGTGGGGCCTTGCGACCATTGCCATCCTCTCGACCATGGTGCTGGTAACCATCTCTGCAGCCACCAACATCTATGTCGGTAGCGAAATGATCAAGAAAATCATGAATCCTCATGATTTCTCCATTCAAGGAAAAGGGGTGGACCTGGAGCAAATCAACCAGAAGTTTGATGAATTTGCGTCTGAGCATCATCTTGAGATCAAAAAAATCGTGACCTGATGAACTATGCCACCTTTGGGGTCAAATCACAAAAGGGCACAGACTTTCACCGTCTATCCTGATGATGAACGCGATGTCAGACTAGAAACAGTCTTTCTGGTCTTTGATGCAGCTAGCTATGAGCAAATGACCGGAGAAACACGTTGATCTGACCGGCAACCAAGTCGTCCTCTTTGCCCATAACCAGGCTCTGACAGGGCAGAAACAGTTCACCATCAATGGGCAAGACTTCCAAGTCAAGGAAGAAGTGACCAAGGATTTTTATCACCGATCATGTCCCAAACATGTTTAATATGCTGACGGAGGATTTCAATTACCTGATCGTGCCTGACCTTTCAGCCTTTGTCGCTCAGTTTCCGAACCTTGCTGTCATTACTCAAATCTATGGTGGTTTCAATGTCAATGTCGATGAAGACAAGCAACTCAAGCTGGCTGCCAGCTATGACAAGATGATCGATGAATTGAGCTACTCAACAGGGCCCAAGGAACATTTGTCTATGGAGGCAATCGAGCCATATAACGTGAGAGAAATGAATAGCATTTTTGGAGGCATCTTCTTTATCGGGATTTTCTTGTCATTGATCTTTATGGTCGGAACGGTCATCGTCATCTACTACAAGCAAATCTCAGAAGGCTATGAAGACCGTGACCGCTTTGTCATCCTCCAACAGGTGGGGCTTGATGAAGATGAGGTCAAACGGACCATCAACCGTCAAGTGCGGACCGTCTTCTTCCTTCCCCTCATCTTTGCCTTTGTCCACCTGGCCTTTGCCTACCATATGATCCGCCTGATCCTCAAAGCCCTTGGCGTGATTAATAGTAGCCAAGTCCTCGTCGTCACCCTCAGTGTCTGTGCTGTCTTTCTTATCACCCTACCTGATCGTCTTTTTGGATCACCTCTCGAGCTATCGTAAGATTGTGCAGATTTAGGAAAAAGAAACTCAAATTAAATTAGAAACTTTCCTTAGGTGAGTACGGACGTCAGCGAACTTCGAAGAAGTTCCATGACTAATTATTGAGCCTAAGGTCTCAATAATTCCGAGTGCCTGAAACATAATTATTTCAGGCACTTTTCTCACAGCGGAAAGTTTCAATATACTCTAATAATAATCAGATATTATTTGGATATTTTTGCACAATAATCCAGCATAGGTTATTCAAAGAAAAGAATTGTCAATTTTTTTAGCATGCTCATAGCGGGCTTTTTTTGTACGAAAACCGACTGCGATTGTTTTTTTGTTTTTCAAAGGGATACACAAAAAAAGACTGAACCCGTAGAGTTCAGTCTTTGTTCACTTTCTATTAAAGTGATGTAAGGAAAGTCAATCCCCCTAGGATGACACCTGCCGAATTCGGAATGATCAAAATCCAGTCTTTTTTAGGTTCCTTTGTCCAACCATAAATGACCCAGATCAAGCAAGAAATAGCAGCTGACAAGGGTTGGAAAGGTTGGGCCTTATTTCCCTGTAAATTAGCAATAATTTGTGGGATGTAGGCAATGAAAAACGATAATCCCAATAAAGGCACCGATCGAGCCAACGATTTGGTTGATTTTTTTGTTTATTCATAAAATTTTTACCTCTGTGTATCAATATAGCATAAGTAGGAAGAAAATGCAATTAATTTGCATGCTACGCAAAAATGAAAAACGATCACATTTGCAAAAAGAATTAGACAAAGTGTCAAAAAAATGGCAACTAGAGAGAAAGACTCTCGAAAAGAAATCCATCTTCCTGCAAAATCACAAGATTGTGACACTTTTACAGTTTCAGTAACATTTGAAAAAAAGTACTTGAATTTGTAAGAGGGACAAAGCGTTAGAATAGTGCATACTTTAAAAAAAGAAAAAGGAAATGGTAGTTTCAAAATGAATGAAAAAAACAAATGAAAAATTCTTGGTTGGGTTGCGACCTTTATGTCTGTGATGATGTATGTCTCTTACTTCCCACAAATCATGGATAACCTCGCTGGTCACAAAGGGAACTTTGTTCAACCCGCTTGTCGCAGCCATCAACTGTAGCCTTTGGGTTTACTACGGACTCTTCAAAAAAAGAACGCGATATTCCCACTTGCTGCAGCCAATGCACCAGGGATCATCTTTGGTTTGATCACAGCCATCACAGCCTTGTAATCAATGAAAGAGAGATGGGACAGAAATCGGTCATTCGTTAGAATTCGATTTCGTCGTCCCACCTCCGCACAGTTGAGTAGGGCTGTAAAAGCTGATGAAATCAGCGTAGTAGAGCCCACTCAACCACTGCGTCTTGCTCGACAATCCAAAAGACAATTGAGAGGCCAGGACTTTTGTCCCAGCCTCTTTTTTTGATGAACTCACTCATTTCCATGGTATAATGGGAGGACTATTCATAGAGAAGATCAAAAAGGAGACACGAGTGGATCAAAAACATCACTGCCAAGTCCTATGGGCGAAAAAAATAAATACCTGGTGCTCAGTCGTTCGAGTAATATCTACAAGGAGATCCGGGAATACCTCAAGCAAGACCAGGTGGAGGTCAGTCACGTCGAGGACCTGATCCAGCAAGCGCTAGCCTTGCCAGAAAAATCGTGGTCAGGTCTCCAACGCCTTTCCAGCATATCTGGGGCTATTTTCAAAAAAAGCAGGCGACTGCTGAGGAAAAAGGCAGACTTTATGTTGCTACTTGAGAAAGTACCAGCATGGGCCAAGCTAGTCAGGAGGATCTCATCAAGGGGATCCAAACGCTCCTGGAGCGCTATCCCTAATCGCTACTTGCAAGACTCGACGCTACTAGGAGGTCAATAGATGAGACTGTGGCACCAAGACTTTGATTCGCAAACTCCCTCGTCCCCAGCTCCTGGGCCAACACCGGGAATGCTGCGCCCTGCGAGGCAATGGCTGGGGCAAGAAGCACGTGACAGTCAACTATGTCTTTGACTACTCGCCCTATCGCCTCTATGCTTATCACCGCCTCATCATGGAGGAGATGACCGCTCGTGGCTACAAGGTCAGCCCAGAGTGGTGGGAGTCGACCTACCGAGGCAAAGACCTGCCCAGCCTATCCCAGAGACTGGAAGAAGAAGCCTTGAGCCTCCCCATCTATCCCAGAGCATCAGGCACGTTACCTGCAAGAATGCCTAGATAACCCTAGCAGAAAAAGGGATCCAACTAGACTAAGAAAGAACGAACCAGACCAGGTTCGTTTTTTTGCGCGAAAAACCAACAAAATGCTTTGAAAGCGTTAATTTCTTTCCCAAACATGCTATAATAATAGGAGATTATGTACAGGAAAAGGATAGACGGATGAAGGCAGTAGCAACTCCAGAACTTGAGATTGAAAGACAGTTGATCCAGCAGTTGACATCAGGGGAGAGTCAGTGGACCTATCGCGAGGATCTCAAGAATGAAGACCAGTTATGGGACAATTTCTTTGACAAGCTTGCGCAAAACAATGTCGCCTTGCTGGCGGACTATCCCTTGACTGACCAAGAAAAGCGCCAGATCAAGAACCAGCTCAACTTTGTCAGCTATTATGAAGCAGCCAAGTGGCTAGCTGGTGAAAATGGCATCGCCAAGGTTGAAGTCCAGCGTGAAGATGCCAGCCTAGGGACGATCCGCTTAGCAGTCATCTGGCGGGACAATATCGCTGCTGGTAAGTCAAGCTATGAAGTGGTCAATCAAGTCGAACGCGACAAGGCCTATCCACTAGACCAGGATCGACGGCTCGATACGACCCTTCTGATTAATGGCTTGCCCCTCATCCATATCGAACTCAAGAGTCCACGAGTGGCTTTTCTAGATGCCTTTCATCAGATCAAAAAGTACGACCGTGAAGGCAAGTTCCGGGGGATTTACTCCAGCTTGCAGATGTTTGTCGTGACCAATAAAGTCGACACACGCTACATCGCTGCAGCGCGTGAAAGCAAGCTAAACAAGCAGTTTCTGACCAAGTGGGTGGACAAGGACAACCAGCCCATGATCGATCTCAATAGCTTTGCTCATGAGGTCCTCTCTATCCCTCGGGCCCACCAAATGGTCATGCAGTACTCGGTCATCGACGATAGCAAGAAAGCCCTCATCCTCCTGCGTCCCTACCAGATCCATGCCATCGAGGCAGTGCAGGAAGCCTCCCGCCGTCAAGAGTCGGGCTATATCTGGCATACGACCGGATCAGGCAAGACCCTGACCTCTTACAAGGTAGCGCGCAATCTCTTGCAGATCCCAGCCATTCAAAAGACCATCTTTGTCGTCGACCGCAGAGACCTGGACCAGCAGACGACCTCGTCTTTCCTCTCTTATGCGGCCAATGATGTCATCGACATCGACGAGACGGACAATACCCATGAGCTGGTCAAGCGCCTAGGGGGCAATGACAAGCGCGTGGTAGTCACGACCATCCAGAAAATCACGACCATGATGCGTAAGTTTGAAGAAGGCAAGTACCAGCGGGATGCTGGGAAGATCAAGGACCTGCGCGTGGCCTTTGTCGTGGATGAGTGCCACCGAGCTGTCACGCCACAGACGCAAAAAAGACATCAAAGGCCTACTTTCAAGAACTCTCTCTGGTACGGCTTTACAGGGAACTCCGATCTTTCAAGGAAAACAAACGCAAGCAAGTGGGAGACCTAGCTCAGACCACCCACCAACAGTATGGAGACCGCCTGCATGAATACACGGTCAAGGAAGCTATCCATGATGGAGCGGTTTTAGGCTTTAAGGTCGACTACCGCAATACCATCATCTCAGATCTCCTAGAAGAAGAGATTCCAGACCAAGCCTATGAGGACAAGGAGCACATGCTAGAGGTCCTAGATAGCATCCTCAATAAGAGCCAGCAACAGCTCAATATCCCAAAAGGGGTCGGAAAGAGCTATGAGGCGATCTTGACAGTCAAGTCTATCCCACGAGCACAGGCTTATTATAATCTGCTCAAGAGCATACTCGCTGGCAAGGAGCGGGTCAAGGTCTCCGAGCGGGTCAAACAGTATTTGCCAGATTTTCCAAAATTCACCATCACCTACTCGGTGTCTGAAAATGAGGAAGAATCCATCGGCTACCAAGACCACATGAAGCAGGTCATGGAGGACTACAACCAAGAGTTTGGCACGCATTTTAGCCTAGCGGATCTGCGGGGCTTTAATAGTGATGTCAATAATCGCCTGGCTAGAAAGCAGGACAAGTACCTCTACCGCAATGAGCAGTTGGACCTGGTCATCGTAGTCGACCGTCTCTTGACTGGTTTTGATGCACCTTGTCTTTCTACACTCTTTATCGATCGCAAGCCTATGCGCCCACAGGACTTGATCCAGGTTTTAGCCGGACCAATCGGATCTTTGATGACAAGAAGCACTTCGGCCATATCATCACCTTCCAGCGTCCTCAAGCCTTTAAGGAAGCCGTCGACAATGCCCTCAAACTATACTCCAATGGCGGAGAAAATGAAGTCCTAGCACCAAGCTGGGAAGAGGAGAAGCGCAACTTCCTAAAAGCCTGGGCAGAGTTTAAAGGCCAAGTCACAGACTTCGAGGAAGAGGGAGTCGCCCTCGAGCAGGCCCCAACAGCCCAGCTCCGCAAGGTCGCTAAAGCCTATCAGGTCTTTGACAAGTACCAAGCATCGATCCGCGTCTACTCGGAGTATGATAAGGAAGAGATCTACCGGGAAACGGGCCTTAGCGACAGCCAGCTCGAAGCCTATCTGGGCCTCTATCAAAATATCCTAGCGGAGATCAAGAGCAGGGATCCAGAAGTGGACAGCGAAGACGAGCTGGACATCCACTATGAGCTAGAGTCTGTCCAAGTCGATGAGATCAACTATGCCTATATCCTGATGCTGATCCAGAGTATGATCCAGCAGGAGGAAAATGAGGAGCAGACCCTGAGTGACAAGGATATCGCAACTGTGGACAGTTATATCGAGAGCTTGAACCGGACCAATCCAAGCCTAGCCGAGATCATCCAAAACCTCTGGACCCAAGTCCAAGAAGAGCCCGAACGCTACCGAGGACAATCCATCACCGGAGTCTTGGACCAGATGATCGAATCCATCATCGATAGCCATATCGTAAGCTTTGCTAAACGCTGGTATATCGGAGCCGACGAGCTGCGCTACTATATCCAGCACTACCGCAAAGGCGCCAAAAAACAAGCCGGCGAAAGTCAGCTGACCAAGAGCCAACGCTACAAAGATTACAAGGCAGAAGTAGCAGACGCCCTCAACCCACTCAGCTACAAAAAACAAATTAAAGAAGCCTATACCCAACTGATCGAAGAGGTTATTGAACCACTGAGAGTGGGGAGGTAGTCTGGATTTAATGTTTTCAAATTTAACAATTTTAATTTTTAAAAATGATATAATAGAGGTTAAAAGATTTGAAAAAGAACAATTTGAATTTTTTGTATAAAGATGTTTGTGATTGGTTGAAATTTATTGAGACAAAAAAATCACTATATTATTGACTTTTTGAAACAGGATTATTTTTATTTTGTTTTTAAAAAGAATTTGTTAGTAGTAGAAAAGAATTGTTTATATTATTTAGGTATTTTTTTGGAACTGTAGTTTCGTTAGGATTCCTTATCTATACTTTAATTCCAAGAATTAATAAATCTAATACAAACCCATTTTATTTTTATGAACTGGGCAGATAAAAACTTTAATCCGACTAATAAGATAGATATTTCGAAATGTTATGAAAATCAAATAAGAGATTTAGCAATTGTTGCGAAACGAAAATCTAATATGATGACTAAATCGATTGTCATATTTATTTTATCAATAATTGTTACTATAATTAGTGTCTTATAGAGGGAAAAAAATATGGAACGTGATAAAATAGAGGAAATTGTAAGTAAATTACAACAGAGCTTAGAATTAGAAGTACCAATTGATTTTAATAAATTTGATAATATTTTATCTGATTTAACAATTAAATATAATTGTAATGATTTAGATGTAGACGGTCGAATCTCTAAAGATGAAAATGGAAATTATGTAGTCCAATTAAAAAAATGATGGGCAGAATCCGCGTGATAGATTTACTCTAGCTCATGAATTGGGACATCTTTTTCTAGGACATGTTGACAAGTACGAAACTTTATATCGTAGAGGGGCTAACGAACTTGAGTATGCTGCGAATGAGTTTGCAGCAGATTTGTTAATGCCGAAAGATATCTTTAATACAATGGTGGATGAATACACAAATTCTGATAATATTTGTAATATTACGGAAGTTAGTAATTACTTTGGGGTATCGGAGTCGGCAGTATTAACTCGAGGCAGATTTTTTTAGGGCGTTTTTCCATGGAAATAAAAACTCAAGATTTAATTAATGATTCAATTGATACTAAAGAGACAGAGTCTTTCGTATATCTTTTTGTTCATTTGATATTGTCGAATCAACTTATTTGAAATCCATTAATCCGCAATGGGCAAAACTTTTTCAATCAGTTTTATGACAGTAGTGTAAAGGGATCTAGAGAAGCAAGGATTTGAGTTTTGGAAGTATGTAGGGGATGAAGTTCTTTTTTATAAAAAGTTAGAAAATAAGGATTTGAAAGATTTCCATTTAATCCCAAACAATGTATTTAATTCAATGAATGCAATCCAGAACGAACTACATAAAGAATATCAGAATACAAAAATGTTTTTTTAGCATTAAAAAGGTACACTATGGATTTCAAAAGTTAATGAACCTAATCTGCAAGATTTAAATAATAGTTCTTTTGTCAACGATAATATTGTGATAAAAATGCCTAAACTTTCATATTCAGATTTACCTCAAATTTTTTTATTGATTTTTTTAGGACCGGAAATTGATTTAGGTTTTAGAATAAGTAAATATTCAATGAAAAATCAACTCATTGTAAGTGCTGAATTTGTTCAATTACACTATGTAATTAGTAGAAATTTGGATAAACATTCTGCTGTACTTAATGAGAATAACTACCGATTGTTAACACAGACAAAGTTAAAGGAATTTGGCATAAAAGAGAGTATCCAATTATACTTTATCGACCTTCTTGGGATGGAAAAGTATTTGAATATGATGAAAAAGATTATAAAGAAGAAAAATTTGAATGAAAAACGTATTTGATTATTTATTGTATGTCTTTTCTAGTATTGGAAAAAAATAGATGACATTAAAGATTATTATAATATAATAGAAAATACGGAAATTAAAATCGAAACACAAACCAAGATAGAATCTCCAGTTGATATACACTTAGCTGCAATACTGTTTAATGATAGTAAAGTTCTTTTTAATGAAGCGTGGCATGCAAAAATCTTCTCCAAATAAGTGGGATTTTGGGTGTACGAATCTAAGAGTGAACCAAAGAGTTGAAGATGCTTTAAAAGACTATTATAATTTTTCAAAATGCGGAAATAGAAATTATACTTAACGGTGCTACAAATAAACCTATACCAGTAGCACTTTATGAATACGAAAAACACAAGGAAAAAGTTATAAATGGATTACTTTTTGTAGGAAAAATTATTCCAAATGAAGAATTTGAAGGTAATTTCAATGGTTATGAAACAACTGAATTTTTTTGATATGGATGAATTGTTTACACAAGGAGGAATCGAACTATTTCCCGATAGTGAACCTAATATAAAGCGAGCATATGAAATATTGAACGATGAAATAAAAGAGTGATTTAGTTATTGAATCACTTTTTAACTGTTTCAATTATTCGTGAATAAAAGTGAGAATGATATGAATAAGAAGCCTAAAAATTATGTTTTCTAATTTCAAAAACAATTGGAAAAATTTTTTCATTTTATAATCTAGCTAACGTTTTTTTCAAAGTGGAGGAACTCCTAGTACAAAAAGAGCCATCTTTTTGGGGTGGTACTATACCGTGGATTCAGTCATCTGATATTCAAAAAGATATACTATTTGGTGTTATACCGCAAAAATTTATTTCAGAGGACGGCTTGCAAAATTCATCAGCAAAATTAATTTCTAAAAAAATTCTATTGCTATTGTTACCAGAGTTGGTGTCGGTAAATTAGCTATCATAGATCAAGATTATGCAACAAGCCAAGATTTTTTTGTCACTATCAGATTTTTAATGGAGATACTCAATTCATAGTCTATAGTATCTATAGAATGCTCCAGAAAGAAAGTACACAACTACAAGGAACTTCAATTAAAGGAATTACCAAAGAAGACTTACTTTCGAAGAAAGTAAGTCTTCCAGATATTGACGAACAATCAGCCATCGGATCGCTTTTCCGTACCCTTGACGATCTTCTGTCTAGCTACAAAGATAATCTCGCCAACTACCAATCCCTCAAGGCGACCATGCTTTCCAAAATGTTTCCCAAAACTGGACAGACCGTTCCTGAGATACGTTTGGATGGATTTGAAGGTGAGTGGGTTGAAAAAAGATTAAAGGACATATCTAAACGTGTGACACGAAAGAATAATGATTTAGTGTCAGAAAGAGCCTTAACGATATCGGCTCAATTCGGTTTGATAGATCAGGAGGAATTCTTTCAGAAAAAGATAGCTTCGAAAGATGTAAGTGGATATTATCTTATAAAAAAAGGGGAGTTCGCATACAATAAAAGTTATTCGACAGGTTATCCCTTAGGAGCAATAAAGCGTCTTGATAAGTATGAGAGTGGAGTATTATCTACTTTGTATATTCTTTTTAAAGCAGTGGATGTTGATTCGGACTATCTTGCTCATTATTATGAAAGTGATAAGTGGTATAGAGAGGTTTCAATGTGTGCTGCTGAGGGAGCACGAAATCATGGATTATTAAACATTGCGCCTACTGATTTTTTCAACACTAGATTAGTAGTACCTAAAGAACTAGAGGAACAACGCGCCATCGGCGCCTATTTCTCTAACCTTGATAACCTCATCAACTCTTACCAAGAAAAAATTTCGCAACTAGAAACTCTGAAAAAGAAACTCTTGCAAGATATGTTTATCTAACCTTCAAAAAATCCCTTTATCAGCATCCATAAGCACAGCCTTTTTCGAATAGTATAAGTGAGGCCCTTTGTTCCTTTCAAAGGGGCTCCTTATCATTTAATAACTTAAAAGTATTTACTTTTAATAACTTTAGAGTTATAATAAATTCGAAAAGAGGTTGCTTTGTGCACGCTATTTATTTTTATAAGGACAAACAGGGGAATCAACCGGTCTTGGACTACATGAGGGAGCTAGCTCGTCACGATAGCAAGGACAGCCGGGTCAAACTCAACAAGCTCAACGACTATATCGAACTTTTGAGCCAGCATGGAACCCGCGCTGGCCAACCTTACATTAAGCATCTGGATGCGGAAATTTGGGAGTTGAGACCCTTGCGGGATCGGATTTTATTCGTGGCTTGGCTGGATGGGAGCTTTTGTCTTACTGCATCATTTTGTCAAAAAGACGCAAAAAGACACCCTAGACGAGAGATCGAGAAAGCCAAGCGGGAGTTGCAAGATTTGAAGGAAAGAGGGCTAAGAGATGAAGAATAGTGCCATCGGCAGCAATTGGAAAGATGTGAGAGCAGAGCTCTTCACCAAGGAAGAAATCCTGGAAAGTGATCTGCGGGTCGCGATTATGACTGAGCTGATCGAGGCTCGGCATGAAAAGGGCATTAGCCAAAAGAAACTAGAAGAACTCAGTGGGGTCAGTCAACCGGTCATCGCTCGGATGGAGACAGGAAAGACCAGTCCTCAATTGGACACTGTCTTGAAAGTCTTAGCCAGTCTGGGCAAGACCCTCGCTGTCGTCCCACTGGAACAAGAAAAGGTCTAAAAGAAATCAGAAAGAATTACTATGGAAACAACACAAACCTCCCAGTCGCTTTATCAAGCCCTGTGGAACTCAGCGGATGTGCTCCGCTCTAAGATGGATGCTAACGACTACAAGTCTTATCTCTTGGGTATGGTCTTTTACAAGTATTTGTCGGACAAGATGCTCTTTTTCGTGGCTGAGACCATGGAGGAAGAGACAGAAAGCTTAGATGAAGCACTTGGCGCTTTACCGGTCCTACTATGAGGATCCAGACTCTCAAGAGGACTTGATCTCAGTCATCACTGATGAGACTCAACTATGTCATCAAGCCAGACTTGACCTTTACGGCCTTAGTGGACCGGGTCAATGAAGGGACCTTCCAGCTGGAGGATCTAGCTCAGGGCTTTCCGAGACATCGAGCAGAGTGACGACCTCTATGAGAAACCTCTTTGAGGACATTGATCTCTACTCCAAGAAAGCTTGGAGCGACTCCTCAAAAAGCAAAACCAGACTAGTGGCTGCTGTGATGAAAGAGCTAGCAGTGCTAGATGTGGCAGGGTCATGCTGGGTGATATGCTTGGGGATGCTTATGAGTACTTGATTGGTCAGTTTGCGACCGACTCTGGTAAGAAAGCTGGTGAGTTCTATACACCTCAGCCTGTTGCCAAACTCATGACCCAGATTGCCTTTTTAGGGCGTGAAGACGAGCAGGGCTTTACTATCTACGATGCCACCATGGGGTCAGGCTCGCTCTTGCTTAATGCCAAGAAGTTTTCTCACCAGCCTCAAACCGTCCAGTACTTTTGGTCAGGAGCTCAATACCTCAACCTATAACCTGGCTCGGATGAACATGATCCTACACGGGGTTCCGGTGGAAAACCAGTTCTTGCACAATGCCGATACCTTGGATGAAGACTGGCCGACCCAGGAGCCGACCAACTTTGATGGGGTCCTCATGAACCCACCCATACTCAGCTAAGTGGTCTGCAAGCTCCGGCTTCTCCAAGATCCCTCGCTTTCTCCCCATTTGGCAAGCTAGCGCCTCAGTCCAAGGCAGACTTCGCCTTTCTCTTGCACGGTTACTATCACTTGAAACAAGACAATGGTGTGATGGCCATCGTTCTTCCTCACGGGGTCCTTTTCCGTGGCAATGCTGAAGGAACCATTCGCAAGGCCTTGCTGGAAGAAGGGTGCCATTGATACCGTGATCGGTCTTCCTGCCAATATCTTCTTCAATACCAGCATTCCCAACGACGGTCATCATTCTCAAAAAAAGAACCGCACCAATCGGGATGTTTACTTTTATCGATGCTTCTAAGGAATTTGACAAGGGCAAGAACCAAAATATCATGACGGATGCCCATATCGAAAAAATCCTCCAGGCTTATAAGAGCAGAGAAGACATGGATAAGTTTGCCCATCTGGCTAGCTTTGAGGAGATCGTCGAGAATGACTACAACCTTAATATTCCTCGCTATGTGGATACCTTTGAGGAAGAAGAAGTAGAGCCACTGACAGATATCGTGGCTAAGATCAACCAAACCAATGCCACTATTGAAACTCAGACAGCCTCCCTTCTTAGACATGCTCAGCCAGCTTCATGGAACGACACCAGAAGCCGATGCCGAACTCAAGAAATTTGTCCAAGAGTTTAAGGGTTAGGGTGTGAGAAGATAGGGATTAGGTAAAGGGTACTTTATTCGCTATTTCCCAAATTTTTTTCGAATAATAGAAGTAGAGGGATCTTCCCTCTATTTTTTATCGAAAAGGAGCAGGGATGCAGAAAAGACATGCGCATGTATCGCCAACCTTGGATATCATAGCCAAGAAGATTTTTTTAGTTTGCCGGAGGTGACGGCAGCATTTATTCGGGATATTTTAGAGCTGGATGTAGCGGATGCTCAGATTGTGGAGGGAAGCCAGCCCCACAGCATGGCCTATGAGGAGGATGACTTGTTCTCCACTGCGGTGGATGTGAGAGCCAAGCTCCATGATGGAACCGAGGTGATCATCGAGATCCAGATTCGCAAGCAACAGTATTTCTTAAATCGGTTCCATTACTATTTGGCCAATCAGCTGGTGGAGAATGTGCAAAAACTGCGCCAGCAGGGCCAGACACATAAGATGTACGAGCAGATGGAGCCCGTCTATGGGATTGCGATTTTGGAGAAGTCGCTCTTACTGGACGAAGAGGCCGCCATCAATAAATACTGGCTGACCAATAGCCGCTCTGGCAAGCAACTCAAGGCTTATTATAAAAATGGCAAGCATCAAAAATCTTCTGCAGGTTGCCTTTTTAGAGCTAGACAAGTATAATAAAGATGAGAATCTGACAGATGCAGGTAGACAGTGGCTGGAGTTTTTTGGGAATCTTCCCTTTACAAAAGCTCCCAGTCAGGCCGTTGCCCACGCAGATTCATTACTAGATTCATCTAGCTGGACCAAGGAGGAGAAGACCATGATAGACGAGCGTATTCGGATTCAAGAAAATTATGATATGACCCTGGAGACGGCGATAGACGAAGCTCGTGAAGAAGGTTTAGTACAAGGTCTGGAACAAGGTTTAGAAAAAGGCTTGGAACAAGGACGTAAACAGTTGGTATGTGAGATGATTTCACGAGGGATGACGGCTGAACTTATCTCGGAGATGACGGGTTTGTCAATTGAAGAAATCAAATCTATGTTAGCGTAAAATCTAGCTGGACCAAGGAGGAGAGGACCATGATAGACGAGCGAATTCGGATTCAAGAAAATTATGATATGACCCTGGAGACGGCGATTGATGAAGCACGTGAAGAAGGTCTGGAGCAAGGACGTAAACAGTTGGTATGCGAGATGGTCTCACGAGGAATGTCGCCTGAGTTGATCTCGAATATGACGGGCTTAACCATTGAAGAAATTGAGACTCTTCTTTCCTGAGTCGTTAACGGAGGCATCGCCTCTTTTCTTTTTTGGAAAAACTTGAAAATTTTCCCGATTTTTTCAATCCGCCTTTCTAGAATTGTGGTAGAATAGAGTCAACAAAGAGCTATCCTCACCAACAGTGTGATCGATACTAGAAAAGAGGATTCTGATGACAAGAAAAATTGGTATTATTGGTTTGGGGCATGTGGGTGCGACCTTGGCCCACAGCATGATTTTGAAACACACCTGTGATCACTTGGTCTTGATTGATACCAATGAGAAAAAGGTCAAGGCAGATGCCTTGGATTTCTGTGATACAGTTGCCAATACAGGGGTATCCGGTTCATATCACGGTCAATGACTACGCGGCTTTAAAAGATGCGGATGTCGTGGTGTCGACTCTTGGAAATATCGAGTTGCAGGCTAATAACACAGATGACCGTTTTGCGGAGCTTCCTTTTACTAGCAAGCAAGTGGTGCAAGTGGCGCGTGATTTGAAGGCTTCTGGCTTTAGCGGGGTTTTATTGGTAGTGACCAATCCGGTCGATGCAGTCACTCAACTCTACCAACAATACACCGGCCTTCCAAAAGAGCAGGTGATTGGGACGGGGACCTTGCTGGATACAGCTCGGATGAAGCGCGCAGTTGCCGATCGTTTGCAGGTTTCTCCTGCTAGTGTATCAGGCTATAACCTTGGTGAGCATGGAAATTCTCAATTTGTTGCTTGGAGTCAGGTCCGTGTCAAAGGACACGCCATTACCGATCTCTTCTCTCAAGAAGAGCTTGACGCCATCAACTACGAGTCCTTACGCGGTGGCCACACAGTTTTCTTTGGCAAATTCTATACCAATTTTGGGATTGCAGCAGCAGCCCAACGCTTGGCAGAAGCTGTGATCAATGATAGCCACGAGGAAATGCCAGTGTCTAACTATCGTCCAGAATATGGAACTTATCTTGGCTACCCAGCGATCGTGGGTCGAAAAGGAATTCTTGAACGATTGGACTTGCATTTGACAGAAGAAGAAAAAGAAAAATTACTCCATTCAGCCGAAACCATCAAGGAAACACACGAAAAGGGCTGGAGCATGCATAAAAGCAAAGAGAGTGGGACAGAAATCGGTAATTCGTTAGAATTCGATTTCGTCGTCCCACCTCCGCACAGTTGAGTAGGGCTGTAAAAGCTGATGAAATCAGCGTAGTAGAGCCCACTCAACTACTGCGTCTTGCTCGATAATCCAAAAATAATTGAGAGGCTAGGACTTTTGTCCCAGCCTCTTTTTCTGCAATTTTTTCGAATGGTATAAGTGAGGGGATTCCCTACACGAAATCATTGGAGGTTGCTATGAAGAAACGACACGAGTATGTATCGCCCACCTTGGATTTAATGGCAAAAAAGATTTTTAGTCTGCCGGATGTGACAGCGAAATTCATCCGCGAAGTATTGGATCTGCCAGTAGAGTCCGTTGAGATTTTAGAAGGAGACCAGATCCATGAGCAGGGCTTTTTAGGAGATCTTCCTTTTGAGACATCCGTCGATGTGAGAGCAAGACTAGATAGCGGGCTTGAAGTGATCATTGAGATTCAAGTTTTGAAGCAAGAGTATTTCTTGAATCGTTTCCACTATTATTTAGCTAATCAACTGGTAGAAAATGTCCAACGCAAGCGAAAGAAAGGAGCGACCCATTCTATGTACCAGGAGCTGGAGCCGGTCTATGGGATCGCTATCCTGGAGCGAAGTATTTTTCCTCATTTAGATTCACCTGTCAATGTTTATGAAATGCGCCATACAGTAGATGGGACACCTCTTTATAGCTCTCGAAAGGATGGAGTAGCTCATAATATGTTAAAGGTTGCCTTTTTAGAGTTGGATAAGTATAATGAAAGTAGAGATACGGAGTTGAATGCTCACTGGAGACAATGGCTTGAATTTTTTTGGCAATCGCCCATTCAGTCATCAACCAGATCAAGTGATCGAGCAGGCAGAATCACTCCTGATCCCATCAAATTGGACAAGGGAGGAAAAAGAAATGATTGATGAACGGATTCGTATCAGAGAAAATTGGGAAATGAGCATGGATACCTTTCGGAAAGAACAACTGGAAGCCGGTTTTCAGAAAGGGTTGAAAAAAGGTCTTGAACAGGGAATCGAACAAGGTCTTGAACAAGGTCTCGAACAGGGTCTTGAACAAGGTTTAGAACAAGGTCTCGAACAAGGTCTCGAGCGTGGTCTCGAACAGGGATTGGAACAAGGCAGACAAGAAGGCATGGAGTTGGGAGTTCAAGCTGGTCAGCAGTCTCTGATTCAAAAACTATCTTTGAAGGGGATGAGTATCGAGATGATTGCTGAAATGACGGATTTATCCAGGGAATCCATCAAAAAAATGTTGGCTACTGATTCGTCTAACGAGGAGTAGTAGCGCGAACAGAATTTGTGGAACAAAGAAACTTTGAGAATTATCTTGCTTAGAAAAAAGTAGTTCTAGAATGGATTGTAAAGATCGTCAGGAGTTCGTTATTCTTGGATCTTGATCCTCTACAGATTTATACGGTTATGATTTATTGAAGGTTGGAAACTTTTATCCAACCTTTTTTTCTCACTCCTCTTGGCCCTCCCATAGTGAACTGGAATAGAAGTTTAAAAATACGAGTTGTAATCCTTGACATTACATTGTGATCCTGTATAATAGCTATTGT
>BNJU01002529.1_pt1 | contig 77081 bp, 129 predicted proteins | sample 8539281 | NCBI WGS metagenome assembly BNJU01 (sample SAMD00202456, study PRJDB9452) | human saliva metagenome | isolation source: human saliva | place: Japan
TTATCGATATTCGCACCACCGGAGTGGTCGATATGTTTTTATTTGCCGTGACCTTTATGTTCATGGCGCCCTTTGCGGAGGAGCTCTTTTACGGGCGGGCCTGATCCTTTTGCAGATAAAAAGAAGATGGTGGCGACCACCCGCTTTCGCTTATCCTGAATATGCTGCTCTATGCAGACGGTTGCGGGGATGGTGAGCATGGCGCTTCTTCCCGCCGATGACGCTCTGCTATGTATGTACGAGAAACAAATATGCATCCCTGACCGTACATTTTGGTTTATGGCCTGTGTTACCATACGCCAGACTTTTTCATGCGGTCGCCAGGATGTCGATGCGTTGAGGAGGAAGGGGGAGATTATGGCGTTTGAAGATCAATTTTTGATTATGCAAGGTCCAGAGTCGATACGCTGGTCAAAAATGATACGGTCCCGAAACTTTTTCGAGCAGTATCACGTCTACCGCGGGCTGCGTGATTTAAACGGCAGGGGTGCTGACGGGATTAACCAATATCTCGGAAATCACCTCCTTGATCTCGTGGACGGGAAGCGGATTCCGCGTGACGGAAGACTGGCTTTATCGCGGATATGATATTAAAGATCTGGTCAAAAATATTCCAGGAGCCGGTTTGCTTTTTGAGCAGTTGGCCCTATCTGCTTTCTTTGAGATCTTCCCGGACAAACAGAAGCTGGGAATTCATCGAACAGTTAGAGAGGCGAGGGTTCTCCGACCAACTTTTGTCCGCGATGTCATCATGAAGGCGCCGACCAAGGATATTATGAATTCCATGACAAGGAGCATTTTTGACACTGGCTTCCTATGACCCCTATGCGCAGAAAAACCGATCTCGGAATGTGATCAGACAGTGCATTTTCAACGGCAATTTTTTTCCGATGCTCGCGATTTACGGCTATCACGCATACAACCATTATGAGAATCTGAGAGCATGATATCCATCGTCCGGATCCGAAGAAATCGACTGCGGAAAAATATCCTGATGATGCTGCGACCGGACAAGCAGTATGATGAGATCGAAGCGCAGGTGCTGGACTGTGCACTGATGTTACTACATGGAGCATGGTGGAGGTAACAATCCACCTTCACCACCCGCGTGGTCACCTCTTCCGGCTCGGATACCTATGCAACGATGGCGGCTGCGATGTCTTCCTTAAAGGGACCTCGACACGGCGGTGCGAACATCAAGGTGGTAGAGATGATGCAGAACATCAGAGAGAATGTGAAGGATCCGGCGGATGAAGAAGAGCTTCCTATTATCTGTCCAAGATCCTTTCGGGGGATGCGTTTGATCACAAGGGTTAATCTACGGAATGGGACATGCGATCTATGCGGTTTCCGACCCTGAGAGAGCGGATTTTCAAAATTCGTCGAGAAACTTTTCGGAGGACAAGGGAAGGCAGGAAGAACTACATCTGTACGAGGAGATTGAAAGGCTGGCACCGCAGGTCATTGCAGCCAGAAGACATATTTATAAGGGCGTCAGCCTGAACGTCGATTTCTACAGCGGCTTTGTTTATGATATGCTGGATATACCCGTGGAACTCTTTACACTGATGTTCGCCATTGCCAGAATCACGGGATGGAGCGCACACAGGCTGGAGGAACTGGTCGGAAACGGCAAGATTATTCGTCCGGCTTACGAAAGTGTGAAGGAGGGCAGGAAGATACCTTGAAAACGGGAGAGGTAGAATCGGCAGAGGTTTCCGGAGAAGAGGCAGAGGTTTCCGGAGAAGAAGGACTTGCACAGACGCTTCGGGGATAGGAGACAGGGAATGGTATATCAAGGGGCTACAGGATGGCATTCCCATTGCAGCAGGCTATTTTGCCGTTTCCTGGCACTGGGGATTGCGGCCAGAAACGTTGGTTTTTCGGCACTGCAAGCAACGGCAATGAGCGGACTTTTCCATGCAAGCGCGGGAGAATATGTGGCGATTACGTTGGCAGGTGCAGGCGCCGCCACATCGAAGCCTGTATGATGGAACTGGTGGCAAACATCCGCTATCTGCTTCTGTCTTTTTCCCTTTCCCAGAAGTTAAAGACGGGAACGCCGCTTGGGCACCGGCTCGTCCTGGCCTATTTTCTGACGGATGAGATTTTCGGGCCTCCATCTCGAGTGCCCGGGTTTTTGAATCCTTTTTATTCTTACGGAATGATTACGGTAGCGTCACCGGCGTGGATTCTGGGCTCTCTGTTTGGAGTGGTACTGGAAATGTGCTTTCTGCGCGTATCGTTTCTGCGCTGGAATCAGTCTGTTTGGCATGTTCCTTGCGATTATTATTCCGCCTGCCAAGAAGGACCGCGTGCTCCTTTTCTTTGTCACCCTTGCGATGCTGTTTTCAGGACTCTTTTCCCTATCTGCCTCTCACAAGCCGCATCGCCCCCGGTCTTCGTACCCTATTTCTGACAGTGGGGCTTTCACTGGCGGCAGCCCTGCTTTTTCCCAGGGACCAAGTGGCTTTCAGAAGCAGAACCGGTTTCGGAATCAGAAAACGTTCCGGAAAGAGAAACGGTTCTAGCAACAGAAACGGTTTCGGAAGCAGGAATGGTTCCGGAAAGAGAAACAATTTCCGACAAGGAGGAAAAATCTCTGATGCCCCGTTATTGGATGTATATTCTTCTGCTGGCTATCGTGACGTATCTGATTCGCGTTTTACCCCTCACCGTTTTTCATAAGGGAAATCAAAAAAATAAAACGGTGCTGTCTTTTTGTATTATGTACCCTATATTACGCTGGCGGTGATGACATTTCCCGAAATCCTGCATGCAACGATGAGCCCGTACTCGGCGCTACTTGCGTTTGTGGTCGGTATCGTTCTGGCGTTTTTCCGGAAAAACGCTGCCCACGATCGCAGCAGCCTGCTGCGTGGTCGTTCCTTTCGGAGTGGGTTCTGGTGAGGTGACGGAATATTTTTTTACCGAAGCGTGACCGGTGTTGTCAAAAACGGAATTTTGATCATTGAGGAGATTTTTATGCAAAAACGAAAACATATTGGAAGGCAGACACGCGGTATTGGAAGCCTTCCGCGCCGGAGAAACCATAGACAAACTTTTATATTCTGGACGGCTGTCATGACGGCCCCTTAGAGAACATCAGAAGAGAGGCGAAGAAGCAGAACACGCTGGTTCGCTTTTGTCACCAAGGACGTTTGGATCAGCTCTCCGAAACGGGGAAGCATCAGGGCGTGGTTGCGCAGACAGCGAGTTTTGCTTATGCGGAGATCGACGATATCTTTGCGCTGGCAGAGGAGAGAGAGCCCTTCGTTTTTGCTGGATGAAATTGAGGATCCGCATAATCTCGGCGCCATCATAAGGAGCGCCAATGTTTGCGGGGCACACGGCGTGATTATTCCGAAGAACCGGGCGGCGCTCTTAACGGCTGCGGTGGCAAGGGGCCAGTGCAGGGGCGATCAGTTACACGCCGGTGGTGAAGGTGACGAACCTGTCGAAGACGATCGAGGAATTAAAGGAGAGGGCTCTGGCTCGTTTGCGCCGACATGGAGGGAGAACCCATGTACCGCTTGAAGCTCACCGGACCGATCGGACTTGTCATCGGCAATGAGGGAAGCGGTGTTTCCACCCTGGTGAAAAAGCACTGTGACATGATGGCTGCTATTCCCATGAAGGGAGAAATCTCTTCCTGAACGCTTCGGTTGCGGCAGGCGTTCTGGCTTTAGTGAAATCGTCAGGCAACGACTGGCGCTTTTAGACCGGGAAGATAGGACTCGAAAGTAAATGGGGCAGCAACAATCCTGGAAGAAGGAATCGTAGCCGCCATGGAAGAAATGGGAACAGAAGCAATGGAAGGATAAAGGATCGATCGTAGTGAGTAGTGGAAACAGAAGGGAGACACGATGAAATTTAAAGACATGAAGTATGAGCGTATTTCAGTAGAGGAGATTGCAAAAGAGGAGAAGGAACTGATTCAGGCTTTCAAAGAAGCGAAGAGCTTTGAGGAAGCGGATCAGATTTTTGAAACAGAATGCACTGGACGGGCATGTGAACTCGATGCAAGTGCTGGCGAGCACCCGCCATTCCATCAATACGGAAGATCCGTTCTATGATGCAGAAGAAAGCTACTGGAACCAGGCTTCTCCGCAGATTAACGAGTATTACCAGGAATTCACCAAGGCACTGCTGGTTTCCCTTTTTCGGGCGGAGCTGGAAAAGAAATACGGAAAGATTGTCTTCATGAATGCGGAGATTGCGCTGAAGACGTTTTCACCTGCCATTATCCCGATGCTGCAAAAGGAAAATGAGCTGGTGAACACGTACGAGAAACTCTTAGCCAGTGCGCAGGTTCCTTTTGAAGGGAAGGAGTACACGCTTTCCCAGATGACACTGTTTAAAAACGACAAAGATGATGAGAGACGTCTTGCCGCCTGGAAGGCGGAGGGGCAGTGGTACAAAGACAATCAAAACCAGCTGGATGAAATCTATGATCAGATGGTGCACCTGCGCGATGAGATGGGAAAGAAGCTGGGCTACGACGACTTTGTGAAGCTTGGTTATTACCGCATGAACCGGAACTGCTATGACAAGGCGGATGTGGAAAAGTTCCGGGAAGCTGTTGTCAAATATGTGGTTCCTGTGGCGGCGAAGGTGTACGAGAGACAGGCAAAGCGTCTTGGGAAAACCCTACCCGATGAGCTATGCGGACAATGCCATCGAGTTCCGCAGCGGAAATCCAGCCGGTGGGGAAACCGGAGGATATCGTGGCAGCCGGTAAGAAATTTATGAGTGGCGCTCCGGAAACCAGAGAATTCTTTTGATTATATGTTGGAAAAATGAGTTGATGGACCTGCTTTCTACCAAGGGAAAGCAGGGAGGAGGGTATTGCACCAGCATTCTGGATTATAAAGCGCCCTTCATTTTTGCCAACTTCAATGGAACACAGGGAGATGTGGACGTCATCACGCACGAGGCGGGGCATGCCTTTGCCGCCTATTTGAACCGGAATCGCATCCCTTTTGCAACCATCTGGCCGGGGATGGAGGCCTGTGAAGTGCACTCCATGTCAATGGAATTTTTGCCGAGGCTTTCTAAGGAATTCTTCGGGAGGATGCCAGAAAATATGATTACTCTCATCTGACCGAGGCACTCACCTTCCTTCCTTACGGGACGATGGTGGACCACTTCCAGCATATCGTCTACGAGAATCCGGATATGACGCCTGCGGAACGTCATGCGAAATGGAAGGAACTGATTGGCATTTACCAGCCATGGATGAAGCTGGACGGTGAGATTCCCTTCTATGCCGAGGGAGAAGGCTGGCAGAGACAGCACCATATCTATTCCATGCCGTTTTTATTATATCGACTATTGTCTGGCACAGACGGTCGCACTGGAATTCTGGGAGTTACGCAGAAAGGACGACCAAAACGCCTGGGAACACTACATGGCTTATACGAAACAGGGCGGGAGCGTTCCCTTTACGGAGCTGCTAAAAAATGCCGGGATGAAGAGCCCGTTTGATGAGAGTTGCTTAAGAGAGGTCTGCGAAACGGCAGCAAGATATCTGGATCAATACGACCTGACGGGAATCGAATAAGATGGGGATGTTTCGCTCTCCCTATGACAGGGGAGGAGTGCTGTCATGGAGGCGCAGCAGGAGAGAAAGAAGATCTATCAAGACGCAAGAGCGGAAGAGGTGCGTAAACGGGAAAAAGGTGCAACTGTTTCTGCTCTATCTGGCGGAAATTCCCGCGATGCTTCTGCCGGGGTTTCTGGCTGGAGCGGCGGTCTCTCATACCGCCCTCCTGCTGCTTCCCTATGCGCTGGAGGTCATCTGTGTGATTACTTCGGGCATTACCCTTTTTCAGTATGGAAGGCTTGGGAAGGAGATCCATGGCATGACGTATAAAAGCATCATTCTTTTCCTGCAGATGCGTGTGATGCTCGCCTCTTAGGAGGGGGAGTTTCCTAGTTCTGCAGTCTATCTGGATGGCTTTACATAGAAGGAATCTGACCGGGGCGGAGTTACTGGTTCTGCTTGCACAGCTGATTTTTACAGGCGTATCGACTTGTTTTGCAAAAAGGTGAAGCAGACCGTTCGGAATTGGACGTTGTAAAATCGTTTTTTATCTTATAATCAAAAAGATTGTTTCATTAGAAACTTGATTTAGGAGGAAGCCATTATGAAAAAGAGACAACGAATTGTCGCTTCAGTGATGACGGCGGCAATGACTCTTTCACTGCTGGCGGGATGCGGTGCGTCCGGAAACAACGGTGGAGGAGCGAGTCAGGGGGCGCTTTTAGTGAGGCATCCGGTGATACGACCGGAAGCCAGACGGGCACTCTGGTCTTTGCGCAGGACGAAATGCAGGAGAAATTTTCTCCTTCTTTGCGGAAACCGTTCCCGGATCGTACGATTACGGATCTTTCCGATGTGACTCTGTTGACAACGGACAGAACGGGCGCCATTGTCTCACAAGGGAATCGAAGGGAAAAGAGAGAATACAACGGAAAGGAATATACTTACCGTGGAATTTCCGACCTGGATGTCAAGGAGAACAAGGACGGCACGGTCGATTATGATTTCACGCTCAAAGACGGCGTGAAATTTGCCGATGGGCAGCCGCTAACTGTGGATGATGTCATCTTTACCCTGTATGTGCTTGCCGATCCGACTTATGACGGTGCTGCTACGCTCTTTTCTCTTCCGATCAAGGGAATGGAAGAATACAGAAGTGGTGTAGATACACTTTTCAATTTAATGACCAAGGCGGGAGAGAACAACAAAGATTTCTCCAAGTGGACAGAGGATCAGCAGAAGAAATTCTGGACCGATTATAACAAGGCTGCAGAAGCTTTTTGTAAAAGAAATTGTAGATACCTGTGTCGCCAACGGCCTGAACAAGGAAGGTGATTCCATCTCCGCCGTGGCTGCCAACTACGGTTATGAAGGCCTCAAGAGCGATGCAACCGCAATGGACTTCTTCAATGCCATGGTCAAGAAGTATGACGGAGACGTGGTGGCGATGTCCAAGGCGGAGAGCGCTGGTTCTCAGTTCACCGATCTGATGGACAGCTACAAAGAATTTGCAGTCGGTGTTTCGACCGGGAAATCCGCCTCGAATATCACCGGAATCCAGAAGACCGGCAAGAATACGCTTAAGATCACGGCAACCAAGGTGGATGCACAGATGATCTACCAGTTGTCGACGGATATTGCACCTCTGCATTATTACGGGGATCCTTCCAAATACAATTATGACAAGAACGAGTTCGGCTTCCCCAAGGGTGACCTTTCCTCTGTCCGTGCCAAGACGACGAAGCCGCTCGGTGCAGGTCCTTATACCTTCGAGAAGTATGAGAACGGCACGGTAACCATGAAGGCGAACAAGGAATACTTTGACGGTGTTCCCAAGATCGCAAACGTGAGAATCACCGCCATGTCCAAGCCGGATTTTGTGAACTCGATTGTGACCGGCACATCGGATGTCAACAACCCGGATTTCACAAACGAAAATGCAGATGCAATCAAGAAGGCAAACAGCAATGGAGAGCTTTCCGGCGACAAGATCAAGACGGTTTCCGTGGATGCGCTGGGCTATGGTTACATCGGTATCAATACGCACAATGTTTCCGTCAACAAGGAGCCGGGCAGTGAAGCTCCAGGATCTCCGCAAGGCTTTTGCAACCATCTTCGCAGCTTACCGAGATCTGGCAATCAGCACCTATTACGGCGATCGTGCCAGCGTGATCAACTACCCGATTTCCAATACTTTTGGGCAGCCCCGCAGCCGACGGACGATGGTTATGAAGTTGCCTTCTCCAAGGACGTGGACGGCAATCCGATTTATACCTCCGGTATGAAGGATGAGGACAAACATGCAGCGGCCAAGAAGGCAGCGCTTGGATATTTCAAGGCGGCCGGCTATACCGTGAAAGATGGCAAGATTACCGCAGCTCCCAAGGGCGCTAAGATGGAATACGAAGTCATGGTTCCCGGTGGCGGAACCGGAGATCATCCGTCCTTCATGATTATGACGGAAGCGCAGAAGGCCCTCAAAGAGATCGGCATGAAGCTCACCGTCAATGACCCTGTCCAACGCCAGCGATTTGTGGAATAAATTGCAGGCGCATCAGGCTGAAATGTGGTGTGCAGCCCTGGCAGGCAACGCCGGATCCGGATATGTACCAGATTTATTACTCCGATACAAAAAGAACGGCGGTAAGCAGCCGGGTGGTTCCAATTATATGTATCAGATCGAAGATAAAGATCTCGATGATATGATCGTACAGGCCAGAGAGTCCACCGATCAGGAATATCGTAAAACGATTTATAAGGCTTGCCTCGACAAGATTGTCGATTGGGCTTTGCGAGGTTCCGGTATACCAGAGACAGGAAGTCACGATCTTCAGTGCCGAAAGAATCAAAGAAGATACTATTACTCCGGACATGACTTCTTATTACAAGTGGTATGCGGAAATCAACAACATGCAGTTAGCAAAAATAAAAACAGATCACTGCTGTTGACCTTTCAGGGAAAGGCTTGCATAGAGAACCTTCCCTGAGAGGAAAAATAGAATCAAGCGGAATTCGTTCCGTTCATGTTGTTTTTCGGGTGAAACCGCATTTCCTGAAATTCGAAGGAATGCGGTTTTTTTCCCAGAATAAAATTAGATGCTGGAAAATAGGCACCTTATTGGAAGAGCAGGTTCTCAGTGAAAAATATATTATCAAACGTTTACTTTGGTCCGTAGTGATTCTCTTCATCGTTGCTTTTTTGCTCTATGTGCTGATGCGCAGTTTGCCGACCTCTTATCTGGAGCAGATCGCCAGACAGAAATCGCAACAACCGGGTTCCAAAAGCTTCGAAGAATGGATGCAACAACTGCAGGCTACTTATGGAATGGACAAGGAATCGTTCCGGGCTTCTTTTTCCTGGTTGGGGAAGGCAGCAAGGGGTGATTTCGGAGACAGTTGGAAATACACGGTTCCGGTAACGCAGAAATTTGCAGATTGTGTCGCAATCTCTTTCTGGATGAGTCTGGTGGTTATGATTCTGGAAATGCTGATTTCATCCCGCTCGGAATTATCGCCGCTACCAGGCAATATTCGATGACGGACAACGTCATCTCTGTGGTTGCACTGGCAGGAATTTCTCTTCCGACTTTCTTTACTGCATCTTTGTTAAAGCTCGCTTTTGCGGTCAAATTACGGTGGTTTGATTTGAGTGGTTTGACCGGACGAAACCATGACTTTCTCTCCCCGGCAGGGCAGAGATGGGATATCGCCATGCACATGGTGCTTCCGATCCTCACACTTTTAATTGCCAGCATCGGATCCTATATGAGATACATCCGAACCAATATGCTGGAAGTGCTGAATTCGGATTACATCTCGCACGGCAAGAGCAAAGGGGCTATCCGAGACGCGTCATCTATCACCATGCGTTTCGCAATACCCTGATTACGCTGGTGACCATCTGGGGACATCGCTGCCGGCTCTGTTTTCGGGTGCCATGATTACGGAGCAGCTTTTCTCGATTCCGGGCATCGGTTATATCTCTTATCAGGCCATGATTGCAGGGGATATTCCCTTCTCCATGTTTTATCTGGTCTTCATTGCGGTTCTAACCCTGATCGGCAATCTGCTGACTGATATTCTGTAGTGCCGTGGTGGATCCGCGTGTTCGCATTGCATAAGAAAAGGAGGAGAGACATGTCTGATACAGAAAAAGAATGCGATGAGTCAAAATAATAGTAATGATAAATTCAGTTTGAATGATGATCGCCGCGTGAAAGTGCTTTCCCCGGTGCAATGGTGGCAAAGAGGTTCTTCAGGAACCGGATTGCGGTCATCGGTCTGGTGGTTTTTGGTTCTTATGTTTGTTTTTTCCTTCATCGGGAGAGCAATTTCTCCCTATGGAGAGTCCCAGCTTTTTATCGGGATAACAAGCAGAGCCAGAAATATGCCGGTGTGAAGGTGAATACGGAGCTTCGATATCAGCAGGCTTCCAAGGATGCGTTTCCTGCTCTTGCACAGGCGCAGTTCGTGCTTGCAAAGAGGGAAGAAGCAGACCGAATTTGCTTCCGGGGATACGAAATATACCTACGAAGAGGCAGGCAAAGATTTCTATCTGATCAGAAAAAGCGGGAGTGCGGATCCGGTTGCTTTTGCCGCAATCGATACGGTCACATCTTCAGATGGGGTGACTAAGCTTCCTTTTTCCTTCCAGGTGGCTGCGCTCAAGGCATTCACCAATGAAGAAAAAGCTTTTGAAGAGGGCGAGATTCTTACCAGATCGAATCGGACGGCACGGTGACAAAGGACGGAAAGCCATACGCCTATGCCAGCCGCTATGTCTTAAATGCCATCATGTCGGATGTCACCTTTTCCAAGGAGTTCAAAGAAGAGTTGATTGCGGACATTGATGCCGGAAAAAGAATTTACTTTCAAAGAGAAAAAAATGGAGAAGAGGCAAAGTACACCATTGAATTTGATGCCCTTCCAAGGCCTATATCATTAAGCAAACGAGAGAACAGCGCGTGTACGACACCTATTCCTCGCCGAGTAAAAAAAGCATTTGCTCGGGACGGATAAGAATGGTATGGACATGCTCACCAGGCTGATGTACGGAGGCAGGGTTTCCCTTTATATTGGCTTCATTGTGGTCTTTATCGAGACGTTTATCGGGATGATCATGGGTGGTGTTTCCGGTTATTTCGGCGGATGGGTCGACAATTTAATCATGAGAATCGTGGATGTCTTCTACTGTATTCCGTCCATTCCCATCTATATCATCATCGGTGCCGCCATGGATGCGCTCGTGTAGACCCGCAGATCAGAATGGTATACCTGATGCTGATTCTGGGCTTTTTGGCTGGCCTTCATTACCAGACTGGTCAGAGGGCAGATCCTTACGCTGAGAGAGCAGGAGTTCATGACAGCGGCAGAAGCGACCGGAATCAAACCGATCAACCGGATTTTCAGGCATCTTCTTCCGAACGTCATTCCGCAGCTGATCGTCACCTGTACGATGAGTCTGGGCGGTGTGATCCTGACGGAGGCGGTCCTTTCCTTCCTTGGTCTGGGAGTGAAGTTCCCGTTTGCCTCCTGGGGAAATATCATCAATGATGTGAATAATACTTATGTTCTCAGCAACTATCTCTTTATCTGGGTGCCTGCAGGTGTTTGCCTGCTGCTTACGGTTCTCGCCTTCAACCTTGTGGGTGACGGCCTGAGAGACGCCTTTGATCCGAAGATGAAGCGGTAAACTGGAAGCGCATACTATAAAGAATTGAGGAAATCAGATGGCAAGAGATGACGGTTATCTTTCCGCGAAAGAGTCACGGAGGATATCGAAGGAAAACAAAAATCACATCGAAGCTCGAAAAGCAAAGGAAGCGCAGAAACGTTCCCGAGAGCGAATATTTAACGAAGATGAGGGACGAGAACAATACCGTCGAATTCGAAGACCTGCATACCTATTTTTACACGGATGCCGGCACGGTGAAGAGTGTGGACAGCGTCACCTTCGACGTGCCGATGGGAAAGACGGTTGGGGTAGTGGGAGAATCCGGCTGCGGCAAGTCCGTGACCAGTCTCTCTCATGCAGCTGGTAACGTCCGCAGGGACAGGTGGTGAAGGGCTCCATCTCGTTTGAACACAGGAGATAAGGTCTATGAGATCACAAAGACACCGGAGCAGACCATGCAAACATTTGCGCGGGAACTTCATGTCCATGATCTTTCAGGAGCCGATGACCTCGCTCAATCCCGTTTTTAAGATCGGTGATCAGGTGGATGAAGTCACGCTCTTTCATAAAAACGAATACAAAACCAAGGAAGAGATCAAAAATCGTACGATTGAACTTCTCGAAATGGTCGGCATTGCAAACAGCAAAAGGGGTATACGACATGTATCCCCATGAGCTGTCCGGCGGAATGAGACAGCGTGTCATGATCGCAATGGCGCTTGCCTGTTCCCCCAGACTGATTATCGCAGATGAATCGACCACCGCGCTGGATGTGACCATCCAGGCGCAGATTCTGGATCTGTTGCAGGGCTTAAAAGACAAGATCAATTCGTCTATCATGCTGATTACCCATGATCTGGGCGTGATTGCGGAGATGGCGGATTATGTTGTCGCCGCGTACTCCGGTCGTGTGGTGGAAGCAGGGACGGCGAAGGAGATCTTTTTCGAATCCGGCGCATCCGTATACCATTGGTCTGATGGCTTCCAAGCCGGTTGTAGGCAAGGAAGTGGACAAGCTTTCTATTCCATTCCCGGCAAGGTGCCCAATCCGATCAATATGCCGAATTATTGTTATTTCCGCGATCGCTGTGACCGCCGTATGGAGTGCTGTAACGGTGCCTATCCGAAGGAAATCTGGCTCTCCCAAACCCATCGGGTGAGCTGCTACCGTTTTGATCCGGATTTTAATGGAAAAGCATGAGCAAAGGAAAGAAAACGAGGAAATGATGGCAAAGAACGAGTTGAAACAGGAAGAGATAGTGCCCATCGTACATCAGGAAGAGAATATTCTGGAAGTAAACGGCCTAAAGAAGTATTTCCCGATTAAGGGAGGCTTTTTCAATAATGTGGTCGCACAGGTCAAGGCGATTGACGGGATCTCCTTTCATATCAAGAGGGGAACGACCATGGGGCTCGTGGGAGAGTCCGGCTGTGGAAAGACAACGACCGGTCGATCGATTCTTCGTCTGAACGGGGAAAAAACGGCAGGACAGGTTCTGTTTAACGGGAAAGAGGTTTACGACATTCCTAAGAATGAGCTGAATGAGCTGCGGGTAAAGATGCAGATTATTTTTCAGGATCCTTTTTCTCCCTTTTCGCCAAGACTTCCGGTGGGAGAGATCATCAGCGAGGCGGTCAAAGAGCACCATCTGGTGCCAGGCAACGAGTATGAGGATTACATTGATCAGATCATGGACAGCTGCGGTTTGCAAACCCTTTCATAGGGACGCTACCCGCACGAATTTTTCCGGCGGACAAAGGCAGAGGATCTATTGCCAGAGCCCTGCCTTGAATCCGGAATTCGTGGTTTGTGATGAGCCCGTTTCTGCACTGGATGTATCGATCCAGGCGCAGATTATCAACCTGTTGGAGGATCTGCAGGAAAAATTCGCTGACTTACCTCTTTATTTCGCATGATCTCTCGGTCGTGAGCATATTTCCGATACCGTTGGAGTCATGTATCTGGGGAATATTGTCGAGTTCGGAACGACCAAGGAACTGTTCAAAAACCCGCTTCATCCCCTATACGCAGGCGCTCTTTTTCCGCGATTCCGATCCCGGATCCGGATGCCAAGATGAATCGAATTATTCTGGAAGGAAGCATCTCTCTCCGCCAATCCGCCGGAGGGCTGCAAGTTCCATACGCGCTGCAATCGTTGTATGGAAATCTGCAAGCACCAGGTTCCGCAGAGGAAGGATATGGGGGACGGCCACTATGTGTGCTGCCATCTGTATAATGATGGGACGGAAGGAAGCGGGAGGCAGAGGAAGGCAGGAAAGACTGGCAAAAGGATGAAGGATCTTTATCTGGAAAAGGCATGAATGAAGAAAGATGCGCATGCGGGTAAAGATTTGCCCGATGAAAAATGATTGAAAAGATCCGGGAGGGAGAAGATGCTTCACGGAACGTTTGATGAACAAATACAAGGATCTCGTCCGTAAAAAAGGCGGGGGTCCCTGTATATTTTAGGGCGGATAAGGAAGACCTGATTCAGGAGGGTATGATCGGACTCTTTAAAGCGATCAGAGACTTTGATTGCAAGAGGGATGCCTCCTTTGCTACCTTTTGCGGATCTTTGCGTTTCCAGGCAGATGTACTCGGCCATTGAGAGTGCAAAGCGAAAAAAAGAATTTGCCACTAAACCACTATGTCTCACTGGATGCAGAAATTGGTGGCACAGAGCAGTCTTCCCCTGACGGTTCAGGTGGGGAGCCCTTCATCATTCCTTGGTAGCAGAGGACAAAGGACACCGGAAGAGCATGTGATTGAGCAGGAAGCTTTTCTTCGCCTGTCTTCTTGATCGAAACGGAGCTGACCGCCTTAGAGAGAGAGGTCCTTCATCTCAATTTGACTGAATGTCCACGGCGCAGATTGCGAAGATGCTGGGAGAAGAAAAAAATCGGCAGACAATGCTCTGCAGCGGGCGAAGGGAAAATTAAAAAGAGGCTTTCGTAGATAAGGGTCTAAAAAGTTTTTGGGATGCAGAGGTTTTCTCTGGATCCTCTTTTTTTATTTTTCGGAAGGAGCTGCCTCTCCTGTTCGGCGAGCCCATTTAACGTCAGATGCACCAGATGCGTCATCAGTTCCGTCAGTGTCATCGCATTCTGCTTAAGGTTCATCTTTTCCATGAGAATGGACACCGATTGCAGGGTGGGTTCCAGGAGAGAGAAGACGGTCTGTTCCGATTCCGTTAAAGAAAGAATTCTTTGTTCTGTCCTCTTTTTGTCCCCCGTCGGGTCATTTTCCTTATTTTTTAAGGGAGAAGAAGTGCTTTCCTTCCTGGCGGCTTTCTTTCCTCGTATCTCATATAAAACCGGCCAGGAGATCCTCGGGAGAAGTGGCGATGCCCGCCCCTGGCGAATCAGGTCGTTGCATCCATCGCTTAAACGGTCGCAGATTCGGCCGGGCAGGGCATAGACTTCCTTTCCCTGTTCCAGGGCCTGGTCCACGGTAATGAAAGTACCGCTTCTTTGTCTTGCTTCAATCACCAGAATCAAATCGGAAAGCCCTGAAATGATGCGGTTTCGTTGAGGAAAGAAGATGGATTTGGCTGCTGTTCCGGGCTTATATTCGGAAATCAGACCGCCACGAGAGGGAATGGCATCATAAAGCGCCCTGTTTTCAGAGGGGTAGCAGACATCCACTCCACTCCCCAGTACGGCATAGGTCTCCCACCTGCTTCCAGTGCGCTTGTCTGCGAAATTCGTCGATCCCAAGAGCCAGACCGGAGACGATCTGAATACCGGCTTTTGCAAGTGCAATCCCAAACTGTCTGGCCTCATACCGCCCATAGTCCGAACACATTCTGGCCCTGATGACGGCTATGGTGGGAAGGGAAGGATTCGGAAGACTGCCTCTTACAAAAAGTGCAGCTGGCGGATCGGGGATATCTCTTAGACCGGGAGGATAGGAAACATCCTCAAAAGGGATGAGACGAATCCTCCGCTGTTTAGCTTCTCCCATTGTTCACCAGGGCTGTGTGTTTTTTTAAAAGTGAGAAAGGTGTGGAACAAAGAAGGAGGTAGGAGTGCTTCCATTTCTTTTGCAGGGAGCTGATAGATGATCTTTGCGGCTTCTTCCAGGGAGACGAAAGCCTCTGCATCAGGGGGGTGGACGGCTTGCATCAGCTTCCGGATGGTCTTTCCACCGATCCCCGGGATGGTATACAGCCAGGCCAAATAGATTTGTGCATGCGACATGTCATCCTCCTACGCTTCCGTGGTTCCAATATTTGCCACTTGCAATGCGGTAACAGGATGCTTCTGCAAGGTGCGCTTCCGTGATTTCGTGGGATTCATCCAGATCGGCAATGGTTCTGGCCACCTTCAGCAGACGGTGGAGACCCTGGCGCTTAGATTCATTTTTGATAGATCTCCGCAAGCAGGGTCTGCTCTTTGGACCCCAGCTATAATACTGAGCAATGTGCTGCGGCTCCATATCGGAATTAAAGCGAAGAGAGGTGTTTTGAAAGCGCTTTTTGCCACTTCTCTGCCGCCAGGACACGGCTTCGATTTGTGCAGAAGTTTCGTTACAGGGACGTCTGTTGTTTAAATCGGAGACGTCCATTCTGGGCACTTCGATGGAGAGATCGATGCGATCCAGGATTGGTCCGGAAATACGCGAGAGATACCGGTGGATTTCACGTTCGGAGCATCGGCAGAGATTGCGATCAGGGAAACAACCGCAGGGACAGGGATTCATGGCGCAAACCAACATAAAAGTCGGAGGGGAAGAGATAGGTCCCTGTACTTCTGGAAAGAGAAACGGTGTGCTCTTCCAGCGGCTGCCTAAGGAGATCCAGGGTGGTCTGAGGAAATTCCGCACTTTCGTCCAGAAAGAGAACGCCTCGGTGTGAGAGAAATGGCGCCCTGAGAAGGAATGTGACCGCCCCCAAGTAGGGCGCTCTTCGTAGTGGAATGGTGGGGACAAAGACAGGGCCTTTTTGTGATTAAAACCCTGCTCTTTGAGAGAAGTCCCGCTACTGAGTAGATCGAAGAAATCTCCAGAGCTTCCTCCATTGAAAGAGGAGGAAGGATGGTAGGGATGCGTTTGGCAATCATGCTCTTTCCGGACCCGGGGACCGATCATAAGGAGGTGATGAAAGCTCGCGGTTGCAATTTCTACCGCCCTTTTGGCGGCAGACTGTCCGTTGATCTCCTGAAAGTCAAGGGAGGGGTTCTCCTCTTTTTGAAAAAGCGCCTCACATCCAGAACCGTTTCCGGTATGACGGCATTTTTCGTTCTGTCCGGCACAGCAGTAGGCAATGGCTTCCGTCAGCGTCTGTACGCCAATCAGACGGATGCCCCTGTACAACAGCCCCTCCCTGGCATTGGAAAAAGGGCAGAATACAGGTCCGGATGCCTGCCTTCTTTGCGGTAGAAACGATGGGTAGAACACCCCTGACCCCTTGACCTCTCCGGTGAGACTGAGTTCTCCCAGAACGAGCGTATTTTTCCAAATCTGCCTCGTTCAGATGACCGGTGGCGCAAAGAATGGCAAGCGCAATCGGAAGATCCAGTCCGGTACCGGATTTACGGATATTTGCCGGGGAGAGGTTGATGGTGATATGCATGGGAGAAAGGGAAAGGCCGGAGTTTTCGGAGAGCGACCTTCACTCTTTCACAGGATTCACGGACTTCGGTGGACAGAAGTCCCTACCATATTGAAGACCGGAAGCCCCTGTGAAACATCGGCTTCCACCTGAATCAGGTGGCTGTGAATCCCTTGAATACTCCCGGAAATAATGGTACTGAACATCAGAATACTCCTATCGAATCAGATCAAAGAGGAATGGAAGGGATGTGAAAAGAGAGGATGTGAAAAGACGGAAGCGGAAATGCTTCATGTGGATTCTCATCTTAGCAGTCAAAAAGAAACCCGTCAAGAAAAAATATAAACTATAAAAATAAAATAATGAATCAATTAGATATAATATAAACAAATAAAGAAGCGCAAAAATGGAAATGAAATTCCGGCCTCATGCGCATCCGGCGAAAATTGCCCTTGTTTTTCATGCTCGTGTTATAATGGTTGAATTGTATGACCATGGGAAAAGGGTTTCTCGGAGGAAGGGATGAAATTTCATATCACGAACCTGTATGGAACAGTCGATGTCAACCGATTTGCCCCCATTCAAGATACGGCGGCTGTTGGGCTTTCACTCGGGTTTCATGAGATGGCCATCTACTGTTATCCGGCTGCAGAAGAGGAGGATGGCAGGTTAACCGCCAGATTGGACGGGATCATATCCGCACTGGAACCGAATGATACAGTTTTCTTGCAGCTGCCAACCGGGAATGGACTTCGTTTTGAGAGAGCACTGCTTAGTCGAATCAAAGCTTATCCGGGGGTGAAGGTGGTTCTGTGGTTGCATTCCTTTGCCGATCCTACCTATTCGGATCGCACGGCGCTGATTTCTCTGCTAAATCGTTCCGATTTTCTTATTTTGTCAAGCAGTAAGCTGTATCGATCTTTGAAGCTGGAAGGCCTGACCGAGATTCCCTATTCGCTGCAGGAAGCGTATGATGATCCCTCTTTGGTTTCGGTCTCGATTTTCTCTTGCAGGAAGTGGGGGAGCAGGAAGCGGAAGGCGGTTTTACCACGCTTTTTCAGAACACCGGGATTACAAGAGGATATCTGCTGGACGGCTTTTGGATTGCTGTATCCCGGCATCTGTGGGTTGGGAGCGGAGGCAGCGGATCTTTTTACCATATCCGCTTCCATTCTATGTTTCTTCGGGCATTCCGGTTGTTACTACAAGAGGAAGTGAGTGGGAACCGTTTAGAGGAAATGGGAAATCGGTTTTACGGTAAGACAGCCGGAAGAGACGAGAAGACGGATTGAGGAACTGGATGAGTATGACAAAAAGAGGATGGAAGATAACGCCAGATGCCTCCATTTTCCTTCTCAAAAGCTCCTATTTTTACGAGAAAGGTGATCTGGGAAGCGGTAGAGGGATTGAGAAAACCCGTCTCTTTCATCCGTCTTGTGCCGCGGAGAGGAGGAAGCGCCACAGGAGGCCCGGAAGGAGGTACGGGTAGCAGAGACGGTTCATATCTGCTTTGGCCTGCATGACCGGAACGGGGATTATACCTGGCAGGTGTCTGCCGCCATGCAATCGCTGATGCAGAATTCTTTTGCAAAAAAATCTGTTTTCATCTGCTTCATGATGATACTTTGAGGGATGATTACAGGGAGCGCCTGAAAAACAGGTAAAAAGTCGGGGGCAGAGATTTGCTTTCACTTCGTGGATCAGACGCTGTTTCGGGAAGCCTCTGCCCTGTTTAGCCGGTATACCGTAGGTGCGCTTTTTCGGCTTTTTGATTCCCTGACCTTCTTGTGGATCTTCCGAAGGTGATTTACCTGGATGCGGACATCGTCTGCTGCAGGGATATCGTGGATTTTTGGAGAACGGATATCAACGGATTTGCCCTGGCCGGAGTAGAGGATCCCTATCCGCCGCATCTGTTCATAAACGGGAACGGAAAACGAATCCTGGAGAGGGATCTACCTATGTCAATTCCGGCGTTTTTGCTCATGAATTTGCAGGAAATTCGAGAGATGGGCAACTTGCTGGACGCCTTTCTTGACTTTATTCGAGAGAATCAAAAAGGATCGTTTGCCGGATCAAAAATTTTTCTCAACTGGCATTTTTGCTGGAAAAATCAAGGTGGTGGAGAAGGAGGGATTATTTTAGCAATATTTATCGGCAAGACCTGGTTCCGTTGGAAGGCAGTTGTTTCACTACGCTGCGGACGTCCTTCAATTATCGACCCGACAGCGCTGGATTTGTCTACCGGGATGTGGTCTGGAACACGCCCTTTGCCAGATCGACACTCTGCCCAAATACGATCGCTTATCGGAGCTGGATGCTTCTAAGTTGGATCATTTGCAAAAATTAACGGCTTCCGTCTTTGATCCTTCGATCCGGAAGATTTATTATGGCCAGGACAACCGCAGCATGCAGAGTTTGAAGCAATTTTTACCGCCCACGGAGGGGATCTCTGTTTGCATGAGAATGCGACGCCCACGGAGTTGATCCGCCTGCTGGAGGAAGGAGGGAATCGGAAAATCTGATTTTTATCCTGGCGGATGAACAGTATCCGGAACTGGAGAAGAGGTTGCGGGAGCGAGGCCTCGCGCAGGAGAGGATTATTTCAACCTGTTGCTGTTAATGTCTTCCAGGCAGGGCGGATATGCCTAAGACGCTGTAGCAGACAAGATCCGCCGCCCTCCTGCGCAGGTAGAAGGGCAGTGAAAGGAAGGGAAGGCGGCAGCAAGCGGAGAATGTTTGACCAGAAAGGAGATTCAATGAGTTTGATCAAGAAAACCGGTGACGGGAATGCGAGATATTCTGCTGGAGGAAATGCGTCTAAGACGTTATGTGGAAGGAGTCATCAGGATACTTATGCCAAATTCGGCTTTACGGAGATTGGAACGCCTGTCGTGAATCGCTGGAGAATTTAAACAGCAAACAGGGGGCGAGAATGAAAAGCTGATTTTTCAAGATTCTCAAAAGGGAGAGAAACTGAAGTTGGAGGAGGTTCAGACGGAGAAGGATTTGTCGGATTCGGGCTTGCGTTATGATTTAACCGTTCCGCTGGTCCGTTTTTGCAGAACCATACGAATGAGCTGCCTTTCCTTTAAGGCACTGCAGATGGGCTATGTCTTCCGGGCGGACCGTCCGCAGAAGGGTCGTTATCGCCAATTCATGCAGTGTGATATCGATATTCTTGGCGAAGCGTCGAACCTGGCGGAAATTGAGCTGATTCTGGCAACGACGCAGGCGCTCGTCACACTGGGGTTTCATGACTTCAAGGTGAGAATCAATGACCGCCGCATTTTAAAGGCGATGGCTCGTTATGGCGGATTTGAAGAGAAGGATTTTTGACTCGGTTTTCATCGAATTAGACAAGTTGGAAAAATCGGTTTAGACGGGGTGAAGATGCCCTGATGGAAGATCGGCTTTTGAGAAGGAGCAGGTATCCCGCTTTTTACAACTGGTCAAAAAGTAATGGAAAAAAATCCGGTTTGGATGCTTTTGAAGGTGTTGGCGGAAACCATTCTTCCGGTAGAGGGCGAGGAGGAAGAGGACTCCATTGCGGAGGTGAAAGAGAATCTGAGGAAATCATCAGGGCGGTAGAAGAGACCGGGAGCCATGGCTTTGACCTGGTGTTTGATGTCACGCTGGTGAGAGGAAATGTCCTATTATACCGGGACGATCTTTGAAATTGCCATGCCACAGTACGGCGGCAGCTGCGGGGGCGGCGGACGCTATGACGGGATGATTGGAAAAGTTCTCTGGACAGAACACTCCTGCCTGCGGTTTTTCGATCGGTTTTGAGCGGATCCTCATGATCCCTGTTGGAAGAAGGGTTTCAGGTCCCGGAGTCCTCGGGGAAAATGGCTTTTCTGGTAGAGAAGGGAATCCGCAAGGAGCAGCTGAGCACGATTATTGGGAAGCACAGAAGAGACGGGCAGAGGAATAAGGTGCTGCTCGTGCGAATGAATAAGAACAAAAATTCCAAAAAGAGCAGCTAACTTCGCAGGGATATGGTGAAATTCGTGAATTTTACAGGAAGGACTATCGGAATTGAAATACATCGATATGCACTGTGATACCATGGCATCCATCTGGTATTCCCGTTTAAGAGGAGAATACTTTTGATCTTTCGGATGCACCGCTCATGGTCAATCTAAATAAGCTGAAGCAGGGAGATTGCCTTTGTCAGACCTTTGCGATGTTTGTTTATTTGAATCGTCCGGAAAAATTTTGACGGACGGCAGGAGCATGGAACGATTCAGGAAATGAAAAGAAGATGGATCCCTGGTTCGGCGTAAGTGAGATCCTGAAGGTTTTTTTCAGGAACAGATGGAGAAGCATCAGGGGAACATCAGGCAGGTTCGGACAGGAACGGAGATCGCACAGGCATTGCAGGAAGCTTCGCCTATGGTGACGGCACTGTTGAGTGTGGAAGAGGGCGGTGTCTGCAAAGGTGATCCGGAAGCGCTGCAGAAGCTCTATGATGCAGGAGCCAGAATGATGACGCTCACCTGAATTTCGAAAATGAATTGGCTTCTCCCAACGTACCGATTCCGGGACAGTATTACCGCTTTGTTCTCGCACGGACAACGGACTGAAAAAGAGGATTCGAATTCGTGGAGCGGATGCAGCAGCTCTCCATGCTCGTGGACGTTTCGCATCCTCCGATGCCGGTTTTTATGATGTGGAAAAGACGGTGAAGGGTCCTTTATCGCCAGCCATTCCAATGCCCGTTCGGTTTTGCGGCTGCAACCGGAATATGACAGATGATATGATCAGGCGTCTGGCAAAATCATGGCGGTGTGATGGGGCTTAATTTTTGCACCGGAATTTCTGGAAGAGTCTGATCATCCAAGAGAAACGGTAGAAAATGCGGTACGGATGGCATCCTACATCAAAAAGGTCGGAGGAATTGAGGTGCTGGGCCTTGGCAGTGATTTTGACGGCATTGAGGAGAACTGAAATCGGAGGAGCAGATCAGATGGAACTGCTGGCGGACGGGCTGTCCCGTGCGGGATTTACCGCTCGGAAATCGAGCAGGTTTTCTATAAGAATGCTGCGTGTGTTTCAAGAGGTGCTGGATAATGAGAATATGCCTGTTAAACGACTCTTTTCCGCCGGTGATCGACGGGGTCGCGAATACGGTTTTGAATTATGCAACCCTTCTCACGAGAGAAGAGAAGGCGAGCGTCATTGTCGCCACACCCAGATACCCGGGGGTGAATTATGCCGAATATCCCTTCCGTGTGCTTCCGTATAAAAGTTTTGATATCGGAGGGGCGGTAGAGGGATATCGTGCGGGAAATCCGTTGGCGGTTCGGACGGTGAGCGGGATGATGGAGTTTCATCCGGACGTGATTCATCACCCATTGTCCCAGGATTTCCACCATGCTGGCCAGACAGGTGCAGTATGAGACGGATGCCCCTCTGATTTTCACTTACCACACCAAGTTCGATCTGGACATCGAGAGAGCGGTGAGATCCCGCTTTTTACAAAAAGGAGGGATTCGTTTTCTCATTGAGAATATTTCCGCCTGCGATGAGGTTTGGGCGGTATCCAAAGGGCGGGAGAAAAACCTGAAATCGCTCGGTTATACGGGCGAGTATACCGTCATGGAAAAACGGAGTGATTTTTCCCAAAGGCAGGGTGGAAAAGTAGGGTCGATCAGGTGACGACAGGCTATGACCTTCCAGAAGGGGTTCCGGTCTTTCTGTTTGTCGGGAGACTTCCGATTATAAAGGGCTGCCGTTAATTGTGGATGCCTTGCAGATTCTGGCAGAAAAAGAGATACCTTTTCCGCATGGTGTGGATCGGAGGAGGGGCGGATGCAGAAGCGCTGCAGCAGAGAGTGAAGGAGGCGGGACTTTCAGACAGGGCCTTTTTACCGGGACCGATACAGGATAGAGAAGAGTTGCGGGCGTGGAATACCAGAGCGGATCTGTTTCTGTTCCCCTACCTATGATACCAACGGGATTGTGGTCAGGGAGGCGGCTGCCTGTGCGCTAGCCAGTGTCCTCATTCGTGACTCCTCCGCAGCAGAAGGTATTTCGGATGGAAGAAACGGGTTTTTAATTGATCACAATGCAGAAGCAATGGCGGCTTTGCTGGAGAGACTCTGAGCCCACCCGGAAAAGATGAGGGAAGCGGGGAAGCATGCCATGGAGGAAATCTACGTTTCCTGGAGCGACAGCGTCAAACACGCCTATGAGCGCTATCAGGTAGTCATTGAGAATAAGAAGGCAGGCAGATATAAGGAACACAGGGCTGCTTTTTCCAGAAGATTGCTCGGAGCAACGGCAGAGGCCCTTTCTGCCACCTCAGATGTCAAGGATGCGGTGCGCAATAATGTCCTCTCCGCCTTTGATTTTTATACGAAATCACTCCGGGAAGGGATGATGGAGAATATATCGGAGCTGAATTGAGGAATATAGAAAATCCATTACCGCCAGGAAGGAAAAAGGATCCGGAGTAGGTTGAGACTTGCACACAAGTGGCATGGGTGTATCGTATACGGAAAAAGCGGTATAGAGTGGAAATGAGAAAGAGGGGAAAGAATTGATGAATCAATCAGGTTGGGGAAGACGTTTTTGCAGCCTCCTGGCTCTTGGGAGCATGGTCTGTGTCATGGTTTCCGGTTGTGGAAGCAGCGCAGGTGCAAAACAGGCGGAGGTGGGTGATTCCACAAAAGAAGCGCAGCAGACGCTCGGAAAAAGCAATATTGATACCACGACCTTTCTGAAATTTGTAGATGATAATCCGGATATTGTAGATCCGCAATGCACATCCGATTTCTACACCATCCCGATGAACTGTTTTGATCGTCTGGTGGAAGTGAAGGCGAATGACGATGCACCAGCCAAATCGTCCCTTCTCTTGCGAAGAGCTATGAAGTTTCGAAGGATGGCCTTACCTATACCTTCCATTTAAATCAAGGGGTGAAATTTTCCAATGGAGCCGATCTGACTTCCTCGGACGTCCTGTATACCTTTAACCGCCTGTTAACTTATCCGAAGTCGGTGAACGGCAGCATTGCTTCCGGTCTGAAGGGAGCAAAGGAAGTATCGGAGGGAAAACAGAAGTCGTTAGAGGGACGGGATCAAGATCATCGACGACCATACCTTTTGAAATGATTTTTAGAGCAGCCCTACGCCGCCTTTTTGGCGCAGCTGACCGCTCCGGGGCTTCGATTCTGGATGAAAAGACGACGGAAGAAGCGGGAGATCAGTTCGGAATCGACCCGAGAAAACGATCGGAACCGGTCCATTTGTCTTTTTCCTCCTGACATTCAATTCGGAACTCATTCTGAGTGCCAATAAGAATTGCTGGTCCGGTGCGCCCTGCTCGACGGACTGGACATCAAGGTAGCCGGATGATGAAACACAGCGCATGATGTATGAAAACGGAGAAATTGATTTCTGGATCTGGACAATGCACAGAGCCAGATTGATTATTTCCCTGAAAAGCGATCAATACAAGAATCAGATTGTAGAAGGACCCGTGTCGGGATCTATTATATTTCCTTAAATGAGGATATCAAGCTCTTGATAACCCGAAAGTGCGCAAGGCACTTCAGATGGCGCTGGACCGCAAATCGATTCTGGATGCCGTTTACGGGGGGAGAGGACAGGTAGAGAACGGAATCCTGCCGCACGGACTCATTGGTTACAATCCGAATCTTCCGGAAATCAAATATGATGTAGAAGGTGCGAAGCAGCTGTTAAAGGATGCCGGTTATGCGGACGGGTTTGATTTGGAGTTGATCTTTCCTCGAAGGACGACTCAGTCGGGAAAGGATTTGCTGGAAATTGCCTCTGCAATGTGGGAGCAGATCGGTGAAATGCACGGTGAAGACGGTGGATGATGCCACCATTCAGGATCAGAAGCACGATGGAAAACTGGGCTGTTATCAGTCTTCGTGGTCTGCGGATTTCAACGATCCGGATAACTTTATGTTCACCTTCTTCGGGAATGATGCCAATACCAAGTTCCGGAGTCTGAATTATAAGAATGAAGATGCTATGCAGCGCGTGACCGCCGCCAGAGCAATTACGGATGAGACGAAGCGCATCCAGGAATATCAGGATCTGGAGAAGCTCATTGCACAGGAAGACGCCGCCTGGATACCGCTCTTCTCCAAGCAACATCTTTATGTCGTCAGTCCCAAGGTTTCCGGATTCAAGGTTTCATGGAACGGCTGGTCAAACAATTACTATCACAATGTTTCGGTGAAACGGTAAGGCAGGAGCTTGTTTTGGCCAGGAAAATGATACAAAGAATTCTGGTATCCATCCCGGTGATGTTAGGCGTGGTATTTTTGATTTTCCTTATGCTGAATGTCGTCCTGGGAAATCTGATCGAGGCGATGCTCGGAGAGTATGCGTCACAAAGTGTCATCGATCGGATGAGCTCGGTATTATGGCTTGGATCAACCGCATATGTGCAATTTTTGATCTACGAAAAATCTTTTGCGTGGGGATCTGGGCGTTTCTATAAACTGAACCGTTCCGTGAACGATCTGATTGGGAGCGCCTTCCCTCACACGCTGAAGCTGACGCTATTATCTGCTCTGCTTGCCTGGTTGATCGGAATTCCGCGGGAATTGTCTCTGCCATTCGGAAGAACTCACTGATCGACCGCCTGTTTATGGGGGTATCCCGATGGAGTCTCCATGCCGGTATTCTGGGCAGCGCTCCTCTTTCAATACTTCTTTGCCTACCGGATGAATTTGGTGCCGGTGTCAGGGGCAACCCTTTGTCCTCTTATTTTTACCGTCCATTGTGTTGGGTTGGAGCAGTGCGGGTACGATTGCGAGAGCTGACAAGGTCTCAATCTGCTGGAGGTTCTGGAAGAGGATTACATCCGAACCGCCTTGCTAAGGGGACGGTCACAGAGTGGCGTCATCCCGCATCACGCATTTAAAAACGCATTGCTTCCGGTCGACGATGATGGCCATTCAGGTGGCTTCCATGCTTTCCGGTGCGGTGATTACGGAGACGGTCTTTGCCATTCCGGGGATCGAAGGTTGGCGGTAGACGCCATCACAAGCAGGGATATGCCGCTTTTACAGGGAACGGTACTTTTACGACGGTTTTGATGATCCTGGGAAATCTGGCTGCGGATCTTCTCTATACGGTCATTGATCCAAGGATTCGGGGAAATCTAATGGGACAGATAAAAGCTGCAAATGATATAGAACAACTGAAGCTGCAGACGGATATCGAGAGAGAGACTTGCGCTGGATCAGGTAAGAACCCTTTGCAGAGAGAATAAACTTGCCGCCTTTTTCCGCCTTTTGTCATCCTGGCGATTGCCATCATGGCAATTTTTGCCCCTTTTGTGGCGCTCCTATGATCCGACCCAAAACAGGATTTGATTCATCGCTTTGCAGGATGAGCAGAGAGCATCTATTTGGAACAGACCAGTTGGGGCGGGATATTTTTTCCAGGATGATCTACGGGCAAGGGTTTCGCTTGCCATCGGACTATTTCCAACCCTGATTTCTCTGCTGTTTGGCACGGTACCGGATATTGAGTGGATTTCTGGGAAAGAAAACGGATTTCTTCATTATGAGGCTGGCTGACGTGACCATGGCTTTCCTTCGCTTCTTTTGGCGATGGTGGTGATGTACACTCTGGGACAGGAATCGTGAATATTTTTAGCCCTCACCCTGTTTCCTGGGCAGGAGTGCCAGAGTGATTCGTGCACAGACACTGGCACTTTCCCCAGATGGAATACGTGGAGGCGGCACGCAGCATGGGCGTCTCGAATGTCGGAATTATGTTGCATCATATTCTTCCCAACCGCCTCCGAATCTGATTGTCTTATTTACCTTGAACATCCCCGGTTCCATCCTTGCGGAATCTTCTCTCAGTTTCCTGGGGATTGGCGCACAATCGCCGATGACCAGCTGGGGGCTCATGGTGGCGGAGGGAAAGCAGTATCTGTTTGCGGACCCCGTGGTGGCCTATTGCGCCGGGAGTCGCCATTCTGGTTCTGGCACTTGCTTTTAATTTTTGGGAGACGGCGTGAGGGATGCTGGATCCGTATCTGAATCAGGCGTAAGAGGAAGGGAAGAGACAGGATTTTTCCCGGGAAAAGAAGTTGTGAAACAGGACGGTTGATAGCACCTGGATGATGATGACAAATACATTAGAACTGAAACGGGTAACCACCTATTTTCATACACAAAGAGGACTGCTTCCAGCCATGGACAATGTTTCCGTTACGGTGCCAAGGGGGAAGATTGTCGGCATTGTCGGAGAATCGGAGTTGCGAAGAGCATGACGGCGATGAGCATTCTGCGTCTCATTCGGAAACCGGGGAAGATCGAGAGCGGCGAGATCTTATTTTGCGGAGAAGATCTTCTGAAAAAAACCGAAAAAGAGATGCGGAAGATTCGCGGCGACCGCATCAGCATGATTTTTCAGGAGCCGATGACTAGCCTGAACCCCCTGTATACGATCGGACATCAGGTGATGGAAGCCCTTTTTTTGCATGAAAAAATAGATAAAGCGAGTGCAAAAGAGCGTGCGATTCGTATTTTACAGGAGGTGGGTATTCCGGAGGCCGACGCACGGTTAAGGTCTTATCCGCATCAGTTATCCGGCGGACTCAGGCAAAGGGTGATGATCGGGATGGCGATGATCTGCAAGCCGGATCTTTTGATCGCCGATGAACCGACCACTGCCCTGATGTGACCATAGAGGCGCAGATTCTTGCGCTAATGAAGCGTCTGAAGGAGGAGCAGGGGACATCCATTCTGCTGATTACACATAATATGGGTGTGGTCGCCAAGGTCTGTGATGAAGTTTATGTCATGTACGCGGGGAAGATCATGGAGCATGCGGAGGTATTTGAGCTCTTCAATCATGTCAGCCACCCCTACACGAAGGGGCTGTTAAAGTCGATCCCCAGAATTGATCATGTGACCGATCGCCTCTACAGTATACCGGGGTGTGGTGCCCAATCTCCTGCATCTGCCAAACGGTTGCAGCTTTTGTACACGTTGCGCGGAAGCAGACAAAGATTGTGCAGGCTCTAAACCGGAACTGAGGCAGATTCGGGAAGGACACTGGGTGAGGTGTTGCAAGAGACTGCCCGAAGGGATGGCGGCGGATGCGGAAGCGTATGAATAGGGATCAGAATTTTCAAGAACCAACTTTTCAAGAACCAACTTCTCAAGAACCAACTTCTCAAGAACAAACTTTTCGCGAACAAACTTCTTACGAACAAACCATGCAGGAAGGGAGTCCGCTTTTAGTTGCGGAGAGAATCAGCAGACCTTTGAGGCCGGCGCCTCAGGAAAACATCAAAGAGTCCATGCAGTAACGGATGTATCTCTCAAGCTTTACCGGGGAGAGACACTTGCGCTGGTGGGAGAGTCCGGCTGCGGAAAATCCACTTGGGTCGGTTGCTCATCGGCTTATTAAAACCGGATCAAGGAAGCGTCTTTATCAGGGCAGGAGATCACGTCGATGAAAGCGCGGGATTTCAGCCACCTTCGGAGCCGGATGCAGATCATCTTCCAGGATCCGTATGCTTCCTGGACCCCCGCATGAGCGTGGAGCAGATTTTGGCAGAGCCGCTCTTAGCCGGGCATGTCTGTTCCTCCAGGGCGCAGAGGCAGAAGAAGGTGGAATCTCTCTTGCAAATGGTAGAGATTCCAAAGGAATATTTGAACCGGTACCCGCATCAATTTTCCGGAGGTCAGAGACAGCGGATCGGCATTGCAAGAGCACTGGCGCTGAATCCGGAAATCGTGGTCTGTGATGAACCGGTTTCCGCACTTGACGTTTCCATCCAGTCCCAGGTGCTAAACCTGCTTAAGGATTTGCAGGAAGAGAGAAATCTGACCTACCTCTTTATTTCACATGATCTGTCGGTCGTCAGGCATATTTCGAACCGGATTTGTGTGATGTTTTTGGGGAAGATTTGCGAGATCGGAAGGACAGAGGAAGTGTTTGCGCATCCCGGACATCCTTACACCAGACTTTTGCTGGATTCCATCCCCCTGCCGGATCCGGCAAAGAGGTCGGAGGAAACAGCGTCTTTTACAGGGAGATGCTAAGCCCTCTTCATCTTCCATCCGGTTGCTTTCTTTCGTACCCGCTGTCCTTATGCGAGTGCAGCGTGCGCAGAAAGAACGCCGGAGTTAACGGTTGAAAACGGGCGGAGCATCTCTTGTTTTCACCCATTATAAAAAATTCTTTTTGAACAAGGGGATACCACAGAGAAATCACGGGAGGTCAATCCATGCAAGAAGTTCCGATACCTGCAATGGCCTGTCTTGCTTCCCCCTTCCGGAAGATATTGCAAAACCGGAAGGCGAGCGGCGACTATTACGGTGCGATTGCGCTGATTGATGAGAGGCTTCGACACAAAAACAGCAGCTACCCCGCATGCTTCAGAGACAAGCTGCAAGTGGAGCGCGAAATTTTAAAGCGTCTTCCGCTCGATTATCCGGACAGCAGAAGGAGCCTCTTTGAAAAGCTAAAAGGCAGAGCTTCCGGACCTGACGAAGGAGGAGTTCATTCTACTGCGGAATGAGGGACGGTTAGACTTTTATCCTGGTAAACGGGGAGGAAAAGGTATATTGATTCTGCAGTACAAACCTCCTGAATGATCCGAAGTATGCAAAGAGAAGTGCTACGTTGTTGGGAAAAATGGAAGAATTTCCGAAGGTTATCTGGCAGTTCGTAGCTGCCTTTCTTCCTTGAGAGAGCGAAGGAACTGTCGTTCCGGTTTCGTGTTCATGCGGGCATACAGGAAAAGTCGGGTATCAGCAGAGCGGATAGAGTGGCTGCCTATCTTCCCCTTCCACGTACTTGCTGCAGGGAGAAAGACGGGCTGGTCCAGTCGGAGATTCGCATCCTCAAAACAACGGAGAATTGCAGGGTCTATGTGGCACCGGAGGAGGCGGAGCAGAGGACCGTTTATCTGGAAAAAGAATGGCAGGAAAACCAGGAATTTTTTTGTGGAATATGAATACAACGTACGCGTCTTCTATCAGGATCTGTGGAAAGATGACGGGGAAGAGGCGTTTGATTCCGGTAGTGCGTTAGAGACGCATGATGGAGGCGAGAGGACAGTTATATGTCTGTAAGGCGGTAGGGTCTTCAGAATGGGTGAAGCAGGAAGACAGGAGGAACAGCTGCCGCATGTGCAGTTTACGCCCTTTTTAAAGGAGCTTTGCAGGAAATCGTATCAGGTCAGAGAGGAGATTTTGCAGAAGGCAAGAGCCATTTATGACTATATCACAAAAAAATATCCGCTACTCTTATATGCGCACCTATTTTACCATCGAAAAATCTTTCGGAATATGCGGCGGTGAACCGGAAGGGCGATTGCGGAGTGCAGTCGCTTCTTCATCACGCTTTGTAGGATCGCAGGAATTCCGGCAAAGTGGCAGTCGGGCAATGCCATGAAGCCTCCCTCTCACTTTTGGCAGCCATGACTGGGCACTGGTTTTTTCTGCCCTGTTTACGGTTGGGTTCCGGTGGATTGCTCTTTTGGCGGAGGTGCTTTGCGCACGGAGATGAAGAGCGCAGAAGATTCTATTTTGGCAATCTGGATCCCTGGCGGATGGTGGCAAATGCTTCATTGGAAGGAGCTAAAGTGCCGCCTGTGTGCGATTGCGAAGGATCCCCACGACAATCAGTCGGGAGAAATACAAATCGAAGGGGAAGAAGCGGCCCATCAGAATCCGCAAAAGCGTACAGACACCCAGATCTGTTACCAAAAGGATGCGAACCGACCAGGAAGTGGCGTGAATAAATATTTGATGGAGTATACGGAAGCGAGATTTAGAAATGAATGGAATCGGCGTCTGAGGGATGAACAGAAGACCTCTTCCATTTTTTCTATAGTGGGTATGATCGGTCACTTCTCCTCAAATATTTTTAAATATCTTTCAGCCTCGGGGCGATGGGTGGAATTGATCACACTCCGGCATAGACCTTGCCGGTAAAGCCTGCCTTTTGTACAGGGCCTTGCCGGTAAGGTCCAGATATTTGTGCCGGTGATCCAGCGAAGAAGCGCCTTGTTTTGTTCAAAATAGGCGCGCCTCTCGTCCATCAGAAGCACATCCAACTCTTTTGCACTCAGCGTCGCCACGAGTTTCATCTGTGCGGCATAGGTGTATTCGGGACTCGTTTCTTCGGGAGAAGGTACTTGTGCGGAAGAAGATTCTCCCGGCTCGCATGATTTGCGGAGACTGCACGGGCGGCCCCTGATGGCACAAGCAATTGGTCCATGAGGGTAACTCGTCTGGCGTTTGGTGGAATATCCGTTTTGCAGATAGGCTTCCCCGAGAAAAATGTTCTGCATTCTCGGGGGTACGCACATTCACCAGGGCAACGGACAGGATCTCTTCCTTCCTGGTCAGCACACTGTGAAGCGTGGTAAGGAACAGGAGGAGAGTGATCAGTGTAAGCAGTATGGGGATTTTATAATAATCATAGATGAACTGGACTTTTTGTTTCCCTTTAACTCCTTAAAAATTTGAGCAGAAGTCTTACCCCGTTTTTCGCCATTATGCCTTCATCTCTTTCGCCAGCTTCTCTGTATAAGCGCTGAGTGCCTTAAAGGTTTCATCGCTGATATCATGTTCGACCTGTAGGCGTCGTCTCTCGCGGTTGCCGCATTTACCCCTGATTTCCTGAAAGAACTCCGTCAGCATTTTGTGTCGGGCATAAATTGATCGGCGATCTCCATTCCCTTGTCGGTTAAGGAAATCATTTTTGGCATGATCCATTGTGACATATCCGTTATCCCGCAGCTGCCGGATGGCATAAGAGACACTGGGCTTTGTCACCCCGAGATGTTCTGACAAATCAATGGAGCGGACATAGCCCTGCTCCTCTTTGAGCATTAGAACAGCTTCCAGATAATCTTCCGCTGATTTTAATATTTTCATTTTCCTACCTCTTGTTCTAACTCTGGAAAATATTTTTGGTTCATTTTTAAACTTATATTAGCACATTTGAATCGCTTTGAAAAGTGGGATTGAAGCACTGTAAGAGGATATAGGTCACCTTGGCAGTGAATCCCTCAGATGACCTTATCCCTGATATTCATAAAAAACGTATCTCATCAGCCGGCATGAGATAGGGTAGCTTTTTCCGCCTTGTATTTTATCAAAAGGGAAGGAACTGAAGCACTCTGGAGTTCTGGCTGAGATAGACCTTTGGTTCCTGTGAGAGAAGAACAGACAGAGGTATGGTGAAAATATGTGCGGATTCACTATGGTCAAAAGAACTGTCGACTGATGTAACATGCCAATATAAGGGGTTACAATGGCACTGCCGGGGCCAATCAGCTTGGGGAGTTTTTAAGGAGGGTGATTTGATCCTTGGTAATCAGAAGTTCTTCCTGCAGCTCTCTGATCACGGTATCTCGTGAGCGCTCTCGCTTTCCGTATGTCCGCCGGGAAAAGCTGATGTCTCCGGGCTGCATAGAAAGTTTTTGGACCTGACCTCACAGAGAAGATGCCAGCCATCTTCCCTGAACAGGAGGGGGAGCACAGACTGCTGCCCTGCGGTGGAATCAGCTGGGAAACCGCCTTTGGGGATACATAGGAAGGAGAGCCTGTTGCGGTGTAGGCATCCGTGTTCTGCAAGATTTGGATGAGCTGTTTTCTTCCATGTGAGCTGCGAAAGAAGGGAGTGCGTTTGGGAGATGTTTTGTCATTTCGACCTGCCTTTCAACCGGTTCGTTGTCAAAACCACATATTTTTAACAAAAATCGCATTATGCTTCTCTTACGGAAGCAAGGAAAGCATTTGCCAAAATGGCAGATGGGAGTTTATGATTTCTATAATTAGTTAGGGACAATCTGTATTGTACAATGTTGTATTGCGCAAGCGAAAGTTATGTTCCGGACGAGGGTCATGGTAGGAGAAGAGGTTCTAGTGCCCCTCGAAACCTCATGATGCCAGACGAGGGACCAACGTGCCGCCTGTAGCCCTGTATTATTGTAGTATAAAATGCGAGAACATTTTCGAGGAGGAGATGGAGATGTCCAAAGTGATTGATTTAAGCAAATCGGTTTACGAGTTAGCAAAAGAATATCCGGAGGTGATCGACCTGATGGCAGGGATCGGCTTTACCGAGATTCGAAAAAGCCTGTTCTTCATTCGGTTGGCAAGATCATGACCATTCCCAAGGGTTCCGTGATGAAGAATATTTCGATGGAGAAGATTCGGGCTGCCTTTGAAGAGGCGGATTCACCTTAACAGAAGGAAACAAGGAGGAAGCCTCTTCCCAGGGGCGAGGAGAAGACGGAGCCTGCAGAGGAGAAGGGCAAGTCGGATTTGACGGCAGAGGAGAGAAATCGGCTTCTGAAGAGTTATTTGACTCGTCTGAGTGAAGGAGAAGAGTTGGAGTTCTGGGAGAAAAGATTTGTCTCGCACTTTAAAGACGTGGAAGCCAGTGAAATCATGAAGGCAGAACAGGAATTGATCAGAGGAGGCGCACCGATCACGGAGGTGCAGAAGCTCTGCGATGTTCACCTGCGCTTTTTTTCACGGGAATACGAGAGAAGAAAAGATCGCCAATGCCGAAAAATGCGGCAAGAGTGGCAATGCAGAAGGAGAGGGCTTATACTGCCTGCCTTCAGATCAGGGGCATCCGCTCGCTCTTTTTTCAAAAGAGAAAACGACGAATTGAAACGTCAGTTGGATTTAGCCAGAAAAAACAGTTGGAGGAAGGAAAAGGACATCGGAGAGGAACTGAAAAAGCTTCGTGATTTATCGATCCACTATGCCAAAAAGGATCTTCTATCCGCACCTTCAGGTGAAATACGCAATTGTGGGGCCCTCCAAAGTCATGTGGACGGTGGACGATGAAATTAGAGACGAGATGGCAAGCCTCTGTGCCGACCAAAAACCATGGAGACTCCTGAAGGACAGAGCAGCGAAGGTGCTGGAGCGTGCTGATGAGATGATTTTTAGGAGGAGAATATTCTTTTTCCGATCTGCGCGGTAAACTTTACGGAAGAGGAGTGAAACAGCTGTACCATGATGAAAAGGATTATGCCGTCTGCCTGGGCGTGAAACCGGAAGTCTGGGGAGGAAGCGGAGAAGGAAGATCCTTCACCGCATGCCGGGGAAAAAGAGGTTCCCACCGACGAAGTCATGTGGAGGCGGTCATTTAACCATGGAGCAGTTAGATGCCATGTTAAATACCATTCCAATGGAGCTGACTTTCGTGGATGCAGATGATATCAACTGTTTCTTCAACGAGAGCGAGGGACCGAAAATTTTTCAAACGACCTTCCATGGCCGTTGACAGAGAGGTTTATTCCTGTCACCCGCCCAAAATCGAGCCGATTGTCAGAGAAATCATCGAAGGATTTAAATCAGGAAGGTTTCCGAAGTTCCTGTATGGATGGAGAAAGGTGGACATGCGGTTCTGAGTCCGGTATATGGCCGTTCGTGACAAAGAAGGCAAACATATCGGTACGTTAGAAGCAGTACAGGACATGGATTTTGCCAGGGAACATTTTTAAGAAGGCTGACGGATTCCCCTCACCACGGAAGACGGGCTCTGATGGACGAACCTTTTTTTCTATGGCAGAAAGGCTGACGGATCTCGATGGAAGAACGGTACGCGACTTATCTCCTGTAAGGGCAGGAAGGAAAAGAAGATGGTTAGTTTTATATAATTATAGTAAAAATTCTGGTTTAATCAGGATGGTTCTGCTATATTAGTCTTGATCGGGTTAGGGAACCCGGAAAGGAGAAATCTTATGTTGAAACATTTGCAAATTGAAAAAGTAATCGGGCGAAATTGTAGACTCAGGAAATCCTACGGTAGAAGCGGAAGTGACGTTAAGTGACGGAACGGTCGCTGGGAGCTGCTCCCAGCGGAGCCTCTACCGGAGAATTTGAAGCGATTGAACTAAGAGACAACGATCCTTCTCGCTTTGGAGGAAAAGAGCGTACAAAACGCAGTCTCCAATATCAACACGGTCATCAATGCCGCATTAAAGGACTGGATCCGCAAAATGTGTATGCAGTGGATGCAGCAATGATCCGGGCGGACGGGACACCTAATAAATCGGTTCTGGGAGCCAATGCCATCCTGGCGGTTTCCATTGCCAGTAAGGGCGGCAGCGAAGGCGCTGGGAGATTCCGCTTTACCGCTTCCTGGGAGGAGCCAATGCAAAACTGCCTGCCGGTGCCGATGATGAATATTTTAAAATGGAGGAGCCCATGCGACCAATTCCCAGACACGCAGGAATTCATGATTATGCCTGTGGGCGCACCCTCCTTTAAAGAAGCACTTCGCCAGTGCACAGAGGTGTTCCATGCGCTCCAAAAGTTGCTGAAGGCAGAAGGAAATACCACGGCAGTCGGAGATGAAGGCGGTTTTGCGCGGATTTGAAAGACGATGAAGATGCGATTGAGCACATTTTAACCGCCATTCAGGATGCGGGTTACAGAACCCGGCAAGGATTTTTGTATTGGCGATGGATGCAGCCCAGTGAATGGAAGAGTGAGAAAGGAAGGGCTTTATCATCAGCCGAAGTCGGGCAGAGACTTAGTGCCAGCGAACTCATTGCGCACTGAAGTCCCTGATTGAGAAATACCCGATCTGGTCGATCGAAGATGGACTGGACGAGGAAGACTGGGAAGGCTGGCAGGAGATGACGAAGGAACTGGGAGACAAGGTACAGTTGGTTGGAGATGACCTTTTGTGACCAATACGGAGCGCTTGAAGAAGGAATCGATTCCCACTGCGCCAACTCCATCCTGATCAAATTGAATCAAATCGGCAGTGTTTTCGAGACTGGAAGCCATCAAGATGCGCATAAGGCAGGCTATACGGCGATTACCTCTCATCGTTCCGGCGAGACAGAGGATACGACCATTGCGGACCTGGCGGTGGCATTAAACACCAGACAGATCAAGACCGAACCTTTCCTGCCTCAGAGCGTGTAGCCAAATATAACCAGCTGTTGCGCATCGAAGAAGAACTGGGTACGCAGCAGTCTACCCGGGGGTAGAAGCCTTTAATAGAAAAATAAAGGGGCAGGAGCAGGTTCATGAATTTTGAGACAGTGAACGGGATTTTTGATTCCGTTTCTGGGGACGTCGCTGGGGCTGCCTGTGCTCCATCTGTTAAAAAGATTTAAGTCCCTGCAGTTGCCCGTGCTCTGAAGCGATCTCGCCTCCGGAGTGATGGTGGTAGCTTCCATTTGGAGCCTGCTCATACCGGCAATCGAACAGAATGCCGGAAAAAGGAGGGGGCGGTGCTGCCTGCGATCCTCGGATTCTGGATTGGCACCCTCTTTCTCCTGTTACTGGACCATGTGATTCCGCATTTACACATGTTTGCAGATCAGGCGGAGGCCCAAGAGCCATCTGGCAAGGACAACCATGATGATTCTGGCAGTGACCTTGCACAATATTCCGGAAGGGATGGCGGTCGGCATTGTCTATGCGGGACTTCTGGCAGGAACAAGTGGAATCACGGGGGCGGCACTGGCCCTGTCCATCGGAATTGCCATCCAGAATTTTCCGGAAGGGGCGATCATTTCCATGCCACTGCATGCGCAGGGAATGAACCGGCATAAATCCTTTATCGGGGGTGTTCTGTCGGGTGCGGTGGAACCAGTCGGCGCCCTGGTGATGATTGCCTTCTCCGCCTCTTTGTGCCTGTGATGCCCTACTCAGCTCAGCCTTGCGGCGCCATGATGTATGTGGTGGTAGAGGAGCTGATCCCTGAGATGTCGTCCGAGAACATTCTGAAGTGGGCGTCTTTAATGTTTGCGTTTGGATTTTACGTTAATGATGGCTTTGGATGTGATTCTGGGACAAGCGGGATCGGAATCCCGAAAAGACCCTTCTCAGAAAGAGAATACCATCCGGAATACGGATCATACGGGGAGAAACGGAATACCTAGTAGAAAACTCCATAGAAACGGATACAATCATCAGATACAATCAACGGGTAAGAAATTCTTACCTGTTGATTGTATCATGTTCGCTTTTTACTTCTTCCATGAGCTGTGCAGCCGGTAGGTGCAGTTGGTTTTCGTTAGAACCGCTTTATATGGAATCCGGATGGAAGCTTCTTTCATTGCGTGCAACAGTTGATCCAGCAGATTTTCCGGGAAAAAGCTCATGAGAAGAAAGTGGGAAAATCCGGCGCAGGTGAGCGGCCGGAGAGGTCTGCAGAAGGAGTCAGCGACCGGTGTAACGGGGCTTTCCGGTTTGCATAGGCTTCCGACACTACTTTCCGGTCCGCATAGGCTTCGACACTACTTTCCAGTCCACATAGACTGCCGACACTGCGCCCAGATCCTCCTCATGCGCAACGTGCGGATCGAGATATCTAGCTTAGCGCTTGACGTATCTCATGCCCATAGGGATCTTTAGTTGCCCAGATGGTAGAGCATCGCAAACGGTGTGTGGAGAGGATAGCTGCATGTAGACCTCCTGGTCTGCCGTCCATCGCCGGTTTCAAAGTTTTTGCAAACACAGGATAGGAGCAGAGCCCAGTACAGGGTTAGAGGATTGCCGTGATAAACGTGATGGCGCTGGACATTCCCCGGTGAATTGGCGGCAATCAGCGGCCAGTCCTTCTTCTTTTGAAAAACCCGCAGCTCACCCAAAGAGTGCACTGATGGCAGCCACAAAGCGGCTGTATGGGGTTACCCGGCCTCCCGCTTAAGTTGTGGGCGATCTGAGGAAAGTAAGCGATGTACATCAGCATAGAAGTACCTGTGCCGATCCAGCCCATCAGTTTTTGTGTCTTTGGATTCATCGTGGCCTCCTTTCGACGCTCTTCCGAAAGCATGTTCCAATGTCTTCGGACAGAGAGAAAATGGAATGAACCGCTGGATACAAAACGATCACAAGAACGTTATGATGGAGAAAACGCTCCCGTACCAGCATGTGTATTCTAGGGATAAAGAGACAGACTGTCAATAGATTTCTGTGTACTAGATCCGCTGATTTTTCTCTCTGTTTTCAGAAAAGGAAGGCGACGGGAGATCGGTGATAGATGCGTCAGTCTGAGGAATTTTCCCTCTTGCATCTTTTGGTACATTTCACAGGCGGGATCAATGATCTTTTTAATTTGGTTACTTTTTGTAATGCGGTCGCAAAATAAGCGGGAAGTGGGTGCAACCAAGCACGAGACATCTCGGCTTGATTCTGTTCGAAAAAGGAGCAGAGAGATGCCAGGTTCATGTTTTGACGATTTCTTCCGGCGGCATTCCGTCTTCCACAGCCTGAACAGCGGGAAAGATTCCTGCCCTAAACAGTCATAAAACTCGTGTCCTTCGCTTAAGGCTTCTTCGATGTGGTAGCAGGATTGATTATATGCCGCAATGACAGCAACTCTTGATATTTTTCCTAATTGTCTGTAATTTGCAGAGGTGTGTAGACGCGCACGCCTCGAACGTTCATGTAGGAGTCAAAGCCGTCAGCGCCTGCTAGGGAATTGCACAATGAAAAGTCTCGATGCCGCATGCTTGCTCGGTGAAAAATATCATCGATGCGTTCTTCTTTTCCTTATTGTCTGCGTACTGAATCTCGGGCCTGTTCTTCACAGGTGGAAGAGACTGATAGGACATCAGCTCCAGCGCTGGGTCCAACTTTCTCAGATATTCCATCCCCATTCTCGTATCCGTATTGGTTCCGAGGATCACAGCACATCTTTCATCTCTGCTTCCTCCTATCTTTGACCTGGCCCCATCTTTTGGCTCGGTTCCATCTTTGTTTGGTTTCATCTTTAACTTCAATTCTTGCTTCTGTCTCGAATCAATTTATTTATATTGATCTCCTCGATCATTATTTTCGAGGGAGATTTATTTTGAGTCTCTGCACCAGAGTTAGACAAAGTAATTTATAAAGAAGTTAATTACAACTAATAAGTATATGTTTATTCAATGTGAAGGCAGCCAGTGCGAACCTGCCATGAGGACAGGTCCCATGGGAGAGGCCATCACAGTGACAAAGGAGGAAAACGATGGGTAAGGTTGCGGTGGTTTATCATGGTGACAGGAAATATGGAGATCATGGCGAATGCGGTAGCGGATGGAGCAAAAGGGGAAGGGAGCCGAGGTCGATAGTCCTCACCTGTAGCGATTTCTTCCGCTGCAAGGCTTCAAGAATATGAGGGAATCGCTTTGGTTGTCCCGCCATGGGAGCAGAGGGCTTTTATGAGAAACACAGAATTTCAGCCTATGTTTGATGGAAGTGAAGGGAAAGCTGGGCGGTAAGAAGGTGGCCTCTCTCGGTTCCATGGTTGGGGAGACGGAGAGGATGCAGCTGGGAAGAGGACCGCAAGGCAAATGGAGTGAATCTGCAACCGACAGTGTCATCTGTAATGCCGCTCCTGACGATACGGCACTTGTTTCTTTGAAGGCACTGGGAGAGGCGATCTGCTAAGACTTAAGAAAACAATCGTCACTTGAAAAGAGGGTAACCGTAGAGGGGTGGAAAGGAATGTCGGAAGAAGAATTGATCGAAAATGCAGCGCTGACCCTTGCAGGAATCAAGACGGGGAGTGATTTCACCCGCCGATTTGATTCACAGGAACAGACGAGGAAGGATCTTTCGTAAATTGAATGCGCTTCTTCTTCCGAAAGGCTTTACGCATTATCCTGTTGCAGCATGGTAAGGGCCGCGTCTTGATCTATGTGTATCGCATCTCCAGGCTGGGGGAGGATCTGGCAAAAACAAGAGGCCAGAGAGACTTGAAGCAACGGGATAAGGACGCTTCTTCCATAGAGAGAGCTGTCTTGCTGTACTGTTCGAAAAGCTTCGGGAAGAGGAGTGATTTCACATGAAATCGGCTCTTCCTCGGTTATCCTCCCGTCGATGTCACGCGGTTTATGGAACACAGAGATACCAGCCTAAATGCACTGGCTTTTTGAAGGTGTACGGCGACGAAGTGGAGGCCAGGAAGCAATTTGAAAAGTATCGCAGATGCACGGAAGCATACGAAAAATTTTTATCTTGCGGCAGGTCGGTGGAGGGACTGATTGTAGCAGGATGAGAAGTGAATCTGGAATCAAAGAAGTGAGGTTGAATCGTGGGACAAAGACCATAGTATCGTGATTTTAAGGAAATGAATGCATGGAATGCCAATACAAAACATTGTGCAAAAATACAACTGTAAGGCGAAGATTTATATTAAGCCGACCAGTGGTTTGAAAAATAAATTGGGCCTCCGGATCTGATGATTTTTCACCGGCTGTATGTCGCATAAGATGGTTCATTCAGCGATGGCAGAGGTCAAAGGTTTAGACACGGTGATTGAATATTCGAAGAGCGCATCGGCTTCGGCTCTCAAAGGAATCCTCGAAAAATACTGCTCGGAAGAGCAAAAGAGGTTTTCGCTGTCAGAAATCTTTGTGGGGGACAGGAGAAATAAGCGCCTTGACAAAAATTTCCATCTACTTTTAAAATTAGTAGAGTTAGGATCTGTATTTTTGCTTCAGGGAGGAGGAAATTCGCCCATCAGCGTAGCACCCGGGCGCTCCAGAGAAGATTATTCGGGAAGCGATTTTTAATGTTGATTCACGTATGGGTGCCTGTCGAATCACAGATATTGCAACGAAATTAAACTATTCCATGCCCAGCGTGTCGGTTGGGGTGAAGAAGTTGGAGGATGATGGACTGGTCTTGCGGGATGACTGGAGAATTGTCCTGACGAAGGAAGGAAGGAGATTGCGGAAGGCACCTTGAAGAAGCATCTTTCCGAAAATTGTTCGAAGCGGCAGGGATTGATGCAGAAGTCGCGGAGCAGTGAAGCCTGTCTCGTAGAACATAAGTCATCAGCGACGATAGCTTCCGAAAGCTTTCCAGCATCTTCATGTGGATTGAGTGTTAACTAATAATGTTTATTTTAGCTATGGGCGCTTTTGTCTATGATCATATAGTGCAGTGCTATTGTTTTTAATATTTTTGAAAGGAGTTTACGATGTTTGCTGGATGCTTTTGCAGCATTTGCAGGAGGTGCTTTTGGTTGAAACAGCGGATCAGTCATTTTAAAGAGTCAGGATGCCAAGAAGGTATACACCCATCGTACAGCGGCCATTCTGCGTGGCAGAGATGCGTGGTCATGAAGACGGACTCTCTCTTCGGGAGAATTGCAGTGATATTTATCAGGACGCCTGATATCAATGAACAGAGATATGCTGATGCGGATGAAAAGAAGTTGGAAGAAGCAAAGCGCATGGTAGAGTCTTACCAGATAAGGTCAAAGAATACGAGGCCAAAGTGGCGGAAAATCGAGACGGAGGCTGATCCAGGGGAAATCATGCAATTTTTAATTCACACGAGTCTCGCGTATACGCTACGTATACACGTGGCTCTTTCTGTCTGTCGATGGAGAAGCAGACTTGCTGGAATATTATTTGAACAATCAACCCTGTAAGCGGGGTGAAAGGTCTTTGAGCAGACCGGAGATGCGCTCATCACCTCATCACAGGACGGGTGAGACGAGGCGGCAGCTGCGGAAGCTCTTCCTTTCCTTCTCCAATCAGGAACTCCAAGGCTCGCACCGGAAGAGAGCGGAAGGTGCGTTAAAACAGGGAGTACCAGAATAAATTGTGGTAAAAATTCTCGGGAATTTCTCTTTCGAAAGCTCTTTTCCCGGTAGGTCTGCAACGCATGGAGTCTGGTGAAAAGCATCCGCTTTTTCTGTATGGCACTTAAATGCCTCTTTAGGGGCGGCTGGAGTGCCGAGTAGATGCTGCGCCATTTTAGCGTCCATGCTGCGTGAGACTTCGAAACAGCCAGCGGTATTGTGTTCCTACTGGAAACGGGCGACATTCTGGAAGAGGACCCACAAGAAATCGGTGGAGATCTGGCCAGAACTCTATCGTTAAAGTTGTGGATAAAGTTTGGCTAGGCCGGAGAAGAGGAAGTTCCATGATGTCAATCAAGTAAAGAAGGGCGACCGCTTTGTGGTGCGCACATCAAATATCATTCCTCTGGACGGAGTCGTGTGTCCGGAGAAGTCAGTGTAAACCAGGCATCGATGACCGGAGAATCCATCCTCGTCGTCAAAAGGCAGGGGAGCCGTCTACGCCGGAAACTCGTCGTAGAAGAGGGGGATGTGTCGTAGAGGTCACGAAAGAAGCAGGCAGCGTGCATGTACGATCAGATTGTAAAAGGATGATCGAGGAGTCTGAGAAACTAAATCTACGACAGAGTCCAGAGCCTATCATTTGGCGGATTCTCTGGTTCCTTTATGCGCTGGCGGAACGACTCACCTATTTGTTTTACCAGGAATATTACGCGTGCCATTTCTTTCCTGATGGTAGATTTTCCTGCACTTAAGCTTCCATGCCTTTGTCGGTGCTTTTCCGCAATCCGCGAGGCTGGCAAATACAATATTTCGGTAAAGGAGGAAAGTTCCTGGAGGCGGTTGCAGAAGCCAGAACCATCGCTTTTGATAAAAACAGGGACACTGACCAATGCGGAACCGACCGTAGTTAAAAATCTATACCTTTGGTGAATTTGCCAGGATGGACCGAAGAGGGACAAGTAGAAGAGATCTGGCTGGGCAAGGAACTGAGCAGGGGACAAAGGAGAGTCTCAGGCTCTCCGCCTGCCTGAGGAGCATTTCCTCATTCCGCATGGCGAATGCCGTAGTGGCAGCCGCCAAAAAGAGGACCATCAATCACAAAAGAAATGCATTCGGAAGTGCAATGTCTGTTGCACACGGAATTGCTTCTCATGTGGACGGCAAGCGTGTGGGTGATCGGCAGCCATCATTTTATTTTTGAAGACGAGAGATAACGGTACCTCCGAACGAGCAGGCTAAGCTGATGGAATCTCGCACGCCTATACGCAGTTATATCTCGCGATTGGCGGTGAGCTGGCAGCGGTGCTTATGTATCTGATCCGCTCAGGAAAGAGGCTCCGGAGGTGATTGCGTCTTCCATGCACTTGGAATCGACAAGACGGTTTGCACGATGACGGAGATAGCGAGAAACGTGGCCGCTTTGCTGGCGAATTTTCTTCACATTGATGAATATCACTGCAGAAGTACTGCTGCAGGATAAGGCTGCTTTATTGTTAAAAGAACATGCGGCAGGCCGCAGGTGATTATGGTTGGTGACGGTGTCGCTGATACACCGGCTCTTTCGAGGCGGATGCAGGAGTGGCGGTCACATGGCGGTGCCGCACTGCTGAGAAGCGGCGGATATCACGACTGAAGCGCGACCCTGTGTGAATTGGTAGTTAAGGAAATTATCGGATGCACGATGAAGAGAATCCGGACAATTACCGTTTCATCATTTCCTTTAACGGGAATGCTAATTGCCCTGAGAGTAGCAGGATTTTACAACCCGCCACCCGGCACTTTTCATAATTCTTCCACGATCCTGATCGGTGCCGAGAGCATGACCGATCTGTTGGCAGAAAGCGCCGGACGAAAGATAAACGGACTTTTTACAGGGTCATTATGGTAAAACAGAAGGGCAAAACAGGGAACCGCCTTGTTTTGCTCTTTTTTGACGATGCGAGGTATCAAAGATCCGACCTCCTCCAGCCAGCAGGCCAGCGCCGGATGGAGATTCCTTTCGCTTTTGTGTATGAATGAATCAGAACTCTATAATTAGAATCTCTATAATTAGAACTCTATAATTAGAATCCTGTAATTAGAATTCCAACTTGCAAATTATATTGAATTCCTTTAAACTACAACCTGATTGTAACACACTGGAATCAAGCGGAGATCGGGGAGAGATAACCATGATATCATCGAATACAAACTGTCCTGGTGGCGGTGCAGCTGGTGCTTTGTACTTTTTATTAATCGATCGGGGAAAAGACCTTTTGCGCCCTGCAGTGCCAGACCGGACGGAACGTTCATGCACTCTGCCACTGGGCGGGAGAATCGGTCTTACGTTCTTTTTCAATCCTTCTGTTTTTTGGGGGCGATGTATCATGCATGACCATCCGTAAACAGGAAGTATATGCCGCGCTGAGGAATGGTCATCTTGATCTGCCTCCTCAGGAAACAAAATCCCGGGCGGATACATCCCTTCAGGCGAAAAAGGATATGCGCTGCTGGGCGGTGATGCGCCCTGGGTCGGTCTGCTCTGCGCCCTGTCATTCTGCTTTGCGATTGTGGTTGAAGTTCTTGTATGGAGGGCAAAAAGAGGCGGGGACGGAGATGAGAACAGGGAGAAGCATGAGGCTTTTGATTCCTTCGGTCAAAAATATAAGCAGTGACCGTTTTCGGAGATAGCGCCTTATTTTGCTGCTATGCTTTCTGATCACGGGCGGAAGTTTGATTATTTATGGTCTTCAGAGCGGACTGTCACTTTGCAAAAGCAGACTCGGCGCGGATCTGATGGTTGTTCCCTACGAAGCGACGACGAAGGCTGATATCGGCAACATCGTTCTGCAGGGGTAATACGTATTTTTACATGGATAAAAGAAGCTGGAGGAGATCCGCAACCTGGAGGGCGTCGGAAAGATTTCCGCACAGTCGCTAGCTGTTCCGCCAGCTGTTGCTCACCAGGTGCAGATCATCGGGATTGATCTGCAAACGGACTTCTACGATTCAGCCCTGGATCGAAAAAGCTATGGGATCCTGCTCTACTTAGAGATTCTCGTAGGGAATAGTCTGAATGCCTTTGCGGGAGATACGATGACGTTTTTATGGAACAAAGTGAAGGTGGTTTGGAAAGTTGGCTAAGACCGGTACGTACCTGGACACCTCTGTCTTCTGGTGGCCGGATACCATTAGGACGCTGATTACGGCGGCAAAAGAACGGGAAAAATGTCTGATTGGAAAATCTGGATCCGAATAAAATTGTTCCTGCATCATGGTGGATACGGCAGACGGATATTCGTGGATGAAGTGATGAATGAGATCAACCTGCATGTACTGGAGAGGTCAGGGCCATTCGAACTGCAGAAATGATCATGATGTCAGATCAGCTGGAGGGTACCAGCAGCATTGCAAACGGCACTGACGGTGGCGGTTCTGATTCTTTCTTCATCATTCTGCCCTGCCCTATACCAGGATGACCAGAGAACGAAGACTCGCTGCTACGCGTGATGGAGCGTCCGGCAAGATGTTAAGCGGAAATTCTGATCGAATCCTTTTTCTTTTAAGCGCTGTCGGCAGCGTGATGGTTACTTTGGCTGTAGGGATGTCGGAGGGTTCAGCGCCTGATTGAGAATCCATGAAGATGCCTTTTCTGTTGCCGGAAGGTTTCCGGTTGATTGTCCTTAGCTTAGACGACGCTCTGTCCATTGGCGCAGGTGCGCTCCCAGCTATTTTCCGCCGCTAAAATGAGCAAGATAGATGCTGCCTTACACTGAGGTCGGAGTGATACGGAACAATCGGATGTTATAGTGAGGAATTCAAAAACGTATCTTAGGAAACGCAAAAGACAGTAATGTGTTTGAGGCGGTGCAGAAACAACCTTAGAGATTGGCAAATGGTAGATCACGGTGATCCATGGAGAAGTGGCGGCGGAAAGAGTACGCTACTCAACATGCTCTCCGGTATTCTGAAGCCTACCAGAGGGCGGGTTCTGCTCGAGAGACCGATCTCTATCAATTGGATGACGTGAGGCGGGCTTTTGCGTAACGAAAAATTCGTGTGGTACTGCAGGGGCAGAGTGACGTATTCGTTGAATGTTTGCAAAACGTACTTCCTTTTACCATGTAATGAAAAGGACGAGCGACAGCCGGGAGATCTCGCAGGAGGCCAGAAGAAGAGCGGGAAGCCCTGCTTTCCGCCACAGGGCTACAGAACTGCGGGACGTCTTCCGCAGGGCTCTGGTGGAGAACCTCAGGAGGATGGCCATTAGAGAGCACTCATGATGAAACCGAGATCGTTTTTGCAGATGAGCCTACAGAAGACCTTGATGATTCCAATACGAAGGTCGTGCAAAGCTTTTTGAAGATGCTGCAAAGAACGGTTGTGCTGTTTTTAATCGTGACACATGATAATAGCGTGTTCCCATACGCCAACGTCCCTACTCCGGATGGACGACGGAAAGTTGAAGAGGAGAAAGATGTATAAAGCTCGTTCTTCATACTTTCTATAAAATATGGTTTGCATCTTCGAAAAATGCGTTAGTCACTTAATAACCGTGAATAGCAAAGTTAACAGCATCTAATAAAGAATAGTTGCGTTAAGAAAGCAGGACGATGCAATCGTAAGTAGATACTGTTTTGGAGGAGTAAGATGAATCTATCAATGCAAGGAAGATCGAATCGATTGTTGTTTTCCGTCCTGGCGGCTGCGCTGATGATTTTCACCTGCCGTCGCAAATGGTGCCCGTTTATGCAAAGGCAAGACGGAGGTCTATGCCACTTGGAAGGAGTACCAGAAGAGCGGACAGGAATCCGGAACCTGGATGATGTCGCTGCGTGCGATGGATCAGGCTTTTTGACAAAGCACAGGAATTATTTTCCGCTAGCGACTGCGATGGCGCATACAAGTGGATTAACAACGCCTACTATGGGTATTGTGAAAACACGGTTTTGAGAGAATGGCGATGGATATCATCGTCTGGCTCCAGAAAACGGAAGTAGAGTTACAGCTTCGCTGCAAATCGGTTGCAAAGAACATGGGAAACAGAGCAGGACTTCAAGAAAGAACTGACACCCTTCGTTCCATGATTCACCATGACGCCAACGTCCTCGATGGAAAGTCAGATGCAAATGATTCTTCGGTTTCATCTGCCACTTCGAGCGGCGCGGGCAGTGCGCTTCTTCCGAAGTAGCACTGGCTGCAACCGCAGCATTTTGCGGCTTCTCCATTATTCTGAGAAGGGTTTGAGACATCTGATTGTCGGAGCGATGATTGCCTATCTGTCATGATGGCAGGAGAAGATACGCACGCAGGAAGAAGCTGCTTCTTCCCATCTATATCGGTTCTGTCGCGGTGCTGTGATGAGCCTGGTCTGGCCTGGCTGTTAAATCTTCTCAGACTCGCCAATTCTGCCCCTCGCAGGAAGTGATCGAAGGAATTACGGCGCTGACCGCAGTCTTCGTTCTCTAGTTATGTCAGCAACTGATGCTCTCAAGTCGGAGCAGAGCCTGGTCCTCCCACATTAAGTCCAAGGCGAACAATCTCCGCCAACACATCACGAGGAGCACTTGGTTTCACCGCCTTCCTCGCTGTTTTTCAGAGAGGTGCGGAGGTGGTTCTATGTCTTCCAGCCCATGCTTTGCGGGAGACAATATTCATTCCGTCTTTATGGTGATTCATCATCGGCTGCATTTCACTGGTGTTCGTTTACCTCGCCATCCACTTCCTGGGTCTCAGGATTCGATTGCCGTTCTTCACCTTTACCAGCATCCTGATGTTCTGTGATGTCCATTTCCTTCCCAAGCGGCGGTATCAAAAGAGTTGATTGAGGGAGACAGCTTCCCAATGACTTCCCTCGCATGGCTACAGTGGATCCCGTCCAATGATCTGATGGATGTGTTAGGCATTTATCCGACCATGCAGACGTTAATCTCGCAGTTGATCCTGTTGCAGATCACCGTGTAGTCATGTGAAGCGAGACGAGGAAAATCATGCGCTGCACGCACAGGCACTGGCAGAACATGAGGCTGCAGTAAGCGCATCGCGGAGGAAGAAGGCTGCGATGATGCAGCTTTGTATACCATCCGCGAAGTAGTCGGAGCAGTTCTTGCTGAGAAATCGGGACAGCAGTAATGTGATAAGGATCGGGAAGCTCTGCCTTTCCGTGAATTATAGATCAAAAACCATTTTATTTAGAGGAGGCAGTGAAAAAGAAAGTAATTTCAACCTTTTTCTCCGTTGCTGGCTGTATCAGCATGTTGATCACCGGCTGTGAAGCTCGAACAGCGCAGACTCAGTCGTCCAGCGCACCGGCTTCCAGCGCAGCAGCTCTACCGAAGCAGCTGCAGTAACGGCAACTTCGGATGGCAGGAGCAGCAGCACCGGGAGATGCTGCAGGATTCACAGAGAACTCGATCTTCGAAGATGCAAAGGTAGACTTTATGAATGTCTCCGCTGTTTATTTCCAGCCGGTTCCGATGGTACCCGGACAGGAAGACATTTCAGTTCATATGCATCTGAGCTGATGTGCATGCACCGAAGAATGATCTTGACACGGTAAGTCGGTGACTGGATTCCTATCCGACGATTGACTATGATATCAAGGATCCGATGGAGACTCGCAGCTCGGGAACTGCATGAAATGAGCGCCTGACGGTCCGGCACTACGGCGCTTTATATCAACCTTCCGGAAGGCGGATACTTACAGTGCTACCTTTTACCTTCCACAGCCCGGCTGAGAACGGTTATCTGATTCACTCTCGACAAAGAGACGTGCGGAGGAGTTCTGGAAGATCACTTCAAGAACGAAACCCTGACCCATACCTATAAGGGATGTGGGATTACACACTGCAGGAGTGGTAAAGAGTACGTGCAACTTGAAGCTGTCTTTTCGCGTGCCTGTGTCCGATCTCAGTCGGAGACAGCGTACTGCTACGTTTGATTACGAGGAAAAGATTTGTTAAAATACTTTGTAGAATCAAAACCGAACAATTGATGATCATGATGTTGCCGATCGGCTTGATCGGCGCCTCATGCGTAAAAACGATAAAGTGATACCGGTGCCAGAATCATCGGAATTGCCACCCTGTGCGGTTTTATTTTGTCCTTTATCATGACCCGGTTTAAAACAGAAAACCAATCTGATTGATACCGCAACTTGGAATCTGCGTACTTTTACGGTTCTAATCATTGCATTTATATTTTTATTCTGTTGCAATCATGAAAGAAACAGGCGGGAAAGAAAGACCGCTTTTAGTGATCCGGACTCTCCCCTCTGTATGCTGGGCGTACAGGTGGTGATGTTAATGGTGTATTATTTTGACGTTTTTCTGGAGAATCCACACCATCTCTGTTAACGGATTCTTCCGTTTTACCGACGTCCTCCTGTTCAAAGTGATCGGCTGTTTTTTCGGCCTGGTCCTGACCTACCTGGCGACTTGCAGTGAAAAGCGCTTCCATCCGGCTTTCCAGCAGGAACCATTGTTGCTTCTGGTCCTGCAAACATAGTAGAATTTCGTCAAATACCTGACGAATGCCATCGTGGGTACTGCTTGCGTAGAATCATTCCGTCGAATCACACCCTGTTTGTGATTTCAAAAATGCAGCCAACTACGGAGATCTTTATATCCTTACCATGTTGGTCTGTGTATTTTCCCTGATTCTCCTGTTTTTGAAGAGCCTGCATGTGAATGAGCCGTGGACGAATCCGGCGGAGCACCGTAAGATTCGTGCGAAGTGGCGCAACAACCGCAGATGGTGCGTAACCGGGATTGTCGTATTCTTCCTGGTTCTGATGAACATGACGACAATTTCCGCCTATGCCAACAGAGAGGTGGAACTGAGCCCGATTGAGAAGGTGAAAATTCAGGACGACGCTTTGCGACATTCCCTTTGATCAGGTGAATGATGGTCATTTGCACCGTTTCGGGTACACGACAGATGACGGCATCACTTTGAGAATGATTGTCATCCAAAAACCGAATTCTTCCGCCTATGGTGTCGGCATGGACTGCTGTGATATCTGCGGAGAAACCGGTTACTACGAGAAAGAGGGGCAGGTCATCTGTAACCGTTGTGATGTGGTCATGAACATCAATACCATCGGATTTAAGGGCGGCTGCAATCCGAAGATTGTGGACTATCATATTAAGGACGGACATATCATTGTTCCGATCCAGAGCATGCTGCAGTATAAGGATGATTTTAAAAATGTTCGTACAGACGTAACAACACAGCAGTGAAAGGACTCATTTATGTTTTTCAGAATGATCAGAGGAACACTCCTCAGACAGTGGAAAAAAATGATCCTGATTGCCATCACGATCGCACTGGGCGCTTCGCTCGCAACTGCAATGCTGAGTGTGGCTCTGGATGTCGAGATAAAATCAATCAGGGATTGAAAACCTACGGCGCCAACATTGCGGTGGTGCCGAAACAGAGCTCGGTCGGTCAGCGACCTCTACGATGGGAGGTGCTGCAGACGGTGTACATCTGTCAGAAAGTGCTGAACCGGGAAAGATCAAGCACCATTTTCTGGGCACTTCAACATCGTGGATTATGCCCCCTTCGTGAGGGCGTCCGCTACCCTGAAGGACAATACGAAAGTTCTGGTAACAGGAAGCTGGTTCAACCATCACATGTCGCTGCCGACAGGAGAGGAGCTGGACGCAGCTTTGTCCAATCTCTGAAGCTGAGTGGGATATGACGAAGGCTCCTGGATGGACGAACAGAAGATGAAGAATCAGGACGTCTGCATCGGTAGGAAGTGCTCTGGCATGCGGGAAGGAAAAGATCATGTGAGGAGACATCTTTTTCTTAGGGCACAAAAACGCAAAAAGATTTGAAAGTGACCGAATCTTTAATGCGGGCGGTGATGGGGACAATCAAATTTTCACCCTTCATATTGCACAGGCACTGACGGCCTGGAAGGCAAAGCGTGGATTCGATCGAGGCCGAGTAGCGCTGACAACGCCGGACAACGATTTGGCAAAGCGTGCGGCAAGGATCCGTCCCTGACGGCTGCCCAGTATGAAAACGTGGTATTGCACGGCCTATGCGTGAGTTCCATCTGCTATCAGATCCAGGAGGTGATTATCGGTTCCGTGGCATCTGCAGTGAGACAGGTGGCGATTCGGAAGGCGCTATTCTGGACAAGACCAAACTCCCGCGCTCCTATTACGGCGATGAGTCTGATCGTCGGCGCTGGCATCAGTAATCTGGTGACGGCAAGCGTGATGAGAAGCAATGAAATCGGCTTTGATGAAGGCGGTTGCGCAGAATGCTTCCCGTTACGGACCTCGTTCTACGGAGATCCTGGTAACGGCTCTACTGGGAGGCACGGTCAGCTTTCTTTATGGGAATCGGATTTGCACAGATTATCGGCGAGAACGTATTCGGGCAGCGGTTACCATTCGGGCGATGATGTATCCTGATTGTTGCGGTTCTGGTTGCCCAGGGTGACCTAGCCGGATCTCTCCCGCTATCTCGATGTTAGCTGAAATTGGAACCGGCGAAGTGCTTCACGGGAGATAAGATATGTCAAAACAGAATGTATTTCAGAATGATTACGCCTCTCATTTCGCCGCAGATCCAGAATGGTGGTCGCACTGCTTGCATTGCCATCGGAGCGCCATCCTTTCCGGTCTGATCACACTACCGTGATGTACCGAGGCAGATGGAGCGCAGTTTCGGGCAATTACGGCGCCAATATGATTTTTGACGGCCAACAAAGATCTTTTACGGAAAAAGACCTTTCCAATGCGCAACGGATGGTGAGAAAAATGAACTGGTCGGTGCAACCCCTTCCGTTATGAAACGGTTCGTATTCGCGAACAGCCTGTCATGGCTGCGGAACGGATATGAAGAGCATCCGGAAGACCAGCCCTTACTGGCTGGTAGACGGAGCTCATCCCAAGGCGGAGAACGAGATGCTGGTGGGAGAGAAGGTGGCGGCGGACCTCGGACTGAAGGTAGGAGATATAGGTCAGTGTGTTCCACACACCGGAAGGTGGGGACGACAGGAAGTGGAATTTTAAGGTCGCAGGAACGCTCAGTACCGGCGGCTCGGAAGAAGATTATCTCTACTTGAATATGGCAGATCTGGAAGCCCTCACCGGACAAAAAGGATCAGATTGATCTTGCGGAAGTCAGTATTTCACCAATGCCGCCAGGCTGAACCAATATGTGAATGATATCAATCAAAAGGTTCCGGATCTTACCGCGAAGTTGGTCAAGAGAGTGACTGCCTCGAAACCACGGTCCTTTCCAAACTGCAGGCCTTGGTTCTGCTGGTGACCGTGATTGTTCTTGCGCTACCCTGATTTGCGTGGCCACCACAATGACAGCTGTGGTTTCGGAGAGGGAGAAATGAAATCTGTCTCAGGAAGCGTAATCGGCATCCGATGAGAGTATCATTGCCGAGTTCATGGGAGAAGGCATTGTGCTTGAGCAGCCGGCGGTTTCATCATGTTTTTGTTGGATTCGGATTTGCGCAGTTTGTCGCGTCAACGTGTTCAGCAGCTATATTACGCTCAATGTCCTGTTGATTCCGCTTACGATCCTCGTCTCGATTGCCGTTTCAGGGATCGCCCTGCCCTTCCCGATCAAGAGTGCAACCAGCATTGATCCTGCTCTTGTGCTAAAAGGAGAATGATTTCTCCGCTTTCATAAGCAATTACATGACGAGAAAGAAAGGAACGAACCGATGAGTTTGTTAGAATTGAAGGATGTTTATAGATTTACGGAGATTTACATGCACTGGCAATGTGAATTTCAAGGTGGAGAAGGAGAATGGGTCTCCATTATGGGTCCCTCCGGTCTCCGGCAAGAGTACGATGATGAATATCATCGGCTGTATGGATAAGCCTTCCAGGGGCAGGTGTTGTTAGATGGCGTGGATATTGCCAAAGAGAACGCAAAGAATCTGACGACCATTCGAAGAGATAAAATTGGGCTGATTTTTCAGCAGTTCTATCTGGCACAGTATTTGACTCGCGCTTGAAAATGTGATGCTGGCGCAGTATTATCACAGCATGCCGGATGAAAAAGAAGCGCTGGAAGCACTCGAGCCGCGTCGGTCTTGCAGACCGAGCGCATCACCTTCCCAGCCAGCTCTCCGGCGGTGAGCAGCAAAGGGTCTGCGTGCAAGGGCACTGATCAATCATCCGGAAATTATCTTGGCGGACGAGCCGACCGGAAATCTGGATGATGCCAACGAAGAGATTGTGGTGGATCTTTTCCAGAAACTGCATGAAGAGGGCACGACGCTCGTGATTGTCACCCATGATCCGGAGGTCGGAGAGGTGGCACAGAGGCAGATTGTGCTGCGTAGCGGTAAGATCTCAAGGAAACGAGAAACGAGCATTTACTGAAAAATCAGGTTCAACAACCAAGCGTTTGAGCGCCTGTACAGTGCCGGATGAACCGGAACAGAAGAAGGGGCGATTCAGAACTTGCAGCAAATCGGGATACCGTTGCAAGATCGAAAACGCGGAAAAGAGGAGAAATGAAAAGACGGATATCGATCTTTCTTTACTTGGCATGACGAGTGGGTCTCCCTTGCCGGATGCGGCGGGAAGGTCAGTTATAAAGACGGAACTTTACCGAAAAAGCGATCCTTATGAAAGCGAAGATGGCTCCGGAGATGCAGATGGTTACGGTGGTCAAGCTGACCATTAAGAACAACGCGATCACGTCCTCGTGAATACAAGACATATCAGCCGGACGGCACACGAAGGATGATAAGTACGGCATGAAAGAGGAGCAATTGCCAATAAAGATTTCTATAATAAGGCACAGAAGGCGGTAGCTGCCTCGTGACGAATATGCTTCTATGCTGGTACAAAAACGGTGAGTTGAAGGAATCGATTCGATTTCCGGTGCGACTGTGAATTATAATGAATTTATGGATGCAGCAGGAAAAGCACTGGATCAGGCAAAGAAATGAGAAAGATAGGAAGGTTGTGGACATTTGAGCGGGATCTTGGCAGCGCCGCTGGTGCTGCTTGTTCTGCCATACCTGCATCAACCTTCCTTCGCTTATTTTTGAAGGGAAAAACGGATACCGTCAGCAGTGCGACCGTACTTCTGGATGCACCGGGAGGAAATTTTTATTCTGTTAAATCCAAAGCTCCATACCGATCTGAAGAAAAGAGAGCAGTGGGTCGATTTTTCAGGAAAAGATGTTTCCTTTATCTTTTGAGGATCTTTTCCTGTTCGGTTGCCAGAGCGGATTCGCGGCGGTGGATATGGCAAAGAGCTTTCAGTCCAGACTGCCGCAAAATCAGATGAAATTGGTACTGGAAGACACAGCGATGCTTCGTTCCAGAGTACAGGCCGGGAAGTATGATGTGGTGCTTGTATCAAAAGAGTTTTGTGATGCTGCGATGAATCAGAAGCAGTGGAAGGGGATCCTGATTCCGTATAGTAAAGAGGAGGAGAAACAAAGAGATTGAGAAAGTGGAATGCCTTGATCAGCGTGCTGATTTTGGCTCTTTTATCGTTCATGCGGTTTCAGGAACGTATCAAATGGCAGGCATTCTTCCGGGAGGCTCTTCCTTTCGTAAGGTGCTTGCCTTTGTGATGCTCAAAGGTGCTGATCCTGCATGCCTTGATCGGAACGATACTGGGGATAGAAACCGTAAAAGCCATGAAGAAGAGCGGAGTCTTTTATCTTCCGGAGAACCAGGCCTTCTTTGCCCAGAGAATCAGCGGATTTGCCATGCTCCTCTTCATTCTGGTTCATCTCCTGATCTTTATGTCAAAGATTCTCCCAAAAATTTGTCCTGCATGATTTTCGGCGGCAGCAGCTAACCGTCAGCCTCCTTCTGGTGGCGTGCCTAGTCGTGCATCTGGTCTTTGGGATCAGGCAGCTTTCATTCTCTGGGCATCCGATCTTTTTCGAAATCCTGGCGGATGTGCTTTTTGTGGTTTCGGTGGTACTGCTCCTGTCCGCCATTGGCTCTGATCTATTTTTACAGGTGGAATCCAGCATGGAGACCGTAAACATTGGGAGCCGGACTGGCAGGGTTGTCTGCGGCTCTGACACTGGCCAAACAGCATCAGCCCCTGCAGACTCATTTCCGCACAGGCATCCGAGCGGGCGCAGTCGGTGCTGGCGGAAGGAGGTATTAACGGTGCGCTGAACAACATGGGAGAGGGAGACTCCATTCTCCTGCATGAGGAAGATACGTGTCTGGCAGGTTGTCAGATTGCAGACGAGGAGGCAGTCAGAGGACTGACCGGGCATGCGCCTTCATCATTCAAATGTTGGCGGAGCTTGGGGTACCCTTTAACCGTCAGGACGGAAGATCTTTGCAGCGCTCTTCAGGGGACAGAGAAAAAGAGGACTGCTTTTGCCAAGAGCAGCACCGGCAAGATGATCATGCATGCCCTGATTGATGAGGTGAGAAAGTATGAGGTGCTGGGGCTTGCTGAGATACCCGCATCATCTGTTTGAGGATTTGGTGATCAGAGAAGGATCCCGGAGCATGCACAGCAAGCGCAGAGCAGGAATCCGGAGCATTTGCATCAGGAGCAGGCCTGATTCCGGAACATCTCGGCAGGCAGGGCCTGATTTCAGAATACCCCGGCAAGAGCAGGAGGGGAGCAAAAGAGAAGGTCTGCTGCGGTCTCCTCATCCGGGATGTTTATACAGGAGAGGAAATGCGTTTTCGCGGGACCTGTTCTCATGGCCCGTGGAGGAATGAACGGCTTTTTCCGTCCAGAACGACGGGAACCCTCATCAACAGCGGGAATGCGGCAGCCAGGCTTCTTGAAAAGGGGGTGCGCTTTAGTAACCTGGAGATGATCCAATACCATCCCACGACGATCGCCATTGCCGGCAAGCGGTTGTTGATCAGTGAGGCTGCCAGAGGAGAGGGAGGAAGGCCTTGTGCGCAGAGCGGAGAACCTGGTATTTCATGAAGAGAAACATCCGGAATCTGGCAACCTGATGCCCAGAGATGTGGTCTCCCGGGAAATGTATTTTGTCACACACGAGTCGGATTGTGAACCACAAGTTTACCTGGATATGAGAGGGAGATCCAAAGAGGTCTTTCAGAAACGTTTGTCCGATTTGCGAGCAGAACTCCTCAGTACGGGAAACCGACTGGAGAGGGAACCGATCCCGGTCGAGCAGGGCATTCACTACTTTATGGGGGCATCGATGTCGATGTTTTCCATCAAACGAACCTGCGCTTTCTATGCGGCAGGGGAGTGCTGTCGCAGTATCACGGCGCCAATCGGCTGGGTGGCAACCCACGTTGGGAGCGCTCTATGGCGGACAGGTAGCAGCGAAGACCATTTTTAAAAGAAGGAGAACTTTCTCTGTATGCGTCGGAAGAAATCTGCTTTTCGCAAGCGAATGAAGAATCCGCTTCGTCCCTACGGAATCTGCTGCGAAGGACGATACATCCAGCAGCAGATCCGGAAGGGAGCAGATACGAAGAGGAGACGCCGCAAATCACGGCAAAGATGGCTTCTCTATATGAATCGCTGGGCATTATTCGGGAAGAAAAGTCCATGCGCCGTGCGTTAGAAGGCCTCTCCCTTTTGTTGCAGGAAGAAGGCCTAACCGAAACCGACCGAAATCGGATCATGCTGGGGAAGCTATTCTGCGTAGCGCCCTCTTCCGTAAGGGAGAGCAGAGGCGCTCATTTCCGGAGTGATTTTCCGGAAAGGGACGAATCATTCTGCGGTCTGGTGACGGCGATCAAGAAGGACGGAAAGATCGAAATCGATATAAGGAAGAAAAGAGAAGAACTCAGAAAGGAAGGACAAAAAGAGACGAAGCGGAATGAGACGTAAAGGGATGCAGGAAGGCACAAAAGAGATCATTTTTCCATATCTTAAGGAGAGAGTCGGCAAATTCTCCTCTTATTGGCAAAAGATTCCCTTTATCTGTGCGGGGATGAGAGTGAAAACCGTTGCGTTTGCCCTGGAAAAATCAATCAGGATCCGGACCATCTGGATCTGAATGGAAAGAAGGTCGGTAAAATACGTTGGCAGCGCAGTTGTCTGCAGAAAAAGTGCGGCGCCTGTGCGATGGTGATTAACAAACGGCCATCTCTTGCCTGTGATACCTTTTCTCAGAGAAGCAAGGAAAAGAAACGGAGTCATCGTGGTCGAACCGCTGCGAAAATTTCCGGTCATTGGAGACTTGCTCGTGGATCGTTCGATTCTCTTTGAAAAATCTGAGGACCATGCAGCTGGCTGAAAGACGGAAGCACGGTGAAAAAGGAGGACAGGGGGAAGCGCACGAAGCTTCCAGATGTCTGCAGTGTGGATGCTGTCTGAAGTCTGTCCCAACTTTTATGACGGGAGGGAGTTTTCTGGAGCAGCCTCTTTGTACCCACAACGAGGTTGATTACAGAGCTCCCTGAAAGGAGAGAGGGAAGAGTCCGCCCTTTACCGCAGGCATGCTTATAATGGCTGTGGTAAAGCGCTTTCCTGCAAGAAGGTCTGTCCGGCAGACATCGATACGGCGCACATGCTTGTGCAGTCGAACGCGCTGGCGGTCTGGAGACAAAGATGAAGGGAAAGAAGGTTCTCCCTGCTTGTTTCTGGGTTTGGGCGCTGGTTTTGCTGGTTGCGGTTTTTCTCTTGGCGAATGGATTCTTTCGCAAAGAAAGAACCGTTTTTAACGACGGTGCAGACCAAAGATTTTTGAAAAGCAGCATGATGTGTTAACGAATCGAGAGGAGATCGTGAGGCAAATCAGACGCTCTTTAAAGCAGCACGACCAGCGGATTAAGATCATGCCAAAAAGAGAAGCCATGTCTGACGTGGAACCGTTAACAACAGGGCTTGATGGAGGAGGCGCTTGCCGATACGAACCGTCCGGATGAGGGCGATTATCTGCGGTTTCAGTACGGTGGTTATACCCTCTCCTACGGACAGAAGCCCTCCGGGGACGGTTATGATTATTCTTCGTCCATTGCGCCCAAATATTATACATGGCGCATACAGGACGAGCAGGTTACGAAGGAACTGGAAGAGATCCGAAAGGGGATGCATTTTCATTTTTACCCGGACAGGAGAAGATTCGAAGATTTACGACTGGTTTTACGATCATGTCACCTATGACAGGGTACATGAGGAAAAACACCGAGAATCACCTGAAAACCACGGCGTATGCGGCACTCAGAACGGGAGGCGGTTTGTCAGGGATATTGTGGCTATGTACCGCATGTTAAAGGAAGAGGAATCGACTGTAGAATTATGACGGGACAGGCGGTAGATCCGAAGGAAGAGAGTCCGGGGAGGTCAGAGAGTAAGAAAGGAGAGGGGAAGAGGCGGAACACGGAGTACCACTCCTGGATTCTTGTGAGGTTGGGTGATTTTTATTACAATATAGATGTGACCTGGGACAAAGGAACTCGGCACACATGAATATTATTTGCGCGGTCAAAGCTTTTTCAAGGATCACAAACCGATGCGAATTACTGAAAAATCCTTCACCGATCGATATCCGGTTGCGGAGGAGGATGCGGGCAGGGAGGTTTCAAATGAAGTTTGATTTTTACCAGTATCTAGACCGGCATGGAAGGGATGCGATTGCGGTAGACGGCATTGGGAAAAGGGCCCAATCGCGCCGAAGGCGCCGAAGGACGGCTTTGATGCCATTCCCCATGTGGGTGGCGGATATGAATTTTCCGACTCGCACCGAGCATTCAGAGAGCCATTTGTGAGAGAGTGGCGCATCCTTGCTTTGGCTATTTTCAGCCGAGCAAAGACTATTATGAGAGCATTATCGAATGGCAGCGCAGACAGAACGGAGTAGAAGGACTGAAGGCGGAGCATATCGCCTATGAAAACGGCGTTCTGGGAGGTGTTATGTCGGCGCTTTCCCTTTTTTGTACCAGGGGAGACAAGGTGCTCTTACACTCGCCTACCTACATCGGATTTACGCAAGCACTGACGGCAAACGGCTATCAGATCGTTTCCAGTCCGCTCTTTGTGGATGAGGACGGCGTTTTGATGGATCGATTTTGAAGAGATGGAAAAAGACTGCGACAGGAGAAGATTCACGCTGCCGTCTTCGCTCCCCGCATAATCCTTGTGGAAGGGTTTGGGAGAAGGAAGAGCTGGAACAGGTGTCAAGCCTTTTTGAAAAATATGAGGTCAACGTGGTTTCGGACGAGATCTGGTCGGATCTCATCATGCCCGGGCACAGGCACCTTCCGTTTCAATCGGTCAGCGAATATGCGAGGATGCATACCGTAGCCCCTCATGCACCGTCCAAGACCTTTAACCTGGCGGGGCTTGTGGGAAGCTATCACATTATTTACAATAAGACGCTTCGGGAGCGGATGGCAGGGCGACGGCCCTTTCGCATTATAATGAGATGAATGTCCCTGTCCATGCATGCCTCAATCGGCGCTTATTCGAGGAGGAAGGGAGTGGCTTAGCGAACTGCTCTCTATCCTTTCCGACAATCTGGATTTTGCCTGTAATTTCATGGAAAGAGAATTTCCGTATTTGCACGCCATGAAGGCGGAAGGAACTTATATGCTTTTTCATTGACTGCAAAAGACTGGTTGCAGAAAAAGAATCTGACGCTTGCGGAACTGGAGGATCAGATCTGGGAGGTGGGCGCAGTGTTCAGGACGGGAAAAATGTTTCATGGGGAAACGCACTTTAAGAATGAATCTGGCGCCGCCGAAATCCCTGCGTGGAGGAAGCCTTTTTCAGGCTGAAAGATCATGTTTTTCTGTAAGATTCTCGTGCACGGCGCTTTTTGCTGTGCGTAGCCAAAAAAACACAAGATATTGTTTTCACTATTGAAATAACCACAAATGATGGTATAATAAAAAGCTGTAAGGAGAAAACATCCATTCGCTTACAGCTTTTTGCATAAGGGGAGCAGGGACGCAACATGGCAGGGTGACAAGGAGGTATGGTATGCATCTGAAAAATAGCGGGTATCAGAAACATTCATCAGTGAACGGACCGGGAATCAGGTTCGTTCTTTTTGTTCAAGGGTGTCCGCATCATTGTCCCGGGTGCCAGAATCCGGAGACGCATGACCAGGGATGGCGGACAAGAGGTGGATACGGATGAGATTCTCAGGTCATCGAGACACGAGATATCTGGACGGGGTGACGCTTTCCGGAGGAGATCCCTTCCCTGCAGGCGGAGGCGATGGCGCTAGTAGCGAGGGGGGTTCATGAGTTGGCAAGGAGCGTCTGGGCTTATACCGGATGGACCTATGAACAGATTTTGGACGGTCAGGCAGGAGAAGAGGGATCTCCTTGTTAAAAACGTTGACGTTCTGGTGGACTGGAAGGTATATCGAGTCCGAAGGAGCGCGGACGTGATTTGGAAGGGGTCTTCCAATCAAAGACTGATTGATGTAGGCAGTAGCCTCAAAGAGGGGAGAGTGATTCCGCAGGATACAGCTGCAGAGAGGGAGCAGATCGCACTCTAATCCGGGGGAGTGTTGAAACATAGAAGCAGGAATTGTGGAGGGAAGAAGGGGTATGGTAAGGTTGAAATCCGTTGTTAAGAGAAATGGTGAGGAAGCGCCTTTTGACGGTACAAAAATTGAGAATGCAATCGCCAAGGCTTTTCTTGCTACCGGGGAAGTGGAAGTCAGAGATATTTCCACGATGGCAAGGGCAATCGAGCTGATTGTAAGAACCAATTTGAAAGATGTGGCGCGGGAAAAGCCCACCGTCGAGCAGATTCAGGATGCCGTCGAGCTGGCGCTGATGAAATGCGGTACCAGCAGACCGCCAAGGCATATATTCTGTATCGCTCTCAGCATCAGAAGGCGAGAGACACCAAAAATACGCTGCTGGATTACAAGAAGCTGGTCAACGGTTATATTGGGGCGGAAAAAGACTGGAGAGTGAAGGAAAATTCCACGGTCACCATGAGTGTCGGCGGCTTTGATTCTTTCCAATTCCCGGCGCCATCACAGCCAATTATTGGTTGAGTGAAGTATATGACGAGGAGATTGCGCAGGCACATCGCAGTTGTTTCGCATCTGCATGACCTTTCGATGTTGACGGGATACTGCGCCGGTTGAGTCTCGAAACAGCTGATCAAAGAAGGACTTGGCGGTGTCGTCGGCAGAATGACAAGCGCACCGGCGAAGCATCTGTCCACCCTCTGCAATCAGATGGTTAATTTTCTGGGCATCATGCAAAATGAGTGGGCTGGCGCTACGCTTTTTCTTCCTTTTGACACCTATCTGGCACCCTTTTGTAAAAGTGGATCACTTAAATTACGAAGAGGTCAAACAGTGTATCCAGAGCTTTTATTTATGGAGTGAATACGCCTTCCAGATGGGGAACGCAGGCGCCGTTTACCAATGTCACGCTGGACTGGACCGTGCCGAAGGACATGCAGGAGCTAAAAGCCATCATCGGCGGCAAGGAAGTCGATTTTACTTTACGGGACTGCAAAGCAGGGAAATGGATCTGGTGAAACCGGGCATTCATTGAGATTATGATTGAGGAGATGCCAACGGTCGAGGGTTCCAATATCCGATTCTGACGTATTCCATCACCAGGACTTTGATTGGGGAGAAAGTGAAATGCAAAGCTCCTGTTTGAAAATGACGGCGAAGCACGGAACCCTTTATTTTTCCAACTATATCAACTCGGATATGGAACCTCCGATGTCCGTTCCATGTGCTGCAGGTTGCGCTGGATTTGAGAGAGCTCAGAAAGAAGGGAGGAGGGTTCTTTGGCAGCGGAGAATCCACGGGATCCATCGGCGTGGTGACGCTCAATCTCCCGCGGATCGCTTACTTATCCGAAAGCAAAAAACAATTTTTTGCCCTGCTAGATCAATATATGGACATTGCGGCCAGATCTCTTTCTGTCAAGAGACGGGTGATTACCAGATCTGCTGGAAGAGGGACTCTATCCCTATACCAAACGTTATCTCGGTCTTTTACCAATCACTTTTCCACGATCGGGCTGGTCGGGATGAATGAAGCGCTTTTAAATGCGGTCTGGATGAATGGCGACCTGACGAGCGCTTCCGGAAGAAAGTTTGCAAAAAGAAGTGCTGCAACACATGAGAGAGCGGCTCGATTATCAGGAAGAATATGGGGATCTGTATAATCTGGAAGCGACGCCTGCCGAATCCACGACCTATCGTTTTGCCAAACATGATACGGAGGAATTTCCGGACATCATTACGGCGGCAAAAGAGGGACAGGCCCCCTACTATACCAATTCCACTCACCTGCCGGTAGGCTTCAGCGATGATATCTTCGATGCGCTGGAGATGGAAGATGAGTTGCAAACCATGTATACTTCCGGCACCGTCTTTCATGGTTTCTTTGAGAGCGCCTTCCCGATTGGAAGAGCGCCCAGGTTTTGGTGCGCAAGATTGCGGAAAAATTTCCGGCTGCCTTATTATACCCTGTCTCCCACTTATTCTGTCTGCCCGGCCCTATGGGTATCTGGCAGGAGAATCTTTTACCTGCCCGGTTTGTGGAAAGGAAACGGAGGTTTATTCCAGAATTACCGGATATTATCGGCCGGTAAGAAACTGGAACGAGGGGAAGGTCTCTGAATTTAAGAATAGAAAGACCTATGAAAAATGGGAGACAGCCTCCGAAGAGAGAAAACAGTTGTTTCTCTTTTGCTGACGTCCAGAACCTGTCCCAATTGTAAGGTTGCAAAAAGCTGCTGAGTGAAGCCTACTTTGCGTTTCTGTTCGGTTCTGGCGGAGGAAGAGGAAGGTGCGGCGCTTGCAAGGAAATACGGAGTTGCCAGCGTCCCGACTCTTTTCGTGCCGAAGGCGGACGGTTATCAAATTTATCAGGGGATTGCAGGGGTACAGGTATTCCTAAGGGAACAGAGGAGGCTACGGCAGGCGGTTGCTCTGTAAGCCGGAGGAGGATGGATTCAGGCGGACTCTCCGTTACCGGTTATCACCAATACATTGCGATTGTTCAGGCATAGGGATGGTACCTATGCCTGTTTTGAGTTTTGACACAGGGTTCCGTCATTGGTATGATGTGGTGGGTACCGGGGCGGAAGAGCAATTTTTTCTGCGAGAGTACCTGTAGCAAGAGAGGAAGATATCATTTCAGGAGGAATGAGATTATGGGATTAGTCAGAGCAGCAATCAATGCGGCCTCAGGCGTTTTTGCAGATCAGTTTAAAGAATATTTTTGCCTCGCGACGCCCTGCTCGGATGAAGTGTTGATGGCAAGAGGCGCACGGCATGAAGGGCGGAAGAAGCGCCAACAAAGGAGATGACAATATCATCACGACCGGATCCATTGTAACGGTCGCCAATGGGCAGTGCATGATGATTGTAGATCAGGAAAGATTGTCGAATTCAGTGCAGAACCGGGCGCCTTTACCCATGACGCTTCTACGGAGCCTTCGATCTTTCTGCGGCGATTTCAAGGAGGGGAGTGCAGAGATCCTTTGAAAGCTTTCGCCAAGCGTTTTGCTTTCGGCGGACAGAATCCGAAAAACCAGAGGTCTATTATTTCAATACCACGAGATTATCGGCATCAAATACAGCACGGCGACGCCGGTTCCTCTCGTGTCCTGGATGAGAGGGCGGGAATTGATATGGATATTGGTCTGCGTTCTTTCGGAGAATACAGCTACCATATTTGTGATCCGGTGCTGTTTTATACGAATGTCTGCGGCAATGTGGAAGACGAGTACAGAAGGCAGGAGCTGATTCCCAGCTGAAAACGGAACTGCTCACCGCTCTGCAGCCGGCTTTCGCCAAAAATCGGGCAATGGGCATCCGTTATCTGGAAGTGCCGGCGCATACCATGGAGCTGGCAGACGCTCTGAACGAGGTTCTTAGCAAGAAGTGGAGAGAAGCGAGCATCGAAATTGTTTCCTTTCGGTGTTTCCAGCATCACCGCCAATCCGGAAGATGAAAAAGACGATCATGGGAGATGCAGAAACGGCAGCGCTCGAGATGCTTCTTGCAGGAGCGACCCTGGTCGGCGCACAGGCAGAGGGCAATGAAGGCAGCTGCTTCAATCCCAATGCCGGACCGGCGATGGCCTTTATGGGGATGAAACATGGCGGCGCAGGCAGGCGGAGCCAACGCGGCGCAGTTCTATCAGATGGGAGGACAGGGCGCACCGATGCAAAACCAGAATCCGCAGCAGCCGGCGATGCAGCCACAACAGAGTGCGGGAAACATGCAGCAGCAGACAGCCGCTTGTGGACCTGTTCCTGCGAACGGTCAATACCGGTAATTTCTGCGAAATTGCGAAAGCAAAAGCCGCAACCGGCTTCCGCTTCGTGGACCTGTTCCGTGGTGCGGTGAATACCGGCAATTTTTGCAACCAATGTGGTAAGCCCAGGCCTAAGCACGCGGTCGATTAAGAGGAGAATGACGAGAGGCTCACATGAATGCGCGTTTCGCTAGGGCTTCGTTTTATTTTTGCAAAAAGAACCTGACATCTGAAGATGCAAGATTCTTTATCAGTAGCTCGTGCGGAATCGAAACTCATGATTCCGCCGTGAGAGGGCGGCGTCTTGACCTCTTGACCAACGAGCCATCTTATAGAAGTTTGCCTATCTATGTACTTGACTACTTTACTACATGGAGAGGAAAAAGCAAGAGATATTTTTGAAAAAGGAAAATGTTGATGATGAAACTGGTGTAAGAATAGGAGTCGGAAACCAGTGGATAGGGATGGATCAGCAGAGAGGTGAAAGAAATGAAAGAGAATCGCACTGAAAACTTGCCCATGCCGGAATCAATCCGGATAGCCTGCGAAAGTGAAAAAGATGAGGTTCTTCCTTCATGCAGTACTCGGAATGGAAGAGACCGCAGCACCGGTCTCCTGGTTTGGTGGTGGACGGCAAAAGCGGAGCTGATGAAGCAGGAGGAAGAGGAAGGCAAAGGGCATCCGGTCTCACACACCGGATATCAAATAGGCGATGGAAGATCTGAAGCAGGGTTACACCTTTGATCCCGCTTCCGCCAGATATACGGAGGACGGAAACCGCAACTTATTTCACCTAACGGAAGAAATCGATGGTTTTCGCCATTCATTTGACGACGATGGAATAACAGGTGACAATCAGTATCAGATACCTGAGGAGAGCCGGAGCGCTCCCTCCTCATTCCTGTTTAAAAACGGAGAGGTCGCTTTCCAGCATCAATTCTTTTCCGACGATGGTTACCATTTCCGTCAGTTTCTTGTAATCTCATCGGAAAAGCGTTCTCTTGTAGCAGGCAACAACGGCTCCAGATAGTGGAATTGATATTGTAATATTCCAGATACTTCCTGGTGGGACGTAGGTGATACTCCTCTGGTCTTTTTCTGGATTGCACTTTTTCCAGATATCCTTTTGAATCAGGCGCTGACCCGGTAGGCGGTGCTCGAGAGAGATGTTCATCATAGTGCGAAAAACTGGAACAGTGGGTTCTCCCAGCGCTGATACACTCCATGCCGAAGGCTTCCACCGTCGTCAGCGGCTTCCCGTCTTTCAAAGCGGGACATGCGTATAAAAACTGGATTCTGAATTTTTGCAGAATTTCATTCAGCTGTTGACTGAATGCATCCGCGTTAGAGCCCTCTGGCGGTTGGTCGCATAGGACCTGTGTCCTCCCTTTCGGCAGCAGCTGTGTTTCATTGGTCGGCAATGGCAGCAGTTCTGCAAAAGCGACAACTCTTCCGCTGACAGTCGCTTTTGCACTCCGATTCCCCACAGGACCGTCCTGTCTGGTCAGTTCACATCTTAATTCCAGAACATCCCGGGTTTCACCCGTTTCAAAACCTCGCCTTTATTGACCCTCCAAAGAGTGCAATCTTGCTGCGGTTTTCCGGCTCGCTCAAAAGCGCTACCGCACCACATTGCGCAAGCGCCTCCAGGAGCAGGACACCGGGCATGATCGGTTGTCCGGGGAAGTGACCCTGAAAAAAGGGCTCGTTTATCGTAACACATTTGCGTGCAATACACCATTTTCCCTCTTCATAATCCAACACCCGGTCGATCAGCAAAAAGGGATAACGGTGGGGAGAATCGAAGGATTTCCAGTGTTCAGCTCTTTGCTCCTTCTCTCACTTCTTTAGGCATTCCTGTCTGATTTAGATCTGTGTTTGTCATCTGTCATTTTCCTCACATTCATGATTTCATCAATCTGCTTGATTCTTAAAAATCAGGCAGGCATTGTGTCCACCGAAGCCTAGGCTGTTAGAGAGGACATAGCTCAGATGCTTTTTTCTACCTTCATTCGGGACATAGTCCAGATCCAGTTCCGGGTCCGGAATCTTTAGATCTGCAGTCGGAGGTACAAAAGAATCCTTAAGGCAAGGCAGGAAAAAGACGGCTTCGATTCCCTCCTGCGCCTCCCAACAGATGTCCCGGTCATGGATTTGGTGCTGGAAACACAAAGCTCATAGGCATGCTTGCGAAGACTTCTTTAATCGCAGCGGTTTCTCCCGCATCGTTCAGAGCAGTGGAAGTGCTATGTGCGTTGATGTAGTCGATCCGGTCTTTTGAGACAGAAGCATCTTTGCAAATGCCAGGTTCATGCAGGCGGCACCCCTCTCCGTTTGGAGAGGGAGCGATGTGGATAGGCGTCATAGTTGGTACCGTAGCCGACGATCTCCGCATAGATTTTGGCGTTTCTTTGGATGGCACGTTCTCTCTCCAAAACCAGGATGCCGCTTCTCCCATGACAAAACCGCTTTCCTTGTCGACGAATGCTGGCGCGGTCTTTGTCGGTGGCATGCGATAAAGCTTATTACGGAAAAGCCGCCCATGGCAAGAGGGGTGATGCTGGCCTCCGTTCCGCCACAGACGATGAGCGTTTTCGCCTAGCCGTCCCTATCGCGGTGAAAAGCATCTCCTATGGCGTTGCTGCCACGCCGCACAGGCAGTGACGGGACAGGTGCAAATACCCTTTAGACCATGCTGAATGGCAATGCGGGCGGCAGCCATATTCGAGATCACCATCGGAATGAAGAGAGGAGACACGTTCAAATCCTTTCTCCAGTCCCTTCGAATGTTCGCTCTCCATCACTTCGAAGCCGCCAATGCCGCTGGAGACAATCACGCCGAAGGAAGCGGCCTCGCTTTCAGCTGCCCTGGCTTCATAGGATTTTTGTCCCTCTGATTCGGAGAGGAAACCGAATCGGCAATCGCTTCTTCGGCAGCATAAAGTGCAAACCGTAAAGCGTGCCATCTTCTGGTTTCTTTTATCCAGGCGGAGAGAAGGATCGAAATTCTTCACCTCACCCGCAAGTTTGACAGAGAAATCGGTTGTATCGAACTGGGTGATTGCTCCAATGCCGACTTCTCCATTTTTGATCCGGCCCCAGCTTTCCGTCACACTGTTTCCTGTCGGATTGACGGTTCCCAGTCCGGTGACTACCACTCTTCTTTTTCCATTTTCTGAACCCCCATGGCGCCGCTCACGCCGATTACTTGACCACTGATGAAGCTCTTCCGAAGCAGGGCGAAGGCGACCAAAGAAGCGACTTCTTCCGGGCGCCCTCTCTCATCGGGATGCGGGAGGTAGCCTTGCAGTTCTCCGTCACGGCATTTGTCATATCTCGGTACATAAGCTCGGTGCGATGGCGTTTGCCGTGATATTTCGGAAGCCACTTCGATGGCAATGGATTTCGTGATGCCAATGATACCGGCCTTGGATGCCGCTAATTGACCTGTCCCGCATTGCTGTGGACACCTGCAATCGAGGAGAGGTTAATGATTCTGCTGAATCGCTGTTTCATCATTTCCCCTGATGCAGAAGCGGCGTGAGATGGTTCGCGCAGGTTGGTCGCACGACTCTGTCAGAAATCTTCGGATGCATCATGGCGAGCAACTGATCGGCAGTGATTCCGGCATTGTTCACCAGGACAGAGATGGTTCTAGTTTTTCCGTGACATGTTGAATCATAGCGGAAACCTCCCTTCCTCTGCCACATTTGCCCTGGTAGGTCGCGATCAGTGATCTTTCGTTTTCCTTCCTGCAGGCAGAGGCGGTTTCCTGGCTGCACTTCATTTCCTGCATACTGATGCACAGATGGTAGCCTTTTGCAAGCATCAAACAAATGGCTTTACCGATGCCGCGACTCCCTCCTGTTACGAGGGCTGTTTTTGATTTGCTTTATCCCCAGGCATGTGGATCTCGTCTTTCTTAATCAATGGTGGATCGCTTTTGATCTCGTTCGACGTTTTTGTCTGTAGCGCTATCTCGGCGTAAGTTTTATCTGTAGCGCTGTCTCGGTTATAAGTTTTGTCTTTGTAGTGTTATCTCGTTCTTAAGTCCTGTCTTGCAGGAGAAGCGATTTCCCTCAACGGTTTCCAGCGCTCCAGGCGGTAGTCTCCGTGCCCCAGGGCTTTTGCCGTTTTTGACAAACCGCTGATCGCCCTGCCGGGTCCTACTTCAATAAAAACGGTCACGCCGAGAGCAAACAACTTTCGGATGGTCTGCTCCATGCGGACAGAGATTGTACCTGACGCACCCATGAAGGTCGATCGGGATCCCTTCCGTATTCAGGTCGCCTAGCAGTTCAAAGAGAACCGGAATCGTCAAGCCCGCAAAGGATTCTGTCCGGAATCTTTCTTCAAGGCTTCTCCGGCAGGATGCATCAGGCTTGTGTGGAAGGGACCGCTGACGGAGAGAGGAATACAGCGCCTTGTCCCTTTTCCATGGCACGCAGGTAGCCTGATCGACTGCGTTTTTGTCACCGCCGATCACGATCTCGACCGGGGCAGTTGTAATTGCAAATAGAGCACAATCCCGGCGGAGGAAGCTTGCATGCACAGTCCTGGGATGTCCTTTTCTCATCCAGATTCAGGATTGCTGTCATGCCGGATGAAATCTCTGCCTGCATCCGCCATGGCCCTTCCTCTGAAAAAGCTGCTCGTCTCGATGGCGGCTTTGCGAGAGTACCCCTGCATGAGCCAGGGCACGTGGTCTCCCTGAGGAGAGGCCGGCAGTGTAATCACAGAGATACCGCTATCTTTTTAATACTCTGGAAACGCCGAGCGAAAAGCGACCAGACAGGGGTTGCGCTATGCTGTCTGAAGAAGAAGATCATCGATTTTCAGCACAGCTTCTTCAGGTCAAAGGGCAATTTGCGTTGTCAAACATCGCGAAAGGCTGAAAAACGTTCGTATAGGTCTCTTTTCCATGCCGGTGTGTTGAGAACCTTGTCCTGCAACAAATAGCTGGTTTTCGTGTGGAATGCTCCCTGGGCAAGAAAAGAGTTATTAAAAACGGCAACCTGTGATTTAAAACGACAAGCCTGCAGAGAGAGGCAAAAACTCTCAGAAAGCGGCCGGATCGCAGAAAGCTGTCCGCAAGTTTGCCCGCTCATCAGGGAGCTGGTTTGGATATCGCCGTCAAAAACGGCGCGCCTGAGAGAAACCTAGAGTATACTGTTCCAGCTCCATTTTGTCCGCTCCCGCTCTTTTCTTTCTTGATATATTCTCTTGCCATTTTGTTTTTGATGATTCGTACCGGCGCCTGAATGCTTCTGCCTGTGACGACCGTGTCAGAGCCCTTTGCCTTGAGCAATGCGTTTTTATAGTTTTCATGAATCGGGCATTCGGTGCTGACCAGCAGGCAGGTGCCGACCTGTACGCCACAGGCGCCGAGATCGAGAGCTGCCTTCATCTGCCTTTTATCGGCAATGCCGCCAGCCGCAATCACCGGGATTTTTGCACGGTATCGCAGACCTGGGGAACGAGTGTCATGGTCGTCATTTCTCCGACATGACCGCCACTTTCGCAGCCTTCTGCGATGACGGCATCTGCGCCAAGGTCTTCCAGATGTTTCGCCAGAATGGGTGCGGCAACCACGGGGATGACCATGATCTTCCTGCGCTTGAAGGAATCCATGTACTTCCCGGGATTCCCTGCACCGGTGGTTACCACCTGGATGTTTTCCTCCAGAACCACCTGGACAAATTCATCAATCAGCGGATGCATCAGCATCAAATTGACGCCAGGGCTTGTCGGTTGCCTGGCGGCAGGTTTGGACTTTCGGACCTGAGAGACTCTGCATCCCGGATTCCACCGGCTCCAATCAGCCCCTAGCCTCCGGCGTTCGAGCATGCAGCGCGAAGGCGACGGTTGCAATATTGGCCATACCACCTTGGATGATCGGGTATTTGGTGCCAAGAATCTGATTTAAGTATTTCACTGTATCGACCTCCTTTTATGCGATGGTCAAAATGACGCCGCCCCAGGTCAGCCCCCTGAGCCGAAACCGACCAGCATCAGTTTCATCCTGCTCTTATCATTCCCTTTGTCATACATTTGCGCAAGTGCGAGTGGAATAGAAGCGGCTGAGGTATTTCGAGAGCTCATGTTTTTAAAAACCTGAGGGATCGTAGTGCCTTTCTTTTACCAGCATGATCAATAATCCTGCTGTTGGCCTGGTGGCAGACACAGAAATCCAGATCATCCATGCGCAGACCGGACATCTCTAGCAAATGATTGATACAGAAAGGGATGGCCTTTACGGCAAAGCGGAAGACCTCTTTTCCATCCATTTGGATGACATTCGGAGAAAAACCGATGGTTGCAGGTAATCTCACGTTCTGCCTCTGGCGCCCAGAAAGGGAGTAGGGGAATCGGCTCGCTCCACAACAGCAGCGCCTGCACCGTCACCAAAGAGCACACAGGTGGGAGCGATCTTCCATATTGAGAAGCCTGGAGAGCTGCTCGGCACCGATGACAAGAGCATACCTTGCGCCGGATGTTTCTAAAAGGCCTCTTGCTACCTCCAGAGCATACAAGAAACCGCTGCAGGCTGCGTTGATGTCCAGAACGGGAATGCTTTCGGAGAGCCCGAGTTCCGACTGAAGGATGCAGGCACAGGAGGAGTGGCGTATCTGGCGGTAATGGTTGCAACAACCAGAGCCCTGATTTCTTCCTTTGCGATTCCGAACGCTCCAGCGCCTGCCTGGCTGCACCTAGAGCAAGAGAATTGGTATTTTCCCTCCTTGTCAGGATCGCAAAAGTATCTCCCGTGAATCCCGTTCGTTCATAGATCCATTCGTCGCTGGTGTCGACCATTTTTGCCAAATCGTCATTGGTTACATATTTGGATGGAAGGAAGGAGCCAAAGGATACGATTCTTAATCCCTTCATACGGCATGCTCCTTTCTGGAAAGGGAGAAATGTTTTTCTCCGGTGCACCGATTTTGCGGAATTTCCGATGACGGTCGGCGATGAGATCACCCTCGCTGTGCCTAAGGAGGCTGTGTCAGCTGTTTTCCAGCGCTGCATCCAGTTTGTCATAAAGTGCGCCGATTCAGCTGGGCACCGCCTAGCGGTTCCGGGAATCATTTCATCCACAATCCCGAAGATTGCAGATCCTGCGCGGTTAGCTTCATCATCTCGCAGGCTTCTTCATGTCTGCCGGCGTCCTTCCAGAGGATGCTGGCAAAGCCCTCCGGAGACAGCATCGGAATAAACTGCATTTTTCCAGCATCAGGATGCGGTTGGCGACAGAAAGGGGCGAGTGCGCCGCCGGAATTCTCTCCCCGGTCACCACGCAGATCACAGGGACCTTCAGCCTTCTCATGGCGGCGAGGTTTTTCGCAATGGCTTCTCCCTGACCGTGTTCCTCGGCTGCCTTTCCCGGATAAGCCCCCGGCGTATCAATGAAGGTAAAGATCGGTCTGCCGAATTTTTCTGCCCTGCTTCTATGATCCGGAGTGCTGCGGTACCTTCGGGTCTGGGCATACCGAAATTCAGCGGATATTGTCTTCTGCGGAGTGACCTTTGCGGTGGCCGACCACCGTGACGGAATTCCTTATATCTGGCGATTCCCATAGATGCTTTAAATCCTCATCGTAGAGATGATCTCCCTTTGTTCAAAATCGGTAAACAGGGCATCCACAATATCATCGATATGCGGGCGCATGATATGTCTTGCCAGGTAGACTTTGTCTGCGGGCGTAAGATCACGACAACCCGACAGAAGTGCGCTTCTCCTGCTTTTTAATTCGCTTCTCTTCTTTTCCCGCTTTTTCCATTTCCTGGCGAATTTTATATTCTTCCAGAATCTCTCTGATCATGCGCGTGCCTCCTTTTTGTGCAATTACAAAATCTTGATCAGCGTATCCCTCATTTCATTTCGGGGACAATGGCATCAATAAAGCCATGTGCCTTCCAAATATTCCGCCCGCTGAAAATCCTCGAAGTTTCTTTCCGATGGTCTGCTCAATGACGCGGGGGCCCGCAAAGCCGATCAGAGCACCGGCTCGGCGCGTGATGTCGCCAAGAGTGGCAAAAAGAGGCAGTCACACCTCCGGTTGTGGGTAGTCGATAGTTGATAAAAAGTCCGCCTTTCTCAGAAAATTCCCGATGGCAGTCGCCGCTTTTCGCCATCTGCATAAGGGAAAATACTTCCTGCATTCTGGCGCCCCGCTGGAAGAGAAAATGAGAGCGGCGTTTTCCGCATATTCAATGGCTCTGGTTACTTTTTCCTGACCACTGAGGACATACTTCCATAAAAAGCGGAATCCAGTACGACCACGGTCGCACACGAATGCCGTCGATGCGTCCGTATCCGGTAATGGCGGGATTCTTTCAGACCTGTTTTTACCGACTTCTTCTGCCTTCTCCGCATATCCGGGAAAGTGGAGCGGGTCGTTTACACCGAGGGCAGAATCGATCTCGTGGAAGGTACCGGATCGAGTAGTCGTTTTAAACGGTAGTGTCCGCCGATCGACGGTATTTGCCGCAGAGCGGGCAGACATATAAATTCTGTTTCCAGGCGGTCTTGCGACATGCGACGTACCATGCCGCAGGGCAGTTCACGAATTCCGCGCATTGTCCAGAACCGCCTTCATCGGATTGATGCTACGCCGCTTTCCACTTCCGCCTTCATCTCCATAGTGGAGGGAAGCGTAGAGATCTTTACTTGATCAACGATGTTCGTGGATCTTTCCCTTTCAAATATTAAAAATTGAGACGATATAGTAAAATTATGGACGCCTCTGCGTCCATGAAAAAGAGAAGTTTACGCGTTCTCTCTGAATGTAGTCGAAGATATCGCCGACGGTCTTCATCTTGGCAAGTCCCCGTCTTCAATCTTTCTTGCCGGTTGCATCTTCAAAAGCCATATGCAATTCGGACCAGATCCAGAGAATCGGCTCAGACCATCCGACTGATGCTGGCTTCTGGTTTGACCCTGATCTTCGTCACAGCCTAAAGTTTCTGCAATCGATGCTTTTTAATTCTTCAAACCATGGTTGCCTCCTGTTTCGTTTGACTGCACGGCTTTGCTTTTTCCTTGCAGTTCCGATTTCACGAGAATCATCATAACAGTTTTTCGTGTTGTCACACCAGTTATTTTAATTCAAAACGAGATGATACGGTTTTGATACGATGTATGTGGAAATTGCAGAAAACGAGTGTTTTTCTGTAAACTGAACACTGTGGAATTTCCGCAGAGCATAGCCCGTATCCTCTGTCTCGCGCAGAAGAAGCTGGTGAGTAGAAGCGTGCGTGGAGGAAAAAGGAACTGAAAGAAACATATAGAACAGAAGAGAAGTAGCAGAAAAGCGCCTCGAAAAAGTAGCTTAGGCAGATAAAGGAAAACCTATGGATTCTTTGCAAACAAAGCAATTTCGTAAGAACGAAAGCAAATTTCGCTGAAGATCGAGGACCCTCACAGGAGGAAGGAGCGGAGTAGGAAAGGTGGACGACTCTTTTTGTGAAAGACACGGTACCGGGGGATGTTGTCGTCGCCTCTGTGACCAGGGTAAAAAAGAATTATGCCTTTGCGCGTCTCGTTCAAATCGTTCAGCCTTCCAGGGACCGTGTGGATGCACGCTGTCCTGTTGCGAAATCCTGTGGCGGTTGCCAGAAGTTGCAAGACTTTCTTAGCGAACGCCAGCTAAGGAAAATAAGGTGCGTAATCATCTGATCCGCATCGGCGGTTTCGAGGCGGAAGAAGTAGATGCACGGATGCACAGGGTGATCGGGATGGAAAAGCCCTTCCGGTATCGGAATAAGGCGCAGGTGCCCTTTGCCACAGACAAAGACGGGAGGCTGATTTGCGGTTTCTATGCAGGGCGAACCCATGCCGTCATCCGGATGCAGGATTGTGTGATTGGAATTGCCGAGAATGAACAGATCCTCAAAGACGATCCGCTCCCTATGCCGAAAGGTTTCATATCCCTGCATACAACGAGCAAACCGGAAAGGGTGTACTCAGGCATGTATTGATCCGAAAGGGGTTTCATACAGGGCAGATCATGGTTTGCCTGGTCGTTCACCGGAAGGAAGAAACGTCTCTTCCGCATCAGGACCAGCTGATTACGGAACTGATGAAAAATCGAGGGAATGACTCATTTCCTGAATTATAACTCGGAAACAGACCAACGTCATTAGTGGGAGAAACAGGAAAGACGATTTGGTAGGGACGATGAAGATACACTTCTGGATCTGCGCTTCCCTATATCACCCCTTTCTTTTTACCAGATCAATCCGGCTAGACCGAAGTCTTATACAAGACGGTGATTTCACGTGCGGCTTTTACAGGGAGACGAGACAGTTTGGGATCTTTTATTGTGGCATCGGCACCATCTCTTGCACTCGGCGGCTGCGTGACAGGAAGAAAGAGGGCGGTCGTATTTGGCATTGAGGTAGTGGAACAGGCCGTGCGTGATGCCAGAGAAAATGCGCAAAGCAAACGACATTCAAAACGTGACTTTCTACGAGGGTAAGGCGAGGAACTTCTTCCAAAATTGAAGGGAAAAGAGTTGCCGCCTCGGATCTCATTGTAGTCGACCCGCCCAGAAAAGGGATGCGCGCAGGAAACGCTGCAGACCATGCTAGAAGCAGAACCCGGACGCATCATCTATGTCAGCTGCGATTCCGCAACGCTTGCCCGTGACCCTGCGCATCCGTGGACGGCGGTTACCGCCTGCAACTGGTGCAGCCCGTCGACATGTTCCCCGCAGACGGTGCATGTGGAGACGGTAGTCTTGATGTCAAAAAGTTGCACCCAGCGAGTAGATGACATGCTGAAAATAAAGGCTTGTTTTAAGGCTATCGTTGGCTTGGAGTAAGATATCACTTAAGAGCTTATAAGAAAAATCGGATGATGAAGACGTAATAATGTTATTGTCGAAAACAGAATACCAATGCTATTTTTTGATATAGATAGCTATGAAAAAGATCTGCTAGGGAGGCTAATATGAAATTATGTTTCAGCCCCGGATTGACTCACGCCATGTGGATGCTTTTTGTAAGACTTTTAAAACAGAGACAGGAAGATGGAGTTAGCTTACGGTAATAACCCTTAATCCGGAGGATATCCGAAGAAAAATTGAGGATACTAAAAAGACTTGTAGAGATACTTTTAAAAATTGCGGTGCCAACATTAAGCTTCAGGAGCATATGCATGAACATTTCGCTATCATAGACGAAGAGATAGTATAGGGTGGAAGTATGAATTTTCTATCACGAGCGAAGGTGGATGATAATCTTATGTGCGTAAAAGTAAAAGATGTAGCGCAGAATTATTGAAATAATGCTTGATAAGAAGTAGGCTAAGCTATGCTACGTTCCCTGATTCAGGACGCACTGCGTCCTAAATCAAGCTGGCCTCATTATCGAAACCCTAATGAAAATTCCTGATGAAAAAGATCTCTGAGTTTTACATGGAGGCGAAGAATTAAAGAATTATAGAATTATATGGAAACGATGTCATATAGTAGTATGTCAATTGTTATGAAAAATCAGGAATTAAAAGCCTATTGATTATCCATAGCTTGGGGAAATTTATCTGCTTTGACAATATAGGATACTATACTATTTTATTAGAGTTTGGAATGAAGTTTGAAGTAGAATTTTATGAGACAAAAATGGGATTCAACCGGCGAGGGAATTTGATCTTTTGACAGGAAAAAGATTTATTGCTAAAAACCCTAGGAAATGATACAACTTTTTACAAGATAACGGGATACCAATACGTGAACCTTATTCAAAAAGCTCTAGAAAAATGGTATCTTTGAATTGCGAATAAAATTGGGAAATAATATTTCAAGGATTATGTATTTCTTTTTATGTAGATCAACATATCATTCTTACAAATGGTTTCATTAAAAAGACACAAAAGACTCCTCGAAAATGAAATTGAGAAAGCGAAAATATCGAGCAGATTATATGGATAGAAAGGAATCGTACAATGAGTAGAAAGTTTGATGATTTTCTTCAGGAACAACTTCAGGATCCTGAAATTCGAAAAGAATATGAAGCTCTTCAGCCGGAACATACAGTTATTCAGGCTATGATTGATGCCAGAAAGAAACCGAATGACACAAAAAGAGCTTGCAGAGATAACCGGTATTGCACAAGGAGATATTAGCAAAACTGGAACGTGGTAGAGCTAATCCATCTATTAGACGCTTCAGCGCTTGGCAAAAGGAATGGGAATGATTCTTAAGATTGAATTCACTCCGGAGCAGGTATCGGTAGAAATAGTTTTCGAAAGGTTATGTGGAAGACAGAAATTTTTCTTGAATAGACAGTTTGAATGTTGCAAGAAATTTCTGTCTTAACTTTATTATCAGTTGTTATCTATTGCTTACCAATGAGGGTAGCTTTTACTTGAAGATATAACACTGGATGAAGGCGGAGACGCTGCTCTATGTGGCACTGATTGGATATATCCACTATGAAGCGCCGGAGAACGAGCAGAACTCGCAACGCTCCTTGAAATGCTGAACAGCATGGATGTGCGGAAGGATGATGAAGAGCATCAGAATCCGGTAGACATGATGTTTGAGGCACTGAAGAAAAAGAACTCGAACCACTTTGCGGTAGGCAATATGTCAAGTTCAAGATGGCTGCCGGCAAAACCTTAAAAATCCATACTCGTGAGCTGCGGAGCCCGTCTTGCACCCTTTGATATTCAGGAAACTCCGTGACATCACGATGTATGAAGAACTGGAGCTGGGAGACAGAAAGACGGCGTTGTTTCTGCTGATGTCGGATGCGGATTCCACGTTCAATTTCCTGATCAGCATGATCTATACGCAACTGTTCAATCTGCTGTGAGAAAGCGGATGACGTGTACAGCGGAAGACTTCGGTGCAGTGCGCTGTCTGATCGACGAGTGCGCGAAACATCGGTCAGATTCCGAATCTGAGAAGCTGGTGGCGACGATCCGCAGCCGTGAGATCAGCGCCTGCCTGGTGCTTCAGGCGAAGTCCCAGCTGAAAGCGATATATAAGGATAGCGCCGATACCATCGTGGGCAACATGGATTCGCAGATTTTTCTTCGGTGGCAGTGAACCGACCACGCTGAAGGATCTGAACCAGGCACTCGGCAGGAAACGACACCTACAACACCGGCGAGCAGGGGCAGAGAGCAGTCCCACTCGCTAAATGATCAAAAATTAGGCCGTGATTTGTATCTGTCGATGAGCTTGCGGTTCTGGACGGCAGTAATGCATCCCTGCAGCTGCGTGGTGTAAGACCGTTTCTTTCCGAGAAATATGACCTTACCAAGCATCCTAACTACCATCTGACTTCGATGCGGACAAGAAGAACACTTTCATATCGAAAAATTTCTGTCCCGGAAGCCGACACTTCATTCGGAAAGACCAGTACACGGTGGTCAAGCCGGATGAAGCGAACGACAACTGAATATGGAGCTCCCGTTCCGGCAGCGAAGAGCGCAGCCGGATATGTTCCGCCCTCTGTTTCAAAAAGCAGGGGCTTTTCTATGCCGGTAAGGAGTCGGCAGGGCTTATGGATTCCACAGGCTACCGGGCGAGGGCTCCTGACAGATAAGCCCACCCTGTACAGCGCAGGAGAAGCAGACAACTGCACGACAGACAACAGCACAGCAGC